>ENA-UPXC01000476-UPXC01000476.1-human-gut-metagenome-genome-assembly--contig:-NODE-476-length-67593-cov-11.101354_pt1 | contig 67593 bp, 59 predicted proteins | sample MGYA00250047_ERZ773371 | MGnify/ENA primary metagenome ERZ773371 (study PRJEB29103, sample SAMN06111975) | human gut metagenome | biome: human gut; feature: ankylosing spondylitis patient; material... | reverse complement strand
CGGCGGTCCCGTTGGGCGCGTGGAGCCACACCCGGTTGCCCTCGTCGGTGGACTGCGCGTAGTCGTCGAGCGCCATGCCCGACGCGGACACGATGGCGTAGCCGCCCTCGCAGGCCGAGACGCGCCACAGCTGCGAGGCCGAGCCGTCCGCGCCGGCCAGCACCGCCGACCTGCCGGACTCGGTCAGCAGCATGCCGCCCGACGATATGCGGTAGAGCCCCGTTGCGGGGTCGCGCTCGAAGGCGAGCGCCGCGGCCCCCTTCGAGAGCGAGCAGCCGGAGGCGGAGGCGGACACGGCCATGCGCTCATCAAGCGAGGTGGCCAGGCGGTAGGTCCCGTCGTCGATGACTCCTCCAAAGCCTTCTTTTTGTATTCAGCTTTCAGATCGTATTTGGCGCTCCATTTGCTGTTCGATTCTATCGTGACGTTAGATGCCACCGTTAGATCAATCTTGGCGCCTTGGACTTTCCATTCCCTCAGATTCATCGCATAAGCAACAATCCCATTCTGAATTCCCGAGATGCTCGGCGGGAAGGACTGGTTGTCGGCATCAATGGAAAAGCTCTCTTCCCTGGCATCCAAGTGCCGCTGAATGCGGTCGGCATATTTCTCGGCCCATTCATCGGCCTTGCCATTTCGCACAAAGTAATTGTTGGACAGGTCGGTCGAGCGGTAGGCGTAGTCGTCCTTTTGGTAGTTTGCCGTGTGGTCGGAGTGGGCGATTGCCATGAGCTCGTCGGTCAGGCCAAAGTACAGATGGCGCTGGTCCAGGTCTCCGTACCAGTTGTCGCTGGTGTCGTCCCAGGTTAGGTCCATCTGGCACCATTTGCCGTCGAGCTTTACGGCGTTCCAGGTATGGCCATTGCCGGTGATGTGGCCGTTGGCGATGCCCGCGGCGTTAAGGAGCTTGGAGTAGATGCGCTGGTAGCTCTCGCAGGTGCCCTGGTGGCGCGTGAGGCCACTTTCGGCCGAGCACCAGTTGAGGCTGTGGTCGTACTCCAGCTGGTCGAGCGTCCAGTCGTGGAGCCACAGCGCCATGTCGTATTCCGAGCCGTCTGTTTATTGCCTGCACAGGTCCACGGCGTCGTTGATGATCTGCGTGACGCATGGGCGGGCGGCGTCGTTTACGGTCACCTCCGCCGTGGTGCGCAGGTAGTAGATCCCCTTGTCGTTTTGGGGGCCGTTTCTGTCGTTGTCCATAAAGTTGAAGTAGATGCGGTACGTGCCCGATGCCGTGAAGTCAAAGGTAAAGTCGTGGCCCGTGGTGCCCGGGCTGTAGTAGCTGGCCCATGCCGGGCGCGACGGGTCGCAGACGCTTTCCTGACTGCCGCCGTCCCAATAGGTGGGTACGTCCATACGCGCCTTGGCCTGGGACGAGCCGTTGGCCTGGGTTACGTGGAAGGTCGTCGCGGTGCCCGCGGGGGCGTCGATTCACGAGACGGTGAAGGTGACGCCGTTTTGGCTTGCCGTGGCGGAGTGTGCGTAGCCGGTTTGTGACGTGGCGGAGATGGCCTCGGGCGTGGGGTTGGTCTGGGCGAGGAGGGATGGGGCGGGGGCTGTGGTGGCCGTGCCGGTTGCGGCGGCGGTGTCGGGCGTGGCGGTGTCTGTGGCGTTGGCGTCCGCGGGGTCGGTCTGACTGGTGCCGGTGGATGTTGCGGTGCTGTCCTCTGCGGTATCTGCTGCCGCGATTGTGTTGGTGTTGTCTTCGGCCTTGCTTGTGTCGCTGTTCGTGGCGGCGTCGGCTTGCGTCTGCTGCTCGGCGGTTTCTTGAGGCTGAATCGCCTCCGCAATGGCCGCCATAGGCATCGTCGCGCCGACCATGGACGTGCACGCGATCGCGCAGAGCAGGTAGTAAAGGGGTCGTTTCATAGCGGAGCCTCTCGGTGAGCAGCCAATAGGGTCCGAAGGCAGCTCCAGGCCGGCACTCCGCACATATTTAGTTGGGGTTTTATTTTACGGGAACCCCAGTCAACATCAGCGATCTTTCTGGGTAATGTTGTGGGAGAGGGAGTGGCTGACTGTTGGGGCGTTGGCCGTTAGCGGCGTCCCGCCCGCGCATAGTTGACTATGCTCGATGTGGCAACTCCAGCATGAGGCCGCCTTGCGACTCTTCGAGACTCGGCACCGAGACCTTCCAGGAAAAGTCCGCGAGGCTGCTGCATAGGTCAAGCTCTGCGTGGCAATGCTCTTCATGTGCCCTCCTTTGGTTCTTGTCGCCGCTTTATAATCGACGATCGACTGGCTGCGATTCGATGATTAAGTGTAGGTCGAACGCGTCTCAGTTTTTAAGGAGCTTTCGCATCGCTTGCCGCCCAGGTGTAACGGTGCTTCCGTTAAAGACCTCTGGGTCAAGCATGATGGATGTAGTAAAATCACGCCCTTCTGACACAGGCGTCAATTATGAGCGTGCGGGCGAGACGAGTATGCTTACTCCGGTGAACCACTTCTACGGCGGAACCGCATCTCTTTAATTATGTATGTGCCGAGCGGCTTTTGCCGTGTGCAGTCTCGTTTTTTGACGTATATATCCTTTTGTTCGAACGATGAAGAACACCGCGAAATGGCGTAGGATATCGGAGTCGATGTGGGGTCGCTGCCCTTTTGTTTCTGGCGGTGTTTCTGCCGATGCCGCGTAGCCGTTTTATATGAATTACCTTAATAAGAGCACTTATGTTCGCATGGGTGTTCGGCGGTAAAATTGATTCAATGGATTAGTGCCGCTGCTATTCATGTGGCATGACCTAGGCTGTCGTTTTGTCGGTGAGCAGATTGTGAGGTTGTTGAGCTTATGGACCGAGTTAAGAAGAATATCGTTGGCGTTGAATCTGCAAAGAGAGAATTGATCTCCAAAAGGTACAAACGGATTACCAAGGCTGTGAACTCGGAGTTTTGGAGTTCCAACAGCGAGACGGCACATTCACTGTATGTTGGTTCTTATGGGCGTGGTACCGCAACAACAGATAGCGATCTTGACGTATTGCTGTCCCTTCCTAGGAGCGAGTACGAGCGTTATGACATGTATAGGGGGAATGGACAATCAAGATTACTTCAGGCTGTTAAATCCGCAGTTTCCGAAACCTACTCTACGACTGATGTTAAGGGTGATGGTCAGGTTGTCGTTGTCAGTTTCTCGGATGGAATGAAGTTTGAACTTCTCCCGGCATTTGAGCGTGTGGACAGCTGGGGATCATTTGTGAGTTACGACTACCCCGATACTCATATGGGCGGTCGATGGCTTGCGACTGATCCCAAGGCGGAGCAGGAGGCGATGAAAGAGAAAAACGCAAGCTCGAGGGGACTCCTGTTCGACACTTGCAAGCATATTCGAAATGTCCACGCCGCGAGCTTCTCAAGCTATAGGCTGTCCGGCATCGTTATCGATAGCTTCGTGTTCTCCGCGATTGCTGGTTGGCGTTGGGCGAATGGGGAGAGCTCTGCACCAGCGGGGGCATATGAGATGTAACTTTTGGATGAGTTTAATCGCCTTTCCCTGCAAGGCGCGGTGCCGTTCGCGCTTTTTAGCCCAGGTAGCCAGCAGGCTATCGATACAGCCAAAAGTTATGAGTGCCTCGGAAAGGTGCTTCGCCAAATGGCGCGCTAGGAGGTTGTTTTGGATAGATTGGATTATAGGGAGCGGCTGCGCGGACAGATTGAGGAATCTTACGGCAAGCTGTCGTATACATATCAGACGCAGCAGGAAGCGGCAACTCTAAAGCGTAAGACGGTCAATCGTATTTCCATCAGCCAGATAATTCTAACTGCGGTTTCAACTTGTGGAGTAATTAGCGTCATTATAGGTCAAACCGGGACCGGAGTTGGGGCTGTTGTCGCTTCCATTACCTCGGCCTTATCGCTTGGGTTAAATCTGTATACCCGTGGCTCTAAGCTGCCCGAGGAAGCTGAGGAACACGTGCGTTGCGCTAATCGACTCTGGGTTGTTCTTCAGGACTATGAGTCGTTGCTTACGGATTTTGACGACCTTGAAGTTGAAGAGATCCGCAGATGCCGCGACTTGCTCATTGAGAAGCAAGCCGAAATATACGATGAAGCGCCAAGGACGAGCGACAAGGCGTACGAGAAGGCTCGCGACAGGCTTAAGAACGGGCACCAGTCATTTGAGCCGGGGGAGATTGACAAATTGCTGCCGTCGCGCTTGCGTAGCCATGCCTGTGAGGAATAGTGTGTTTCCTGCTGGGTTGTTAGGGCTGGGGTGTTTCCCAGCCCGTTTGATAGACGATCTTGTTGGTGCGTTAGTGTGAGATGACTTTACTGGCTTACCGACGGTGGGGTGCAAGGAGTTTGATATGGATCTCGATAAGGTTAATGAAATTGCCACTATACCGGTGCTTGAAAAGGCATATGACGACCTTGTTCATCCCTCTGCGGAGTCGATAGGAAAAACGGTTAGCCTGGTTCCACGGACTGTTGCCATTTGGCTTTCCTCGTGGAATCGCTGGGTTGTTAATAGAGAGGAAAGCATCAAGCTGGCTATCGATGCTATAGAGTCTCGTGTTGATAAGATTCCCGAGGAGCATCTTACCGAACCTCCGGCGCATATCGCAGTTCCAGCAATTCAACAACTCGCATATTGCTATGACAGCGAGGAATTACGAGGGATGTATGCGAATCTGTTACTTTCCTCGATGGATGATCGGACGGCAGAGTACGTCCACCCCAGTTTTGTTCAGCTACTTAAGGAGATTAGTCCCGACGAGGCTAAGTTACTGAGTACGTTGACTGGCTCTGATGATGCTGAACACGCGTCTATTCCGCTCGTTGACTTAAGAATTGTCAGCGCAGACGAGCTAGTTCCAATTAAATGGACGCTAATCGTAGAAGGCTATAACGAGTGCTGTAAGGGTGTTTGCGAGTACCCTGATCAATCGCTGGTGTATCTGGGAAACCTGGATCGACTTGGCATCCTCAAGCGTTGTGATTACTATGCTGATGATGTTAAAGCTACGCTTGAAAGGTTCGAATCAAGCGAGGCTATCCAAAATGCGAAGGCGAAGGTTGAGCTTGAAGATGACAAGAAATTCGTTTTCCATCGCTGGAGCTACCAGGTAACCGATTTTGGGGCCAACTTTATTAAAACGTGTGTTTCGTGAAATGAGTTTGGTTGGAATGTGTTCGGGCAAGAGGAAGCCTTCGGTATTCGATTTAATTAAGGCGTTTATTGCTTGCGTTGTGGTGCTCTCTGTATTTTTGCTAATAGTCATTCAGATTGCGTTTTCAATTGATACACCAGTTCCATGGCTGCATCCCGTATGGGACGCTAACGGCCTGCTTGGGTATCTTGGCGCGTTAGTGGGCTCAATTTCGGCGGTCGCGGTGCTGTATTTCTCGCTGCTAGCTGGTAGAGAAGACCGGAATCATTCTGATGTGATGAACGTTCTCCCTTGTATTGCCTTAACCCGTTTGTCGGAAAAGCAACTATGTATGTCGAAGAACGGTTTCGCTCACGGTGTGTTTACCGAGGCTGATCCCAGGGACGATGAATACAAATCGGGTGCTTTGGACTGCGTTGATCGTCTGCTGATTGATGGCGGAGCCCCAGCTATTCCTTGCGACGAGAGTCCTGTGGACGAGCATGCCGCTAATCGTTATGCAATATCCAGTATGGGAGCTGGGCCTGCGGTTAATGTGAGGGTTGGAATTGCGAATAGAAATGAGTGGGCCCATTTTGGAACTCCGCGGGTCGCCTGGTGCCAGACTCGACAGCTTCCAGTGGGAGGGGAGAGTGAGCTGGTTATCTATTTTGGTGGTGAAGCAAAGCCGGTGATGGAGGCCGGCTATCGCATCCTCGTCACGTACTCGGACATACTTGGCAACCGCTACCTGCAGTATTTTCCAATGACTTTTGATGGGCAGGATGATGTTCTCAAATGCACGGTGAATAATTCCATTAATCGGATTGGCATTCCTTAGTTTCAGAGTATTCGGGTTGTTGCGCTAAAGGGTATTTGACGTAACAGCCAAATCTTAGTGATTCGCTCAGTTAAACGCCTTAATATAAAATCTTGAGTTAATCATCGCGAACGGAGATCTGATGACCGACGCCAATAGAAAGCCGTGGCTTACGGCGTCAGAGCAGATTGATCATCTCAAATCTAGGGGTGTCCATTTCTCGCTGATGAGTGAAGAAGATGCTAGAGCTTATCTGGAAAAGAACAGCAACTATTTTCGCCTGCGTGCCTATCGGCTTGGGTTTCCTAAAGTTGAGGAAGGAGCACGCAAGGGGAGTATGCAAATCTAGATTTTAAGATGCTGGTCGACTTGTCGATTGTCGACATGCTCCTTCGTTATGAAATGTTGCCGCTTACGCTTGATGCAAGATTTTCTAAAAGAACTGCAAGCTTCGTTTGACGAAGGTTTTGCGAGGCAATTTTCTATAAAGAAGGGCGTTCTGTCAAATTGCTGCAACTGTTCGTCCAGATTGGATGAGGGTCGATAGATGTACGACTTGGATAGTCGAAAAGACATAATGCGCCTATTTTCAGATTATCACCAACGCTTGACTGGGTCTTACGGGTCGGAAAGGGCCATTCTCGCTGAACTGCTAGAAGAAGAAACGATAACTGGATGGCATGCTACCAGAGTGCTCTCTGCGGATGATATTGCGGAAATGGGTTTGAAGGCTTTCTCTAGGGAAGAGGCATTTGACCAATTTCGCTATCTTTCCGGGGTTGTTGGGTTGAACTTGGGCCAAACTGAGACTGTTCTTCAGAAGGCAAATCATTATTTTGCTGAACATCCACGCAGGACTGGCTGTGTCTGCTTCTACCTGCTTAAATCCATGGCCGGGCAATATTCAAAATATTCAGCAACGTTGGGTGGGGAAACATTTGCGTGGTCTTTAGAGGATGTTGCGGGAGCCGAAGCAGTTGAGGCATTGAAAAGCCTGGGGGTTTCAATCAGGGTCAAATTTGCCTTCTCTTTTGATCGCATTCAGCCTTATGCCCATGATTCAATATTGTCGAGCTTCATTGATGTACTCAGCAGTAATATGTCGACGGATTACTGCCTGCCCAAGATTGATGGAGCGATTGTTGGCTCGATTCCCCCTCATGATATTTTGAGAATTGAGACAATATCGTAAAGGGTGGCGCATTGACAAGGCTTTCGTTTCTCTATCTGAGGGATCCGGTCGCGGTTTTCAAAAGAGCCGTTTTGGCTGAGTCATCGATTCGAAACCATGACTGAGTGGCCTGGCGGCACGTACGCTGTTCTTCGAGCCCATTTTTCTGTTTCAGTTCGCTCATCGATTGTGCTCACTGCATGTCCCCGCAGTTTGTAATAATCGACTAAAGCAGCGGTCGAGGAGTATGAATATGGCTGGATATTCTTTTAAAGTCAATGAGCTGGTCACGGTGGACGGTACGACAGTAAAGCCTAAGAAGATTACTGTATTCATTGGACCAAATAATTCTGGTAAAAGTAAATCACTTAAAGAAATTCGTTCTGAGATTTTGGGTAATCCAGAGGTGGGCTATTCCGGAGGGGAGTTGACCAAGCGCGTTGTCTTTAATGAAATCCACCTCAATTTCCCAGCAAACAGCAATGAAATAATCGATACATATGGTCTCGATGATAAAGTTGTTCGTTGTAATGGGGGATGGCGTCTCCGCGATTACTGCAACACCGGCATAAATTGGACTCCGGGTGGAATAGCATTTTCTCCGAATTATCGTACCCCTTGCTTTTCCCCGACCGATGATTGGCGCAAGAGTTTTTCTCGGTGTTTTGATGACGACAACTATGAAGGGCCAGAACAAGCTCGCCGCGAGGCGCTGCGCTTTTTTGGACCTGCGATGGTTGACTATGTGGGTACCGAGGATCGCCTGTTGATGTCGATTGGCGATCAAGCTTATGGCATAAACGACGATAACTACAACAGCCTTAGCTCGGCATACGACACCGATCCGGACTGCAAGACGATAGCGTCCGAAATTACTCCACTATTTAACAGGGACGTTGTTCTAGATGCGAGCACGAGTCGCCAAAGGATTGTCCCCGTCGTTAGCGATTCATTTGAGGAATATCGTGGTGCAACACATGATATGCCACGTCGTCTGACTATCTTGTCTAAGGCTACGCCGCTGCGCGAAGAGGGCGATGGCTTGCGTAGTTTTGTTTCCGTTCTTTTGAGTTTGATGGGAAGGCGCAAGCCGGTGTTTCTTTTGGATGAGCCTGAAGCTTTTCTTCATCCTCCATATGCGCGCAGGATGGGGGAAATCCTGGGCAAAAACTTTATTGAGAACGAAAGTCTCAACAATGTGTTTATTTCCACGCATAGCTCCTTCTTACTCCAGGGGCTCATCTCGTCTTGTTCTGAGGAGCTTACCATCGTGCGTCTTAACCGAGATGGCGACATGCGCTGCGCAAAAGTGCTCTCCAATAAGGAAATCCTGAGCTTAATTGACCGCTCGGATTTTTCAGCCGAGTATCTGGATGCATTATTTTCGAGTGAGGCCGTCCTTGTCGAAGGCCCTAGAGATGCCGCCGTATATCGTAAACTAATTTCTAAATTTGATACCAATTACAGCGGCCTATTTGTTTCTGTTAACGGTAAGCCGGGTTTTGAGAGCATTAAGAAGTTTTATGATTCGGCTGGAATTAGATGCAAAGTAATTACGGATTTTGATTTATTGGATAATAACGATATTTTTAAGCGCGTATCCAATCTATTTATCACTACCAATGATAAACGGAATGAAATTCGAGAAGTGAGGAATTCCCTTGAGCGATTTTATCGAGAGCTTGAAGGCTGTCCGGGCGGGCAGCGGGACAAAATGCCAGAAATAGTGAAAAGTCATTATAAGCACCAAGTTTATGAAAACCTTCCAGATGATCTGGGCGTGAGCGTTGAAGAGATGCTTCGGCTTCTTGCGCGCGAGGGATTGGTAGTTTTGAGTTCTGGAGAACTCGAATCTTTGTTTGAAGCCTATGGGGTGGAATACGTTCACGGTTCGAATAAATGGCTAACTAATGCGTTCAGTTACATGGCGAACCATAGCTGTGACGAGCTGCGACATATTCCTGCCGTCGCTATAATATTGCAAGCATTTATTCCGGAGGAGCAGCGGGAATAATAGTCAGGTTCTGATGCGGGACTTCGGCTCTTCTATGTCGCGTTGAGGTTGGTCCATTATGGCGCTGAATAAATAATGGGATGTATTGCCAATCAAGGGTTAAAGAATGATTTGGAAGATTCATGGCATTAGATTGCCGGCCGCCGAGTCCGCTCTTCGTGATCATGCTTATCGATTTTTCGGCCAGGGTTCTTCTCGTCGGGCTTAAGGCGCCGCTCGACCGGTTGCGACCCGATGATTCGATACTCGCGGCGATACGCATATTTGAGCGTTTTGATAACGAGGCTTCACGGGATACCTTGGATTGCCTTGTTAGCCACGCTTGAATCCGGGGCACCGTAAAAGACGAGTTCGTGCGAGGAAATGTCGCTTCCGGAATCAGTCTTCCTATTTACGGCTGTCCAAAGCAGTCATTTCGCATGATAGAAGACGAGCCGTTATTTCGGTTGAATAAGCTGCAGCGATCCGTTCGCGATGCCATCAAATGATCCGGTGGCGTAGTCGTGTTATATGCTGCAGCTTTAGGGGAATGAGGACGGTACCGATTGGGATAATGCTCTAGTGGTGTCCGGTAGCGGATATAATTAATTCAATTTCGGCTCCGCGCTTAAGGACCCATAATGAAAACTCTCAATGGCCTCATGAAACATCTTAGGGATAAAGGGATAGAGACGCACGGCTCTGTCCATAAAAGAAAGATGAAGAATTACGGCTATTATCATGGCTACAAGGGTCATCGTTTTGTGGGCAATTCTTCCAACTGCTTGGATTTAACGAGCTTTGACGAGGTAATTGCCTTAAATGAGTTTGATATGGCGGTCAAGGCGCTCTTATATCCAAGCGTAATGTTTATTGAAACTGCGCTAAAGAACTATACGCTAGAAGCCGTGCTTGAAGATTCTCACTCGTTCGTGCTGGAAGATATTTTCTCTCGAACGCTCGTGGCGTACCGTGATTACCCTAGAAAAAGTAAAGACTATAGCGCTGCTATGAAAAAGCGCCTGGGTCTGCGCGCGGAAATCAATAGATTGATTCAGTACAATTATTCCAAGAACCCTGTTGTTAGGCATTTTTACGACAGCGATAAACCCTTGCCTATTTGGGCGCTATTCGAGGTCATGACTCTAGGAAACTTCGGTGTTTTCTATTCGTGCTTAAAGGGCTCGGTTAGACAGAGCATATCTGATGACCTAAAGCTTCCGAACAATTACGACGGTCCCGGGCTTCTTGAGCGTACTATCTTTGCGCTCAAGGACCTCCGTAACGCGATTGCTCATAATAGTGCCGTTTATGACGTTAGGTTTAAGAGGGCAAAAGTGGGCAATCAGCTTGGCCAGATGCTGTCATCCGAGATTGGCGTTCCTTCGATAGACTTTTCAACTATTAGTGATTATGTCGTCCTAATTGTCTATCTACTCAGAAAGATGATGGTTTCCAAAACTGAGTGCTATCAGGTTATTCGAAATTATTCGAACGTGCTAGAAGATCTGCACGGATCTCTGTCCTCCTCGGATTTTCACAAGATAGTTAATACCGGAGCTAGGAGCAAGATGGATTCACTCCGTAGTTATATAGCTGCAACTTAAAAGTCAGCGTCTGAAGATGAAGATAGTTTTCACTTGTGTTGGGGCCCGTAGACAAACACAGGATATCGAGTAGAATATAGCCAATTGCGGTGGAAGCTCTCGGGCGACACCTGAAGAGGGTTGATGCGTCGGCCCTCTTTTTTTGACGATATTTTACAGCATGCTTGACATGGCTGCGCGAGGCCGTGCGGGGGCATCCGTGTAGGGAATGTCACCTCCAGAATCGATCTTGCGATTCAACTGCCGCTCGACGTGGCCATATCGCAAGATACCGATCTGGCGTCGGCGCACCGGAACCCATCGATCATTCGCCCGGTAATCACGACGGTATTGTTTGCGATCTTGCTCTCTTGCTCCGTGAACATGCAGTAGATCGGCAAGAGCCAGTTGGCGTAGATGCCCATCCCGTACGCTAAAGACGCTACCAATGAAACGCTCTGCTCGCCGGGTAGACCATGGTAGTAGCCGGCTGCGTTCATATGGAGGCGCCTGTCCATCAGGTCGTCGATATGAGCTTCTTTGGATGTGAACTTCAGCACCCTTTCTGCTCTTTCGCTTTGGTTTGCAGGGTTGCCAGAAGACAAAAAGATCAACGTGCTCGTTGCGTGCGCTTCATTTTATGTCCGCGCCAGTGGCTACACTTTTGAAAATCGGCACGAAGGTACCTGTCACATATCTCATGCTATAGACATATCGGCGAGTTCAGAATTGAAGGTGAAGTGAGTATGAAAGGCAGAAATCAGCACGTTACGAAGCGTTCTGATGGCAATTGGCAGGTTAAGGGCGAGGGAACAAGTCGCGCTTCTTTCGTTACGACGACCCAGAGCGAGGCGATAAAGCTCGGTCGACGCATTTGCTCCAATCAAGAATCGGAGTTGATTGTCCATCGTCGCGACGGAAGGATTCGCGCAAGGGATTCCCATGGCCACGACCCCTTCCCACCGAGGGGATAAGGGTTCGGCTCCATAGCGACAGCGGCCCGTAATGGTGTGCCCACTGTCGTTAAATGACTTCATCATTGCGGTGAAGGTTGTAAACGATGCTGTCGATTCGATGTTCGCATTGGAGCGCATATTTGGGCGTTTTGAAAACGAGGTGGTGCGGTATGATGGTTCACTTCATTGAGGTGTAGAGTACATATCTCAATACAAAAGCTCTTTGGGAGCTTTAAGGGTGACGCTTTCTGATAGAGTGTTGCCCTTTTTCCATGCATGTAATGCGTAACGTGCTAGCTAAACGCCATTCCGGCAATGGGATGGTCGAGTATGGGCGGTTTGGCACCTTGCGCCTGCTGTCATTGGTGTAGCAAGCACTTGATTTAGCCTGCTTAAACTCTATAATCAAATAAAAACTCTGAAATATCTTTTCAAAACAATGAAAGGAATGTTGAGGACGATGCTTTGCCAGTTCACCTTCAGGAACTATAGATCCTATCGCGATGAGGTGGAGCTTTCCATGCAGGCGACGCCGATGAAGGAGTTTGAGCGTTCCCTCATAGAGTGTTCCGACGGGCAGAGTTTCCTTCCGGTGGCTGCGGTGTACGGGCCCAACGCTGGCGGCAAGTCTAATCTGCTCGAGTCTCTTGATTACGTTCGCTCGGCGGTGGCCAGACCGATAAGACTGCTGTCTGCCAGTGCTGATGCAGCAGAGGGCGATCGCCCTTTGATACCCCGTTGTTCGGCGTTTAAGTTCGATGATGTGTCTGCTGCCGAGCCCACCGAGTTCGAGCTCTACTATCGCGCGGGTGAGCACGAGTACCGCTATGCCCTGTCCGTGCATGCGGACGAGATCGTGTCCGAAGGCCTGTGGCGGCGAAAATTGGGAGCGTCACGCACGGCGATGCTGTTCGAGCGCGAGGATACAAAGGTTGAACTCGGCCCCACACTGCGTAAGCTTGTGACGGCCGCGAGGTTCAACCCAAGTCTGCCGTACCTATCGTTCCTTTGCATCAACTTCGATGCACCGGTGGTCCAGGAGGCGGCCAGCTGGTTTCTCGACGCTGTGTTTCTCAACTACAACAGTTCCTACCTGGAGCGGATGCTCGAGCAAATGCTCGACGAGGGCGACTCGCGCGAGGTCACGCGTTTTTTGCGCGCCGTTGATGTGCGTATTGACGGCTTCAGAGTGGAGAGGGCGCCGGAATGGCGCGGCCGGCGCGTCTTCGTGAGACACGAGGTGGGCGGCAAAGCGTACGAGCTGCGTTTATCCGAGGAATCTGCCGGCACCCAGAAGCTCATGGGGTTGGCTGCGTATCTGATGGCAGCGCTTGAGTGTGGTGGCACCGTTGTGGTAGACGAGCTCGACGCCAAACTGCACCCGAAGCTTCTTCGCTATGTGATCCTGCTGTTTAAGGATCCTGAGGTCAACAAGAGTGGCGCACAGCTCATCTTCTCGTCCCAGGACGTGTCTACCATGCGAAACGATGTGTTCCGCCGTGACGAGATATGGTTCGCTGCGCGCGGCGAGGGGGAGGCGAGCCAACTGTGGTCTCTCGCCGACATCCACGAGGCAAACGGTAATCTGGTAAGCAAGAACGCGGCTTTCGACAAGCAATACCTGTCCGGTCGCTACGGCGCCGATCCGTATCTCACCCGCATCGAGGAGTGGGATTAGCATGGTCCTTTTCATGAACAGAAGCCGCAGGTAGAAGCGTTGCTACTATCCAGTGTTGTCGGCATGTCTTGAATTTGCCGCATACTTCCGGATTGGGCGCTCATTTTGGACTCTCGAAGTCCCCACATTCCCTAAAAAAGTTCTTAAAACAGCCTTAAAGGCGTTCCAGCTCGCGTTGACAGCGTAAAATACGCATGTTTGACTATGACAGAAGTGGATTTTAGGGGAGGGGTGCGCCATGGAGGTGCTGGTTGTTGGCAACACCGCATATGTTGACGATGACTTTTGCGCCAAGGCATTCCCTGGGGACCACGTTAAGGTTGTAGCCGCGCAGGAAGCGCGCCGCGATAAGTCGTCGCCCCATGCCTCGTGGAAAGAGCTGCTCCAGCACTTGGAGCAGGCCTACGAGTTCGACCGCGTGGTCTACTTATCCAATTACCTTACCCCGCATACCGATACCGTGGGCGATATCGAGCTGCTGCGCTCGGTCTTTCGTACGTGCGCGGGTCGCCGGGTCCAACTGCTGTATGTAGCGGGGCCCGCGGGTGCCGAGGGTGCCGCCGATGCCGCGGGGCGAACGGGCAAGGGCATTATCGCGCACGCAGCCAACGACCTGTGCCGCTACTACGCTGCTCGCGAGGGCGTTCAGACCAAGATCCTGCGCGTGCCGTTCCTGTATACCGCGTCTGCCGCGCTGGAAGATCCGTTTTTGGTGCCGCTGTTCGACGCGTGCTCAACCGGATCGGTTGCTCTGCAGGGCGCGCAGGATGCGGCGTTTCCCCTGCTGTGTGCCGAGGAGCTTTCGGTGCTGGTACGCCGTATCTTCGACAGCTGGAATGCTAACTTTGAGACGCTCGACGTAGTCGATACCTTCCATCACACGGTGGGTGAGGTGGGCGACGCCCTCAAGGCGCTGTTCCCAGGGCTCTCAGTTGCCTATGGCGATTCTGCCGGCTACGCCCTGCCCGCCAGCGACGTCGCTCGCGTGCGCTATGGCTGGTTTCAGCGCTACGACTTGCTGCGCGACCTCTCGACCATTCAGGCTCGCTGGGATGCTGGCCGTGCAAAGAAGGTCAACCCCTTGCGCGCGGCCATCGACCGCATTCAAATGCGCACGCTGCCTGTCAAATGCTTGGAGACGGGCGTTGCCTGGGTTCTGTTCGAGGTGCTGGAGCGCTTGTTCTCCCAATCGACCCAGCTCAACGTGCTCGATTATCGCCTGCTCTACGTGGTGCTGATCGGCACGCTGTATGGCTTGGACTTTGGCCTGGTTGCGGCGCTGCTGGCGTCGGTGGGTTTGGCTGCGAGTTACTTTACTCTGTACGGCTATACCTTCCAGGGCCTGTTCTACGAGCCGTCCAACTGGCTGCCGTTTATTGCATACTTTGTTGTGGGTGCCGTGTGCGGCTATGTGCAGCTGCGCAACAGCGAAGCCATTAGGGCGGAGCGCGATCATAACGAGTTAGTGCGCAACCGCAATACGTTCCTTACGCAGCTCTACCACGACGCGATCGAGGACAAGCGCGCGTACAGGCGCCAGATCGTGGGTCGCCACGACAGCTTTGGCAAGATCTTTGCCGTGACGCAGGAGCTCGACGTGTTCAACCCACGCGACATCTATCGCAAGTGCTGCGAGCTTCTGGGCGAGATCCTCGAGAACGATTCGGTGACGATCTACCATGTTTCTGGCGGAGCATTTGCACGCCTGGTGGCAGCAAGTCCCGCGATTGCCGAAGATGCCGCACGCTCGCTTACGCTTGAGCAGCTTGCGCCCCTTTTGGGCGACGGGGGTCGTTCGAACCTGTGGGTGAACCGCGAGCTGACGCCGGGGCTTCCCATGTTTGGATACACAATCGAGCGCGATGGGGCACCCGCCGTGTTGATCTTTGTGCGTAGTGCGGCCGAAAACCAAATGACGCTCTATTACCAAAACCTGTTCCGCATCTTGTGCGGCCTGGTCGAAAGCGCGCTGGGCCGTGCCTTTGACTATGAGGCGGTGGCACAGGATAAACGCTGCGTTGACGGCACTTGCGTGCTCAAGCAGGCTGCCTTTGGCCAAGAGCTCGCGGCCGTGCAGGCGCTGGCAGATGGCAAGATGGGCAGCTTTTTGCTCCTGCGCGTGGTACCGGGCATGGAGCCTGTCGGCGAGCTGGTGGGCGCAATTGGGTCGGCAATCCGCGAGAGCGATGCGGCGGGCCTGGTCGATGGTGACATGCTCTACCTGCTTATGCGCCAGGCAAAGGCGTGCGATCTGCCCATTACCCGCGAGCGCCTGAGCGCAAAGCAGATTGCGGTGGAGCCCGTCGACGGCGAGGACATCGTGGCGCTGCTGCAGCACATCGCTTACACCGGCGACGGTGAGGGAGGTGTCGCTTGATCTCGCTTGTCGTTGCTGCCGTCTTGCTGCTGATTCATGCGCTGGTTTGCCTGATACTGTGGACGCTCATGAAGTTGGGCCTGCTGCCGGTGCGCGGGCACATGCTGGCTGTAATAGTGTTGGTGCCGCTGTGGGGCCCGTTGCTGGTGGTTCTGCTATCGGTCCGCAGCGCGGTGTTTGGCGAGGGGTTGAAAGAGTCTGCGCTGGAGCCGCTGCGCTTCAACGACGACCTGCATCGCAGCATCCTAGTGCACGAACGTGATGCCGATGCAGGCGTAGTGCCGCTCGAGGAGGCGCTCATCGTCAACGACCCGGCATACCGGCGCCGCCTAATGCTCTCCATGCTCACCGAGGAGCCCGACGCGTACCTGGCGCAGCTGCAGGCGGCTAAGCTTAACGACGACGTTGAGGTGGCGCACTATGCCGCGACAGCGGTGGCGCAGATCTCCAAGGAGTCCGACCTTAAACTGCAGCAGCTGGAGCGTGCCTTTAAGACAGACCCGAGCGCGCAAAACCTCAACGAATACTGCGATTTTCTTGGTGAATACTTGAACTCGGGCTTGGCCGAGGGACGCGTGGCTCAGATTCAGCGTCAGCAGTATGCTCGCTTGCTTGCGCGCCGCCGCGAGCGCGAGGACACCCTTGAGCTGCGCATTCGATACGCGACGGCGCTGGCCGATGTCGGACAGATCGACGAGGCGCAGGCCGTGACCGACCAGCTGGTGCTCGACGTGACCGAGGAGCAGGAGGTTTGGATGCTTTGCCTGCGCCTGGCCGTGATGCGCCGCGACGGTGACGAGGTCCACCGTGCGATCGATGCGATCGACAAACAGCATGTGTACTTGAGCGCCGCCAACCGCGAAAAGCTGGCGTTTTGGCGCGATGGAGAGGAGGCCCGATGAGCGTTGTGCAGCGTATCCGCGACCGTGCGGGCCATTTTCGCTGGATGGGCCTGCTTGTGGTGTGGGCGGTCTTTATTGCCATGGCGGCCGTGCTGCTGGTGGAGCGCGCCGGCGTACAGTACAGTGCGGGCCAGCATAAGCTGGGGATGCTTGCCGCCAACGATGCGGCGCCGGCTTCCTCGGCAATATTTGGCCAAAAGCCCACGTGCCTGGTCATTACCGATTCCGATCAAGCTGGTGTCGAGGACGTAAAGGAGCAGTTCGACCAGATCCTGCTCGACATGAAGATCGCGCACCGCGACGTGGACCTTGCCCTGGACGGCGCGGATGCCATTCCCTCGCTGACCTCTTATGATCGCGTGATTTTGCTCATGCCGTCGCTCGATGGGCTCGGTACGCACCTGACCGATATTATGAGTTGGGTGAGTGCCGGCGGTTCGCTTATGCTCGCCATGCCTCCGGATAACTCGAGCTATCTGCAAGTGATTGCCCCCAAGCTTGGCATTGAATCTGCCGGATATGACTATGTAAAAGCCGAAAGCATTGTGCCGAGCGAGGACTTTATGCTGGGCGGGGGAGATCGCTACGAGCTCTCGGACCCCTTTGATTCGTCGCTTTCGGTTTCGCTGCGCGAGACGGCTCGTGTGTGGGCTAAGACCGGCGATGCGGGCGCCCCACTCATTTGGTCGAATGACTGCGATAGCGGTCGCACCGTGGTGTGCAATATCGGCATCTACGACAAGGTCATGCGTGGGTTCTATGCTTCGGCCATAAGCTTGCTGGGCGATGCCACGGCCTATCCGGTCATCAACAGCGCCGTCTTCTATCTGGACGACTTTCCCAGCCCCGTGCCCTCGGGCGACGGCACCTACATCAAGCGTGACTACGGCCTTTCCATCGCCGACTTTTATGCCAAGGTCTGGTGGCCCGACCTGCAAAAGCTCGCGCAAAAATACGGCATTCGCTATACCGGCGTGATGATCGAAAACTACGAGGATGCGGTCAACCAGACCGAGCCCGCGCGCCAGGCCGATACCACGCAGTTCCGCTACTTTGGCGGCATGCTGCTTCAGATGGGCGGAGAGCTGGGCTTTCACGGCTACAACCATCAGCCGCTGGCACTCTGGGACACCGACTATGGCACGCTTTACGACTACAAGACGTGGAAGAATAAGGAGACGATCGTTGCATCGCTCAACGAGCTTATCGCCTTCCAGGACGAGGTGCTGCCCAACGCGCATGGCTCGGTCTACGTTCCGCCGTCAAATATCCTTTCGGCCCGCGCGCGCAAGCTTATCGGCGCCGACGTTCCGCGCATTAAGACCATCGCCAGTACGTATTTTGAGGATGGCACCGACCTGCCGTACGTGCAGGAGTTTGGCGTGGCGAGCGATGACATTGTGGAGCAGCCGCGTATTGTCTCGGGCGGCATGGTCGACGATTCCTACATGCGTCTGGCCGCGGTGTCCGAGCTCAACATGCACTACGTGAGCACGCACTTTATGCATCCGGACGACCTACTGGATCCCGATCGCGGCGCTAAGGAGGGCTGGGAGGTCTACAAGGGCGGCTTGACCGACTACCTGGACTGGCTTTCCAAGTCTGCGCCCGACCTGCGTCGCCAGACCGGCTCGGAATGCTCGGGCGCTATTCAGCGCTTTTCGTCCGTGACGGTGAGCGTGGATACCAGTGCGGATGCTTGGACGCTCAGCTTGGGCAATTTCCATGACGAGGTGTGGCTCATGTTCCGTGCCAACAATGGCGAGCCGGGTGCAGTCACGGGTGGCGAGATTACGCATCTGACGGGCGACCTGTACCTGGTCAAAGCTACGTACAAGACGGTGACCATTGCGCGCAAGGAGGGTGGCGACAGATGAGAATCTGCTTGGTACTCGAGGGTTGCTACCCCTATGTGCACGGCGGTGTGTCCACTTGGATGCACGGCTATATCCAGGCTATGCCCGAGCACGAGTTTGTGCTGTGGGTGATCGGCGCGCATGCTGCCGACCGCGGCAAGTTTGTCTACGAGCTGCCCGGCAACGTGGTCGAGGTGCACGAGGTATTTCTGGACGATGCCCTGCGGCTTTCGGGCGAGCAACATGAAGCCAGTTTTGACGACCGCGAGCGCGAGGCGCTACGCCGCCTGGTGTCGCTCTCCAATCCGGACTGGGACGTGCTGTTCGATATCTTCCAGCGCCGCCGCGTGCATCCGCTCTCATTTTTGCAGAGCCGCACGTTTATGGACATCTTCCGCGACGTCTGCCTGGCCGAGTACCCCTACACGCCCTTTGCCGACGCATTCCATACCATGCGCTCCATGCTGCTGCCCGTGCTCTACCTGCTGGGCAGCGAGGTGCCGGTGGCCGACGTGTACCACGCCATCTCGACCGGCTACGGCGGCCTGCTCGCCTGCCTGGGCTCGAGCGTCTGCCATGCGCCGGTGCTGCTGACCGAGCACGGCATCTACACCCGCGAGCGCGAGGAAGAGATCATTCGCGCCGACTGGGTGGTGCCGTCGTTTAAGGACCGCTGGATTCGCTTTTTCTACCTGCTTTCGGAGGAGATCTACCGCCGCGCCTTCCGCGTGACGAGCCTGTTCCACAACGCCCGCAAGACGCAGATCGATATGGGTTGCGATGCGGACAAATGCCTTGTCATCCCTAATGGCATCCAGTTCGATCGCTTTAAAGACATCCCCTTAAAGCCCGATGACGGCTGGGTGGACATTGGCGCGGTGGTGCGCCTGGCGCCCATCAAGGACGTCAAGACCATGATCTATGCCTTCTTTGAGCTGCACGAGCGCCTGCCTCGCGTGCGCCTGCACATTATGGGCGGCGTGGACGATGAGGAGTACGGGGCCGAATGCCATGCGCTGGTTGAGACCCTGGGCGTGCGCGACCTGACCTTTACCGGCCGCGTCAACGTGGTCGAGTACATGGAAAAGCTCGACTTTACCATTTTGACGAGCATCTCCGAGGGCCAGCCGCTCAGCGTGCTGGAGTCGCTTGCAGCGCGCCGTCCCTGCGTGACGACCGAGGTGGGCTGCTGTCGCGAGCTGCTCGAAGGCGCCCCGGGCGACGACTTTGGCGTGGCGGGTTTTGTGACGCCGCCCATGTATCGCAAGGGCTTGGCCGATGCCATGGAGCGCATGTGCGTGAGCCGCGCCCGTCGCATTGAGATGGGGGAGCGCGGGCAGCGTCGCGTTGCCACGTACTTTTTGCACGAGCAGATGCTCGCCAACTATCGCGCGCTGTACGACGAGACGGCGTGTGCGTTTAACCTGCCCAGAGAGGGGGAGTAGCCGGTGGCCGGAATCGGTTTTGAGCTCAAACGCCTGTTTAGGCGCAAGGGTCTGTTTGCTACGATGCGCGCCTATGGCTACGCCGGCATTGTGTGCACGGGGCCCATGCTGCTTGGCGTGCTGCTCCAGGTGGGTATCTTGGTGCTGTGCGGTCTGTGGGGTGTGGGCCGCGCCAACCAGGATCTGCTGGTGTGCATGGTGACCTATACGCTGCTGGCATCGCTCACGCTCACAAGCTTTTTCTCCATGCCGGTCACGCGCTTTTTGGCCGACATGCTCTTTGCCGAGCGCGAGGATGAGATCCTGCCTTCGTTTTGGGGATCTAATGCCATCATGCTCGTTGCGGGCACGGTGCTCTACGGCGTCTTTTTGCTGTTCTCGGGCGCCACGCTGCTGCAGGGGCTGCTGTGCCTGTGGCTGTTCAACATTATGATCGTCAACTGGAATGGCATGAGCTACCTCACGGCCATCAAAGATTACCGCGGTATCCTGTGCAGCTTTGCGGCTGCCATTGGTGTGGCGTGCCTGTGCGCCCTGGCCGTGCTGGCACTGGGGCTGCCGCCGGTCGAGGGCCTGTTGGCATCAGTTGCTCTGGGCTACGGCGTCATGCTCGTCTGGGACGTGGTGCTGCTTTACCGGTATTTTCCGCAGAGTGACCGCAGCCCCTGGCTCTTTTTGCAATGGCTCGATCAGTTTATGCCGCTGGCGCTCACGGGCCTGTTTACCAACCTGGGGCTCTTTGCGCACCTGGTGATTATTTGGGCCGGTCCCATTGGCGTGCAGGTCAAGGGCTTGTTTTATGGCGCGCCCTACCACGATGTGCCGGCGCTCATCGCGTTTTTGACGATCCTGGTCACGTCCGTCAACTTTGTGGTCTCGGTCGAGGTCAATTTCTATCCGCGCTACCGCGACTACTACAGCCTGTTCAACGACGGTGGCGTGGTGGGCGACATTGTGGTGGCCGAGGAGGAAATGCTTGCCACGCTCAATAGCGAACTACGCTTTTGCGCGCTCAAGCAGCTGTTTGTGACCGCGGCGGTCATTTCGCTCGAGACCACGGTACTCTCGGCCCTACCGCTGGGCTTCAACAACCTTATGCACGGGTATTTTCGCACGCTATGCGTGGGCTATGGCCTGTATGCCGTGGGCAATACGGTGATGCTCATCTTGCTGTACTTTACCGACTACAAGGGAGCCGTGCTGGCCTCTGGCCTGTTTGCCGGTGTGGCCGGGCTGGCGACTGCCGTGTCGCTGCTTTTGCCGCAGCAGTTTTATGGCTTTGGCTTTTTGTTGGGTGCGGCGGTGTTTTTTATCGTGGCGCTGTTGCGGCTCGATACCTATACTGCCAACTTACCGTATCGTATCCTGAGTCAGCAGCCCATGGTGGCGACCGACAAAACGGGTCGCTTTACGGAGTTGGGTCGCTTGCTCGACCGTGCCGAGCAGCGCTATGAAGAAGGCCGCCATAAGGGTGAGCCGCATGGCGCTTTTGAGCGCACGGTGGTCCGTGTGTATCGCAACCATTGGGGAGGTTCTGATGACCGATAGGATGATGTCTCGCCGTCGCCTGTTTGAGGCGGCTGCCGGTACGCTGTTGCTTTCGGGCTGCTCGGTGCAGGAAGATTCCTCGACCAAAAAGGTCAAAAAGCAGGACAAGATTAAAAAGGCCGAGTCCTCGGACGGTACCAAGCACCTACGCGATAAAGACGAGCTGTACGAGGTCTACGACGACTCGGGCATCGTGACCATGTACCTGACGGTCTCGCGCGGCAACAGTTCCGAGAACACCGACCACAGCTGGGCCGAGATCAACACGTACTCGGTCTACGACTATGCCGACATGGGCGTGACGCGCTATCAGGTTATGGGTCTGCTGCAGCCGGGCGACGAAGACGGCCCGGTGGCCGGCGAGGTTGGCTATGGCGAGGAAGTGCCCAATGCCACCGTGCAGGTGCGCGGCCAGACATCGAGCTCCTACACGCAAAAGAATTACAAGGTGGAGCTCAAAAAGGGCAAGGGTACCTGGCGCCAACAGCGCGCGATTGCGCTCAACAAGCACATGGGCGAAGGTATGCGTTTTCGCAACAAGATGGCCTACGACCTTATCCGTGGAATCCCCCAGATGATGGGCCTGCGCACGCAGTTTGTGCATCTGTGGGTGTGCGACCAGACCGAAAAGTCCAACGATACCTTTGAGGACTACGGCCTGTTTACGCAGGTGGAGCAGCTCAACAAGACGGCGCTTAAGGCACATGGCCTGGATAAGAGCGGGCACCTGTACAAGGTGAACAGCTTTGATTTCCATCGCTACGAGGACACCATTAAGCTTGCCGACGATCCCGACTACAATCAGGCAAGCTTTGAGGGCATGCTCGAGATTAAGGGCGATTCGGACCACACCAAGCTCATCGAGATGCTCGATGAGCTCAACGACGAATCGCAAAAGATCGATGACGTACTCGACACCTACTTTGATACCGAGAACCTGGTCTATTGGCTGGCGTTTCAGATTCTGACGGGCAACTGCGATACGCAGAACCGTAACTGCTATCTGTACAGCCCGCTCAACTCCAATACGTGGTACATCCTCGATTGGGACAACGACGGCATGCTGCGCAAGCTGGAGCTTTCTCTTACCGGGTTTTCGGACTACGCGAGCTGGGAGCGCGGCGCAAGCAACTACTGGGGCAACGTACTGTTCAATCGTGCGCTGCGCAGCAAATCGTTCCGCAGCGAGCTCGACCGCGCCGTCAAGGACCTGCGCTCGTATATGACCGAGGCGCGCCTGAGCAAGATGATCAAACATTATCGCGAGGTTACCGAATCGCTGGTCTTTGCTTCGCCCGATATCGACAATCTGCCTGTCACCAAGGACGAATACGAGCAGATTGCCGCGGCGATTCCCTCCGAGATCGAGGAGAACTATAAGAGCTTTCGCGAGAGCTATAAAAAGCCCATGCCGTTCTACATTGGCGTGCCGCAGATTGATAACGGTAAGCTGCGCATTAACTGGGATGCGTCCTACGACTTTAAGGCGCGTGACATTCGCTATACCGTGGAGCTGGCGCGCGACTATGCCATAAGCGACGTGCTTTTTAAGGCTGAGGACGTGCTGCTTCCCGAGGTGACCTGTGATGCGCCCGATGCCGGCCAGTATTTTGTGCGCGTGCGCGCCACCAACTCAGACGGCTATGCCCAAGATGCGTTTGACTACTATGTGACCGACGACGGCAAACACTACGGCATGAAGTGTTTTTACGTGCAAGACGGCGGTAAGGTCGTGGAGGACACGTATGAGGAGGGCTAGCGCGCTGCTTGAGCGCTTGGCGGCCCCGCCCGCACGCGCCACGCAGGAGCGTTACCGCCACGAGCTCAAATATCTCATTAACGAGGGCGAGCACGCCGCGCTTGCCTGCCGCATGGCGCCGGTTTTTAAACTGGATAAGCATGCGCGGGCGGGTGGTTACACCATTCGCAGCCTGTACTTTGACGACTACTGCAACTCGGCCTACGAGGAAAAAGACGCCGGTATTCTCATGCGCAAAAAGTATCGCGTGCGCATCTATAACGGCGGCGACAAGGTGATTAAGCTCGAGCGCAAAAAGAAGTACGGCAGCTGGATCTACAAGGAGGACGCGCCGCTCACGCGTGGCGAGTTTGAGCAGATTCTGGCCGGTGACTACGACTTTTTGCTGAGGAGCCCCTATCCGCTCTGTCGCGAGTTCTACATCGAGTGCATCTGCAATATGATGCGCCCACGGACCATCGTGGACTACGAGCGCGAGCCGTGGGTGATGGACGAGGGCACCGTGCGCATTACCTTTGATAGCAACGTGCGTGCCGCGGTGGGTAGCTTTGACATTTTTGACACGACCTTGCCTGCATTGCCCGTGCTGGAGCCCGGCAAGCTGGTGATGGAGGTCAAGTTTACGGAGTTTTGCCCGCAGCTGGTGCGCGATATGGTGCCGCCAGGTGCGGCCGAACTCACGGCGGTCTCTAAGTACTGCCTGTGTTACGAAAAGACCGCCTACCTGCGCGGATTTACCTACTGGGAATCGGATTTTGAGAACCGAGGGGATTTTTAGACCATGAGTACCAGGGACTTTTTTAAGAACTCCGTCTTGGAGGCGTTTGGCCAGGTCGACCCTGCCAAGATCGGCCTTTCGCTGCTCGTGGCGCTCGCCATGGGCATCCTGATCTACTACGTGTACAAGCGCTTTTTTACTGGCGTGGTCTATTCGCGCAGTTTTGCCGTGACGCTCGTGGGCATGTGCGTGCTCACCTGCATGGTCACGCTCGCGATCTCGACAAACGTGGTCATCTCGCTTGGTATGGTCGGTGCTCTGTCTATCGTCCGCTACCGTACGGCGGTCAAGGACCCGCTCGACCTGCTGTATCTGTTTTGGTCCATTACCACGGGCATTACGGCGGGGGCCGGTATGTATGCGCTCGTGGGGCTCACGGCGGTGGTGATCGTGGTGATGATTGCCGGCTTTGCGAGCCATCAGGACAAGGCGCGCGTGTACATGATGGTCATTCACTACACGGGGCAGACCACCGGCGATGATATCGTGCGTGCATTTGGGCGCACCAAGTTCACCGTCAAATCCAAGACGATGCGCGGTGACAAGGTCGAAATGGCCGTCGAGGTGTTCTCGGACGGTGTGGATATGCCCTATGCCGACGCCATCCGCGCACTCGATGGCGTGGAAGATCTAACGCTCATCCAATACAACGGCGAATATCACGGGTGATTTTGTTCCGGCGTTCTAACGAACGCCGGACCGCTCGACGCTGCTTGCGCTGACGTTTTCTCGACCTGGGTGAGCTGGTCTTGGTTTGGTTTTATGTAAGGGATGGTGCCGCGTGGACGTGCAACAGCTAGAAGAGTCCTGGGCTGCAAGGGCCGGCGCGCGTGAGGCGTGTCTTGTTGCGGCCTCGCATGTGCCGGCGGCGCTGTCGATGCTGGGGATTGTGCAGCCCGGCGATCGCTTGGTGGCCTTTGCGGATGACTTTGCCGATGCGTTTGCGCGCGGCTTTGATGCCTGCGACGTTGTGCTCGTGGGGGAGCCGTCGGTTGCGGCGTTTACCGCCGCGTCTGAGGGCTTTGATGCTTCGTTTGATGCTGGCGGGTCGCATCTGTGGTGGTTCGTCAATTCCATCGGCGGGTTTGGCCTACGTGTGCCCGATCTGCGTGCGCTGGGTCGGGCGGCGCGTGAGGCCCGTGCGTTGCTCGTGGTGGATAACACCGTGGCAAGCGTCTTTGGGTGCGATCCGCTGCGTTTGGGTGCCGTCCTGTCGCTCGAGGCACTCGACCGTGTGTGTACCGGCGTTGCGCCGCGCAAGCTCGTCGCCGCTTCGGTGGCGCGCTCGCAGCTTAAGCGCCATCGCGTGGATGCCGCCGCCGAGTGTGCGCATGCGCTTCTTGCGGATTGCGGCGCGTCTGCACTCGACCTTTCTGCTAATGAGGCTTGCATGCTGGAGCGGGGGCTGTCTTCGCTCGACGCTCGCATGCAGGCCCACTTCGATCGCGCCCGTGCGCTGGCCGAGTATCTGGCCGCCAACGAGATGGTACGCAACGTGCGCTATCCCGGGCTGACCTCGCATCCCGACCATGCGGTTGCAACGGGAATCCTCGAGCACGGCTTTGGCCCGGCAGTTGAGTTTGACCTTATCGAGCGAAGTGCGGGTGAGCTGTTCGACACATTGCCGGGGGAGTTCCGCACGTCGCCCGCCGGCGGCTCAACAACGCGCCTTTCGGCCCCGCGTGGTAAGCAGGGGGGCGCCATCCGCCTCTTCGCCGGCACCGACGACCCTCTGCAGGTGGCTGCCACTCTCGATAACGCCCTTCGCAAGTAGCTAATCGGGGTCTGTGTCACGAAAACGGCCTATTTACTACGTTTAAGCAATAGGGGTCGACCGCACCCGCCTATTTTGAAAATTACCAAGCTGTTTACCAGCGGTTTTATTTTCATAATGTCCGGTATGGTCGTGGGTATTCAACTAAACGTAGTAGATGGGCCCGTTTTGTGGCGCGAGCCTCGACCCGAGGGCGCTGTGGGCTAAAAACGGCCTAAAAGGACTACTCTGCATTGATGCTGGCGATGAGGTCGTTGGCCTTTGCGGCAATTACTTGGTTGATGTCGGCCTGCAGCTCCTCGTAGACCGCTATGGCTCGCTCGCCGGCGGGGGTGAGCGATGATCCGCGGGCGCCGTCGCGCTCGATGAGCTTGCAGCCCAGCTGTCCTTCCGCCTCGTTCACAATGCGCCAGGCTTTGGAATACGCCATGCCCATGCTCTTGGCGGCGCGGTTGAGCGAGTGCTCGCGGGCGATGCCCTGCAGCAGCAAGACACAGCCATGGCCGAACACGCCCGGCAGGTCTTTGTCGCACGCTTGAATGACCAGCTTTGCCGTCGTCTTGTACTCCATGTGCTCCACGTCTCCCCACTAAAGTGTTTGCTGGGTAAACGCAAAGCCTGCGTCAAACCCTCGTGTGCTCTTCTTAAATCATGCATTGTAGCAGTCAAAGTGCGTTAAGATACTTCCCCAGTATTGGGCGCCCAAGGTTGGGCTGGGTCCTACGAGGCCTGCAGCCGACCGGTCGCATGGAAAAAGGAGAAACATGGCTACGTTCTTTCCCGGTGAGTCCCACACGTTTTCGGAGTATCTGCTGGTCCCTGGCTACTCGTCCTCGCAGTGCATCCCCAACAACGTCTCTCTTAAGACGCCGCTAACCCGCTTTAAGCGCGGTGAGAAGCCGGCAATCACCCTGAACATCCCCATGGTTTCCGCCATCATGCAGTCCGTCTCGGGCGTCGACATGGGTGTCGCGCTCGCTACCGAGGGTGGCCTGTCCTTCATTTACGGTTCTCAGACCCCTGAGTCCGAGGCTGCTATGGTTAAGGCCGTTAAGGATCACAAGGCTGGTTTCGTTCAGTCCGATTCCACGCTGACCCCCGACATGACCATGGAGCAGGCCATCGAGCTCAAGGAGAAGACCGGCCACTCCACCATGCCGGTCACCGACGATGGCACTCCCAAGGGCAAGCTCCTGGGCATCGTCACCAGCCGTGACTATCGCCCCAGCCGCGATGACCACCAGAAGAAGGTCTCCGAGTTCATGACCCCGCGTGAGCAGCTTATCGTGGGCGACAAGAACATCAGCCTCAAGGTTGCCAACGACGTCATCTGGGACAACAAGCTCAACGCTCTGCCTATCGTCGACGACAACGATCACCTTATGGGCATCGTCTTCCGCAAGGACTACGACAGCCACAAGACCAACCCCAACGAGCTGCTCGATAACGACAAGCGCTATATGGTCGGCGCCGGTATCAACACCCGCGACTATGCCGAGCGCGTGCCGCTGCTCATCGAGGCTGGCGCCGATGTCCTGTGCATCGACTCCTCCGAGGGCTTCAGTGAGTGGCAGAAGCGCACCATCGAGTGGATTCGCGCCAACTACGGCGAGGACGTCAAGGTCGGTGCCGGTAACGTCGTCGACGCCGAGGGCTTCCGCTTCTTGGCCGACTGCGGTGCCGACTTCATCAAGGTCGGTATCGGCGGCGGTTCCATCTGCATCACTCGCGAGACCAAGGGTATCGGTCGTGGCCAGGCCACCGCGCTGATCGACGTCTGCCGCGCCCGTGACGAGTACTACGAGGAGACCGGTGTTTACGTGCCCGTGTGCTCCGACGGCGGTATCGTATACGACTACCACATGACGCTCGCCCTTGCTATGGGTGCCGACTTTATGATGCTGGGTCGCTACTTCGCCCGCTTCGATGAGAGCCCGACCGAGCGCGTCAACGTCAACGGCCAGTACATGAAGGAGTACTGGGGCGAGGGTTCTGCGCGTGCTCGCAACTGGCAGCGCTACGACCTGGGCGGCGCGGCGAAGCTCAGCTTCGTCGAGGGCGTTGACTCCTACGTTCCCTATGCCGGTTCCCTCAAGGACGGCGTGGGCGGCACGCTCTACAAGGTCAAGTCCACGATGTGCAACTGCGGCGCCCTCTCGATCCCCGAGCTCCAGGAAAAGGCACGCCTGACCCTGGTCAGCTCCACCTCCATCGTCGAAGGCGGCGCCCACGACGTTGTGGTTAAGGACTCCCAGCAGTCCGTATCTTATCGATAAGCGGCTTTCCCAGGCACCGCACCTTGCCGTTCAAACCGTCGCTCGCGTACCAAAGTACGCCTCGCTCCTCTTTCACGGCAATCTGCGGCACTTGGAAAACCCGTTCGTTCTAGAACGGGTTGCACATAAAGGTTGAGTATCAACCACGTTATTTAGATAAAGCGAGATGCCTGCAAGTCGCAGACATCTCGCTTGTTGTATTTGCTATCATCAGTCAAGTTAACCTTAGGGTCGGGCGGCTTAGCTTTGTTCGCTACAAGTTCCGCACGCAAAGAAGAGCACTTAATGTGCTCTTCGTCTTGCGCAGGACTGTCCGCAGTAGCGAATAAAGCTAAGCCGACCGACCCCATTAAAGATTAAAGGAGCTGATATGTGCGATTGCACAGATCATAAGGATGAGATCCCTGCCTACGACGCGCAGGCCATTGAGTCCAAGTGGATGAAGGCCTGGGAGGACTCCAACCTTTTTGCCGTCGACACCGACGCCAGCAAGCCCAAGAAGTACGTGCTCGAGATGTTCCCGTATCCGTCGGGCGATCTGCACATGGGCCACGCGCGCAACTATACCATCGGCGATGCCATGGCCCGTCAGGCCCGCATGCGCGGCTACGATGTTCTGCACCCCATCGGCTTTGACGCCTTTGGCCTGCCTGCCGAGAACGCCGCCATCAAGCACAACACGCAGGCTGCCGCCTGGACGTATAAGAACATGGACCAGGCGCTCGCCACGATGAAGCGCATGGGCTTCTCCTACGATCTGGATCGCATGGTCAAGACCTGCAGCCCCGATTATTACCGTTGGGGTCAGTGGATCTTTGAGAAGTTGTGGGAAAAGGGCCTGGTCTACCGTAAGAAGAACCCGGTCAACTGGTGCCCCACCTGCAAGACCGTTCTGGCCAACGAGCAGGTCACCGAGGGCAAGTGCTGGCGCTGCGGCACCGAGCCCGAGAAGCGCGACCTTGAGCAGTGGTACTTCAAGATCACTGAGTACTCCCAGGAGCTGCTCGATGATCTGGAGAAGCTCCCCGGCTGGCCCGAGCGCGTCAAGCAGATGCAGGCCAACTGGATCGGTCGCTCCGAGGGCGCCGAGGTCGACTTTACCCTGTGCGACAAGGATGGCGAGCCCATCGAGGGCGACGAGGGCAAGATCACCGTCTTCACCACGCGTGCCGATACGCTCTTCGGTGTCTCCTTCTTTGTCCTGGCCCCCGAGTACGCTCGTCTGCACGAGCTCGTCGAGGGTACGGAGTACGAGGAGGCCGTGACCAAGATCGTCGAGGACTCCAAGCATATCTCCGCCGTCGAGCGTGCCCAGGGCACCCTCGAGAAGCACGGTGCCTTTACCGGCCGCTACGTGGTGAACCCGGTCAACGGCGAGAAGGTCCCCGTGTGGGTTGCCGACTACGTCGTTGCCGACTACGGCACCGGCGCCGTCATGGCCGTTCCCTGCGGCGACCAGCGCGACTTTGAGTTCGCCCGCAAGTACGACCTGCCTATTGTGCCGATTATCCTGGACGATGACGACCGCGCTGCCGTCGAGGCCAGCGGCGAGACCATTGATACCTTCCATGCCGAGACCGTCGACTGGGATTGCGCCCATGCTGCCGAGGGCACGCTCGTTCAGTCCGGCAAGTACACCGGCATGCGTGGCGGCAAGCACTCCGAGGGCGAGGCTGCGATTGTGGCCGACCTTGAGGCCATGGGCTGCGGCCGTCGCAAGGTCGAGTTCCGTCTGCGCGACTGGCTCATCAGCCGCCAGCGCTATTGGGGCAACCCCATCCCGGCTATCCACTGCGAGCACTGCGGCATCGTGCCCGTGCCCGAGGATCAGCTGCCGGTAACGCTGCCCGAGAACCTGGACCTGGGCGCCGGCGAGACCCTCGCCGAGTGCAAGGAGTTCTACGAGACCACCTGCCCGGTCTGCGGCCGCCCGGCCAAGCGCGAGACCGATACCATGGACACCTTCACTTGCTCCAGCTGGTATTACCTGCGCTATACGGACCCGCACAACACCGAGCTGCCCTTCTCCCGCGAGGCTGCCGATCGTTGGATGCCTGTCGATAACTACATCGGCGGCATCGAGCACGCCATTCTGCACCTGCTCTACAGCCGCTTCTTTACCAAGGCACTGCGCGACCTGGGCCTGCTGAGTGTGGACGAGCCCTTCACCAACCTGCTGTGCCAGGGCATGGTCAAGGACGAGAACGGCGACACCATGTCCAAGTCCAAGGGCAACGTCGTGCCCCCGAGCTCGGTCATCGAGCCCTACGGCGCCGACACCATGCGTCTGGCGATCCTGTTTATCGCCCCGCCCGAGAAGGACTTCGACTGGGACCCCAAGGCCGTTGAGGGCGCCAACCGCTTCATCAAGCGCGCCTGGCGTATCGTTTGGCAGCTCGTCCAGTCCGGCGACGCCAACGTGGCCTTCGACAAGTCCGCGCTCGACGAGGTCGCGATGAAGCTCTATCGCGAGCGTCACCGCACCATCGCCAAGTGCACCGAGGACTTCGATCGCGGCCAGTTCAACACCGCCATCTCGGCCGTCATGGAGCTCGTCAACGCGGCGAGCGCCTACCTCAACGCCACCGAGGGTGCCGCCCGCGACAAGGCGCTGTGCTACGGCGTGGCTAAGGATATCGTGAGCGTCCTTGCCCCCATCTGCCCGTTCTGGGCCGATGAACTGTGGCACGAGGCCCTCGGCTGCGAGGGCAACGCCTACACCGCCGCCTGGCCCGAGTTCGACTTGGCCGAGTCCATCGAGGACACGGTGCAGATCGTCGTCCAGGTGCTCGGCAAGGTCCGTGGCCGCATCGACGTCGCCCGCGACGCCTCCAACGAGGAGATGCAGGCTGCCGCCGAGGCCGCCGTCGCCAAGTGGCTCGAGGGTAAGACGGTCGTCAAGGCCATCTGCGTGCCCGGCAAGCTGGTCAACCTGGTGGTCAAGTAAGCACTGCGCACTTAACTGACGCATAAAAGACGAGGGGCGATCCGGTTGGGTCGTCCCTCGTTTTGTGTTGTATGACCTGCTTAGTCAGTGCGTCGCACCGTCTTCTACGGGATGTGTACCAGGTCCCTAAAGTAAACATTGCCCGTTTGCTCCTCGATCATCCAAATGTTGAGGTAGATGTCGTTGAGGTCGTTGTTCACATTAAAGTCCGGGTCGTCGAAGGTGCCTACAAAGGTGAGCATGGCGCGCGTTTCCTCGCCTGCTGCGACCTGCTGGCGCATGCGCACATCGCGGACCACGCCGTTGACGTAGGCATAGGAGTCCACATCGCCAAACATCATGTCGACACCGGTGTTGTTGGTTACCGTAAAGACGAGCGCGGCGTCGCCGTAGCCGTCGGTGTCCTTGCCCACGCAGGTAACATGGACGTTCTCGTCTGCCTCAAGGTCGATAGGGAACTGTTCTTGAGGGTCGGGACCTAAGCCCTGGGGATCGTCGATGTCTTCGTCTATTTTGTCGAAGCTTACCGGGGGTTCGGTTTTCTCGATGGCTTTGGTGCTGCCACGATCCGGTTCGCATGTTCCGGTTTTGCCATCGATGTTGTTGCAGCCCGTCAGAGCGAACGAGCAGGCAGCGACGACGAGCGCGGTCGCGCAGAGGGTGCCTAGGCGTTCCATGGATCCTCCTTGCCGTAGAGATGCTGGAAGGTTGTGCGGTCAATGCGTGCGGCAGGCTTTCTCGCTACAGAATGCCTCTCGGCTCTAGTCTGGCCGATGTGCGCCCAGGGATGGAATGCCCATAGGGCCCGATTCGGTCGGCACGCTGGGACGCATGGCCCGTTTTGGGGCTGTTGAGGTTGCTCCGCATGGGGCTCTTCGGTCAATTGTCCTCTTCTTGTGGAGAACCTGTGCGCACGCTGACCTGCAGATTCGTACTGTGCTTGCGCGTTTCCGCAGCTATTGGTATAGTTTGCTTGCAAATGAAGTTGTAATTGAAAGAAGTGGGGTTTCGGCCCCGCTTCTTTTTTGTATGGATGGAGGTGCCGCAATGGTCAAGACCAAGACCGAGCAGGCGATCATCGACGCGCTCGAGGCCGTTGCTCCCCAGCACGATGTCGACATTGTCGACGTTGAGCTCGTGGGTGCCACCAAGGCCCCCTGTGTGCGCGTGCGTATCGAGGGTGCCGAGGGCCAGAGCCTGTCGCTCAATGACGTCACGGCCAACACCAAATGGGTCGGCGATGTGATTGAGGAGCTCGACCCCATCTCTTCGAGCTATACGCTCGAGGTGTCGAGCCCGGGTATGGCGCGCCCGCTGCGCCGCCCGCGTGACTTTGCCCGCTTTGTGGGCGAGAACTGCGAGCTCACCTCCACCGCCACCGAGGGCCGTCGCAAGTACGCCGGCAAGATCGCCGCGGCGACCGAGACGGACGTGACCCTCGAGCTCGAGGACGGCGAGTCCGTCACCCTCGATTTCTCTGATGTTAAAAAGTGCAAGTTGAAGCCCACCTACGACTTCAAGCCCGCGAAGGAAGGAAAGTAAGATGGCAGCATCCGACATGATGACCGCCCTGATGGAGCTTTGCCAGGAAAGGCACATCGACCAGCTCTACCTGATCGACCGCCTGGAGCAGTCGCTCGCCAAGAGCTATGCCGAGATCCTGCATCTTGAGTGGGGCGCCAAGGTGACCATCGACCGCACCACCGGCAAGATCTACGTCTACCGCCTGGAGCCGATCGACGATTCCATGGACGAGGAAGGCAACTTCACCGAGTTCGAGGAGATCGACGTCACCCCCAAGAACACGAGCCGCATCGCCGCCCAGCACGCCAAGGCCGAGATCAACGCCATCGTGCGCAACTCCGCCCGCGAGCAGATCTACGAGGAGTTCGCCGGCCGCATCGGTGACCTCATCAGCGGTACCGTGCTGCAGTCCACGCCCGACTTCACGATCGTCAAGATCCGCGAGGGCGTCGAGGCCGAGCTGCCGCACTTCGACCAGCGCCGTTACGAGAACGAGCGCAACGAGCGTCCGATGGGCGAGCGTTATCTGCACAATCAGCACATCAAGGCCGTGATCATCGACGTTCGCGACCCCAACTCCAACCTGCAGCCGGTTCGTGGCGAGCACAGCCGTCCGCCGATTGTCATCTCCCGTACCCACCCCGAGCTTATGCGTCGTCTGTTTGAGCAGGAGGTGCCCGAGATCTATGAGGGCACCGTTCAGATCAAGTCGATCGCCCGCGAGCCCGGCCAGCGCTCCAAGGTCGCCGTCCACTCGCTCGACGATCGCCTGGATCCCGTTGGCGCCTGCGTCGGCCCCAAGGGCAGCCGTGTTCGCGCCGTCGTGGGCGAGCTCCGTGGCGAGCGCGTCGACGTCATCCTGTGGGATGCCGATCCGGCCGTCTACGTCGCCAACGCCCTGTCGCCCGCCAAGGTCACCCGCGTCCTTATCGACGAGGAGAAGGCCTACGCCGGCGTTATCGTGCCCGACGACCAGCTGTCCCTCGCCATCGGCAAGGAGGGCCAGAACGCCCGCCTCGCCGCGCGCCTGACCGGCTGGCACATCGACATCAAGTCCGAGACCCTTGCCGCCGACATCCTCAAGAACGTTCCCGTTCACGAGGAGCCCGCCGCCGACCTGATCGGTGACGAGGAGGACGAGGACGTCCGTCGCTGCGAGTTCGTGTCCGAGGACGGCATCCAGTGCCGCAACCAGGCTCGTCCCGGCTCCCGTTTCTGCGGCGTCCACGACACCGACGCCTTCGATGATGCGGAGGACCTGATCTAGCGCGCGGTCGCGCCGGGCAGGTCCCAGCGCATACCCCACGCTCGTTCAGTCTCTAGGCACCCAAGGTGCCAGAAAGGGTAGGTGAAGTCATATGGCAAAAGTCCGTGTGTCCACCCTGGCCAAAGAGTTCGGCATGACCTCCAAGGAACTGATGGGTCATCTCGCCGAAATGAAGATTCCCGCTAAGTCCGCTTCCTCCGCCCTGGAGGACGCTTACGTCGCCATGGTCCGCAAGCAGCTCGCCTCGGTGATCGAGGCCCGCGCCCAGGAAGTCGAGGCCGCCAAGCAGGCCGAGGAGCAGGCCGCTGCCGCCGAGGAAGCAGCACGTGCTGCCGAGGCAGAGCGCGAGCGCATCGCCGCCGAGAAGGCACGCGAGGAGGAGCGCCGCCAGTTCGCCGCCGCCCAGGCTGCCGAGGAGGCCGCCCGCGCCGAGGCCGAGGCCAAGAAGAAGGCCGAGCAGGAGCGTCTTGCCCGCGAGAAGGAGGAGGCCGCCCGCGAGGCCCAGCGCCGCGCCGTTCCCGCTTCCGACTCCGGTTCGCGCTTCCGTTCGCTGCTCGACCAGATCGCCGCACAGGAGACCGTGCTCAAGGAGAAGAAGGACGCCGAGCAGAAGGCCAAGGCCGAGCGCGCTGCCGAGCGCGGCAACCGTCGTGGCGGCAACAACGATCGTCGTGGTGGCCGTCGAGGCGACCGCAACGCATCCGAGGGCAACTCCGAGCGCAACGCCTCCGAGAGCCGTCCGCACAGCCATCGCACCAATGCCAGCAACAACGTCGCTGCCGGCATGGACTTCCCCAACCCCGATAAGCAGGGCAAGGGCAAGAAGCGCAAGGGCGGTCACAACAACGAAGAGGACCACTACAGCCGCATGGCTCGCGAGGCCGAGGAGTACAGCCGCGAGAAGGTGCTCGAGGAGGCTCGTGCCGCCGTCGAGGAGGCCTCTCGCGAGTCCACCGGTCGCCGCAAAAAGCGCAAGGAGAAGCGCGAGCGCGAGGCTGCCAAGGCTCAGGAGGAGCGCATGATAGAGGAGGCGCTGGCCCAGGGCGTGAACCCCGAGGACCTCGACGCCATCAAGGTCTCCCAGGGCGTTACCGTTCAGGAGCTCGCCGAGGCGCTCGACGTTCCGGCCAACGACATCATCAAGCGACTGTTCCTGCTGGGCACACCGCTTACCATGACGCAGTCCATGTCCGACGACCTTGTCGAGCTCGTTGCCGACGACCTGGGCCGCCAGATCAAGATCATCACCCCCGAGGAGGAGAACACCTTCTCGTTCTACGACGATCCCGCCGACCTTAAGCCGCGCGCCCCGGTCGTCACCGTCATGGGCCACGTCGACCACGGCAAGACGAGTCTCCTCGACGCCATCCGTCACACCGGCGTCGCTGCCGGCGAGGCGGGCGGCATTACGCAGGCCATCGGCGCTTCGCAGGTCATGATCAACGACCGCAAGATCACCTTCATCGACACCCCCGGCCACGCCACCTTTACGGCCATGCGTGCCCGCGGCGCCAAGGTGACCGACATCGTCATCCTGATCGTGGCTGCCGACGACGGCGTCATGCCCCAGACCATCGAGTCGATCAACCACGCCAAGGCCGCCGGCGTTCCCATCGTCGTCGCCGTCAACAAGATTGATAAGCCGGGTGCCAACCCCGACCGCGTGCGCCAGGAGCTCACCGAGTACGGCATCATCCCCGAGGAGTGGGGCGGACAGAACATGTTCGTCAACATCTCGGCCAAGCAGAAGATCGGTATCGACGACCTGCTCGAGACCGTCCTGCTCCAGGCCGACGTGCTCGAGCTCAAGGCCAACCCCGATACGTTCGCTTCGGGCAACGTCCTCGAGGCTAAGCTCGACAAGGGCCGCGGCTCGGTTGCCACGGTGCTCGTGACCCGCGGTACCCTGCACGTGGGCGATACGCTGGTCGCCGGCCTTACCTACGGCCGCGTCCGCGCCATGCTCGACCCCAAGGGCAACGCCGTCACCGAGGCCGGTCCCTCCGACGCCGTCGAGATTCTGGGCCTGCAGTCCGTCCCCAACGCCGGCGATGAGTTCCGCGTGTTCGAGGACGAGCGCGAGGCTCGCGCCCTGGCCGACGAGCGTTCGCTCAAGGCCCGCATCGAGGAACAGAGCCGCGTGAAGCATGTGACGCTCGAGAACCTCTTTGAGACCATCGCCGACGCCGAGGTCAAGGAGCTCAACCTGATCATCAAGGCCGACGTCCAGGGTTCTATCGAGGCCCTTCAGGACTCCCTCGACAAGATGGACCAGTCCGAGGTGCGCATCAACACGATCCACTCCGCCGTTGGCGCCATCAACGAGACCGACGTCGTTCTGGCCGACGCCTCCAACGCCATCATCATCGGCTTTGGCGTCCGTCCCGACGGCAAGGCCCGCTCCGCCGCCGAGCGCGAGGGCGTCGAGATCCGTTGCTACGACGTCATCTACAAGTGCCTCGAGGACCTCGACGCAGCCCGTATCGGCATGCTCAAGCCCACCGAGGTCGAGGTTTCCACGGGTACCGCGACCGTTCTGGACACCTTCAAGGTGCCCAAGGTCGGTATCGCCGCCGGTGTCCGCGTCGAAGAAGGAGAGATCGCCGCGACCGATTCCGTGCGCCTGGTGCGCGACGGCATCGTGGTCTTCAACGGTAAAATCGCCTCGATGCGCCACTACAAGGACGAGGCCAAGAGCCTCAAGAGCGGCTCCGAGGGCGGTATTGGCCTGGAGAACTTCCAGGACATCAAGCCTGGCGACACCATTGAGGGCTACCGCATCGACCAGGTTGCCCGTACCGAGTAGGGGGTAGCGCTATGAAGCAAACGCAGGCAACCCGCCGTTTGGGCGAGCAGCTTCGCGAGAAGCTCGGTTATATCCTGCTCTTTGAGGTTTCCGATCCGCGTCTCGACCTGGTCACCCTGACCGCGGTCGAGGTCGCGGTGGACCGTTCGTTCGCGCGTGTGTATGTGTCGTGCGACGCGAGCCGCTACGACGAGGTCATGGAGGCGCTCGCCAGCGCCAAGGGCCGCATCCGTAGCCTGCTGGCCCGCTCGCTCGATTGGCGCGTCACGCCCGAGCTCGATTTTCGCATCGATCGCTCGACCGATGAGGCCGAGCGCATCACGCGTGCGCTGGAAAACGTTCCCGCCACGCTTGCGATCGAAAAGGACGAGGACGGCTATCCAATTGCGGATGCCGCCCAGGAGGCAGCTTTAGATGAGTAATTCCGCCGACCTTGCATCGTGCGAGTCTGCAGATATTCAGCGACGCATCCTTGAGCTCATCGAGGGTGCGTCCTCCATTGCGATTTCGGGACATACGTCTCCCGATGGCGACGCCCTGGGCTCCGTGCTGGGCCTGGGCCTCTCGCTTAGGAAGTTCTTTCCCAACAAGGACATTGCCCTGCTGCTGGCAGACGATGACCCGGTTCCGCGCATCTACCGCTTTATGGAGGGTGCCGACCGTCTGGTGCCGGCATCTGCGTATACCGGCAATCCGGACCTGTTCATCTCGGTGGACGTGCCGGTCGTCGAGCGTCTGAACAACTCAGCCGAGGTGCTCCGCCGCTCGTCGCATGTGGTGTGCTTCGATCACCATCCGGCGCGCGAGGAATTTGCCGAGCTGAGCCTGAGGTGCGTCGATGCCGCAGCCTGTGCCATGATCATCGACCGCTTTTTGGACAATTGCGGCATTGTGGCTCGCGATGGTGTCGCGACCTGCTTGCTGTGCGGCCTGGTGACCGATACCGGTCGTTTTCAGTATCAAAACGCCGATGCCGCCGCGTTCCATGCCGCCTCGCGCCTGGTCGCTCACGGTGCCGATCCGGCGCGCGTTGCGCTCGAGGTCTACCAGAGCATGCGCGTAGAGTTCTTACATCTCAAGTCCATCGTTATGGGCCGCATCAAGACAGTGGCGCACGGTCGCGTGGCATATAGCTACGCGTACCAGAGTGACCTTGAGGCCTGCGGCGTCACTTCGGACGAGTGCGACGGCCTGGTCGATGTTGTGCGTTCGGTGATGGGTGTGGAGGTCTGCCTGTTCCTGAAGGGCATTGAGGGCGATACCAAGGTACGCGGTAACCTGCGCTCCAAGGGCGACCTCAATGTTTCCGAGATCGCTGCTGCTTTTGGCGGTGGCGGACATCCCGCTGCCGCTGGTTTCTCTAACAACGGAACGATTCTCGAGACGCTCACCGCGGCACTCCCCATGCTGGCCGAGCTGGTAGGGGAGGATCCCGCTTCGGTGACCGTCGAGCTCTAACATTTTGGATGGTACATGGCTCGTCGTACGCCTTCTCAATTGAATATGCTGCTCGCCGTCGATAAGCCGGTGGGCTGTACGTCCCACGATGTGGTATCGCAGTGCCGACGCGCCCTCCATGAGCGACGCGTCGGCCATGCCGGTACGCTCGACCCCATGGCCTCGGGTGTCATGGTGGTGGGCGTGGGCCAGGCGACCCGTCTGCTGGGCATGCTAACCCTCGATACCAAAAGTTATGTCGCCGACATTTCGTTTGGCGTCGAGACCAATACCGATGACGCGGAGGGCGAGGCCGTCCGCACGGTGCCCGTTGCCCCCGAGTTGCGCGATCTTGCTTACGCCCGTGAACAGCTGGCCGCTATGCTTGGCCCGCAGATGCAGGTGCCGCCAGCGTTTTCGGCCATTTCGGTCAATGGCGTTCGCGCCTATAAGAGTGCTCGCGAGGGCAATGCGGTTGAGTTGCCCCCGCGTCCCGTCGAGGTCTATGCCGCCGACCTGATCGCCGTGGGAGGCGAAGGTGATACGTGTGTGTGGACCGTGGCGTTCTCAGTGAGCAAGGGTACCTATATCCGTGCGCTCGCTCGCGATCTGGGTCGCGCCTGCGATAGTGCTGCGCATATTTCCGCGCTGCGCCGTACGGCCTCCGGCGTGGTTTCCATTGGCGCCTGTCATGCGGTCGAGGAGCTTTCTCCCGAGTCTGCGGCCGGCTTCGCCTTGGATCCCATCGCCGCCCTTGGTGCCACGCGTGTCGATTTGCCGGGTAATCTTGCAGACGACCTGCTTTGTGGTCGCCGCATTCCCGTTGAACGCGCGCTTGCGGACTTCGATACGGTGAAGGCACCGTTCGCGCTCGTGCTCGATGGGGGATTGAAGGCGCTCGCCCGTATCGAGGGCGGCCGCTTTGTGATGGAGCACGTCTTTCCGCAGGCGATCGGCGGTGTTCGATGATGCTGGCGCCCCACGAGCTCGCGCGTATCTTTTTCGCGGGTGAGTTGGATGAGGCCCGTATCGTTTCTGCCGATGCATTTGATGGGTGCGAGTTCTTGGGTGCCGCGTCGATCGCCATTGGCGTGTTTGATGGCGTGCATCGTGGGCACCAAGAGCTGATTGACGCGGTTATTCGCGACGCACGTTTCCACGGCAGCAAAGCGGTCGTGGTCACCTTCGATCCTGATCCGGACGTCGTGGTGAGTCCGTCGCCCGCTCAAAAATTGATGACGACGGCTGACCGACTGCACGCACTGGCTCAAACCGGGGTCGATGCGGTGGTGGCCGTTCCCTTTACGCCCGCCGTGGCGGCACTCGACCATGTCGGGTTTCTGGCGCTGTTGTCGCGCGTTGTCGACATTCACTCCATTCGTGTAGGCAGCGACTTTAGACTCGGCCGCGGCGGCGCTTCGGGCGTTGCCGAGATGCGCGCCTGGGGTACTGAACGTGGGGTTGACGTTTACGGTCACGACTTGCTCTGCGTTAACGGGCAGACCATCTGTGCCACGCGCATCCGCCATGAGCTGGCCCAGGGTCATGTGGAGCTGGCTGCCGAGCTTCTCGGCCGTCCCTATATGGTGCGCGGCGTTGTGGCGGCTGGCCGTCACGAGGGTTCCGACATGGGCTTTCCCACGGCAAACATCCAGGTGCCCGACGGCATTCAAGTGCCTGCCGATGGCGTCTATGAGGGTCTGGTGCTGGTCGATGATACCGTATGGCCTGCTGCTGTTAACGTCGGCCTGCCGCCGACCTATGCCGACGATGCCGCCTCGGCGCATCTCGAGGCCAACTTGATCGGCTATGCGGGCGACCTGTATGGCGCTTCCGTGTCGCTGGCGTTTACGCGCTGGCTGCGTCCGTCTCGCGTGTTCGATTCCCTGGACGACCTGATCGCGACCGTCGAGGGTAATATCGACGATATCCGTCATAACTTGGGTGAGCAGGGGGTGAGTATCCGTGATTAGCGATGAGGAAAAAGATCAGGTACGCGCGGCGTCGGACCTGGTTGCCATCGTGCAGGAAACGGTTGAGCTCAAGCCCCGCGGCCATGAGTTTTGGGGATGCTGCCCGTTTCATGGCGAAAAGACCCCATCGTTTCACATTATCCCTGCTACGCAGGTGTGGCACTGCTTTGGCTGCGGCGAGGGCGGCGACGTCTTTACCTATATCATGAAGCGCGAGAACCTGAGTTTTCCCGAGTCGATCCGCTATTTGGCTGATCGTGCGGGCATTGAACTGCACGATACCGGTGCGCAGCGCGATCGCGGCACCAAGCGTGCCCGCATCTATGACCTGTGCGCCGAGACGGCTCAGTTCTACCACACCATGCTTATGCGCGGTAAGGACAGCCGTCCGCGCGAGTACTTTGCCAGCCGCGGCATGGGCGGAGATGTCTGTCGCCGCTACTGCCTGGGCTTTGCACCGGGTCGCAACGCGCTGGTATCGCACCTGTCGCAGGCGGGCTTTACCCCGCAGGAGATGATTGACGCCAATGTGGCCGTGAGCCGTGGGCGCGGACAGCTTGCCGACCGTTTTTACGACCGTGTGATGTTTCCCATCTTTGATGAGCAGGGTCACAATATCGCCTTTGGCGGGCGCATCATGGGCGATGGACAGCCTAAGTACCTCAACACCGCCGAGACGAGCGTGTTTCATAAAAAACGAAACCTCTACGGATTTAACTGGGCCAAGGAGTTTATCGTTGCGCAGGATACCGCCATCGTGGTGGAGGGATATACCGACTGCATCGCCTGCTGGGAGGCAGGGATCAAAAACGTCGTTGCTACGCTGGGCACAGCACTCACGGAGCACCACGTTAAGACACTCACCCGTTTTGCCAAGCGCATTGTCTATATGTTCGATGGCGACGCCGCCGGTCAAAAGGCCGCTCGCCGCGCGATTCAGTTTATCGAGCAGGATTCGATGGACCTGCGCTGCGTGGTGCTTCCCGACGGCAACGACCCCATGGAGTTCATCATCGCACATGGTGGCGAGGCGCTGCAGGCGCGCATCGATGCCGCCGAGCCCCTCATGGACTTTGTGTACCGTTCGCTGCAGGAGTCGAGCGATATTACCACGCCGGGCGGTCGCGCCAAAGCGCTCGAGGACGCGCTGACGCTCATCTACCCGCTGCGCGACAGCTATATGATCGACACGTACTTTATCCAGATTGCCGACCTGTTAGGTTTGGACCTGGAGACGGTGCGCGCGAGTTCGGGCCGTGTGTTTCGCGATGTCGCCAAGCGCGAAGATGCCGAGCGCCGACGTGAGCAGAGCTATGAGCGTCAACGCGCGCAGGCCGAGCGTGCGGGCGGTTCGCAGGGACGAAGCTCGGGCGGCAGTGCGGCTGGTGCGCGCGGTGCCGGTCGCGGTGCCTGGGCCGCGGGTGCAACGTCGCCGGTGTCCGCACCGGTCGAGGAGGACCCGTATGACTACGTTCCGCTTGATGCCTATGGGGCCGCGCCGGTGGAGGTCGACGAGGATCTGCCGCCAATCGATGTGCCAGCGGGGATGGAAAGCGCTGCGCCCGTTGCCGATAGTTCAAGCACGGCGGCAGCTCCGTCGATGCCGATTGTTTTGACCGATCTGGAGCGGAAATCCCTGGCGGGGGAGCGCGAGCTGCTGACGATGCTCACGAGCTACCCCGACCTGTTCCGTACGTATGCCGACCGCATCTGCTCGATCGAGTGGGTGGACCCGCGCCACGAGTCCATCGCGTGGGCCGTATTGGCCACGCCGCCGGGCACCGATCCCGCGGCGTGCATGGATGCGGCGCGCGCGGTGTGTCCCGAGGCGGCGTCGCTTGTCAGCGCCGGGCGCATCTCGGCGACAAGCAAGCACCCCACCGAGACGAACATCGTCTTTATGCTCGATACGCTCGAGCTCTACACCATCAAACGTCGCATGCGAGCCGCGCAGGCCAAGTTGCGTCAGGACCGTTCACTCGACGATGAGGCCCGCCGCGTGCTGACGATGCAGGCGATGCAAGATTCGCAGCGCCAGCGCGAGCTTCAAAAGTCGATCGGTGGCGTGGCCGATCCGTTCCGTTTGATCGGTTTGGAGACTGCGGACGCCGACCAGGCCTAGATGTTGTGGTCAACCAGCGTATTCTCGCCTATATCCAGTCTGAATTTTGGGTATAGACGTCTATGTGTGTGCTAAAGTAATGAGTCCTGTGGACTACGAAGGGAGAATCTGTGCCAAAAAAGAGTGAGAGCACGGGTACTGGGCTGGAATCCTACGTTGCAAAGCTCATGGGCAACGGCTCAAACAGGACTTCGGTAACCGAGGACGAGATTCAGGTCGCCCTGAAGGATATCGATGTTTCTGATGAGCAGCTCAACGCGGTGTATTCCGCGCTGCGCAACAGCGGCATCCAGATTATCTCCGCGAGCGGAAACGACGACGCTCCCATGGACGTCGACGATGACGATAACGATACCGACGATTTCGATGACGACGACGAGCACGATTCCGGCTCGCTTGACGACCACGAGCTTAAGATGGCCCGTCAGGCCGATGCCGAGATGGGTTCTTCCAAGAGCAAGAAGAAGCGCACCGTGCGCACGTCCCGTTCGCGTTCGCGCGTGCGCGGCATCGATGCCTCCACGGTGATGCTGACCGGCGACCCGGTTCGTATGTACCTCAAGGAGATCGGTAAGGTCGACCTGCTGACCGCATCTGAAGAGGTCGATCTGGCCATGAAGATCGAGGCCGGTCTCGAGGCCACCGAGAAGCTCGAGGCCGCCGACGCGGGCGAGATCGAGCTCACGCGTGCCGAGATGCGTCGTCTGACCCGTATCGAGAACGTGGGCCTCGAGGCCAAGCAGGCGCTCATCAGTGCCAACCTGCGTCTGGTCGTCTCCATCGCCAAGCGCTACGTCGGTCGCGGCATGCTGTTCCTGGACCTGATCCAGGAGGGCAACCTTGGACTGATTCGCGCCGTCGAGAAGTTCGACTACCAGAAGGGCTTTAAGTTCTCCACCTACGCCACGTGGTGGATCCGTCAGGCCATCACGCGCGCTATCGCCGACCAGGCCCGCACCATCCGTATCCCCGTGCACATGGTCGAGACCATCAACAAGCTCGTTCGCGTGCAGCGCCAGCTCCTTCAGGATCTGGGCCGCGACCCGACCCCCGAGGAGATCGGTGCCGAGATGGACATGAGCGCCGACCGCGTCCGCGAGATTCAGAAGATCTCGCAGGAGCCCGTGTCGCTCGAGACCCCGATCGGCGAGGAAGAGGATTCCCAGCTGGGCGACTTTATCGAGGACTCCCAGGCTATCGTTCCGCCCGATGCCGCCAGCTTCTCCATGCTGCAGGAGCAGCTCACCCAGGTGCTCGATTCGCTTGCCGATCGTGAGCGCAAGGTTATCGAGCTGCGCTTTGGTCTCGTTGACGGACACCCCCGCACGCTCGAGGAAGTCGGTCGCGAGTTTGGCGTCACGCGCGAGCGCATCCGCCAGATCGAGTCCAAGACCCTGGCCAAGCTCCGCCACCCGAGCCGCTCCAGCAAGCTCAAAGACTACATCGAGTCTTAGTAGTTACGGCGTTTTACCAAACGCCGTAACTGGCCGACGCTGCGCGGGCACCAGAGCGACAACTTGTCATTCAAAGAGGACGGCATGACCAGAAGGTCTATGCCGTCCTCTTTTCATGCCAATTTGTTCGCTCTGGTGCCCGCTCGCTGGCATTCTCAAAACATCGGCGTTTCCGTTGCCGGTGCCGGCAGTTAGGCCGTCCCCAAGGGATCAAGGCGAGAAAATTTCTTAAAAAAGTTCTTGCCCTTCGCCCAATCGTCCGTATAATAAACTTCGTTGCTTGAGAGCACGCACCTATTCCTCGGTAGCTCAATGGTAGAGCACGCGGCTGTTAACCGCGCTGTTGTAGGTTCGAGTCCTACCCGGGGAGCCAGGTTGTAAAACCCGTCGCTTATGCGGCGGGTTTTTTCATGCCGCGATCGCTTGTGGCGAACGTTACCGTATCAACATTTCGTGTCGAGGATGTAATCGTGAACCCCGCCGCCTTAACATGGCGCGGTCGTTGTAAAATGTTGGAATGATTGCTCCCACGACATGGTGCCGCGAGCACCAGAAAAGGAGATTCTTGTGTCTGAGACCATTAACGGCAGACTGAGCGTCTCGAACGACGTTATTGCCGATATTGCCGGTTATGCCGCGATGACGTGCTACGGTGTCGTCGGTATGGCCGAACAGCTCCAGGGCGCCGAGAGCGTGCGCCTGCTTGCCGGCCAGCGCCTTCGCAAGGGCGTGCTTGTTTCCGCCGACGAGAACGGCCTTACGGTCGACCTTCACGTCGTGCTCGAGAACGGCGTCAATATGAAGTCCGTCTGCCACAATCTTTCGAGCTCCGTTGCCTTCACCCTGCAGGAGATCGCACAGATCGATCCCGCCAGCCTTAAGATTGGCATCCACATCGACGCGCTCAAGAGCCGTCTGAACTAGCATCCGAAAACGGAGATTCAAATACCCATGATTGCAAAGACCATTCGCACCTGTTTTCCGATCGCTGCGGCTGCCGTTTCCGACAAGGCCGAGGAGATCAACAAGCTCAACGTCTTTCCCGTGCCCGACGGTGACACCGGCACCAACATGTCGCTCACGCTCGCCTCGGTGACCAAGGAGCTTTCTGCCCTTCCCGCCGACGCCGACATGGAGGCCATCGCCGGCGCCATCACCCACGGCTCCCTGATGGGCGCCCGCGGCAACTCCGGCGTCATCACCTCGCAGATCTTGCGCGGCGTGGCCGAGGGCCTTGTCTCCGCCGACGAGCCCATTACGTCCGCCAACATCGCCTTCGCCTTCCGTCGTGCCGTCAAGGTTGCCTTCCAGGCCGTCCGTAAGCCCATCGAGGGTACGATCCTCACGGTGTTGCGCGATGTCTCGACCAAGGCCGACGAGTGCGAAAAGAAGAAGTTCTCGGCCGAGGACGCGCTCGACGCCATCGTCGTCGAGGCCTACCAGTCCGTCGCCCGCACGCCCGACCTGCTGCCCGTTCTGAAGGAGAACGGCGTGGTCGACTCCGGCGCCTTTGGCTTTGCTATTTTCCTTGAGAACTTTGTTGCCGCCGCTCTTGGCCGCAGCACCGTTGTCGAGGATTTCTCCGCCACGTTTGACTCCGCTGGCTCTGCCCGCGACGCGGCCCTTGGTCGTGTTGAGATCGAGGCCAACGACGACTGGGAGGGCTCGGAATTCCGCTACTGCAACGAGTTCCTCTTTAAGGCCGACGCTCCCTTTGACGAGGACGAGTGCCTCAAGTTCCTGGGTTCCATGGGCGACTGCGAGCTGCTCGTGGGTGCTTACCCCGATTACAAGATTCACGTGCACTCCAACACCCCCAACCTGGTGCTCGAGCATATGCTGCAGCTTGGTCAGATTTACGAGGTCTTTATCCACAACATGGAGATGGAGGCCCACGACCGTACCGCCAAGATCCACGAGGACCAGGAAAAGGCCGCCGAGCCCGCCAAGGCGCTGGGCTTTGTCGCCGTTGCCGCCGGTTCCGGCGAGGCAGACATCCTCAAGTCCCTCGGCGTCGACGTGATCGTGTCGGGTGGTCAGACCATGAACCCCTCGACTGCAGACTTGCTGGGCGCCGTTGACCAGGTCAACGCGACCTCGGTCATCATCCTGCCCAACAACGGCAACATCCGCATGGCTGCCGAGGCCGCTGCCTCAGCCTGCACCGACAAGAAGGTAGCCGTCGTTCCCACCAAGACCGTCCCGCAGGCCTTCTCCGCGCTGTTCGCGGTCCTGCCCGATTCCGAGCTCGAGGATGCCGTCGCCGCTATGGTCGACGCCATCAGCGAGGTTCGCGATGGCGAGGTCACCCGTGCCGTGCGCGATTCCAGCGCCTCCGACGGCTCGCCGATTCACTCCGGTGACGTCATGGGTATCATCGCCGGCTCCATCGACGTGGTCGGCTCCGACGTGAAGCAGGTCACGCTCGATTGCATCAACCGTATGCAGGAGGAAGAGGAGGGCGACGCGCTGACGATTCTGGCCGGCGAGGAACTGTCCGATGAGGCCTTCCAGGAGATCGTAGACGCCATTGAGGAGGCTCAGCCCGATTTGGAGATCGACGCCCATCGTGGCGAGCAGCCGCTCTATCCCGTGATCTTCTCGATCGAGTAGGCTCTGCCCATGTCCGAGCTGTGCTCCGTGCCGCGCGTCTCGGAGCGCTTTGCCCAGAGCAATGCGCTCGACGAAGATATCGCGCGACTCAAATATGTTTCAGGTAAACGTGAGGAGGCCCTTCGCCGTCTGGGAATTCGGACGGTGGGGGACCTCCTTCTCCATATCCCTCATCGTTACCTCGACTTTACTCGTTCGTGGTCCATCGAGATGGCGCCCATCGGTACCGTGTGCACTATCATCGCCACGGTCGACCGCATCGTCCAAAAGCAGCCGCGTCCGCGCATGCAGGTGACCGAGGTCTCACTCGTTGACGAGACGGGCGTGCTACAGGTCGCCTTTTTCCGCCAGCCCTGGATTGCCCAGCAGCTTAAGCAGGGCGACCGCCTGGCCGTGATGGGCAAGGTTGAGTTTGCCTACGGTTTTAAGCAGATGGCCTCGCCGCACTTTGAAAAGCTCGAGGAAGGGCGTGCCGCAGGCACTATCCTGCCGGTCCATTACGTCAGTGATGGCGTGAGCCAGGCGTGGATGCGCCGTATCGTGAGCGGTGCGCTCGAAGTGGCTGCTAATCCGTTCGATCCCATTCCCGCGCCGCTGCGCGCAAAGCGGAAACTCATGAGCAATGCCCGTGCGCTGCGCTCGATCCACTTTCCCTCGAGCATGGCCGAGCGCGACATCGCACGCCGGCGTCTTGCGTACGAGGAGTGTCTCTACCTGCAGCTGGCGCTGCGTCTGCGCAACGACGGCGGCCTGGTCGATGTGGTGCCCTATGCCCACACCGCGGGCGAGCACCTGGTCGCGCTCAAGCAGGCCCTGCCGTTTTCGCTGAGCAACGAGCAGGAGGCCGCGTTCCAGGATATCCTGCGCGATATGTGCGATGGCGGGCGCGTGATGAACCGCCTGCTGCTGGGCGATGTCGGTACCGGTAAGACCGCCGTTGCCGCCTGCGCGCTGGCTGTGGCTGCCGATGGCGGTACGCAGGCCTGCGTTATGGCGCCCACGGGCGTGCTGGCGCGCCAATATGCCGATAAGACCGGCCCTCTGCTCTCGCAGGCCGGCATGTCCTGGGCACTTCTGACGGGTGCCACGCCGGTCGCAGAGCGCGAGCGCATCCATGCGCAGCTGGAATCGGGCGAGCTTGACGTGCTCTTTGGCACCCATGCGGTGCTTTCGGATAACGTTGCGTTCAAGCATCTGTCGCTTGTCGTCATCGACGAGCAGCACCGGTTTGGCGTCGGCCAACGCAACGCCCTACGCGCGAAGGGCCCCGGTGCGGACCTGCTCGTTATGACGGCCACGCCTATCCCGCGCACGTTGGCGCTCTCGGTCTATGGCGACCTGGATACGAGCATCATCCGCCATCGTCCAATTCCGGGTGCCGGCGTGACGACGCGCGTCCTCACCGAGTCGAGTCGCGACCTGGCCTATGGCGCCATCCGTGAGGCGCATGAAAAGGGTCAACAGGCCTACGTGATTTGCCCGCTCGTGGAGCCGAGTGACTCGGCCGATGAGCTGGAAGACGTGCCCGGTATTGCCCGCGACGATGAGGGCCGCGTGACGGTTCCCGTGCCGCTGCACGATACGGCGACCGAGCTCGATCGCCTGCGTCTGGCGTTGCCGGGCCTTGCCATCGAGCGCCTTCACGGCCGTATGCCAGCGGGGGAGAAGGACCAGGTTATTGATGCCTTTAAGCGTGGCGAGATTGACGTGCTCGTCTCGACTACGGTGGTCGAGGTGGGCGTCGACGTGCCTAACGCCACCGTCATGGTCATCGAGAACGGCGAGCGCTTTGGTTTGGCTGCCCTGCACCAGCTGCGCGGTCGCGTGGGCCGCGGCAGTGTGTCGGGCACGTGCCTGGTCATGACGCACTCCAAGGGCAACGGCGGCGCGTCGCCAGCACAAGATCGCCTGCAATCGCTCGAAAAAACTTCGGATGGTTTTACGCTTGCCCAGATGGACCTGCGTCTGCGTCACGAGGGCGAAATCCTGGGTTACCGTCAGCACGGCGGCGTGACCTTGCGCTTTGTGGACCTGGACGCCGATGAGGACCTTATCGAATGGGCCCATTTGGACGCGGTCGAGCTCTTGCGGTATGCTTGCACCCTTGACTCCGTGGCGACGCGCCCCCTGCGCGATGCGGTCGCCATGCGATATCGACACATTTTTAAGGAGGTCAGCGGAGGATGAGAATCATCGGCGGTGAATGGCGCGGTCGCAAAATCGAAGAGCCGCGCGGTCGCGATGTTACGCGTCCGACGACCGACCGCGTGCGCGAAGCGTGCGCATCCATGGTCCTATCGGCCTTTGACTTTGATTTGGACGAGGTCCGCGTACTGGATGCCTTTGGCGGCTCCGGTGCCCTAGGCATTGAGATGCTCTCGCGGGGAGCCCGTTCGCTCACGACGTTCGAGATCGATCGCAATGCCGCGAGGCTCATTACCAAGAATATCGAGTCGCTCTGCCGCGATCGCGCGCGTTGGCGTGTGGTGACGGGCGATGTCCTTGCGAGCGCTTCGCGCGGCCGCGTGCCGGGCGGCCCCTTTGATCTGGTCTTGCTCGACCCGCCCTATGCTTTTGGTGCCGAGCCGGTCGATGAGCTGCTGCAGAACCTGGCCCAGCAGGGTTTGCTCACCCCGGGCGCCTATGCTCTGTTTGAGCATGCTGCCGCCGACGTGGGCGCACATCCTGCCGGCTTTGTAACCGTGCGTGAGAAACGCTATGGCATCACCTCGGTCGACCTGCTCCGTTGGGTCGGCGAGGGCGAGGATGACGATACCGTCGCCGATGCCGATGGCAGCGACGGCACGACTTTTCAGGAGGATGCTCATGAATGACACCATCAACCGCGTGATCGTCCCGGGCACCTTCGATCCCATCACGTTTGGCCATATCGATGTGATCCGCCGCGCCCGTCGCATCTTTCCCAGCGTGATCGTCGCTGTTGCCGAGTCGCAGGGCAAAAACGGCGTGGGCACCACGTTTATGCTCGATGAGCGCGTGGCGCTGGCCCGCGAGGCGCTCGGCGATATCGACGGCGTCGAGGTCCTGCCCTTTACCGGCCTCTTGGTCGACTTCGCTCGTGAGCAGGGGGCGGGGGCCGTGGTCAAGGGCCTGCGCGCCATGACCGACTTTGAGTATGAGCTGCAGCAGGCCGACCTCAACTATCGCTTGGATAACGAGCTGGAGTCCATCTTTGTCATGAGTGCTCCACAGTACGGCTACATCTCGAGTTCGGTGGTGCGCCAGATTGCTTCGCTCGGTAGCGACGTTTCCAATTTTGTTCCGCCCAATGTGGTCAAAGCGCTCAAACATCGCTTTTCGTGACGTTTCTTATTGCCTGGTGGCATGTGGTAAACTAGCACGATGATATGTTACCTATGAAAGGAGACCGGATGCCGGGCGAGAATTTTCCTGGCGATAGGATCGTCAGCTTGGTCGATGAGCTCGAAGGGCTGATCGAGGAAGCCAAGCCGCCTTTCGGCAAGAACGCTCAGTTCAAGGTCATCGACGCCGACGTGTTCTTCAACATCCTCGACGAGATCCGCATGAGCTATCCCGAGGAGTGGCAGAAGTCCCGCCGTATCCTTAAGGAGCGCGAGGAGCTTATGGCTTCCGCCGCCGCCCAGGCCGATTCCATCATCGCCGACGCTCAGCAGCAGGCCCTCACCATTGCCGGTGAGCAGGAGATCGTCCGCCTTGCGCAGCAGCAGGCCGACGACATCCGCGATCGTGCCCAGCAGTACGAGCGCGAGACGCGTTATGCTGCCGAGGACTATGCAGAGCAGGTCTTTACGCACCTGGAGGAGAACCTCAAGAGCCTGACCGGCACCGTTACCCGTTGCCGTCAGCAGCTCAACGAGGGTGCCGCCCAACAGAATGGTCAGTGGTAATGGCTGAGTTCCCGAGCGTTACCGTCGATCTTTCCGAGCAGCTCGAGTTTCCTGGAGATTCGTATCCGCTGACCGGTAAGGTCGATGTTGCCACCTATACGGTGGGCGAGAAGGAGTACCAGCTGCAGAACGGCATTGATTACGATGTGGTCTTTACCAATGCCGGCACCGGTGTTCTGCTTACGGGCATGGTCCGCGCGCATGCAACCGGTGAGTGCGACCGTTGCCTGGAGCCCGCTTCGTTTGATATCGCCGGTGAGATCGAGGAATTCTATCTCTTTAACGAGCCCGAGGATCCCGAGGCCTACGAAGACGGCTACGAGTTACTGGGCGAGGATCGCATCGTCGATCTGGGTGAGCCCATCAACGACGCGGTTGTCATGGACACGCCGTTCGTTGTCCTGTGCAAGCCCGATTGTCGCGGTCTGTGTCCCACTTGCGGTTGCAATCTCAACGTCGAGCAATGCGATTGCGCCGCACAGGCAGAGGCAGAATGGGCCGCTGCCACGGAAAATCCATTTGCAGCATTGAAGAATCTTAAGCTCGATGAGTAAAACTGTGGTAGTATCGCTACTTGCGCGTAATCGCCACACTGGATAGTTCATAAGGAAGGTCACTATGCCCGTACCTAAACAAAAGCAGGGTCGTATCCGCACTCACACCCGTCGTTCCGCCAACATGAAGATCTCGGCTGCGGCTCAGTCCACGTGCCCCCGTTGCGGCGCTGTCAAGCTTCCGCACCACGTGTGCCCCAGCTGCGGTTTCTATAAGGACCGCGAGGTTATCGTTACCGAGTAACGGTATACTCTGGATGCGATGCCGTTCCAAATGGAACCACAATGGCCGGCTCATTGAGTCGGCCATTTTTGTATAAGGAGTATGTATATGAGTAACGTTCGCGTTTGTGTAGACGTTGTGGGCGGAGACGAGAAACCTCAGGTTGTTCTCGATGGTATCGAGGCTGCACTTGCCGCCGATCCCGATATCGAGGTCCTGGCAGTCGGTCCCGCCGAAATCGTCAATCTCTTTGCCGCGGCCCATGCACGTGTGGAGGCTCTGGAAGCCCCTGACATTATCGCCATGGATGACGATCCCATTCGCGCCGTGATGACCAAGCGCAAGTCCTCGATCGTGCTTGCCTGCCGCGCCATCAAAAAGGGCAACGCGGACGCGTTTTTCTCCGCCGGCTCCACCGGCGCCATGACCGCTGCCGCGACCGCCTACGTGACGCCGTTTAGGTATCAGGCCGAAGGCAAGAAGCAGCCGGTGCGCCCCTGTTTGACCAATGCGCTGCCCAATCGCGCCGGCGGTCTGACGGTGCTGTGCGATATGGGCGCCAACCCCGATGTCGAGGTCGACGACATGGTGCGTTTTGCCCAGATGGGTAGCGCCTATGCCCGCGTTGTCCTGGGCATCGAGCATCCTCGCGTGGGCCTGCTTGCCAATGGCACCGAGGATGAGAAGGGTTCCAACTTTACCAAGGCCTGCTTCCCGGCCATGAAAGCCGCCGTTCCCGGCTTTGTGGGCAACTGCGAAGGCACCGACCTCACCTCGGGCAATTTCGATGTCGTTGTTGCCGACGGCATGTCGGGCAATATCGCTCTCAAGGCTACCGAGGGCGCTGCCAAGTTTTTGCTACAGGAGCTCAAGGGCGCCTTTATGGCCTCGCTCGGCACCAAGATCGCCGCGCTGCTCATCAAAAAGCAGATGCGCGAGATTAAGGCCAAGCTTTCTGGTGATGCCAAGGGCGGCGCGATTCTTTTGGGCCTGCGTGGCGTGGTCCTGATCGGCCATGGCGCCACATCGGTCGAGGCTGTTAAAAACGGTACGCTCGCGGCGGCCGAAGCCGTGCGCGCGGGGCTGGTCGAGAACGTCGCCAACTCCATGGACGGCATCGTTTTGTAAGAGCGAGTTAGAGCGCTGTTATGTGCCTCGCGGCCTGCTTCGTGGGGTAGAATCAGAACCGTGTCTTGGTACCGCCCGGGCGGTACCATTCTTTTGGTATTCATGCACTATGAGAGGAAGCGCTATGGACCGCTCCGAAATCTTCGACAAGATCGCCGAGGTCGCTGCTGACGTTCTGGGCGTCGATGTTGCCGAAATTAGCGATGAGACCACCTTTGACGACCTCGATGCCAACTCGCTCGAGCGCCTGCAACTGGTTACGGCTATCGAGGACGAGTTCAATCTCGAGATCGATGACGAGACCCTGCTCTCGCTCAACTCTGTCGCCGACGCCGTCGACGCGATCGAAAACGCCAGGGAGGCTTAGGTCTTGGCTTTATCCGAACGACTTACGCGCGCCCAGGAGATTCTGGGCCACGAGTTCAATGACAAGGTGCTGCTGCGCGCGGCCCTTACGCATCCTTCGGCCGTCGAGGGCCAGCCAGTCTCGGCAAGCTACGAGCGCCTTGAGTTCTTGGGTGATTCCATTTTGGGCGCCGTTGTCGCACGCTCCCTGTTTGTGTCCTATCCGGAGTTTGACGAGGGCAAGCTCACGCGCCTGAAGGTGTCCCTTGTCTCGGGCGCCACGCTGTCCGAGGTGTCGCACGAGCTGGGTATCGATGACATCATCATCTTTGGTGCCTCCGAGACCGGTACCGGCGCGCGCGGCCTGCACTCGGCGCTCGAGAACGTCTACGAGTCGCTCGTGGGCGCGCTGTATCTGGACGCCGGCTGGGATGCCGCGGCGGAGTTTATCCATCGTACGCTCAAACCGCACCTGGCCTCCGAGCGTGCCGACCACCCCGCGAACCCCAAATCGTTCTTGCAGGAGTGCGTGCAAGCCGACGGTCACGAACCCCCGGCGTATAAGCTCGTTGGCTCCGAGGGCCCGGCGCATGCGCCCACCTTTACCGCCGTGGTGTTGATCGATGGTATTCGCCAGGGTCGCGGCTCCGGCTCCTCAAAGAAGGAAGCCGAGGGAGCCGCTGCACTTGAGGCACTTGACCGCATGGGCTACACCACCAACGGCGTGATTCTCAACAAGAAGCCTGTTTAAGCGAGGAACCGTGTATCTCAAGTCCCTCACGCTCAAAGGGTTCAAGTCGTTTGCCGACCGCGCCCATATGACGTTTGAGCCGGGCCTGACCGTCATCGTCGGTCCCAACGGCTCGGGAAAATCGAACATCTCTGACTCGATTCTGTGGGTCCTGGGCGAGCAGAGCGCCAAGCAGCTGCGCGGCCAGGCCATGGAGGATGTCATCTTCTCGGGCTCGTCAGCGCGCAAGCCGGTGGGTGTCGCCGAGGTCACGCTGGTGCTCGATAACTCGGACCATATGCTGCCCGTCGACTTTGACGAGGTCGCCATCACCCGTCGTATGTATCGCTCGGGCGAAAGCGAGTACCTCATCAACTCGAGTCCGTGCCGCCTGATGGACATTCAGGACATCCTGCACGATTCGGGCTTGGGCAAGGATACGCATTCCATCATCAGCCAGGGCAAGCTCGACGCCATTTTGCAGAGCCGCCCCGAGGAGCGCCGCGCCCTCATCGAGGAGGCCGCCGGCATTTCCAAGCACAAACGCCGCAAGGAGCGTGCGCTCAAAAAGATTAAGTCGATGGACGAGCACCTGACGCGTGCCCGCGACATCAATAAGGAAATCGCCCGTCAGCTGCGACCTCTGGAGCGTCAGGTCGATCGTGCGCGCAAGTACAAAGAGCTGTCCTCGCGCGCGAACGAGCTTACGCAGATGCTAGCCGTCGACGAGCTGCGTTCGCTGCAGTCGCAGTGGAACGACTTGGAGAGCCGCTCCAAGGAAGGTGCCGCCGAGCTGGAGCTTGCGCAGTACCGCTTGGGCGAAAAGGAACGCGAGCTCGAGAAGCTCCAGGTCATGCTCGAGGAAAAGGGCCTGTTTGTGGGCGATCTGGGCGAGCAGCGCCGCCATATGCAAGACGTGGTCGGCCGCATTAACTCCGATATGCGCCTGCTCGAGGAAAAGGGCCACAACATGGTGTCGCGCCTGTCCGACATGCGCGGCCAGATCTCGAGCTCCGAGCATCAGCGTCGTCGCGTGGTAGAGGAGCTCGAGGACGCGCGTGCGCAGCTTGAGGAAGTGACCGGCGCGCACATGCAGGCCCAGGAGGACGTTGACGCCGCTGGTCCTGCCGCCGCTCAGCTCCACGAGCGGCGCGTGGCGCTCGACAATCAGATTTCGCAGCTTACGCGTGAGCAACGCGATGCGCAGCGTGTGGCCGATAACGCGGCGCTCGAACTCGCCAAGGTGAAGGACTCGCTGAGCAACGCCGAGGTCGAGGACAACATGTACGCCTCACGCCTGGAGCAGATCGACGAGCAGCTCGAGGAAGTCACGGCCTCACTCGAGAGCCGTCGCGACCGCGCCGAGGAGCTCGACAGTGCACTTGATCAGGCCCGTCAAGCCCAGATTGATGCTCGCGAGGCTACCGAGGTCGCCCGTGCAGCCCTTAAGGACCTGCGTGCCCGCGAGAGCGAGGCGCGCAACAAACTGTCCGAGGTGCGCTCGGAGCTTGCCAGCCAAAAGAAGCTCGATGCCCGCATGGCTGACAGCTCGCCGCTGGTGAGCCGTCTGATGGGTGCGCTGGGCGACGATGTCTCGGGTCGTCTGGGCGACGTGCTCGAGGCCCCGCGTGAGCTTGAGGGCCTGGTTGAGCAATTGCTCGCCGGCGATATCGATGCGCTGCTGTTCGACGATGCGTCCGCGCTTGAGCGTGCCGGTCGTGCCGCTCTGGACCAGAAGAAGGCCTCGGGCGAGGCGCTGCTGGTCGCGCGCGGTGTGAGCGCCTCTGCTGCCGCTAAGGGCGCTGCCGGTTCCCGCCTGGTCGATCGCCTGTCCGTACGCGCCGGCTATGGCCCGGTTGTCGAGGCGCTGCTCGGCGGTTATTACGTCGTGGACGATCTTGCTGCCGCGCTGTCGGCGCCGGTCGTTGACGGCGTGATTTACGTGACCCCCGATGGTGCCCGCGTCGCCTGCGGCGGCCTGGTGCGTGTGGGGCTCGACGCCGGCGAGGCTTCGGGTGCTTTGGAGCGCAAGCGTCGCATTCGCGAGCTGGAGGGCCTGGAACCCGATCTGGCTGCTGTGTTTGAGCATGTTTCGGATCAGGTCGTCGAGGCCAATGCGGCCGTCGAAGAGGCGCGTGCCGCTGAGGGCGATGCCGCCGGCGAGATCGCCCGTCTTGAGGGCGAGCGCCGCTCGCTGCTCTCCGAGATTGGCCGCCTGGAGCAAAGCGCCAACAACGCCGAGGTCGAGCGCGTGCGCATCTCCAAGCGCCGCGAGCAGGCCGCCGAGGCCGTTCGCGCTGCGCGCCCGCGCGTGGACGAGCTCACCCGCTCGCGTGACGAGGCCCGAGCGCAGGCAAGCGATCTTGGCCTTCAGATTGCCGAAGCCAACGACGAACTCGACCGCGTTCGCCGTGACGATTCCGAGGCCGCCGGTAAGCTTGCTGATGCCAAGGTCCGCCTGGCCCAGACGAGCGAGCGCCTTCGTTCTCTGAAGGGCCGAGTACCCGATCTGGAGCATCGCCTGGAGGGCATCGACCGCCGTATCCGCGGAACACGCCAGGCCTCGCGCTCACTCGAGCTGCTGCGCCTGCGCGTCGATCCCATGCACGAGCGCTATTCGGCCCTGCTGGAGCGCGCGTCGGATTGGGCAGCGCGTCTGCGTGACCAGGCCTCTCTGGAGGAGGCGGACTCCGCTTCGCTCAAGAAGACCATCGAGGATGCCAAGGCAGAGGTTGCCCGCGCTAAGGAGAAGGTCGATACTGCCACCGCCACGCAAAACGAGTTTAAGGTCGCGCGTGGCAAGCTCGAGGTGCAGGTAGAGGCCGCCATTAAGGCCATTACCGCCGATGGCAACACGGTACTCGAGGAAGCGCTCATGCTTCCCGCGCCCACGGACCGCGATGCCGCCGAGCGCGAGCTCAACCAGCTTGTGCGCCAGATCAACAACCTTGGTCCCGTGAACCAAGTTGCCATGGAGGAGTACGAGCAGCTCAAGCGCCGCGCCGATTACATCGAGGGGCAGCTGGCCGATCTGGAGAGCGCGCGTAAGGCGCTCACCAAGATCGCGGTGGCTATTGATCGCAAGATGCGCAAGGCGTTCCTTGTGACGTTTGAGAAGGTCGACGCGAACTTCCGCGAGATCTTCGCTATGCTGTTCCCGGGTGGCCAGGCTCATCTGGAGATGACCGATCCTGAGCATCCGGCCGAGACGGGTATCGAGGTCGTGGCGCAGCCGCGCGGCAAGCGCATCACCAAGATGATGCTCATGTCTGGCGGCGAGAAGAGTCTGACGGCACTCGCCCTGCTCTTTGCCGTGTACCGCACGCGCACGGTGCCGTTCTATGTGCTGGACGAGGTCGAGGCGGCACTTGACGACGCCAACCTGTCCAAGCTCATCGGCGCGCTCGACGTGTTGCGTTCCGATACGCAGCTCTTGGTCATTTCGCATCAGCGCCGTACTATGGAGGATGCTGACGTTCTCTACGGTGTCTCGATGCAAGCCGACGGCGTCAGTCGCGTCGTCTCGCAAAAACTCGATCGCGAAACCGGAAAGGTCGTGAATGCATAATGGGATTCTTTGACGCTCTCTCGCGCGGACTTGAGCGCAGCCGCGAGGCCCTCAACGAGGTCTTCTACTTTGGCGGCGAGGTCGACGAGGACTTTTGGGAGGACCTTGAGGACACCCTCGTTATGGGTGACATGGGTGCCGAGGTCGCCATTCAGGTCTCCGATGACCTGCGCGATGCTGCTGCCAAGAAGAACCTTAAGACCGCCCCGCAGCTTCGCCGCGCTCTGGCCGAGCAGCTTGAGCAGCACTTTGTGCCCATCGAGCGCGATCCGTTCTCCGATACGCCGAGCTGCGTGCTGTTTGTGGGCATCAACGGTGCCGGCAAGACCACGACGGTCGGCAAGATTGCGAGCGCCATGGCTTCCCGCGGCAAGAATGTCGTGATCGGTTCGGCCGATACCTTCCGCGCCGCCGCCATCGAGCAGCTCGATGTGTGGGGCCAGCGCGCCGGTGTTCCCGTCATCAAGCGCGACCGCGGCTCCGACCCGGCGAGCGTTTGTTACGACGTGCTCGACGAGGCCGACAGGCGCGGCAGCGACCTGGTGCTGATCGACACCGCCGGTCGTCTGCATACGAGCCCCGAGCTCATGCGCGAGCTCGCCAAGGTGGTCAACGTGACGCGTAGGCGCGCCGCCAATATGGCCGCCGGCCCCATGCCGGTCTCGGTCGTGCTTGTGATCGATGCCGCCACCGGCCAGAACGGTCTGAACCAGGCGCTCGAGTTTAACGAGGCACTGGGTCTGGACGGTATCATCATGACGAAGCTCGACGGTACGGCAAAGGGCGGCATCGCCATGGCCGTGGCCGAGAAGCTCAAGCTCCCGATTCTGCGCGTGGGCGTGGGCGAGCAGGTCGATGACCTACAGGAGTTCAATGCCAAAGATTTCTGCCGCGCCCTGGTGGGCGAGTCCAATTAAGGAGTGACTAGTGTTTGATTCTCTGAGCGATCGCCTCAATGACACATTTGACCGCCTGCGCGGCAAGGGTAAGCTGACCGAGGCCGACATCACCTCGGCCATGCGCGATATTCGCATGGCGCTGCTCGAAGCCGACGTCAACTTTAAGGTTGTCAAGGAGTTCGTCGCCAAGACCAAGGAGCGCTGCATGACCGCAGAGGTCATGGAGTCGCTGTCGCCGGCGCAAAACGTCGTCAAGATCGTGCTCGACGAGCTCACCGAGATGCTCGGCTCCACCGAGAGCAAGCTCGTCTTTAGCAACCGTATCCCCAACGTCATCATGCTCGTGGGCCTGCAGGGCTCCGGTAAGACCACGGCGGCCGTAAAGCTGGCCTACCTGCTCAAGAAGCAGGGCCGCTCGCCGCTGCTCGCCGCGTGCGACGTCTACCGTCCCGCCGCAGCCGACCAGCTAGCCACGCTTGGCGGAGAGATCGGCGTGCCGGTCTTCCGTGGCGACGGTGCACACCCGGTCGACATCGCCAAGGGCGCTATTCAGGAGGCCGTCGACCACCTGCGTGACGTGGTCATCGTCGATACCGCCGGTCGTTTGCAGATCGACGAGCAGATGATGCAGGAAGCCGTGGACATCAAGAAGGCCGTCAAGCCCGATCAGGTGCTGATGGTCGTCGATGCCATGACCGGCCAGGATATTGTCAACGTCGTCTCGACCTTCGCCGAGCGCACCGACTTTGACGGCGTGATCATCTCCAAGCTCGACGGCGATGCCCGTGGTGGCGGCGCGCTTTCCGTGCGCCAGGTGACCGGCAAGCCCATCAAGTTCGTGAGCATGGGCGAGAAGCCCGATTCGCTGGAGCCGTTCTACCCCGACCGTATGGCCAAGCGAATCTTGGGCATGGGCGACGTCGTCGGCATCATCGAGAAGGCCCAGGAGGCCGCCGATGCCGAGCAGCTCGAGGCCGCCGAGCGCATGCTGCGCGAGGGCTTTACCATGAACGACATGCTCGACCAGATGAAAGCCGTTAAGAAGATGGGCGGCATGAAGGGCATTCTCGGCATGCTCCCCGGTGGCCAGCGCGCGCTCAACCAGATGGGCGGCAACCTGGACGAGGGCATCTTCGACAAGAACGAGGCCATCATTATGTCGATGACCAAGGAGGAACGCCTGCGCCCCTCCATCATCAACGGCCAGCGCCGCGCCCGCATTGCCAAGGGAGCCGGCGTAACCCCCACCGAGGTCAACGGCCTTATGAAGCAGTGGGGCGAGATGAATAGGATGATGGGCCGCATGCGCACGATGGCCAATCAGGCACAGGCCGGCGGCAAAAAGGGCAAAAAGGGTAAGAAGGGCAAGAAGATGCGCATGCCCAATATCCCCGGCCTGGATGCTATGGGTCTGGGCGGCATGGGCGGCTTGGGAATGGGCGGTCCCAAGTCCGATATGGAGCTGCTGCGCCAGATGGAAGCGCAGATGCGCAATAAGAAATAGAGCTGTAATTCCAGCTTGATATGGCAAAGGCCGCTCGGAAGCTACCGGGTGGCCTTTGCTGTTGGCTTTGTTTGTTGGGTTGCGTTTGGCGTCGCGCCCCGAGCTCGCGGTGCCGTGCCGTTAGTGGCAGCCGCAGCCCTCGTGGCCCTCGTGCTCGTGATGGCCGTGGCAGCCGCAGGAATCGCCATGCTCGTGAGTGTGCTCGTGGTCGTGGCCGTGGCAGCCGCACGTGGCCTCGCCGTTCTGTGCGAGCGTGCCGGCGATAAGGGCCTCGACGCAAGCGTCGCAGCTGCCTTGGGCACCCGCGTATACCGTGATGCCGGCTTGGGCAAGCGCGTTGATAGCGCCACCGCCGATGCCGCCGCAGATGAGCGTGTCCACGCCGCCGTTGGCGAGCAGGCCCGCAAGGGCACCGTGGCCGGTGCCGCCGGTGCCCACGACCTGCTCGCTGAGCACCTTGCCGTCCTGAATGTCGTAGATCTTGAACTGCTCGCTGCGGCCAAAGTGCATAAAGATGTTGCCGTTGTCATACGTGGTTGCCACTCTCATGGTGCCGATCTCCTTTGGTGGCCATACGGCCGTCGTTGTGGTGATGGGGGAGTACGCGATATTGCCGCCCTCGATGATGAGCGCCCGACCATTGACCAGCGCATTTGCCACCTTGCGATGCGCTCGGCTGCAAATTGCCGCCACCGTGGCGCGCGCGATGCCCATGTGCTTTGCGACGGCCTCCTGATTGAGGCCTTCCAGGTCGCATAGCCGCAGGACCTCGAGTTCGTCGACCGTCATGTCGATGGCCTCTCCGCTGGCAAGGCCATCGGGGGTAAAACCGCGATATTCGGGGATGATCCCGACGCGGCGCAATTTTTCACGTCTTCCTGCCATACACTCTCCATATCTGACATATGTCAACAATAGAATAACGACCGTGCGGATTTACGCAAGGAATTTCTGGCATATGTCAGAAAATGAGGGCTTATGTTAGGGCTGTGGGGCCGCTTGCGCCTGGGCTACAATGAATCTCGCTTATAGGCGACTGACAGGAGGGTCAATGAGCAAGGCTGATCAACAGTTTGTAGCCATGTGCCGCGATATTCTGGACCATGGCACCACCACCGAGGGCCAAAAGGTCCGCCCGGTGTGGGAGGACGGCACCCCTGCCTATACCATTAAAAACTTTGGCGTCACGGCACGCTACGACCTGCGTGAGGAGTTTCCGGCGCTTACCCTGCGTCGTACGGCCCTCAAATCTGCCATGGATGAGATCCTGTGGATCTATCAAAAGAAGTCCAATAACGTGCATGACCTCAACAGCCATATTTGGGATGAGTGGGCCGACGAGACTGGCTCCATCGGCAAGGCCTACGGGTATCAGATTGGGCAGAAGAGCCATTATGCCGAGGGTGACTTCGATCAGATGGATCGCGTGCTGTACGACCTTAAGAACACGCCGTACAGCCGCCGCATTATGACGAATACCTACGTGTTTTGCGACCTGTCCGAGATGCACCTGTATCCGTGCGCCTACAGCGTGACGTATAACGTGACGCAGCGCCCGCAGGATGATAAACCGACGCTCAACATGATTCTCAACCAGCGCAGCCAGGACATTTTGGCTGCGAACAACTGGAATGTGTGCCAGTACGCCATTTTGCTGATGATGGTCGCGCAGTCGGTCGATATGATTCCCGGCGAGTTGCTGCATGTGATTGCCGATGCCCACATTTACGACCGTCATGTCGATATCGTCCGCGAGCTTATCGAGCGTCCGCAGTTTGCCGCGCCTAAGGTAACGCTTAACCCCGATGTGCATGACTTCTATGCGTTTACGACCGACGACCTGATTGTCGAGGGCTATGAGCACGGCCCGCAGGTCAAGAACATCCCCATTGCGGTGTAGGTGACGTGCATGACGTGTAAGCTTTCTGCCATTGTCGCCGTGTGCGATGACTGGGGTATTGGGTGCGAGGGCGACATGGTGGTGTCCAACCGTGCCGACATGCGTCATTTTGTGGCGTGCACCAAAGGTTGCCCGGTTATTATGGGGCGCAAGACCCTGCTGAGTTTTCCCGGCGCACGGCCGCTCAAGAATCGTCGCAATATCGTGCTCACGCGCGACGAGGATTTTTCGCCCGAAGGTGTCGACGTGGTGCATAGTATCGGCGAGGCGCTCGCCGCGGTTGCCGATGAGCCCGTTGCCTGGGTGATCGGCGGCGGCGATGTCTATCGGCAGTTTTTGCCGTACTGCGTGGAGGCCGAGGTCACGCATAACCACTGCGTCCATCCCGTGGACACGTACTTTCCCGACTTGGACGCCGATCCCGCGTGGGAAGTTGCGCGGCGCGAAGGGGTTGCCACGATTGCCGCGGGCGAGGGTGACGAAGGCCTCGATTATGAGTTCGTGACGTATCGTCGCGTTGAGGCGTAAATCTCCTATTTGCCCACGGTATTATCGGGTTGGAATGATTGAGGGGCGGCGCTTGGCGTCGCCTCGTTTGATATAGATGCTGCTGTAAGAAGGGTGCGGGCTGGCTACTATGACTGATGCCGTTGAGGTGCTGCGAATCGATTCGCTCGAGGACGAGCGGCTCGATGCCTATGTGCGACTGACCGAGCGTGAGCTGCGCTGCGTACTGGAGCCGCAGAAGGGCATCTTTATCGCCGAGAGCGCTAAGGTCATCGAGCGTGCGGTGCGTGCCGGATACGAGCCGGTGAGCTTTCTTTTGGGTGAACGCTGGCTCGACCAGATGATGCCGCTGTTTGAGCGCTTGGTTGTGCGCGAGGGAGCGGGTCCGGTCCCGGTGTTCGTGGCCTCGATGGAGCTCATGGAGCAGTTGACGGGCTTTAACGTGACGCGCGGTGCGCTCGCGGCGTTTCGTCGCCCGCGTCAGATTCCGGTCGATGAGTTCTTGGGTGGCGTTGTCGAGGCGGCGGGGGAGCGCCCTGTGCGCGTGTGCGTGCTCGAGGGCATTGTCGACCACACGAACGTGGGCGCGATTTTCCGCTCGGCTGCCGCGCTCAATGTCGACGGCATTCTGGTGAGCCCTACGTGCTGCGACCCGCTGTATCGTCGCTCGGCCCGCGTGAGCATGGGCACCGTGTTTCAAGTGCCGTGGACGCGTATTGGCAGTGAGGCTCGCGTGTGGCCACATGATGGCCTGGCCGCGCTTCATGATGCCGGTTTTTCGTGTGCCGCTATGGCGTTGACGGATGATTCCGTTTCGCTGGACGATCCTGTGCTGCAGAAGATTGATCGCTTGGCGATTTTTATGGGTACCGAGGGTGCCGGCTTGGGCGCCAAGACCATTGCCGGCTGCGACCGAGCCGTGCGCATTCCGATGGCGCACGGGGTCGATTCGCTCAACGTGGCCGCGGCGAGCGCCGTCGCCTTTTGGCAGCTGTGCCCGCACGTGAGCAACGAGTACCACTACCAGCCGGGTTTGTATCACTAGGCAGATATTCCGCACCGCGCTCTGATTCGGGGTGTTTCGGTCGCCGCCAGTCGGTGCTAAGCTGGTTTTGACTTTGGTTTTAAATTGCTGTTTTGTCGGTTGACGTGCGCTTTTGGGGAGGGCGTGTGGCTAAGAAATCTACGTCTATCGATGTAACGCAAGGTGTCATTTGGCAGCAATTGCTGTCGCTGTGCGTTCCCATCTTTTTTAGTTCGTTTTTTCAGCAGGCTTACACGCTTATCGGCACCTATATCGTCGGTCAGTTTGGCGGCAAGCTTGCGCTTGGCGGCATTCAAGCCACGATGGTGCTCACCGAGCTCTGCATTGGTTTTTGCGTTGGCGTTGGCGCCGGTTGTGCCGTTATCACGGGTCAGTTTTTTGGCCAGCACGATAGCGAGCGTCTGAGCCGTTCGGTCCATACAGCCATGACGCTTGCTTTGGTGGGCGGCATCGTCGTTTCCATTCTTGGCATGGTTTTTGTCGAGCCCATGCTGGTGTTGATGAATACGCCGCACGAGCTACTTGCCGAGGGCGTTGCCTATGCTCGCTGTTATTTTGCCGCGATGGTTGCGGCACTGCTGCTTAATATGGGAACCGCACTGCTGCGTGCCGTGGGGGATACGCGCGGTCCCGCTGTGATCATTGCCTCTGGCTGCCTTGTTAACGTGGTGCTGGATATCATCTTTGTTGCTGTGTTGCATATGGAGGCGCTGGGCTGCGGCATCGCGGTAGCGCTGACCATTTGCTCCAATGCAACGATGATCGTGTTGCGCATGATGCGCGCTCCGGGTGCATGGCGTCTTTCGCTGTCTAAGCTCGGCATCGATCGCGGTATTTGTAAGAGTATGATCTCGTGCGGTCTGCCACTCGGTTTTCAATCGGCTGCCTATTCGATCTCGAACGTGCTGATCCAGATGTCGGTCAACTCGTTTGGTGCCGATGTCACCACGGCATGGGGTCTATCTGGACGCCTGGATGGCATTATCTGGATGGTGACCGAGGCGCTCGGCGTATCGATCACTACGTTCTCGGCGCAGAACTTTGGCGCGCGTAATTACGAGCGCATGCGCAAGGGCTACCACACGTCGCTCGTGCTTTCGTTTGCGCTGATCGGTGGCCTCTCTGCCGTGCTGATGGTGTTCTCGGGCCCGTTGTCGCGTCTGTTTGTCGACGATGCTTCGATTTCGGCGTACACCACGACGATTCTTCATTTCATCGCGCCGTTCTACGCGATCTTCTCGATTATCGAAAATGCGTCGGGCTCCATTCGCGGCGCCGGCGTGAGCTTGCAGCCCATGCTGCTCACGATTTTTGGCACCGTCGTGCTCAGGGTGATCTGGGTGTTTGCGATTATGCCGTTCGATCCGTCGCTTGAGCACCTGCTGCTGGTTTACCCCGTAACCTGGCTCATCACGGCCACGATGTTTACCATCTACCACCACAGCGGCAACTGGCTCGGCCGCGCCACCGTCTAGCCATTGGTGACGTCCGCAATGGCTAGTATTCGATGCCTTGGCGGGCTAGGAGGCCTTCGTCGAAGTAGTGTTTTACGGGGCGCATTTCGGTGACCAGGTCCGCTAGATCGGCGAGCGGGAGAAGATCGCGGCCGGTGAGTACGAGCTCTGTGGTGGCGGGCTTTGTCGCAATGAGCGCCTCGACATCATCGCGCGTCACAAAGCCTCGGCGCATGGCCTCGCCGAGTTCGTCCAAAATCAGAACGTTGACCTGTGATATCTGCTCGCGTGCGAGCTCCATGATCTGCGCGGCGCAAGCCTCGGGCGTGTCGCGGTCGGCTTGTACGATGCGTAGCCCCAATCGAGGCGCTGCGTCATGTTCGGCGCAGTGCAGCTTCTTGGCAAACTGAAGCTTGAGTACGTTAAGTCCATAGCCCGTGGCGCGCAGCGCGAGCCCCAGCGCAGCCGTCGTCTTGCCCTTGCCGTCGCCCGTATAGATTTGAACCTTGCCGACTTCCAGTGATGCCATCTCTGTCCTTTCGTGCCCGGCGTCGGTTTATCGTCGCTCGGGTTGGGTATTCTAGAAACCATTATCAACCCCAGTAGATGGAGTTCAAGCAGATGGAGATGGATGACAACAAACGTAGACGGAATATGATCCTCTACGTGCTCATCGCCTTCGTCGTCTACCTCGTGCTCTCGACCGTTCTGTTCCCCAACATCGGTCACACGCAGCAGATTACGAAGACCGATTACTCGACGTTTGTCAAAGCGCTCGATAAGAAGAGCGTCAACAAGGTCGAGTACAACACGGACGATTACACGATTTATTACACCAAGAAGGGCGAGGACGAGAACATCGCCTACAAGACGACCGGTGTGCCGAATGATGCGGGTTTTACCGATCGCGTGCTTGAATCCGGTGCGTCCCTGGAATCGGTCGTTCCCGACAAGAACTCGGGTTTGATGACCTACTACCTGCTCACCCTCATTCTTCCCATGGCGATTTTCTTCCTGATTGGCTGGTGGCTCAACCGACGCATGAAGAAGGCCATGGGTGATGACGGTCCGTCGATGAACTTTGGCGGCGGTGGTTTTGGCGGCGGTGGACTGGGCAAGTCCGGCGCGCGCGTGATCGCCTCCAAGGACGTGGGCGTGACCTTTAAGGATGTCGCCGGCCAGGAAGAGGCCAAGGAGTCCCTCAAGGAGGTCGTCGACTTTCTGGAGAAGCCGCAGCGCTACGAGGAGATCGGCGCCAAACTGCCACGCGGCGCTCTCCTTGTCGGCCCTCCGGGTACCGGTAAAACCCTGCTCGCCAAGGCTGTGGCCGGCGAGGCGGGCGTGCCGTTCTTTAGTATTTCTGGTTCTGAGTTTGTTGAGATGTTCGTTGGCCGCGGCGCCGCTAAGGTTCGCGATCTGTTTAAGCAGGCCAAGGAAAAGGCCCCGTGCATCGTCTTTATCGACGAGATCGATACCATCGGCAAGAAGCGCGATGGCGGCGGCTTTAGTGGCAACGACGAGCGCGAGCAGACGCTCAATCAGCTGCTGACCGAGATGGATGGATTCGATAACCACAAGGGTATCGTCGTCCTCGCTGCGACCAACCGTCCCGACAGCCTTGATCCGGCCCTGCTGCGCCCCGGCCGCTTCGACCGCCGCATCCCCGTTGAGCTGCCCGACCTGACCGGTCGCAAGAATATCCTTGAACTGCACGCCAAGAGCGTGAAGACGCAGCCGCCGATCGACCTGACCGCGATCGCCCGCGCCACGCCTGGCGCCTCGGGTGCCGACCTGGCCAACATCATCAACGAGGGCGCCCTGCGCGCTGTCCGCGAGGGTCGCAAGCGCGCCACGCAGGATGACTTTGAGGAGTCGGTGGAGGTCGTCATCGCCGGCCAGCAGCGTAAGTCCACGGTGCTGTCCGATCACGAGAAACAGGTCGTGTCCTATCACGAGATCGGCCATGCCATCGTTGCCGCCCGCCAGAAGGGTTCTGCGCCGGTTACGAAGATCACCATCGTGCCGCGTACGAGCGGTGCTCTGGGCTACACCATGCAGGTCGAGGAGGACGAGCGCTTCTTGACCACGCGCCAGGAGGTGCTCGACAAGCTCGCTGTCTACTGCGGTGGCCGTGCTGCCGAGGAGCTCATCTTTGGTGAGATGACGACTGGCGCGGCCAATGATATCGAGCAGGCCACCAAGCTCGCCCGCAACATGGTGACGCGCTTTGGTATGTCGGAAGAGTTTGGCATGATGGCGCTCGGTACCGTTCAGAATGCCTACCTCAACCAGGACACGTCGCTCACCTGTGCCCCCGGTACGGCCGAGCGCGTCGACGCGATCGTCGCCAAGCTGATCGAGGACGCACATGACCGCGCCCTGCAGATCCTCAAAGAGAACAAGTTTAAGCTCCATGAGCTGGCTCGTTATCTGTACAAGAAGGAGACGATCACGGGCGAGGAGTTCATGAATCTCCTCACGCGCGAGAATCCGCTGATGCCAAAGCAGCAGTAAGGCTGGTTGCACAACGTCGAACGCCCCATTTGAGTTTCTATCTCAAATGGGGCGTTTTGTTTGGGAGGGATATGTATGAAGATCGTGGTAAGTGCCTGCTTGATGGGCGAGAGCTGCAAGTATAACGGGCTCGATAACTACCATCGCGAGCTGGTCGAAGCGTGCGAATGCACGGGGACCGAGGTACTCTTGGTGTGCCCTGAGGTCTTTGGCGGCCTGCCCACGCCGCGCAAGCCGTCCGAGATTGTGAACGGCGAGGTCCGTACCTGCGAGGGCATTTCGGTCGATCGCGAGTTTCGCCTGGGTGCCCAACGTGCGCTCGATATGTGCGAACAGGCGGGCGGCCCGTCCGAGATTGTTGCGTGCATTTTGCAGGATCGCAGTCCGTCGTGCGGCGTGGGCCATATCTACGACGGATCCTTCAGCGGCACGCTCACAACGGGTAACGGTGTCTTCGTTGACCTGCTCCTGCGCCACGGCTACCGCGTGATCCCGGCAAGCGAATTCGATCCCAGCATGCTGGAACATTGTCCATAGCACTCGAACCCAACACTTCCTCACGGGTGACCGTTTTGGCATCATCCGTGAAGTTGATATTGAGTACGACCCGGTCATCAAAGACGTAGACCGAGTTGACAGGCGCTGTACCCAGGCAGCCCCTCCCCGCGGCCCTCGCGCAGGAACGCGCACACGGCCTTCCCGTCTCTTGCGCCCCTCCTGGAACTGTCCACATCAGTGTAGCCAATTCAGTCCGCCAAGGGCTGAAGCCCGGACAACGCGGCGATGGAGGGTTTCTTCGGCCTGCTCAAGAAGGAGTTCTGGCACGGCAGGGACTGGTCGGACTGGACCCCCGCCCGCTTCATCGAGGAGCTCGGGGGCTGGATCGGTCGATACAATACGGAGAGGCGCAGCGATGCGCTCGGTGGCCGCACGCCGGCCGAGTTCCGCTCCGCGCTGGGAAGGGCCGCGTAACGGTCCAAGAAATCGTCCGCAGTCCCCATTCTTGCCCCTTTGGGACAGCTTCTTGTTGGGGCGTGCCTGCCCCTAGCCCTGCTAGGAACGAGTACAGCAAACTGGAATTTTCAAATTAGTCTTTGCAAATTACTTTTGAACCTTCACCATCAATTACAATTCCCTGACGGTTGTTAATTGGGCATAGATTCAAATCCGAAAACTCAGTCAT
>ENA-UPXC01000460-UPXC01000460.1-human-gut-metagenome-genome-assembly--contig:-NODE-460-length-69190-cov-6.901683_pt1 | contig 69190 bp, 71 predicted proteins | sample MGYA00250047_ERZ773371 | MGnify/ENA primary metagenome ERZ773371 (study PRJEB29103, sample SAMN06111975) | human gut metagenome | biome: human gut; feature: ankylosing spondylitis patient; material... | reverse complement strand
AATCTCTCCAATCGGATCTTCAAGAGTAAGGCAGAGGATTTTACTAAGCTAAATTCAGAACATCTCAGCAATTTGCTCCGTCCCTTGGGAGAAAACCTGAAAGACTTCCGGGAAAAGGTGGAACAAGTGTATGACAAAGAGTCTAAACAACGTTTTTCTTTGGAAGAACGCATCAAGGATCTGGTGGAATTAAATAATCGTATCAGTGAGGATGCCAACAACCTGACCCGTGCCTTGAAAGGCGACTCCAAGATACAGGGTAACTGGGGAGAAATGATACTGGAACGCCTGTTACAAGCCTCCGGGTTGATAGAAGGTGAACACTACTTCCGTCAGGAATTCCTAAAAAACGAGCAAGGTGAAATGCTGACCAATGAAGAAAGTGGTCAGAAAATGCAGCCGGATATTATCGTTAGGTATCCGGACGACCGGGAAATGATTATCGACTCTAAAGTGTCGCTAACTGCCTATGCTGCTTATAATTCGGCTGAAAATAAAGATGAAGAGGCACGCTGGCTAAAGGCACATCTGCAATCGGTGCGGGCTCACGTCGATGAACTCAGTCAGAAAGATTATTCACATTATGACGCTAAAGCGCCGGACTTTGTTATGATGTTTATCCCCACTGAAGCAGCCTATCTGACAGCCATTAAAGCGGATACTAATTTATGGGAGTATGCTTATAAAAAGAAGGTGGTATTAATGAGCCCGACCAACCTGATCAGTGCACTCCGCCTCTCTCTCGACCTCTGGAAACGGGAGAATCAAGTAAAGAATGTGCAGGATATTATCAAACGAGGAACGTTGCTTTACGAAAAGATTGCCGGATTTACAGATACTTTCCTGCGTATCGGCGACAGTCTGAACGGGATGCAGAGAGATTATGACAAGGCGTACAACCAGCTCTCTGATGGCAACGGTAGTGTGGTAAGACAAGCTGAACTTCTGCGTAACATGAGTCTTACTCCTAAAAAACGGATATCAGCAAGGCTGCTGCCTCAGGAAGAAGAATCAGAAGAAGAGGAAACCGAACCAATGAAATAGACATTCAAAATAAGATATATAAAACATGAAAATACTGAAAGACCGTATCCTGAAGGATGGGAAATGCTACCCGGGAGGCATACTGAAAGTAGACAATTTCATCAATCACCAAATGGACCCTATTTTGATGAAATCTATCGGTGTGGAGTTTGTCAGACGCTTTGCCTCTACCCCAATCAACAAAATTATCACAGTAGAGGCCAGTGGCATTGCTCCTGCCATCATGGTAGGTTATCTATTGGAACTACCCGTAGTTTTCGCCAAAAAGAAAAAGCCCAGTACCATGGAAAATATGTTGGTGACCTCTGTTTATTCTTTCACCAAACAACGCTCGTATGATGTATGTGTCAGTGAAGATTTTCTTCGTCCGGGCGACCGGGTACTCTTTATAGACGATTTCTTGGCTAATGGAAATGCAGCCAAAGGCATTATGGAACTTGTGAAACAGGCCGGTGCCGAACTGGTAGGTATGGGCTTCATTATAGAAAAGGCTTTTCAACATGGAGGAGATGAACTGCGTGAGCAAGGTATACATGTGGAATCCCTGGCAATTATTGAAAGCCTGGATAATTGTGAAATTAAGATCAGATAAGGTACTCTCTTTCAATATCAAAAACGTATCAAGTCCGTGTCAAGTCCATACCTGCTCCGTATCTGGTCCGAATAAAAGGGACTTTATACGGAGCAAGTACGGACTTGGTACGGACCGGACACGGACCAGACACTATAATTCCATTATCAAGTAGTATATTACTTATTATACAAGTTCTTCCGGATCACTTCTTTCACATCCTTTACTATCCCCATAGAAACATCTTTATTAAGTTTAAGACTAACTGCTATACTTTCATAATTAGTATTCGCTTTATAATCTTTCAACATCAATTCCAACTCTTGAAAAGAAGGGTTTGTAATAACCAAACTTTTGCCACCTCCTTGCGGATGCACAGATATTTCTATAGGTAAAATCTGATCTGAGGCCGTCTTATGTTTCGAACTGTAAATTTTAGGTTCTCCAAAAGATACGAATATAGGAAGCAAACTATCTAAACGAGCTTCGGAAACTCCGCCCAATTCTCCGGAAATCTCTCCACGAACCTGCAAATAAGCCTCTTTTATGGTTCGTAAATAAGAAGTGATAGCAGTAGATGATGAGCCACGGTCGTACTTTACAAGTAGCACAAACAATTGGTCTTCATCTTGCTTTACAGCTTTCTGATATGAATTTCTCAATAAATTGGTAAGTCGAATTGACAATGTCTCTACATCATATTCCTTAATCAATTCCTGATCCAGCATCATCTTATTATTCATGTTCACAAAAAAGTTGCAAGTCCGCATCGGCTTCTCAGGCCTGTACTCCTTCTTTCCACCCATAGCGTCGTTTGCTTTACGCGTGAAGAAAGCCTCCAATTGTTGCAGTTCACCCTCTTGGACTGAATCTTGTTTCACACTCACAGGGTTGTTTATCACCTGTTCCACTGTTTTCTTAACTTCCGGCCGTGCAAAAGCATAAAGCGTTCCGGCGGCTACGGGCACAAAAAGCAATAGCTTCAAACGTGCCCAATTGTTTGTTCTTCTTTTTAACATCATAGTGATACGATTTTTAAGTTTGCTGTGATTGAATCCGCAAGCCATAGAGTAGAGCCTTGTACCTACGGATTTTTTCACTAACAAGAGTTGATATTCTGTTGCATCGATGCCATTATTAATAACGCCATTATCGGCTTCGTACTCATGCACTTCACGAAGTTCACGCATCAGGAGCCATGCAGCTGGGTTGAACCAATGGAGTATCATGATACATTCCATCCAAAGTAAATCCCATGTATGCCTATGTTGCAGGTGCATTTGTTCATGCAACAATATTTCTCCGGGATTCCGTTCATAATCTTCTTGTGACAGAACAATCGTATTCCCCCAACTGAAAGAAACGATCTTCTCAGGACAGATAATCAATTTATATTTCCCATAATTACAAGCGAGGTAACTATGAATGAGACAGCGCATACGGATAGTAGAAAACAAAAGAAAGGTAAGTACAACCAAAGCTCCAATAAAATAGCAACCGCCTAACAGTAGAGTCACAGGGATAGCCTGAATCACATTTGCATGATTTTCTTCTGTATCATCTCCTTTCCCTGCCATAAAAAGGTTTTCTTCTCCGGACAAATGTTTTTCACCAACACCCCTTTCTCTTTCAATATTCACTTCTTTTTCAGTCAATAAATGTCTTATAGTAGTTATCGGCAACTGCAAAGTGGTATATTGAGGAACATCTATTTGCAGTAATGGGAGTAGTGTACATACCACTGTTCCCATCAACAGTAAAAAACGGTTCGTACGAAACAGCGTATCTTTCCTGAAAAACAATCTGAACAGAAAATACAGAATTGTCAGGCATAAGGTAGACTCAAATATATAAAACAAGATAGTTCCCATGATATTTTTATTTACTGGGTATAATACTATTTCTATCTGTTAGACTTTTTACTTTCTATTTCTGCAATCAATGCCTTCAACTCATCTACAGACATGCCTTCTTCTTCAATAAATGTAGACACGACATTGGTATAGGAGTTATTATAGTATTGAACCACCACATCGTTCAGTGCAGAGCGTTTATATTCCTTATCGGAAATAGCCGCATAATACTGATACGTATTACCATAAGCCCTATATTTCACAAATCCTTTTTCCTCTAGCCCTCTCACCAAGGTAGATACGGTATTATAATGTGGTTTAGGCTCTTCATAAAAGGCCAGCAATTCACGAACAAACATCGGACCATGCTTCCAGAACATTTGCATGATCTCTTCTTCTTTAGCAGTTAATCGTTTCATAATCTTTTCAAGTTTACTTGGGTGAACGATGCAAAGATAGAAATTAGTTTTGGACAAACAACTACTATATACAGTTATTCAACTAACATAAGCAGTAGTTTAACGAATATTATTAGTAGATAATCAAGATACATTATTATATATAGAAAAAGGAAGGAAGATATAAGGGCAAAAAGATTACTTGCTTTTGAAAAGGAATCAAATACATTCAGCCATGAATGTAAGTTCATTGTAAGAAACAAAGTGTTTCATGATTTGGAACGAAAAGTTTCATCGCTTGAAACTGAGAGTTTCCCAGTGTGAAACAACTTGTTTCATTGCTTGAAACTAAGAGTTTCATCGCTTGGAATTAATGGTTTCAAGCAATGAAACTTCTTTTGCAATACGAAGAGATAAGTTTCGTGCCCTTATTTATACTTTCTTTTTCTTCGGTAATACCTGATTCAATATTACATATCCCAGTATTCCGGCAATAATTGTCCCACATAGTACACCAAATTTAGCTTGATTCAGCAATTCCGGATAATCACCGGAGAAAGAAAGATTAGCAATGAATAATGATACTGTAAATCCAATGCCACCCAGCAGCGATACTCCTGCAATATTCTTCCAGTTCATACCTTCGGGCATACGGGCAAGTCCGCTTTTGATAGTCAACCAAGTGAAAAGATAAATTCCCAGGAATTTACCCAAAAGAAGACCTAAGCCGACAGCAAGCCCTACATTTCCTATAACTTCTCCACCACCGCCAAGAACCACTCCCGCATTAGCAAAAGCAAATAAAGGGAGAATAATAAAATTCACAACTCCATGCAGATTATCCTCCAAAGATTGTAAAGGGCTTATCACACGATCCGAAGCTCGCTCCACCTGCTTCAATGTAGCAATCTGTTCATTCGTCAATACGATATTATCAGACTGTACCATCGGAAAAGAACTGACGATAGCCCGGATGCGCCGTATATATTTACCTGCATCCAAACGCGGGCGGGCAGGTATAACAAATGCTAGTATTACACCGGATATTGTACTATGAATACCAGATTGCAAGAATAAATACCAAATAATAATACCGAAGAAAAGAAAGAATATCTTCTGCGTCATACCAAACTTTCCCATATAATATAAGAATGCATAAAGTATGGCGGCTATAATCAAATAACCGTAAGCAACTTCAGAACTATAAAAAATGGCAATCACCAAAATACCACCAATATCATCTACTACAGCAAAAGCAGTCAGGAAAATCTTCAGGCTTAATGGTACGCGTTTACCAAGTAAACTAAGCACTCCCAATGAAAAAGCAATGTCAGTAGCCATAGGAATAGCCATACCCTGCGTTTCAGGAGTACCGGGGGTTACTAAAAGAAAATAGACCATAACCGGAAGTATCATTCCCCCGCATGCTGCAATAAATGGTAGAATTGCTTTTCGGAAAGAAGACAATTCGCCAACCAATAGTTCACGTTTTATCTCTAATCCTACAGCCAGAAAGAAGATCGTCATCAAACAATCATTGATAAACTCGATCATCGTAAGATTATGACCGCCATGCGAAAGCAGATTAAAATCGCCTATACGCAAATGCAGCTCCTGCGACAGGAAACTCTGATATACAGGAGCTAATGAAGAATTGGCAACAATAGCTGCCAGAATAGCCGTCAGGAATAATAAAATACTCGCCACTACATTCAGTGCCGAAAAGTTTTTCACAGTACGTAGAATAATCATATGTTCGATTTAAGTATTAGATTTCCAAAGGGATGCCCGGCGCTGTTAATGAGCTATTCCTGATAGCTCATTAACGCTAATTTTTTAACCCAGAGTACAAATATACCTGTTAATATTAAATTTAACACAATAGTTAGTACAGAAATTACTAATGCCGGACCACCCAGATTGTAACCCAATGCAATAAAAATAACTCCTGCCCCTACTTCACCACGAGTAAACATACCAATGGAAAGTGCCAGACGTTCACTCAACTTACGATCACGATAGAAGAATACCGGAAATAACTTACCGACATTGGAAAGTAACGATACAATAACCACATGTACAATAATTAGTGCCCAAGGCATCATTTCCTGTGAACCTGTTATAGAGGCCAGCCCTATATCGCCGGGAAGGCTGATTCCCTGAAGCGGAGGCATACTCATACCTACCAGGAACATAAAGATAAATGAAATACCTGTCGAAGCTTTACGTTCCCAGGCCGTATCAATATCTTTATGCTTCATGACCATACCCAGAACGAATGCCGGAAGCAATACCTCAATATGAATGCTGGCATCTTCACCATATAAGTTCTTGGTAATAAGATAAAGCGATTGAGTGGCAGCAAATACCAGAACGGAATAAAATAGAATGGCTTTCCAATCCTGTCGCATATTGTATTTACTCAGTTTCTTCCAACCGAAGGAAAGCAATAGAAAGACAATAAGGATAATAACCAGCAACTGCCAGCGCGGCCCGATCATCATTATTTGCAAAGGAATCATTAAAAGGATGGTATCCAAATCATCAAATATGGCCAGCACCTGAATCTTCTTGTAGATCCAGCTGGACTTCAGTCCAATAGCCGCCAACATAGTGAATAATATACCTGCGGAAGTAGGAGCTGCAAAACGACTCAGCAATAAGTTTTCTTTCCATGCCTCCCAACTATTCCAGTATTCCGGTGGAAGTAAAACGAAAATATAATAAATAGCAATCAGAAACCAAGGCATGGCTGCTGTAGCCATTGCGACAAAATAATCTTTTGCGTATGTTTGCCATCGGGACTTGTCCACTTCGAATTCACGTCCCACATTAATCATAATGAAGCCCAGACAAATATACAACAACACATTAGATACAGTTTTCACCGTACCATAATCACTTCCTGACCATGCAGGCAGATACTGCGCTATAAAGAGACCTACCACCAAGAAGGCCGAAAACGATAGAACTTTTCTCATTTATTATTAGTTAGAAATTTCAAAACAAAGGGATTGTCAAGACAGTCCTACAGAAAGAGAACAATCCCCGGACTAATATGAATCAGCTTTTATGCTTTTTTATATTAATCTAATTTCAACACCGCAAGGAACGCTTTCTGCGGTACTTCAACATTACCAATCTGCTTCATACGCTTCTTTCCTTTTTTCTGCTTCTCCAGCAACTTTCTCTTACGACTGACGTCACCACCGTAACACTTTGCCGTCACATCTTTGCGCACCGCTTTAATCGTCTCACGAGAAATGATTTTAGCTCCGATAGCTGCCTGGATAGCAATGTCAAATTGCTGTCGCGGAATCAGGTCTTTCAGTTTCTCGCACATGCGATGTCCCAAATCATACGCATTGTCGAAATGTGTCAGTGTCGAAAGAGCATCTACCGGTTCGCCGTTCAGCAAGATATCCAGTTTTATTAGCTTGGATGGGCGGAAACCGCTGGCATGATAATCAAAAGAGGCATATCCTTTCGAGATACTCTTCAGTTTATCATAAAAGTCAATGACAATTTCTCCCAAAGGCATATCATAATAGATTTCCACACGATTACCGGAGATATATTCCTGCTTTACCAGCTCGCCACGTTTGCCCAGGCACAATGTCATGATAGGACCGATATAATCTGTAGTTGTAATAACAGAAGCACGAATATAAGGCTCTTCAATACGATCTATCAAAGTAGGATCGGGCATACTTCCAGGGTTATGCACCTCTGTCATATGACCTTGTTTATCGTAGATATTATAAGAAACGTTCGGTACAGTAGTTATCACGTTCATGTCAAATTCACGGTCAAGTCGCTCCTGTACAATTTCCATATGCAATAATCCAAGGAAACCACAACGGAATCCAAAGCCCAGCGCCAATGAGGATTCAGGCTGGAAGGTCAGGGATGCATCATTCAATTGCAGTTTCTCCAAAGAAGAGCGCAAATCCTCAAAGTCTTCCGCTTCAATAGGATATACACCGGCAAAAACCATCGGCTTCACTTCCTCAAAACCTGCAATGGCTTCTTTGCACGGACGAGCAATGTGAGTAATCGTATCTCCCACTTTTACCTCTTTAGAGGTTTTAATACCGGAAATAATGTATCCCACGTCACCTGTACGCAGTTCCTGACGTGCCACCATTTCCATCTTGAGCACACCGATCTCATCAGCATCATATTCTTTACCGGTATTGAAGAATTTCACCTTATCTCCCTTACGGATCACACCGTTTACAATCTTGAAGTAAGCGATAATACCACGGAAAGAATTGAATACAGAGTCAAAAATCAAAGCCTGCAACGGTGCTTCTTCATCACCTTCGGGGTGAGGAATACGCTCGATAACCGCAGCCAAAATTTCTTCTACCCCCATACCCGTCTTACCGGAAGCACGTATAATCTCACTGCGCTTGCAGCCAAGCAACTCTACGATTTCATCCTCTACCTCTTCAGGCATGGCGCTCGCCATATCACACTTATTGATGACCGGAATAATTTCCAGATCATGCTCGATTGCCATATAAAGATTAGAGATTGTTTGTGCCTGTACACCTTGCGAGGCATCTACAATCAGCAATGCACCTTCACAAGCAGCAATAGAACGGGAAACTTCATACGAAAAGTCTACGTGTCCCGGAGTATCAATCAGATTCAGAATATACTTTTCACCTTTGTACATATACTCCATCTGAATAGCATGACTCTTAATGGTGATACCCCTCTCCTTTTCCAAATCCATATCATCCAGCATCTGTCCTCCGGTCACCTGTATAGTATTAGTAAATTCAAGCAGACGGTCAGCTAAAGTAGACTTACCATGATCAATGTGGGCAATAATGCAAAAGTTACGTATATTCTTCATTTTAAACAGTTATCTTGTTATAAATAAACAAATTACAAAATCAAGAAATTTATAATGTAAAACAGTCGTAAAACAAAAGTAGTAATACCAAATATCTGATCTTGATTTTTGCGGGTGCAAATATAGTGAAAAATATGAGGTTTTAAAAGCAATCTATCCAATATCAAAAGCATTTAATTACTAATTAGGAAGTATCATAAAGTCGATTAGCGGTTCTAATTAATAGAACTAAGAAGGTATGTTAATGAGATAGTTTTAAAGTAGAACCTTTAGCTAGGGCAATATATCTAATGCGTTCAAGAAAAGAAAGGGCTTCTTTATAGGTCATGACTAAATATTTTAGGCAAAGATACAACTTCTGCATGTAATTGAGAACTTCTTTTTAGCTTTCATAAAAATCGCAAATAAGAGCAACATATACAATATTTATTTGTTTATTTGCCACGATGAAAAAGGATCTTCAACTTCATAAAATAGATATTTCAACCAGTCTGCCTTTAAAATATGCAGATGAAGGCATCAGGGCTGGCTTTCCCTCTCCGGCACAAGATTACCTTGAACAAGCGATAGATTTGAATAAGGAGCTTATAAAGCATCCGGCCAGCACATTTTACGGTCGTGTTATTGGTGACTCGATGCGCGATGAAGGCATCGAAGAGGGAGACATTCTTATCATAGACAAGTCATTGGAACTATTAGATGATGATTTAGCTGTTTGCTTCATCGACGGTGAATTTACAGTGAAGCGTGTACGCTTAGAAACAGATGCAGCATGGTTAGTTCCTTCCAATCCGGATTATCCGCTAATCAAAGTCACTAAAGAAAATGAATTTATCGTTTGGGGAATAGTCACCTACACCATAAAAAAGAATCGGAGAAAAAGATAATGTTCGGCCTTGTAGACTGTAACAACTTCTATGCGAGTTGTGAAAGGGTGTTCAACCCCTCTCTAAACGGGAAACCTATCGTTGTTTTATCAAACAATGATGGATGTGTCATAGCCAGAAGCAATGAAGCAAAAGCTCTCGGTATTAAAATGGGAGTACCAGCCTACCAAATAAAGGATTTAGTAAAGCAACATGATGTAGCTGTATTTTCATCTAACTATGTGCTATATGGCGATATGTCCGGACGAGTGATGTCAATGTTAGCAGATATAGCACCCGAAATAGAAATCTATAGTATAGATGAAGCCTTTATAAATATAGATGGTATTCAAGACCTCCAATCACTTGGCTTAAAAATAGTAAATCAAGTCACACGCGGCACCGGTATTCCTGTAAGTGTAGGTATAGCCCCAACAAAGACTCTTGCAAAGTTAGCTAATAAATTCGCAAAGAAACATCCTGCATACAACCGACTATGCATTATCAACACTGAAGAAAAAAGAATCAAAGCTTTACAACTGACTGATATCGTAGATGTGTGGGGAATCGGGCGTAGACAAGCTGAAAAGCTCGAAAAGCAGGGAGTAAAGACCGCATACGACTTTACGCAACTACCGGGCTCTTGGGTTCGCAAAAACATGACTGTTACTGGTGAACGTACATGGAAAGAGCTTCGTGGAATATCCTGCATTGATATGGAAAGTGCACCGCCTGCCAAAAAACAAATATGTACCAGCCGCTCCTTTGGTAAAATGGTAGAAGATATAGATACTATGTCTGAGGCAATCGCCACGCATGCATCTGCATGTGCGAAGAAGCTCAGACAACAAAAGTCATACGCCATGTCTCTGATGGTATTCATCCACACGAATAACTTCCGGGAAGATCTACCCCAATATTGGAAGAACACAATAATCAAACTGCCTGTACCTACGAATGATACTCTTGAAATAGTACATTATGCCCTTGAAGGACTAAAGAGTATCTATATGACAGGTTATCAGTACAAGAAAGCCGGTGTTATCATTACAGAGATAGTAACAAGTGCCCAACTTGGATTATTTGACACAGTAGATCGGGAAAAACGGGAAAAGCTGATGCAAGCCATAGACAAAGTGAATGGTGAACATAAGCATCTTGTGAAATTGGCGGTTCAAGGTAACGGAAGAGACTGGAAGCTAAAACAAGAACAGTTTTCCAAGCGTTATACAACTGATATAAATGAGGTACTAACAATCAAATGTAAGTAATTATGTGTTTTCATAACTCAATGTCAGCTAAGGCAATCAAACTGGCTGCTCGATATGGCCGGAAGTCGGATATAGTTGAGATATACCAAGACATTCTCAATGAGCAATATCATGTTAATGCATTCAATTTTCCAAAGTATCCTATCATCACAAAGAGTGCTGAAGTTCAGGTTTTCAATTGGGGATTAATACCATTCTGGACGAAAGACGAAACTAATGCTGACGAGATCCGAAGAATGACACTTAATGCCCGGGCAGATACTATCTTTGAAAAGCCCTCATTTCGGGAACCGATTATGAAGAAACGTTGTATTGTGCCATCGACCGGTTACTTTGAATGGCGACACGAAGGCAGCAAGAAAATCCCCTACTACATCTACCTAAAAGACGAACCAATATTCTCTATGGCCGGAATATATGATACTTGGCTTGATAAAGAGACTGGAGAGGAACATACAACATTTTCTATAATAACGACTGATACCAATCCTCTTACTGATTACATCCACAACACTAAGCACCGTATGCCGGCAATCTTATCTCCTGAGGATGAAGAAAAATGGTTGAATCCAGACTTATCGAAAACAGAAATATCATCTTTATTGAAGCCCTATGATGCAAAACTGATGGACGCCTATATTATAGAGAACGACTTTATAAAGAAAGCATCAACAGATAAAACGATACTGCAAAGAGCCTGAGATAAGAAGGGAAGATTATTTCTTACTTTTTCCTCTTTTCTTCTTTTTCTTCTTTTCTTCCTCATTATACCCAACTTGCCAAAAATACATATCGATGATTTTCATTGAAGGATACTCAACCTGACTTTCAATTTCTTTTCTACACTCTTCTATATCAGACTTATGATTATTGGCAAATTTCACAATATTGTTTATAGTAATTCGCATACCTTTAGTCTCTTTTTTCCACCCAGCAGTAAAATATCTATCCAATGCAGGCATACAGCCTAAGGTTCCGAGCAATATTTTCGTAGCTAAAGTACGACTTACTTTTATATCTTTATACGCTGTCTTTATATCTTTTACCGCTTTGTTTAATAGTTTGACATCATCAAAAGTAATAGGATCTTTTCTTAGACATTTATAATTTTCAATTACATCAAGGACAGGTCTATGCACTAAATAATCCTTCTGGAGTAAACCTGCTGATCCTCTATACATTCCCCAACTTGCAAGATAAAATGCAAGTTGAAGTAATAATAACCTCTCATCAGCTTTATCAATATTCTCAAATGCTTCAAAACAGTGTTCCCAAGATTTATAACGATGATTGGGAGTATTCAATTTTTTAATATAGTCAGATACCGTACCTTTCATAAATTTATCCATCTTATTTTACAGAGAATAATAATCGATAAAAGCAGATAAGCTAAATACGACATTCCCGCTTAACGATTTATATTTTTATTGACCCAGATATTCTTTTAGCCGATACAGCCTATTAATAGCTGGATTATAGAACGAACAAGAAAAAGAGGAAATAGCCACATCATTCCCTCTTTTCCAACTGATCCTCTAAGTTTTGTAATTCTTCAATAATTAGGATGAGACGTAGGATCCTCTATCGTAGATCTATGCAATGCATCCATCGAAAATCGCCAACACAAAAGCCATTTGCAATATACTTGTGCTCTCTATCAAGCTCTAAACTGTAAATTTTCTGTAGTTCTGTCCTTTCTCCTATTTCTGTAATATTCACAAATTTACTATCAGCGGTTTTTGAATCAAAAATGTTTATTGAATCATAAAGTTGTAGTTCAGTTACAGGAATAACCCCGTTAGCAGTCTCTATTAAAGAATCTTTTGACATGCACAATTCTCTTCCATCCGCCACAATATAAACCAAAACCTCTTCCATTCCTAAAAAAACATTTACTACACTATTATATGTAAAATGCGGCGATCTAACTCTATCACCTATACATATTTCATTGATTGGCTTACTTGAACCATCAGCCATTAAAATTTTTGTAGATCCAATTAACTCCATAATTTTATATTTTAGGTTATTTAAAACAAAAGTAGCAGATACTTCTTATAAATTATTTAAAAGGTAACATGTTAGACAACATAAAAAAAGACAACTTATTCGGTCACCCCTTCTACAAATTCCTTCAGCCTGTACAGTCGCGTAATGGCCGGATTGTAAAATCCATCCGGGTAATGCTGCTTAATGTCGTTGATATTAGCTCTCACATAAATACTAGTGTCAGTAATATGTTCAGCTTCACTCAGTACTACCTCTTTGGGTAATTGTGCGGTCTCAGCCCATTTTATTAAGGCGTTCACGCTTTCTTCGTCATAATTGTAAGCCATAGTATTTTTGTGGCAAAGGTAACAAAAGGATTAGTCATCCGAAATATAATCACGATAGATCAGTCTGATATTGAAAGAATTAGCACTTTTCTTAATAAACTTTGATACTTTTTTTAATAAGCACACGGGTATTATTAAATATAGAAACAAGCATTTTCTTTTTCTTTGTCTGGGGTATTATTGCCTTAAAACAAACTTATAACTTTAGATATGGAACATAAACAAAAGTATTTGGCACCTTCAATAGAGGTGATAGAGATGGAGAGTGAAGGAGTTATTGCAACAAGTGGAAATCTGCCCGGAGTTAGCGACGGAGGTTCAGCTACAAGTAATACACGTTCCTATAATGGAGCAAGCAGCAGTGATCTGGAAGACATGATTAATGACATTCTAACAATTGAGCAATAATGAGAACATTTTATTTAAAAGAAATGATGCTGCTAACTCTTGTATTAGCATTCGTCAGCTGTACCGGAGATGAGATAGCAAACAACATACCGGGGACAGATAGCAAAAGGATGATGACACTTCATGTAAATACACCCTCTGATAATAACCCGGAGACCAGAATTGCATATCAGGATAATAGCTTAAAACTAACTTGGCAAACAGAAGATAAAATTGCTGTGTTAGGGTTTAATTCAGGTACTTATAAAGGCCATGGAGATTATACTTACTCTGGAGAAGACGGTGCAACCTCCGGGGATTTTACTGGATCAAAAATAGGTGAGGCAACAAGTTATAACATCTATTACCCTTCCACAGTAACAATAGGCGAGAACGGAAGTGTTACTAGCTTTAATATGGATGAACAGACACAGACCGGAAACAATAATACAGACCATCTTAAAGATTATATACTGCTTGAAGCTGTCAATGTTACAGACTTGAATAATAATATCAAACTGGAAATGAAAAGCAGTATCCTAAAGTTTGAGCTTTTCAATATTCCAACAGAAGTAGGAACATTGAATGCACTGGTATGGGAAACAGGGACAGAGGCGGAAACTAAAAGTATGACACTGAATCTTAAAGATATTCCTTTGGATAATCAGAGCCTAACCGCCTATTTGAGCTTTATACCTGAAGAGATGTCTGTAGAAACAAATGGGACATTTACAGTAACCCTTATTGGTAGCGGGAATTATTACAAAAAATCAATTCAAATCGAAGGTGGGAAAGAATATCAACCAGGCCATCGATATACTGCTGAAATTAGTGAGTGGGAGCAAGTTAGCATAGAAATCGGTGACTTCTATCTGAAAAATGGTACGTTAGTAGGAAAAGGCGAGAACTTAACCGATGCACAGAAAGCAAACTGCATCGGCATTGTCTATTGGCTTGGTGATATTAAGAAGGACAACTACGGTCTGTTGGATGAAAAATTCCCCAGCGGTATGCACGGCTTGGTCGTTTCTTTGTGGGATATGCCAGCCCCGGATAACAACCTTAGTGTTAAGATGACATGGACGTATGGCGAGTATGAGGATGTGAGTGATTGGCTGGCTAAGGCTCAGTGGTCGAATCGTCCCAACGGTTTTACCAGCATTCAAAAAGATGAATACCAAGAAAAAATGCAGGGTTACGCTAATACCATTGCCTTGAAGGAGTACAATAAACACGTAGAGGTTAAATACGGTCTGGATAGTGAGTATTATGTGAAACCCGTCAAGGGCTTGGATGCTTTTGAAACAACCCATCCGGCTCCCTCAAGCAGTAGCGGTTGGTACTGGCCTTCTGTGGATGAGTTGAAATATGTGTGTTGGGGGCAAGGTGCTACTAGCGGTACAGATGGAAAGGACATGTTGAATGACAAAATCAAAAAGGTCAATGGAAATGTTTTCGACGACGTCTACTACTGGTCGAGTACGGAGGGCAACAGCAAGAATAACGCGTATAGTGTAACGTTCGACGATGGTGTCATGCGCAAGACCAGCCCTAAGTTAAACAGTAGCTATTATGTGCGTCCTCTTTTAGCTTTTTAGCTATTTATCAATTAAAATTATTTATCTATTAATATTTAATCCCGCGAAACTGATCGAAAAAAATCAAATATAGCTCTATCCAAAGTATATCTATGAAAACAGCATCCAGTTTTTTAATATGCTTTTAACTCTGATACAAAAGTTACTCTAATCATCTTGGTATAACTTTGCAATCCCGAATCTCCCTTGAATAAAAGACAGATTCGGGATTTATTATATTCCAATTCTTGATAATACCTATTTCTGTTCCACAATATCTACCACTGAAAAAGATTGTAACTAACACCTACACCTGTATACCAACCACCCGGATAACCATACCCGACCTGCAAACCCAATCCCCAACGCTTCTTCTTAGATGCAATAGTATGATAGACATCATTCGTCACCGTCTGATATACAGTCTTTGGAAATATCTGCAAACTATCTAGCCTCGGTCGATAACCACTCACCCATACTCGGTAAAGACTGTCCTCGTAATAAGCCTGCTCACGATGTACAACAGTGTCACCGATACGCATAGTATCTGTTAACCGAAAAACCAACAGAGGCGCCATAGGTGCAGAGATAAGTAACGTATCAACCTTTACGATGGTCTTTACCTTTGTCTCGGTACGTATTTCTGCCGGGAGAGGTGCCTGCGGACGGAACCAAGCCACCGCACAAACCACCGCCAGCAATATGACTAATATCCAAGGCAGCTTCTTCATAACGCAAGCACCTGTTTACGGTTTGCTCCTTCCCGATAGCTGACATGTACCCATGAGAAATGTTTCTCATCTATGACCTGGTCGAAGGGGAGGCCGAGCTCCTGGATCAGATAGAACAACCGTTTATTCTCCTTCGGGCTTCCACCGGTAATGTCTGCCGCCCGTCCGGTCATGTGGTCGCTCGTAGCAGAGCCTTTCACGGCTTTATTCAATGCCGGACAACGGAAACCACTATTCATCCGTATAGGTTTGCCGTATGCTTCCCGCAACGGATCGAGAACATTATCGACTAATGCAGTCATATTGGCTACATGTTCCTTCTTACAACGGTTATCAATACCTAAACGGTCTGCTGTCTCTGATTTACAGAGTTCAGCAATTGTAAAATACTTCATTTATATACCTCCTATTAATTTTTATACATATTAATTGAAAATTGTCCTGATATTCCCCACGATCTAGCAGAGAAACCTACCACCCGCTTCTCTCAATCAATATAGGTGTCCTTTCTCACTGGGCCCCAACAATAATTAGCAGTAAACAGAAGAAAGTCCTCTAATGTACCCTGATAAAAAAGTTTCAAGGCAAGCTCATAACTTTCCCTTTTACGCTGTAACTGAGATTCATCTAAATGGATTTTAACATCCTTATTGAACTTACCATAAGGAACCCAATGTGAACGATCCTCAAATTTTCGGAAATCATCAAGAGTACCTTTATACCAATCTTCCGATATTGCGCGTTCATACATATGGTTCAATTGTTCCTTCTTATCAAGTTTGAGGAAGCCAGCCTCGTCTATTATAAATGTTGAGCTTTGGGAGTAGCCAACTAATCCGGGCCCTGCTGATTGTCCAGTTGGTCCCTTAGACCTACCTTCCATCATCTTTCCATACTCTTCAAAGCTACCTTGAAAGCCACCAGTTTGGACTGCCATTTTATACCCTCTCTGTATTGGAGATTCTTCTGTCTTATTGCACTCGAACACGACTCGTGCTCCAGGTATACCACTAGGGCCAGTTGGACCTTTAGGACCACAATACCCCAGAGTGTATTCATCTCTGAACTTCTTAAAGCTCTCAAATGTGCCACGATAGTACATTCCAAGAACTTTTTGATACTGTTCCTTTAACTCTTGCTCACTCGGCTCTATTGGAGTAAAATCAAAGAACTTAGATGCAGTTGGATTTATCGGAACCCAATTCTTAAGCCAATAACACCGCTCTTTAAACTTCAAAAACTCTTCATAAGTACCGCAATAGAATCCTTCCTTAACCATGTCCTCATACATCTGCCTATAAGCAATCCCAAGCCAACCATCTACTCCGTTCTCATCTTGAACAGCATATTTGAATTTGAGAAAGCTACCCTGAAAGCCTTTCTCTAATGCAGCCTCGTAAGCTTCTTCCTTTCTTAGCTCCTCTTCATATAATGCCTTGTATTGGGCATAGGGCATATTGATAACCCTCTCTACTATTTCACGACTTGACTCAAATTGTTCACGTAAATCTCTCAATCGGGGAAGACATAAACCTGTGTAGTCATAGGCTGTTACCCCTCTTGGACCTTTTGCTCCTGCCACTCCTTCAATTCCATTCATCATTTTTTCCTCCTATCACTTTTATTTTACATAAAAATACATTATATTTGCAAAACGCCTTTGTTTTAACTTTAAGTTGTGCAATATTAAGGGAAAGGAAGCTGTTGTGAAACCCCTTCCTTTCCGCGTCAATAACCATTCTGTGGAATGCGATCACCACATTTCTTTTTCTCACAACGCTTTAACGCCAACTCCAATTTTAAATTAGAATTATCTTCTTTGAGAGAAAATAGTTCATCCTGAACAGTCCTCAAACGGCTTGTCTGTTCTACAAAACGCTCTTCTTTCTCAGACAATTGTTTCTGCAAGAACTCATTATATTCACGAAGAGCTTTGAATTCTTCAACATCAGCACGGGCATCCTCTATACGGGCGTTTGTCTTACGACTTAACCAAAATTTTACTAGTTGCTTAACGCCTTCTATCCCACCTAAAGCAGAAATCAATATTACCCAATCGTTTAATTCCATATCCATTATTTTGATTATTAATACTACCTTTGTAGTCATTTTGACCTTAAGGTCATTAGTGGTTTGTTCAATCCCGCCTGGCCAGTGATGGTAAGGCGGGATTTTTATATCAAGGCGATCAATAGTCCGATATAAGCACACACAAACGCCGCCATTTCCGCCCAGAACAACCATTTTTGATATCTCAGCATGATAAAACCTGCTATAGTAAAGGTTACAGCGGGCAAATACCACATCCCAGAAAAACATACCCAGAGAACCGTAGTTAATCCCGCAATCGCAGTCCCGGCATAGTGAACCTTACTCTGAAATTCCTCCTTAAATAGTGGTGCCATTCCTACGAACATCAATCCACCACAAGCAAGGAAAGCCAAGAACTGAGTATTCTCACTTGAACATTCAATCCACACCGGCATAAGCAGCATGGCAGGCACAATCATCGCCAGTTGGAAAAGCCATGCCGGACGATTCCGCTTCTTCAGTTGATAGTAAGTATCAGAGAGTGACCAAGGCACTCCACACACTCTCACCGCATAAGTTATATATACAATGAGCAAAAGCAATGACATAAGATACAAGCTAATCATAAGCTATCAATTTAAAGGTTGAACACTAATTTTTCAGGATAATCGGAAGTGTAGTCATACGCTTCAACCTCTTCCTTGGAAGTAAGCAATCTGACTGCAGCAATATGCTCCTGTGTGGCATTATAGGAAGCCAAGGCATACAGTTCCAGTGCAGCAAGCATCTGCAAAGCAAGAGGAATAGGTATCACATACTTCACAGCATCATACCACAGAACAGTAGTTTCCTTACCTGCCGCCTGCTCAATACCAATTGAATTCACAAGCCCAACACGTGTATCCTTATCAAGCCACATCTGCTTGCCACCAAGGGTAAAGGAGTTCACTGCATCAGACCCGTCGTAAGCGGTGATCTCACTGACCTTCATGTTCTTCAGATCATCCAAGGATGGCTCATAAGGCGGATTCAATGCACAGTTAAGCACTTCTTTCACTGACGCTGAAGGATTGGCATTGTAAAATACTTCCTGTTCTGCATTTAGCTTGACCCACTTACCGTCAAGATAATCCTCATAGGTTGTACCTACTTCATAGTTATCATCAAGCTCAAAATCGAGGTTAATGACTTTACTTTCTGAATCGATATTTACATATAACATAATCAACTATTTTTTTATCATTTACTCATTGTTACAGAATAGACTTGTCCATATCTGTCGGAAATGTGATAACCAAGTACGTAAGATTCAAGAAAATCAGGAGACAAGAGTATATTGTAACCTTCCGCAGCTACTGATTTTTTTCCACTTCCCGATATTGCCGCTTGAGGAATATTATATGTGCTCATCCTAATATCCTTCCAACTATTTCCATAGTCTTTGGACACATAAACATATCCCATGTATTCTCGGGTACAAATCATATATTTACCATCATTGGATAAATCAAAAGAAGTAACACCTCCATTGCCACCACCGATACTGAAATCGCTCCATGTTTTCCCGAAATCAGTAGAGCGATACAATAAGGTTTTGCGCCAGTAGAATATAAAATTACCATTACCTGATATTGCAACGCCCTCTATTCTTGTAGCTTCAGTTGCCACCAGTTGGAAAGAATTCCCTCCATCAGTAGATACGTAAACCTTACCTGAACTGGAGCTGTTATCTCCTGTACCTACAATTATATATTTGCCAGATGATGACATCTTTATTTTTGCAATGGGCAATTCGCTTTGTAATCCAGTTAGATGGATCCATGTCTTACCGTAATCCTTGGATATAGCAAGAGTATAAAAATCACTATATCTCATCATAACTGATACCATTATAATACTTCCAGTATCATTTGCACCAAGAACTGTTATTCCTATAGTATTATCAATATTATTAATCGGTATTTCTTCCAGAGTTTCAAAACCATTTGTTAGACACAAAATAGATATTGGTAATCTATATGATGTTACATAAGCTTTTCCCGTCTTAGTGACAGCAATGTTTGTGTCTGCTCTACCAAAGATTATTTTGGGAAAATCTGTTTCAGTTTTCTTAACCCATGTTAAACCATAGTCTTTGGATATAAGGAAACTTCCTAAAGGAAAAGAACCATGTACTATGATATACTTTCCATCCGTCTGTGTATTTCCTCTACGTTGAATCAAGCTCATAATATTTATTCTTTTGTTCGTACAGAAATAGAGTAAGCACCTGCGGCATAGCACCAGATGCTGATTTCAAAAATATCTCCGGCTGCGACATTTAGCGAAGTACCGGACATTGAAGTATAAGCTCCGCTATTAGGAACAGGTTGCGTGAAAGCTGCCGATGCGACACAACGGATATACAAATCCTGCCCTACCGCCATACCACTGGCAACAGACAGATTTGTAGCTGCTGCAAGAGTGGCCGTTATGCTTCTTTTGGATACAGGAAGTGAAGCTAAAGTAGTGACAGTGTTGACACCTGTAACTGTTGGGTCACCCACACCCTGAGGACCTTGGGCACCCGTAGCACCTTTTGCTCCTTGCGGGCCGGTAGCACCAGTTGAACCCTTCAGGTTTTTAAATGCAAAAGCAAATGTTCTAGCCGATGCCGTTCCACCAGCAGTAACCGTCACAGAAGGAGTGCCGATGTTCGCATCAACCGTAGCAGTTGCCCCGGTTATAGTTGCATTTGTTCCGGCAGGACCGGTAGCACCTTGTGGTCCTGTTGCACCGGTTGCTCCTTTAGCTCCTGTATCACCCTTTGCACCCTGAGGACCGGTGGCACCTTGCGGACCAGTGGCTCCTGTCGCACCTTTCAAGTTTTTAAAGGCAAAGGCAAAAGTCCGGGCAGAAGCGGTACCACCAAGAGAAACGCTTACCGCAGGAGTACCGACATTGGCATCAACTGTAGCGGATGCACCGGTAATGGTTGCGTTTGTACCGGCAGGACCAGTGGCACCGGTATCTCCTTTGACACCCTGAGCACCAGTAGCTCCTGTTGCACCCCTTGAAGGCTTTCCTGTATCGGTAGACCCAAGATACCAATTACCATTCGAACCAATCGTAGGCGTTGTTCCCGCAGGACCGGTGGCACCGGTAGCTCCTTTTGCACCGACAGGACCAGTAGCACCTTGTGGACCAGTATCTCCTTTGGGACCTTGAAGACCAGTTGCTCCCGTATCACCCTTCGGTCCTTGAGGACCAGTAGCACCAGTATCTCCCTTTACTCCTTGCGGCCCTGTTGCTCCTGTATCACCTTTTATCCCCTGTGGACCTTGTACGCCTTGGGGACCTTGTGCTCCGGTATCCCCTTTTTCTCCCTTGTCGCCTTTCTCGCCTTGCAATCGTCCCTGACTTTGCCAATCACCGTTATACCATGCGTAATATGTATAGGGTAAAGCGGTACCTACAGCATAGAAGCCACTAATGCCGGAACCATCAGGAACAGCAGCTTTCAAGGCGGCAAGTGTATCATATCGACCAAGAGGGGTAAACGTATCGCCAGGCTTGCCTTTAACATAGATATCCGTCTTAACGTACTTTTTAGTGGACTTATCCCACCTGTAGACATAATGATCCGTCCCGATATAGGTAGGATGTTCGGCAGTGTCGGTAGCGTTTGCAGTGGCCGTTTCCGATTCCTTCCTTAGTGTGGCAAATTCAGTAACACGGTTACCTTCCGCAGTTACACGGCCGCTTTCAGCATTGACGCGTCCACTCTCAGCTGTCTGCCGGCTTGTTTCTGCACTTTTACGCGCATCTTCAGCCATGACGCGGGCATTCTCGGCAGTAACACGCCCGTTTTCAGCCGTCACACGGGAACCTTCCGCAGTAACACGGTTCTTTTCAGCATTGACACGCCCTGTTTCGGCTGTCTGCCTGTCGGACTCAGCATTAACTCGCTCTGCTTCAGAATTTTTACGTCCATCCTCGGCACTGATACGTTTGGATTCAGCATCAGCACGTCCGGATTCAGCTGTAGCCCGGGTAGTCTCAGAAGTCTGTCTGGTGGTTTCAGCCTTCCCCCGTTCCGTCTCGGCTGTTTTCCGGGCACCTTCAGACGTCACACGGTCTTTCTCCGAATTGATACGCGTAGCTTCAGCGGATGCACGGGTACTTTCAGCAGAAACACGCTTTGTTTCCGCATCCTTACGCAGGTTCTCCGCTGAGACACGACCTTCTTCCGCTTTACGCAGCTCTTCGGCAGCTTCCTTGGCAGGAGCGGACAACAGTTCCAAAGGAGCTTCAACAACAGACTCATCCATACCCGAAAGACGAAGTGCAGGCAAGCTCACAATGTCATCCAGTGAATCGACTATCTCGACATCACCGACACCTTGGGAACCTGTCAGGAGCACTTTCTTGACTTCCTCTACAAGCTGGTTAAACTGATTTGAATCTAATACCATATGATTTGAATTGATTTTAAACGGTTAATTACCATTCAAACGGTTAATTATACTGCGCTTCACCGCAGCTATCAGCCGGGAGTTCTTCACTACAAGTTCTAAAGCCTTACAGTAGCGTTCCGGAACTTCCACTGCATCTTTTGAATAATAGATTTCCTTTGCAAGCTCTTCAAAGCCGATATCCAGAAGAATACTTCCGTTATACATCATCTCATTGCCGACTGTCTCGGCAGCATCAAAAATCTGTTTAACACCTTCGAAGGAGGTCTGTGCCTCGATCTCTCTAAAATTGATTTTCATATTCCTATAAATTTTTAATTAAACTATCCACAATAAAAAAAGAACCAACTACTGCCATCGGACACCAGCATCATAGAGTATGTCCCTGAAAGCGTATAGGTGTTGTTCGTATCCCAACCATTGGGAGCAACGAACGGGCCATTCGTAAAAGTGGCACTACCGGCAGTCTGTTTGATATAATACACCTTCCCGGGACAGGACGAAGGCGAAGGCATAGTCATGGTGACATTGTTATGGCCGGTAAAGCGCAAGAAGTCATCATGCACATTGACACTGCCGGATGCCGTGATAAAGCGCGTATTGACACCGCGTGTAGACACAGGGGCATCTATCTCCAAAACACGGGAGGAAGGAGTGGTCAACTTTCCATAGAGCATCATATCACCGGCAAAACTACATTTGTCACCAAAGTAACACTCACCGGCGGATACATGTATGGCTTTGTTCCGGCCTTCAATCGCAGCAGAGATACTGAGGATGGCAGGAGAAGTGGAATACCCGGCTTCACTTTCCTTAAAGCAATAAGGCCTGATGGTGAGCATGTTCAGGTATTTATCCTCCATGACGCCATGCATATAATAAGGCTTGCTTAATGAGAACTGGCTGGTCTCATCGGTAAAATCAACTAACTGGCTGTTCGGATTGGTAGATATGCCACTGCTGTGCAAATACAGATCACTGCCTATCCGGCCGCTGGAAGCATTGATCGTCCCGTTAAAGGTTCCATTATTGGCAGTCATGTTATTCACAACAACATTACCGGATGCATCCCAGGTGATATTACTGTTGGCCAGGTATCCCGAGTTATTGTTTCCTAAATACCAGGAACCGTTTTGGTTATATATTGAACCGTCGGCACCGAGCACAACGTTGTTCTTATGGATGGAATCAACATCTATGATCCATCCTGCAAGGTTGCCGTCAGTGGCGGTTATACTTCCACTGAACGTACCTCCCTTACCATGGAAAACACCATTGCTATCGATGTAGAAAGGGTCAGTAGGATTATTGACATTCTTGACTGAAATGGTATTCAGGGTAAGGTTGCCATCTGTATCGACTATGAACTTCTCGTTGATGATGGTCTTTCCGGTAAAGTTTATCCTGTCAGCCTGGATCGTAGCATTGGAAATAAGGTTACCGGCTTCATCCTCAGTGATGAACGCACTGATTTCAGCACGCCTGACTATTTCACCATACGGGTCAACCCGTTCGGCAAACACAGTGGCGATATTGCTTTCTGTCACCAGACCGGACCTGTCGATGTTAGTGATATTACCTCTGGAGTCAAAAGTTATTTTCTGAACGAACTGGTCTATCCGGCTGCTTGTCTGGCTGATGGCGGATGAATGTTCTTCCACTGTACCTTGCAGGCTGTTGGTAGCATTCACAAGGCTTTCAATCTTCTCTGCAGTCACATGGAAGCTGCCCTCATGCTTGTCCAAACCGCCTTCCACACTTGTCACCCTCTGGGTTATCTCCTTGATGGACTGCTGGAACTCACTGAATGTTCCCCCGGAACCGTCACCGACAATCCCCCGGATAGAATCGACTTCAATCTTTAAGGAGGAATACTTTCCGGTAATATCAGATACATCAGCAGAAATACCGCTGACGGTCTGGGTGAGCTTTGAGTAGTTAGTTCCCTGTTCGGTCATGTCCGCAACAATACCTTCTATCTTTTGGGCTGTCACGTGGAAGGAGGCTTCATGAGAAGTTAACCTACCGTCGATACCATTCACTGTAGAGATGGTAGCCCAGAGTTTATTTCCGTCAGCAGTGGTGATCCAGCCGGCCGACTTGATGGTATTATTGATAGTATCGGTAGCAGATACCATTGCATCTATCTTTTCAGCAGTCACATGGAAGCTGGAAAGATGCCTGGTCAGCTTACCGTCAAGGTCAGCCATGGATGAAGAGAATTCCGCACGTAATCCACGGGCGGACAAATCAATGGCGGAGGTATAAGATTCAGTTATACGGCTCTCGGTATTTGTCAGTTCTTCCGTGAACTTGGCTTCAAGGTTACGGGCGGTCAGCAGGAACTCGCTGTGATACTCCTCAAGTTTACCTGCAGTGCTCTTGATCTCGTCAAGGTTGGCCTGAATCTTCTTATCTGTGAGTTCAAAACGCATGTTGAACTCCTCACGCAGGTCGGCAAGAGCGTCGTCGGTTAGAGTCAGTGAATAGATATAGATGTCACCGGTAAAGGACATATAGAAATCACCGGTACCGTTCCATTTACCAACAATATCCATCGGTTTGAACTCACCTGTAGGATACAGATCCTTTGAAAAAGAGATGGAATCATATTCTTCAAAACCTTCCTTGTTCTCATTCCTGAAATATACCCTAAGGGTACCGGGACGTTTTACAAGGTATTTGAAAGCAATTCCAAACTGCCGGGCACGTTGAAGGCCGGTTTCCTCAGACACTTCAAAATCAGGATGACGGTAAAAGTCGGAATTGGACTGTTCGATAAAGCTGTTCTTAAGGCGGAGTACACTCTTAACCCCTTCGGTGACAATATCGGCGAAAGATTCCTTGTTCGCATAGAAGTTGTTATTGAAGTACAACAGCCTGCCGTCCACACGGAAGATGCGTATGTTGCTGCTACCGGTCCAGTATTGCATATCAGCCGCAAAAGACGCATTGTTAAGGTAGTTGTCAAGGGCATTGATCTCATCACGTACGGATGAAATTTCAGACTTGATTAACCCCTCGATGATGGTGAACATGGTAAGAATGTCTTCACCTGACATGGTCAGGAACCGGCCTTTGATTTCAACACCGCCCTCAGGTGTGTATTTGATGTAAGTGCTTTCATCCCTTGCGCCAATATAGGAATCACCGTACACTTTCATGTATGCGTGTCCGGTGGACTTGTCAAGCCCGAAAGAGATGATATCCTTCTCTGTCAAGTTGAAATCATCAATGCCGGCATAGAAGACTATCGACGGGGAGGTCTCGTTGGTGGACGAAAGGACAATCGCACTTTGAAGGTCCACATCTGTACGGTGGCCTAAACCGACAATATCATCACCGGCTTGGGGAACATCACTTCCCTCGTCACAGATGGTTTTGGAAAGGTCGATATAATCCCGTCCAACCTCCATCACTTCACGCCAGTAGTAGCGGTTGGAGGCATTAAGAGTTGTACCGTCTACAAGGTTGCATTCCTTGGCTTGTGCAAGTGATCCCACGCTAAACTCGTTTGCAATCGCTTCACCTTCCTGTTCGGCAAGGAAATAGCATCTGTAAACGTCTTCCAGTTCTTCGACGCGGATGCACTTCATGCCGGCATGGGTGATGAGCTGCTCACCACCTACATGCGTAGCCTTCTTCACCTGAAGTTCTTCAAAGACGGCTTTGATCTTCACATACAGACGGTCAACGACAGCTTGGGAAGTACCGTCTTCACGTACGGTTATGCCACTACCGTTTTTTCCTATCAACAGCCCCTTCAGGAAGGTTATGATTTCTTCCGCCACATCGGGGGCATCCTTACGGAGAAACATCCGAAGCGTACGCAAGGCGGAGAAAACATTGAAGTTACTGGCCGCTGTCGCATCATTGGTCTTGATGACATAGATATTACTGCCGCCGGTACTGGTGAAGGTTTGCCCTTTAAAGGTCAACTCTTCAACCTGCGTCTCAATGTCCGAGATACGGGAATAAGCCGCACTTTCACCAATAGTGTACTGAGGGGAATCATGGGGTAAATCCAGTTTTATTTCAAAGCCGATGACACGGGACAAGCGCCCATCTTTGAAATAGGCGGGATTGATAAGATGGATACGTTGCCCGATGTCAAAGCTATGGTTGATCTGGTCCCCATGTACCCATACAGAATTTAATGTTGCGGTGTAGGTACCGTCATCAATGCAGGTCTTTGCCACATATTTCCTGGCGGCTTCAAGCAGTTCCTGTTCGGCAGCGGAAACTAAGCCCAGTTCGGTTATCTTCTCGGCATTCCAACCGGACAGCACATATTTGTCACCTTTTTCGGGAAATAACACTTCATCCGGCAAAGGTCTGCCGTAATCCTCGTTCTGGACGATTTCCCAAAGCTGGGCATCCGGGTTAAATGTGTCATCGTCATTCTTCTCGGTCAGGCCAAGAGGATTGAAGGCAACTCCGAATTCCATGCCGTTGAGCTTGCCGGATTCAAATCTGATTTTGAGTTCTTGTCCCTCAAGGATGTACTCCTTTGAGAAGTGGATGCCGGAATCCTTGAATCGGTAGAAAGTCGCTTTCGTTTTAGTACCGTCTTCATTATCCACCTCGCTTTCATAGGAGCTTACATCGGTGATCTCCCCTACTCTCTTGGGATAGATATCATCAAACACGACAACCGCTTCGATGGCCTCCAAATCGGTCAAACCTTCATGGGCATCGACGTATGGAGTACCTTCAGGAAGCATCAAGCGTTTTTGTACGATACCATTGACAACAGTACTTTGGTCTACCGGGCGATAATTGGTAGGAATATTACGCGTGGAACCGAATGCATAGATACGGGTGGCATAAGTGCCCTTGCTCTCACTCCTGCTGACTTCTTTGGCCTCCTTGGTAAGCTCTATCTTTACAGCGTCGGAGAATTCACAACGGCCGAAGTTGATGACATGGTCCGTGACCCAACAGTCGCAACCCCACTTATCCGCCATACTGAAGATAGCGTCAATGAGGTTCATGTTGTCATAGGTCATCAGCTTGGAAGAATTCTCAACCGATTTATCTATGGAGAATACGAAATCCTCTCCTTCATACTTGTAACCAAGAGCCTTTAAATTACGAAGGAATACACCCATCTGGACATCCAGTGAAGCAGTGAGGTTCCAGGATGCTTCCTGCCCGCCAACCTCCGGCGTGTATTTGAAGATTTTCGTTTTCCATTGCCAGTAGTAAGCATCCAATCTAAGTTCATAGTCATAACCGCCATTGGAAGCGTTATAGGTCGGATAAGACATATCTACAATCTGGTAGATCTTGGCTAATTTACCGCCCATGGAGGCATCGAATACACCACGTAAGTCTACGTAATCACCGATCTGGAAGTCTATTGGAGAGGGAGTATTGAAGGGCAATATCACATAGTCCTCTTTCATTAAAGAGAACTTTCCCTTTGCCCCTTCATTAATAGCTGTGGAGAAACGGGTATTACCTTGTATGTCTTTGATATCTATCATAACAACACCAAAGGTCGGAGATAAAAAAAAGAAGCCCTAAAAATTAGAGCTTCAATACTTCACAATAAAACAATAGTGAAGAATTAGTTTAATTTGGCCATTATATAGAACCAGATTTATCTGCCACTTAACCCCACATATACACTACTTGCGTCCTTCTGGACTTGGATTGGGTTCACATACTTTCATAGTTATTTTAGAAAATGTACGGTCAAGACTCATTGCATATGTTGTTGCATTTTTATAATACACACGATAAACTTCACTGCCAAGTTCTGGAACATTAATATCAACTAATCCAGATGACATTTCCATTATAAAGGTTTTATACTTGGCCATATAATCCTTTTCATCCTCTCCTTGGAGAGTAAACGTTAGACTTATATCCCTTTCATCAGCTTTATTGTTATCTAAAATAACCCTTTTGCCATTTTCTAATCTGCTCTTATTCTCACAATACTCCTTTACTGGAGGTGGTGTTAATAACACATTTAGAAAATTATCTCCCATATTTACGCCCCATATCTTGAAAGCGTCTTTTCCATTAATAAATAAATCACCTTTCATAATTACAATGCTCTTTTAATATTTTCATTAATCCTATCCAGTTTATCATTCATTTGAGGAGTATTCTTAGATATTTTAGTTACCCCCTCTACAACATCGGTGAATTTCTCTATTTGAAAAGTTCTCAATTCATCCACGATTCTCTCCATATTAGATACCTTATCAGTCAATGTTCGTATGTCATCAGTCGGGAACACAACATTTATTTGCGACTGATAACCGTTGGCTATTACCTCTCTGGTCCGGTCAGCTATATTGAAATTCCCGGATCTCAATGCAGGAATATCTTCACTCCTAAGATTAAGTAATGAAAGCTTGTTATTGATGGATGACAGCAAACCGGTCTGTTGAACAGCCTGGTTCTTTATCTCTTCCCCGGCAACCTGCAAAGCTGTGAAACGCCCGTTAAGCTCTTCCCCTGTGTCTTGTGACATTGCTTCAAAACCTTTAGAAGATGCCTGTTGTGAATACATGGTTCCGAAGAACTGGTTGATTGCATCCACCTCCTTCTTCATATCGTCAACCATAGTCTGCTTCATGGCATCAAGCGTCTGTTTCTCCTCGGAAGTAAGATTATCATCTCCCATGGCCTTTTGCCATTCATTGTACCATTTCTGCATCTGGGGCTTGAAGTTGTTCACATACATAGCCTTAATTAAAGCTTTACGCATGTATTCTCCCATGTCGTCAGAGATATCTTCGGCAGTAGCTTCTATGTCGTACAGAGAGTTCAGAATATCATCAGAAAAAGACTCCCATTCCTGTTCGGCTTCATTCCTTGCGTTTTCTGCCTCCTGAGCGGCTTCTTCCGCGCGTTTTATTGCACCGGTATCAAGAGATGGGAACAGAGCGTTAGCAGCGTCCACAATATCAACGCCTGCTTTCTGAATCTCGGCTATCATCTCGTCCAGAGTCTTACGCTCAGCGGTATCTATAGCACCATCTGCCATGAATTCAGTATACTTGTCGTACCACGCCTGAATCTGGGGCTTAAGCTGTGCGGTGAACATGGAATCAACCAAAGCATTACGCATATACTGGTAGATATTGTTGGCCACATCTTCGGCAGTGGCTTCTGCATCATACAATACATTCTTAATGCTATCAGAGAAGGACTCAAAAGCTTTCCTTACATCTTCTCCCGAATCCGTCCAAGCATCGCTGATTTCCTTTGCGGCATCGGCAACTTCCTTACCTAACTCGTCAATGTCATTCTTGATATTGGCACGCTCTTCGTCGGTAACCAGTCCGTCAGCGGAATATTCTTTCCATTTCTCCCAGATGGCCTTTATGCGAGGTTCGTACTGCTCGATGTACATGGCTTCGATCAGTTCCTTACGCATGGACTCGGCAATATCCTTGGCGACGGACTCGGCTGTTACTTCTGCATTGTACAAGGAGTTTAATATACCATCAGAGAACGATTTGAATTCCTCTTCTAGCTCCTTCTGTAAGTTTTTGCTAGTGATTCCAAGAGTATCAGAAAGGATATCTTTAGCGGCTACGATGTCATCAGCCAATTTCTCTGCCTCGGTTCTCAATGCGTCTCGTTCACTATCAGTTATATCACCGTCAGACATTGCTTCCTGAACCTTCTTATAAAATTCTTCAATCTGTGGCTGGAAAGTATCGGCAAACATCTTCTCTACCATCTGTTGACGGATGTATTCAAAGATATTATCCGTTACATCCTCGGCGGTAGCCTCGATACTGGACATAGCAGACTTGACATTGTCAACAAATGATTGCAGGTCTTCATTGTCCTTTAGCTTGTCAGCGAATAAACTATTAACGTCCTCTACACCCTTCATCATCTGATCGATGTACTCGTTTATCTGGGAGTTCAGTTGTGCCATATCACTTTCAGATAGTCCGTCTGATGAGAGGTCTTCAAAGCTCTTGTACAACTCTTCCATCTTACTCTTGTACTCTTTCTCATACAGAGCGTTAATCATTGCCTGACGGAAGTAATCATAGATATTATCAGAGACATCTTTGGCGGTTAGTTCAAGTGAGGTAAGGGCACTTTGCATGTTACTGATAAATGAATCCAGTTCTTCTTTGGCTGCTTCTGCACTATCGGAGGCGAAAATTTCAAAACCTTTATCTGCGGCAGATTGCTGGAATTTCTCAAATAACTGATTGGCATAGTCCTGTTTATCTATGGCTTTATCTGCAAACCCATCCAGAATACCAGCCATTTGCTTGAACTTTTCCTCTTCCGACAAACTGGTATTTTTCATGATATCCAGCATTTCTTTCTGAGTATCTTCCATCAATGTACCCAAAGTCATGGAATAGATCATCTGCTTAGCCAGTGTTTCCAGCATATTGGAAACAGAATCCGTAAAGACCTTTGCTGCATCAGTACCATTTGCAAAAGCATCCACAAGAGCATCACTCATGGTGTTACCAAGATCACCAAAGATATCGGTCAAGTAGTCTTTTACTTGGTCTACCGCTTCTTGATAAGACTTCCAATAGTCGGACATTTCCTGCAAGTACTTCTGGTTCTCTCCACTCAGTTTTTTGAAAGTATCGGATCCTATAAACTTTTCCAGTGCATCCATATTTACAGAACCATCATCGTTGAAAAGCTCAGGAACAGCATCTTTCAAAGATTTATATTTTGCGGATCTAAAGAAGGTTTTATGTTGCACTTGAATCTGCATATTGGCAATTGATTTCTCAAGAGAATTAAATGTGTTCTTAATTCCAGAAATCCCAAACATCTTTCCAAGGTCAGGAAATATTTTTCTGTTACTGATCTTGTCTAATGTATTATTGTATTTCATGAATGCCTCATTGGCAAGTTCTACGTTTTTAATCGCGTTTTTCCAAAGGTCATCTCCAAAGATATTGTTCTCCTCGGCAGATATTTCAGCATTCAATTTGGCAAGCTCCAACTCATAGTTTAGCTTTTCCATCTCCTTACGGAATTCTTCCATATAGTCAGTACGTTTGAATAGACTGGCTATCTTTGTAGCAACTTGAATTGCTGCACTAATTATGGCAAGAATTACTGATGCTTTCTCAACTGTCTGAATCGCAGCACTTGCTGTTTTAGAAGAAGATTCAACGCCATTCATTGCCATCAGGGCAAATTGTCCAATGTCACCGATGACCCCGATAATTTCTCCGGCTTCACCCCCTATGGCTGAACCTAAATTCTGAATGGAATCAAACAATTCCCCCATCACATCATCTACCTTCCTCTCTGCTTCATGGACTTCAGTATCAAGCTTTGCAGTTTTATCTTTTGCCTTATTATACTTTTCAAGGGCTTCAGCAGAAGACAAGTAGATTTTTTCTGTTTCACCAGTATCCTTATTGTAAGAGATACTTTTGACAACCTTCTCTCCCGATTGAACAGTCTCCAGATTTTTCTTTGCTATAGCAAGTTCTTCTTCGGCTTCTGCTAATTCCTTCTTTCTATCTGCAAGTGCCTTGAAAGGATTACGGCTGTCCAATTCATTCATGATGTCTTGAATAGTAGAGGTGTACTCTCTTAACTCATCCGGAGCCAGTACCTCCGCCGCAGTCTGTTTGGCATTTTCCAATTGGGAAAGAAGAGAAGTTAGCGTTGCTGTAGAGGTTTTCTTCAAATTCTCAAAAGCACGCACGTATTCCGGGGATTTCTTCAACTGCTCATAATCCGCCCCCATAAGAGCCTTACCTTTCTCTTTGATCGCCTGTGTCTTAGCTCGGTCTATTTTCTCTACTTGCTTAGTATCCCCTTTCTTCTCAGCAATTTTCCTTTGTTCATCAAGAGCAGCTATGTCATTATTGAATTTCGTTTCGATAGCCAGACGCTCAGTCGTATAATCCTGATATTCATCAAGTAATCCTTTAAGTATCTCTTGCGATTCGGCATTGTCAATTGAAACATTATACTCTTTATACTGTTCTTGTGTTATATCCCCACCGTCTAACTTCTCTTTTGCCCATTCACGTTCCTTATCATAGCGTTCCTTGATTGCTTTCTGCCGGGTTTCCTCTTCTGTAAGCATGAAAGAGGTAAGTTCCTTCTGATGCTCCATAAATTCTTTGTCAGCATCTTTGTTTATATTAGCGTCACGCTTCTCTTTGGCTTTATCGTTTATGTCAAGGCGAGCCTTATAGGTATCTGTTACTTCTTGTGGAGTAGTAAGATTATTCTTTTTATCCGCTGCTAAACGTTCCTTATATTCTTTATCAAGTTGAGCTTTCTTCTCTTCCCATTCTTGCTTGGATTGAAGTAGACGTTTCTGCCTACCGTCCTCCAAAATGGCAAGACGTTCAGCGTTGAAAGAAAGGTCGTTCTTGATTGTTTGCTCATTGAGTTTTTCTTGTTCTTTGCGGAGTTTTTCGGCTGCAGATTCTTGTTTGGAAGAGTCGTCGTAAACTTTCAGTTCCTTTTCTGCTTCTGCTTTAAGTTTTATGGCTTGCTTATATTTGTCGATAACGTCTTGAGGAATTCCTTCGAACCGACCTGCATTCATCAATCCCCTTTGAGAGGATGCAATGGATTTCAGGGATAATTCAGCTATATTTTTCTGTTCTGTCCAATATGCCTCATTCTTAACTTTAGGTATATTCTTTAATTTATCAGCATCCTTCTGTATCTTCTCAAGTTCATCTAATACCTTTTTAGCCATTTGAAGCTCCATAAAAGCTTTACCTAAATCTTGAATATCAGTAGGACTAATTCTTCCGCCATTCTCTGTAATTGTATTTATAGAATTATTTAATTTATCATATTTGTTTTGCGCCATTACAACTTTTGTTTTAGCGCCAATAATCTCGCTTTTATTTACTTCTTTGTTTATTTCTTTAAGTAAACCAAGTCTACTCATAAGTTTTAATGTCTCAATATCCATATTTTTAAAAACTCCCGGCATAATTTCTTGTAGCTGTTTATAAGCTCTAACCATATCAAATTGGGTAGATGTTTCGTCTTTAATAATAGATATTAGACTATTGGTTTTATTCTTCAAATCATCATAATGCTTTTTTTGCTCTTCAAGAATTTTATTTACCTTTTTCTGAGTAGAAACATTTTCTCTATTAGCATCAACAAGCAACCATATTCCCCCTACTACTGTTAAAATGGCAGCAGCCATAAATATATAAGGATTACTTTTTGACACGGAATTCAATACAGCCTGTGCGGCAGTAGCAGCCTTAGTTACAATTATCCCTCTACCTTCAGCAGCAGTTTTCAAATTTATGGCTGCTATAGCAGCTTTTGTCTGTAAATCCTCAACAGCACGCATTAATATACCGGTTTTCTTAACCGTGTTATAGGTGGTTTCCAGTCCAACTATTATTCCAAGTAAAGATTGGATTTTAGTTTGGATTTGTACCATCTCTTCGCTTTTCTGATTAAAAAAGCCCATTATCCCTACAACTAAACTTGCAGAACCAGCTATCCCTTGTAATCCAGTTTTTAATACCAAAAGATTCTTATTTGGATTAGAGAGATACTCCATCTCCGCATTAACAAGCGCCATCTGTGTACGCATTTTTGCGACTTCTTGCCCTACTTGTTGATATTGAACTGTATCTTGCAGCCCAGCAGAGCGCATTTGTATTAGTTGTTCCCTCGCATCCATAATAAGAGTGCGGGTACGAGTATGCTTCTCATTACCCTGTTCAATAACAGCGTTCAGTTCAGCTTGTCTCTTTCGCTGCTCCAAAATTTGAGAAGTTATCTCTTTGCTCTTTTGGCTTACATTATCAAGGAGCGGTTTGAATCTTTCTAGTTCGCTTGAAATAAGAGCTGTTGCACCATCACCAATAGGAACACGTGTCATACCTTTCTCTTTTGCCGTATATAATCTATCAAGTATAGATTTATAAGATGCTATTTGTGCCGCCAATGTATCGTAATACTTGATATTCTCATTCAAGTCCTTCATCAAGTCTTTTAATTCCAATTTTGCGTTTTTAACGGCATCAGAAGAAGAGTTTGTAGCTTGCTTGTATTGTTCAATAGCACTTACATTGTTCGTCTTTATTGCGGTTGCCAACTTATTCCATTCTTCTTGTTGATGCTTGATTTCCTCTTTTTGAGAACGAAGTTGTTCAGTCAAATCCGCATTTTTTACACGAAGTTCTTCTAGTTGCTGTGCTGATGCATTATTAGGAACAGAGTTATTAATGCCAGTCTTTCCAATCTGCAACAGAGAAGACATAGACTCCACTTTATCCAGTAAACCATCGAAATACTTATTGAGGTTACTGCACATCTTCATCAATTCTGCATCGAATGATATTAATGGATCTGATGATATTCCGTTTATTGCTTCAGCGACTTTTTTCTTTGCAATCATTATTTCACCATCCGCTTTCGCAATTCTCTGTACCAAAGTGTTGTACTGTTCCGTAAGAGATTTTAATTGAGCCTCAATATTTTCTTTAATATCAAGATTTACCCTAATATCAATACCCTTCAATTCATTTTTAACACCAGCTATTTCAGCCTTAATTTGTTGTAACTTTCGAATATCATCCGATATATCCGTTATTATTCCAGCCATAATTGATAGATTTATTTAGTTAATTAATTAATTCCCATAACATTAAAGTCCCTGAATCAAGTACATCATATCCTTTGGATGACACGAATGAGGCATACTCCATACCAGCAACAAGCACAAAAGAATATCCTGAACTACTTATTTTTGAGCGAGCAAACTCTAGTCCCTTCCTGCTTCCTTCAGAACCGTCACCGAATTTCCCTTTTGCCCAAAATGAGACATTCTTTCCGTTTTTGGTGGTAAATTCTACCTTTTGCATATTTGCTCCACGTCCTTGAATTTTATAAAACCCTCCCTCCTTAATTATCCGCCCGTCATAAGCGATAACGTAGCCAATAGAGCTTCTCAGATTCCCAGTGATATCTTCATAATCACCAATTTTAATTGCTTCTTGACAAGCCATTTCGCCTGCTTCTATCAAACGATTAATGTATGCCATCTCAACTCTTTTTTCAAGTTCATCTAATCCCGAAGTATCTCCTTTAAACCTCATATTATTTTTGTCTTCAAAATTACTACACTCATTAATCCATGATGAATTTTCATTCATCAAATCCATGACATTCAGGAAAAGGTCACAAATCTATTCAGGCATTCTAAATTAACGACTCTCCTACCGATTCTCCCTAATTCTTTATCTCAATACGAAACAGCTAGACGATTGTTGTAGATTTCTTCAAAAGTAATCTTTCAACAGCTTTTCTATGAGGAATTTCAGTTCAAAGATTTCACAATAACCGGGTTGTGAAAAACTTGATATAAAAGTAAAGCAAGGACGCCATAAAAAGCTCTTTTAGAACGAACGATACACGACATTCGAAGAATTGTCGTAAAAAAGTTTGGAGTAATTAGTTTTTAGGGTATTTTTACGGTAATATTAACTTTTAAAATATACTATTATGGAAGGAATGTTCACTTTTGTAGGAATTATCATCATTGTATTTGGGATTTTGCAAATAATTCTATTTTTTAAAATGTGGATAATGACAGATAATGTAAAGAAGATAAAAGATGCAATCCAAATTAGCGGTTATCCGTCAGGTGTCTCTCCAGCTAAAGTGGAATTCATTTTAGGCAACACAGAAAAAGCAAAAGAAATGGCAACGAAAGAATTTATTATTGACATATATAAAATATATGCAGAAGTATGTAACCATGTTTATACAGAGCCAGAATATATTGAAAAATTCAATGATCTAGAAAAAGAATACAAAACAAAATTCGATAACACTTCATCTTTTATTGACTTTGAAAAATTTTCTACATACGATAAAGCTCAAAAGGTATTCTGTTAATAAACAACAATACCTTACACCAACCTAATGACATACATTCAGCTAAAAGGCAGTCCCTAAAGTCGTGTGGGGACTGCCTTTTGGATAATCGTGTATCATCTCGCTTTAAACACAAGTTCGTGCGTTTCAGGGCTTACTCTCTGAAAAAGATCACCACTAAAATACCCTCTGCCTATAACCATGCGCTGCCGTTCTTCATTAAAGACTGATTTTAGCGTCTCTATTTTATCTTTCAAACGCACCTCAGCAAATACACTGCCTCTCTGTGTTTCTTCAAGCATAAATTCATTAAAGACCTTGATTAAACCCTGTACATAAAGGTTATTGGTGTCAATTACAATATTCTGTTTCATGTTCGTTTATATTTAATGTGTTAGTACTCTACAAACTCTATCATAGACATGTGTCTTCTCAAATCTATTCAGTATTGATGCTTTCTCAGCCCCAAAAACCAATTCACCATTTTTGAACTGATATACATTAATCCAACCGCCTACTGTATTATACCGGTAAATTCTTACTTCTTGGTTTTCAGCTATTAACTCTAACATAACCGTTATATTTTATGTGTTTATACCTTTAATAGAAAAAATCTCTCATTGTTACTTCTGAACAGCCTGTAACCTATGTACAGGCTGCCAAATAGTATTATAGTCTCTATCATGGCTCAATTAGTAGCGAATAAAGAATGAATAAACTCACGCCCTTTTGAAGTCCAAACTGTTTGCATCTGTGTTCCGGTAGTACCGTCCAGTCTGGTGTAGGTTCTCGGTATAGATTTCGTATACCCTTTACCGTCATACTTGGCAGTAAGAAGCCACTGCCCGTTTTGTTTGTACTGAATACCCATTTCTTTGAGCTTCTTGTTTAGCGTTTCAGCACCCCAGCCGTATTCTTTGGCTATTTGGGTAGTGGTATATGTCCCCTCTGATGAAATGTACTCGTTGAAACATTTGATTTTTGGGACTGACTGCTTAACTTCATTAGTCAGCAGGTTAATTGTTTCGCCTTGCCGGGCATTCTCTTCCTGTAAGTTCTTTATACGTTCTTCACGTTTAGCCAACGTAGCATTAGCGACAATCAGCGCACGAGCCATTATTTCATCGACTGTATCATCTTCTTTTGTAGCAATGTAACCGCCAGTATGAATTACAGAAGGTATTACTTCATCGAAAATCCAACTTTCAAACTCATCTGCCTTCGGAAGTTCACTTTTGGCTACCAAGCGGTAAACATTGCCTTCATTAATGAACTTGACATTTTGCATACCGCCTTTTGTGGGGGTGCGCATTTCTCTCACCCCTGCTGATTTACAGTGATTTCTAATTGCTTCTTGTGGATTTGAGTACCCTAAAGAGGTTGCAACATCTGTTGCACCAAACCACATTTTGTTATTTAACTCTAATGTTCGGATGTTACCGAACTGCGGATTACTGAAAAATTGTACATTTGCATTCATAATCTGTTATTTTTAATAGGTTTATCAAAGGGGCTTACTTGGTCGCCAAACTTCTGTAAAGCCCCTTTGATTTTGTTTATAATATCTTTATTAATCTCCACAATATTGAGAACCTATATAGCCCCTACTATTTGAGTTATAGCAGTCAGACCAAGTAAGTCTACCATCAACATGAGAAGTGCGTTCTGCGGGCTTATAATTAGCTACCACAACCTTCACCTTAGTCTCACGTTCTTCTTTGAACTTAACTTCATCTTTAGCCCAGCCCCAAGCAAGTTTCAAACATTCGCCAAAGGTTCTACCCATTCTTGATTTACTTCTGTAGAATCTATGAGCATCTTTCATGATTTGGGATAAGTTGTAGCGTTTCATATATCTATCGTTTTAATGATGAATTATCCAATTCGTTTAATTATTACGCTACAAATATACGATTTGTTTAATTACAAATGCAAGAATAAATAGTTAATAAAAACTAATCATTAAACAAATCGTATATTTTAAATAGAATTATTATCCAATTTGTGTTTTTATTTCTATTTTTGCCAAATAAACAAATAGTTTAATTGATATGAATTATAGAATAAAAGAAGTATGTCGGCAAAAGGGCTTAATGATGAAAGACCTTGCTGAGAAGTTAGGAATGACAGAGGTCGGATTATCCAAATCATTAAATGGCAATCCAACTGTAAGTAGACTTGAGGAGATAGCCAAAATTTTAGGTGTAGACTTTATGGAGCTTTTCGAACGTGAAGATGGCACTATCACCTGCCCCAACTGTGGGAAGAAGTTTAAGATGGAGGAATAATATTTATAATGATGAAAATTACGACATCAAATGGTGTTTTTCCTGGAACTCCTTTAGTAGGAAAAGAAAATTATGCTAAACTTTACCATTATACCAGTCTTGACTCTTTCAAAAAAATATGGGAAAATCAAACTTTAAAATTTGGTATTATTTCAGAAGTAAATGATATAAATGAATATTCAAAACGAATCTCAACTCCCCTTTGTTGTGATGACATAAAAGATATTGGACAGAGAATACGTTTAGCTGCACAAATTTTAAACTTATATAAACAGATTAGTTTAACCAAAGATTATGATACATACATAAAAGGCTGTATGTCTCCAATGATGTGGGGGCATTATGGGGGTAAAAGAAAAGGAGTCTGTATTGAGCTGGATTTTAATAAAATTCATTTTGAAAATGGAATGTATTATAAAAGTATCAAGTATTCTGACTTAATTAAATACTCAATCGAAATTCCAACAGAATTCAACAATCGAGAAATGATTGAAAAGCATATTATCAAAGAATTAGACAATATATTTTTTACTAAAACATCTGATTGGAGTGGTGAAAATGAATTTAGAATTATAAGTGCTACCCATGACTTTTTAAATATAAAGAATACTATAACTAATGTTTATGTAACTGAGTATGATAGTAATACATGTCTCGAAGTAGAAAAAACAGTAAATAACGTTGTTCCTGTTAGGTACATACATTATATTAATGCTAAAGAATGGAGATTGCCTGTACTTACTGATACTAAGACTATGCGTGAACAAGAGCATAAAGCTCGCAATGATTCTCAAAATATACTAAATCAAATTTAAATGACCAAATGCCCGTCCCCAATTTGCGACCAAGATACGGACATCAATAATTACAGATACTATGACAGAAATAGAGCAAAGCCTGAAAAAAGCTGATGAAATAATTCAAAACTTCAAAGAACAAGAAAAGCAAGGATTACGAGATATTCTCCGGTATTATGATAGAATACATGATAAACTTTTCTCCTTCAACAATATGCTAATTGCCGGATATTTTGTAATAATAGCCATGCCAAACTCACAGACAAATCCATGGTGGATTTTACTACCTATATTTAATATGTTAAATTTGGTCTTTGTTGATTACGAAATGATGGAGAAAAGCCGTTTTGAAAGTACAATAATGAGCAAATCACAGGAAGAGATACAAAATCACGGAAAAAGGATTAGCAAAACAACATGGCGGTCTTTGTTTACCATTATTTCGACATTGATAGTCACATTTGTTTTTATAATGCAATTACTAAAGCTAACATAATAAAAGCTGGGTTCCTCCTGCTTTGGTAGTGCTATTTTTATTTGCCCATAACATTATTTCTTTATACTTTTTGCATTCCTTGTTTTTTGTAAGTATGTTTGCGGATATAAAAAAGTTAGCGGAAAACCTTTAAACTAAAATGTAATGACTACAAACGAAATAGATAAACTGAGCCTTGTAAAAGCCCATGCGTTTTTTGACACAGGAAATATCTCCAATATTGAAGTCGGAACAGTAAAAGGATTGTGCGATATTCACAAATACCTGTTCGACGGACTATATGACTTTGCAGGAAAGGTGCGCACTTTGAACATTGCTAAGGGGAATTTTCGCTTTGCCAATTGCTTGTACCTTGATGCAATTCTCCCAGTAATAGAGAAAATGCCAGAAAGCACATTTGAGGAGATTATCGCCAAATATGTTGAAATGAACATTGCCCACCCCTTTATGGAAGGCAATGGACGGTCTACCCGTATATGGCTTGACATGATCCTTAAAAAGCAGCTTAAAAAGGTCGTAGACTGGCAAAGGATAGATAAACATCTATATCTTCAGGCAATGGAGAGAAGTCCGATAAATGACCTTGAACTCCGTACCTTGATAAATCAGGCGTTAACCGATCAAATAGAGGATCGAGAAATCATATTTAAAGGAATTGAACAATCATACTATTACGAGGGTTACGAACCAGAATAGTGTTATTGATTAAAAGATAATAATAGCTCCCGCACCGGGGGCTTTTTTGTTTTTATGGTGTACAAAGGAGACTTCTACAAAGCCACCACGATAGCTGAATTGGAGAAAATTGTAGGGGAAATTAAAGAAAAGTCAAAGTAAATTTGTTTTTATGTAGTTTTGTGTGTTCATTTGCTAAATGTATAAACATTTAAAATACACGATTAAATAATTATATAAATCAAATGCTATGATATTTAATATTTATACTTATCAATTTAAACCAATATATCAAGAACGTACTTTGTTTTGTGATCCTATTTTGGATGCTGAAAAAGCTATGGAGAAAAAGAATATTATTTTTGCTGGGGCCTTGAAAGATGCTATCTTTGCATATAGAAATAAAAAGCATAACGTTCATTTTATAGTCAAGACAAATGATTTTTTTATTTTTCAGATATCTAATCCAAGAAAGATAATCATAGAGAAGTCATTTCAAGTAAGTGAAGAATTGAATGAACCAAGTGCCTATGTAATTATACATAATGATAAAGAAGTGCAACGAATAGCTATTCAACAGGATTTATTAGCTTTTTCAGATACTAATGTTGTTGCTAGTATTATTTCTAATTCTGTACGGCAAGCATTGCAGGATGCTTTTCTGCAAATCTCAATTAGAAGAGAATATAGCCGAAGTGAATTTTGGGATATCGTTAAATCGAATTTAGATCAAATAACTAGTATAAAATTTAAATTTGATTATCCCAATTTGCCTAGAGTAAGATCATTAATACCTGAAATGCTAAAAGATGCAAGTACAAGAACAAGGAGTTCTAAAACTACACTTGAATTTGAAGCCGAAAAGAATGAAACTCTATATATTGATGAGAATGATAAGGATATTCAAGAATTAAATAATGGTGCTGCTGATTGTGGATCAGAAGTTACCATTGGGGTTAAAGGACTTAAAAGGAAGATAAGGACTGGTCATACTACTAAGGAAATAGAATTGGATGAACTACAAATAATAGGAGATCCAGAAAATATAAAAGATATTTTAAAGAGTATAGTTTGATGAATAAGGCTATAAAAATAATAGCATATTTAGCAGTTGCATCATTATTGAGCTATTTGGCGAATAACGGTGATAGAGAATTTATACAAGGGTTCTCTTCTAACATCATATCGTTACTAACTACGATTTTAGCAATTAATATACCTACAAGTACTCTTATCATTTCAGAAATAAATAGGATAAAAGAAAAAACTGATATTGAACCTATAGCTACTTTTAAAGAGTTAAGACATGGGTTGATTATGCAGATAGCTGTTTTAATATGTTTGTTTATGATTCAAACTGTATGTAGTTTTCTGAAAAATAAACATATCATTGAAGAACCGATAATAAATGTTGTTTCCGGCTCTTTTGTTATTGCAGCATTTATATATTATATAGAAGTCATATATGATTTGGGAATTGCACTATTTGATTTAATAACCTTCAAAGTTAAAAACAAATAATTTCTTTGTAGACTGTTATAATTCGCTTTCATTTTAGTATAAAAAACAGTACTTACTTTGGTAGGTACTGTTTTTTTATTGTTGGAGGCTGAATGGTGGGTAAAGAAAAAGCCAGAGTTGAATGCTCCGGCTTTTTGTTCAGCAAGACAGCTCTTAAAGTCGTGTGGGGACTGCCTTTTAACTGAGCGCACCCCAATTTAATGAGGTGCGCATTATTTACGTATTTTATGAATACAACTGCTTATAGTATTCCATTTTCCTAATATCGAGATTCAGCAAACATGCAACATCATTATGCATTGAAATAAGCTGTTCTTTATTGTCGCAAAATGTCTCTAATTTCCTGACCTTTTCTATGATAAACTGAATACTATGGCAAACAAACAAGACCATAATAGAAAGATCATCAGCTCGTGATTCATCAAATGTTTTTAAAAGTACACGATCCGCAAAAGTCATTTTAATCATATTACCATCGTTATCTTCTTTGTACATTGGAATATCCTGCCCCGATACATTCTTGAAAATATCTGTTATTGATATTTTCGCCTGTGTCTGCAAAGATGTACATAGCCCAGAAAGATGTCTGGGCTTAGTTTCTTGTACTATATCCCTCCAATCATCCTGCACCAAGTCCTTAAGAACAGTATAACACTCCAAATCTTCGTTTGACAAGTTCAGAGTTCGAATATTACCTTCGTTATCATAGTCTCCATCTTCACCTCCGTACTCGTTTATTGATTCAAGTCTTTTCGCTGAAGCATAATATTTCCAATTCGAACCAAATTCTGATTCATATTCATTAAGAACTTTCAGCCAACGATTCAGTTTATCGATAACTCCATGAAAATACAGTTCCCAGAGACAACTTTCATAAAATAACTCGGCACAATGCTCGTCTTTGTTCACCATTTCAAATGTAGATGGAGCCGACATCATTCTAACAATATCCAGCTTGTGCATAACTTGATTAAACAAGTCAGCAAGACGGCTGCCATCCTTTATACGAGAAAACAAATCATAAAAACATCCTTTTGCCATACTTCAGTTTATTATTTTTTCTAGTAATTCGATTCTTTTCATCAACTCTCTGTTTATAGACGCTAAGTTAGCGTTTTCTGCCTTAAGTTCAGCCATCGACTTATTTAATCTCGAATTTTCAGCTTTGTAACTATCGGTTTTCTTATTCGCCAATTCAGATATCATTTTATTTGTCGGCTGCGTTATCAATTCACACATATCAGTCATCACATTTAGAGAACGCTTTAAATTCATCAAATCTGACTCGTATTGTTCCCTAAGTTGTTTCTCACGCTTGTAGTCACGGATGCAATATTTCAGCAATACTGCATCCGGAATGTCATTTGCATTGATTTTATCCATCTTCTACTGTTCGATCAATGGTAACACATCATTCTTCTTAAGTTCTTCATACAAGAATAAACGCCCTTTCTGCGTCCATTCTGTGTTAAGACTCACATCTGGATTTCCATTCGTATGGGTGAAGTTATGAGTAGCACTGTGCACATAGCCTTTATTAATATACTTCCCATATAATATCCATTGATTACGGACCTTATGCTGTATTCCCAAATCACGAAGCAAAGCATTAAACTTCCTTGCGGTCATTCCGTAATCCTGTGCTATTTGAGTTACCAATACAGTAGACTTACTTTGAAGAATGACCCTCGTGTACTCAGACTCTTTTTCAAGCTCAACTATTTGAGCGTCCTTATCTGCAATAACTTCATCCTTCTGTATAAGTTGTTTCTGTTGTTCTTCGATTTGCATCTGCTGTTGTGCCGCAAGCATGAGAGCTTCACTGAAGGATTGGGGAATTTGGAGGGAATAACTGCCGGTATTAATAACAGTAGGTACAAGATCATCAAATATCCAACTCTCAAATTCTTCGGCTTTGGGTAATTGACTCTTTGCAATCAAGCGATAGATATTTCCTTCACTGATAAACTTAATATTAACGGTTTGCATTGCCGGAGTACCATCACCTTTTAATCCAGTTTGTACCCCTACTCCGCGAAACGCTACCCCGGCTGATTTACAATGCTTTGCGATTGCATCCTGCGGTTTGACATATCCCAATGCGGATGCAATATCAGTGGCACAGAACCATGGCTTACCATTTTCCACAAACATGCGTACATTCCCGAATAATGGATGATTATACGCTTTGATTTCACTTGTGTGATTTACATTTGATGTATTCACACTATTGCAGGCAGAAAAATTTTCACGACCTTTGCTGCTGTAATTTGATACATTCATACTTTCATCTAGTATTAATGTTAATAACTATCTTCAATGGACGGCTCAGTCAATTCCGCCATTGAAGTTTTTTTTGACTGATTTAGTAGCAAGCAGAGATTCGAACCCTTTCACGCCTTACCGACTTGCTGAACCTGCCACACTTGACATATAAATTAGCGGCTCCTAACCTCCGCTGATAAAGAAAAGCCCTACCTTTCATTGTCTTTATGTGGCTGTTAGACAATTACTCGGACAGAGCTTTCTATTATATTCTTTTCGGTAACAGCCACGTAACCGCTATTTCTGTTTGCGAATTTACAAACTACCAGAAGTGCGACCTAAAAAACATCGTGCGTAGACTTCACAATCTATCCGTAGTGAAAAATTCGTTGCAAACTTATCTTATAATCGTGTGAAAGAAGAATTATCACTCATTGGGTTCGTGACATCAAAGCGATTGTCACAAATACGGTATAAAAGTAGGATGTATAAGGGTGAAAGGGAAATAATTGAGTAGTATAGAATTCACCAAGAAGAGATTGTGAAGAAATAGAATGAAAAAGCCGTGAACCCATATAGGAACACGGCTTTCGTTTTGAATTTAAAAGCTCTGAATTTATAAAGTAGCAGAATGTAATTCTGCTCCGATATTCTTTATAGTATCAAGAATCTTTTTTGTGGTTGATTCTCCAGCAAATGCCAGTCCATTTTTGTACTGTCGCATCTTTGATTCGTTTATTCCCACCTTCTTGGCAAACTGACTAACATTTATCCAGTCGAAATAATTAAAGAATGATTGGAGGTCGTATTTAAACACTACATCAATAGCATCCACTCCATCAGGAAGAACTTTACCTTCCTCTATAATCATTTCCTTTGCCTCTTTAATACTTTCAAAGAAATCAGCTTTTGCCTCTTCCACACTTGAACCATATCCACCTAATCCATGACTAAGTAGCATATCATCCGAATAGATGGAGTATAAGCCATCTGTTCCCTTTTCAATAATAGCAAGTATCTTCATAAATCTTTGTTTTTATTTGAAATTTAAAAGCTCTGAAATATGGGTTCTCACAGGTAAGCGAGCGGCAGGGATTAAATCCCCGCCTTCTCTTTAATGCTTTTCAACGTGCCATCTCTCAACTCTTGGCTACCATGTCTTGATACTGGAAAAGTCTGTTTGGTTATCGGACTATACCAAATATCATGATTAGCACCATGACGATGAATAAAACAGCCAGCCTTTGTTAGCACTCTTACTAACTCTGATACTTTCATAATTTCAATGAGCTTTTAAATCCAACACAAAGATAACGTTTTTGTTACTATCATGCAAGCATATCACACAAAACGAGTAACATTTTTGTTACTTTTAACAATGTAGTAAAAAGATAATGGCAACCTTATCGAATCACCGCTAAAAGTTCTATTTTTCATCCATCAAAATTATAACTCCCGCAATTTTTCTGACTAATTCTCTGTTTTTTGTTCTTTATTTTCGATTTGAACATTCTTTGCAGCCTGTTCTTCTTTGATTTCTGTAAGTTCTTCCTCGATGCGATCGGCATTTCCGGCAAACATGATGCCCTCACGAATAGACCAGATACCACCTGACACAGCGGAGACGGCGGTAGTATATGGTCTACTCGTGAAGGTATTATGTTTGCCGGAAATGCCGATCGCATCGAGGAAGAACTTGCTGAAATCAAGGAGGAACAGGAAGCTAAGAATAACAATATGGTTTCTCCTAATGCAAAGGAGTAATTGATTGCTTCATGTTTTTATTGTAGCATTGAGCGGAGCTAATTTAGTTCCGCTTTTTTGTTGATAAATTCTGTTTTATAAAACATATACCCTATGAAAGTTTTATAATTCAAAATAAATTCGTATTTTTGCATCAGATAAATGAGATATGAGAATTGTATCACATAAGAAATTGAAAGAGTTCTACCAAACGAAAGGCTATGAAGATTCACGCATAGCTTTAGAACGTTGGTATGATATAGCAGAAAAAGCAGAATGGAAAAACCTATCTGATATTAAAGTAGATTTTCTTTCTGCTGATTATGTAGGCAACCAGCACTATGTTTTTAATATCAGAGGTAACAATTACCGATTGGTGGTAGTTGTTAAGTTTACAATAGGGTATGTTTTCATCCGCTGGGTGGGGACTCATAAAGATTACGAAAAAATAGATTGTTCAACCATTTAAGATAGAAGATATGAATAAAGTAACAAGAGAACAATACGAATTTGCATTAGCAAGAGTAGAGGAACTTCTGCCATTGGTTGATGATAATACCCCTGCAAACGATAAGAATGCGGTGGAACTTACAGTTATGTCCGACATTGTGATAGCTTACGAAAAGGAGCACTTCCCAATAGAAAAACCAACTGTTGCAGAATTGATAGAATTATCTCTTGAAGAAAAAGGAATGAGTCAGAAGCAACTTGCTGGGGAAATTGGAATAAGTCCTTCACGGGTGAATGATTATATTGCCGGACGTTCAGAGCCTACTTTAAAGATAGCAAGATTACTTTGCCGAATATTGAATATTCCTCCAGCAGCGATGTTGGGTTTCTGATAAGATAACAATATTTGTTTAGGCGTGGCAGTGGTCACGCCTTTTTTATACCATTTTACGACAATCATTCCATTGTCGTGTATCACCTATCTAATTATTTCCCCTCCATCTATTTACTTTCTACTTTTATACCGTATTTGTGACAATCGCTTTGATGTCACGAACCCAATGAGTGATAATTCTTCTTTCACACGATTATAAGATAAGTTTGCAACGAATTTTTCACTATATTTTTTTGCTAATGGTGTACATATAAATTAAGAGCATGAATGTTCAATGTGGAAGCAAACATTGATGTCATACAGATATAACTCATGAACATTTTATAGGAAAAGACGCATTATACCGGTATAAATAACCCTCCTTATTTCAATTTAGAAAAGGAAATACATGCCGTAATATCATACAAAAAAGTAATTCCAAGTATATTAAAACAAACCTTTCTCCTATCATCTTCTTTCTGTATATCAATACACTATACTTTTCTTTATAAGCTTTAGGACAATATTTAATATCTAAAATCGGGTGGATTTAATCGTATATATTATTAAGGTTATCTTTGTCCTGACAAAAGAGATTAATATTTCTTGTTTTTTAGTAACGCCGGGGCGCTCTGCAAAAGGGCATTTCAATCCGGTTATTTTACCCGGATCAACAGCCGAATGCCATCACTTGTTGCTCCGCCCCGGCATGCATGAATAAAACCTACTAGATAACTATATATAATTTAAGATTATAAGATTAAAGGACAAGTAAGAATGATTATGGAACAGACAGCAGCATCCGATATGGCTGTAGACAAGAAAACGTACTTGCCGGCCACGGCAATCCGGTGGCTGATGCACATCATGTGCCCGCACACCAATGAAACCGGCATGAGCCGGGAACCAGTGAAAGCGACTTATAAAATGCGGCCTTCCTTCCTGCCCGTCAGTATCCTGGGCATACTGCCGGCATTGCTGATGGTCTGCGGCACACTGCATGCGCAGTCCACCCCCTCGCTGGCGCTGAAGAGCAACATGGTGTACGACCTTACCGGAGGAATCAACCTGGGAATGGAATTCAAGACCGGGGCACGCACCACGCTGGAGCTGCCGGTAGCCTACAACCCCTTCTCTTTCGGGAACGGCAAGCAATGGAAGCACATACTTCTCCAGCCCGAACTCCGCCTCTGGAGATGCGAAGCCTTCAACGGGCACTTCTTCGGGCTGCATGCACACTACGCCTACTATAATGTAGGCGGGATAGGCACCCGCTGGATGAAGCAGTACCGTTTCGAGGGATGGATGGCGGGGGCCGGCATAAGCTACGGCTACCAGTGGATACTCTCCCCCAGGTGGAGCCTGGAGGCGAACATAGGCGTGGGGTATGCCTATATGGATTATGACCGTTACCAATGCCGGAAATGCGGGGAACTGCAGGCAAGGGAGAAGACGAACTATTTCGGTCCCACCAAAATAGCAATGACACTGGTATATGTGATTAAATAAACTCTAATACTGCAATCATGAAGAAGCTATTCATACATGCACTGCTGGTACTGGTACTGGTACTGGCAGGGAACATCCATGCCCGGCAGATACCGGCAGGGGCAAAGGACATATACACCGAGAACGTGAAGGTGACCCGCACGGGGAAGGACAGCATGAGGGTCGAGTTCAACATCAGGTCCGGGGGCATCCGGCTATCCTCCAACGAGCAGATGGTCATCACCCCCTTCATAACAGACCACAGGGGGAATACGAAGTTCCTCCCGCCCGTCATCGTGAACGGGCGCAGGAAGGACAAGGCCGAGAAAAGGCTGAGAGCCATCGGAAAGCCTTCATCCGTCATGGATACGCCCTTCCGGGCGGTACGGGCCGGAAGCGGAGGGTTCATGCCTCCCGTGTTCTACAGGGGGCAGGTGAAAGCCGAGCCCTGGATGGAAACAGCGGGACTCTACCTGCAGGCCGAGTTTTGCGGATGCGGCAGGAACGGCGATGGGACCCTGGAATACCCGGTTGCCGGGAACATCCCGGTAACGCAGGAGGAAAGAATAAAAGCAGATGAAAGCGGTTGGGAGAAGGAAGGTAATAGGGAAAGTAATAGGAAAAACAATTGGGAAAGTGAAGATGCAGGGAAAGGTAGAAAGGTTGCCAGCCACCGGGAAAGCACACTTCCCGTGCAGGGTGCCGGACAGGATGCAACACAGGTCAGGTACAGGCTCACGCCTTACCTGACTTTCATGGAACCCGAAAGGGAGGCTGTTAAGAGGCGTACCGAAGTGGGAACGGCCTACATCACCTATATGCCGGGATCGGCGGAGATAGAGCCCTCACTGGCGGGAAACAGGCAGGAGCTGGAGAAAATAACACGAAGCATGCTCATGGGAGGAACCATGGAAAACGGGGACCTCGCAGTCACCAGCGTCAGCATAACCTCTTTCTCATCACCCGAGGGACCCTGGGAGAGCAACCTCAGGCTATCCGAGAAACGTGCCGGGGCACTTAAACTCTATATCATGGGCAACCATCGCCTGCCCGCTTCATGCCAGGTTACGGCAAGGGGTGTGGGAGAAGACTGGGAAGGGCTGGAACGCCTGATCGCACAGGGGGCGCAGTTTGAAGGGAAGGCGGAAGCCATGCGGATCATAAAGCAGGTCGGGGTATTCCAGGGAAGGGAGAAACAACTGATGGACCTGGCCGGAGGAAGGGCATACCGCCACATGCTGGCCAACTATTTCCCGCTGCTGAGACGTTCGGAGTACAGGATAGAGTATACCGTCCCGCAATTTGAAACCGCACATGGCAGGGAGGTGCTCGAGCACCGTCCGGGGATGCTGAGCCAGCATGAGCTGTACACCATCGCCTTCAGCTATCCACCGGGAAGCGAGATGTTCAACCGGGCCTTCCGCATGGCAAGGACGCTGTTCCCGACGGACCGAACCTCGCAGTTCAACATGGCGGCCGTATACATGCTGGAGGGAAACATTGAACAGGCGGAAAAGCTGCTGGAAGGATTTGAGAAGGACCCGCGTGCGTGGAACAACCTGGGAGTGCTGTACATGATGCAGGGACGCTACAGCGATTCGCACGCCTACCTGAACAGGGCCATAGGCACGGGAAACAGGGAGGCGGAAAAGAACCTGGAAATGCTCGAGGGCATGTGGAAGAAGCAGGAATGAAACCCTGAAGGGACACTAAGCAAGAGAACAGATATAGAATTATTACATAATTATTATTGATTTATTTATTTTTTAAACTATGAAGATTTTTTCTACAAGCGTGCTTGCCACGCTCGCAGCCCTGAGCATGGGAGTATCGGGCTGTATCAGCGAAAGTATGCCGGCAAACGATGAAAAGCCGGAGTTTGCACAGGGAGAACCCACAAAAATGAGCCTGACACTCAACCTGGGATCCGCAACCATGACAAGGGTCGCAGGCGATGCAAATGCAACCCAGGAAGAGGTTGAAGTAAAAGAACTCAGCCTGTTCATTTATGACGGGAACGGAATATTGGAAAAGGAGTATGAGATAGAGCATACTGAACTGACAGTCGAAGAGAGTGGTAAGAAATATACCACCGGGCCGCTGGAGGCTTCCACCGGAAGTAAGACCATCTATGTGGGACTGAACATGACCGATGAGATGAAACGGGTTATGAAGGCAAACCCGGTGAATGCGCTGGACGGCGCCGTTGTTACAAACAAGCTGGAGGAGCTTACCAGTACAACGGACGGATTTGCCATGTTCAGTGCTGCGGGTAAGTCAGCTGATTTTCAGCCGGTGGCCGAAGATGACGAGGTTCCGCAGGCAAACAAGGTGGAGGTTCAGGTGCAGCGCATGGCGGCAAAGATAGCAGTGGGATACCAGGGCGAATATGAGGTATACGGTGAGGAAACCGGAACCCTGAAGGACCTGGAATTCGTCGTGGACAATATCAACAAGAAGTTCTACCTGCCCAATAACCTGGATGATCCTAAGGATCCGAACATGATGGCCGATGATTACCAAGCAGGGGATTTCAGCATATTGGATTATAAAAACCTGCAGGGAGTGCAGATGCAGAGTGTAATCGAAGGGAGTAAGGAAAATTGGAATACCGCCTATTCTTCTGAGAATATCGTGGGGGACAAGAAAATAAAGGGAATAACACGTGTAGTGGTGAAAGGCGCATTTGTTCCAAACCAATACATGGTAAAGGATGGTATTTGGAAGACCGAGCCCAATACTGGAAGCACTCCTGAAACTTTCATACTGCTGGATATTCCGGGGGGAAAGGTATTCTTCAAGGATGGTACCGATGATACTGTACTGAAGGACTATCTTAAGGAAGAGGTAAAGATAGATGATAGTGAAGTGCAGGGTAAGCTCGACCAGTACAAGAAAATTTATAAGGACGGAATGAATTACTGGTGGGTGACCATGCCTGAGGGTTCTGTCATACGCAACAACTTCTATCAGGTGGCAATCAGGTCCATCATGGTACCGGGACGTCCGCAGGGAGAATTCACGGAAGAGGACGATAACAAGGAGATCACGGAGGACACCAATATCCAGGTGACCGTAGAGATCGATCCGTGGAATGAGGTGGCGTTCGATGCAGACCTGAAACCCTGATAAGAAAATCATATCCCTATAATACAAGCAACAGAAGATGAATGCCTATAAAAAAAGGATGACGCAGGTAGCGATGATGCTATGCTGCCTCCTGTTTTCTTCCTGCATAGGCGAGGATATGTCCGGGTGTGAGGAGACCGGGATACAGCTGAAGGTAAGCTTCGACACGGACAGCCGGGAAGAGATTCCCGGCAAAGGGCCGCATAACGTCACACTCTACCTATTCGACGGGCAAGGGTGTTGCTGTGAGATGCACGAGTTCAGGCTGGAGGACCTGGAGGAGGAAACCCTGCTGGAGACTGAAATGCCGGCAGGGGAATACGCCTTCGTGGCATGGGTGAACAAGGACGAGACATATTTCGACGTGCCGGCCTTCGATGCATACCCGCAGGTACATCCCATGAAGGAAGCGGCGGTATTGTACCTGGACATCCCGCAGAACAGCATAGTGGACTACAGCCTGCCGGACCTCTTTTACGGGGCACTGGAAGAACGGAAGATCAAGAAGGGAGGCAACAGCGTGCGGATTCCGCTGGTGCTGGACACGAACCGGCTCACATTCAGCGTGAAGGGGCTGGAAAGCAATGCGGACACCTATGAGTTCGAGGTAAGGGACAACAACGGGGCGTACACGTTCGACAACAGTTTCGAGGCGTGCACCCCGTTCAGCTACATCGCAAGGGCCGCATTCAACGCCACAGGAGGAAAGGACGGGCTGGACGCGTCCATGACCATACTGCGCCTGGCAGGGGACAGGAGCCCCGCCTTCACTTTCAGGAACAGGACCACCGGAAAGACGCTATATCCCTCGTCGACGGAACAGGAGACCAACCTGGTCAGGCTCATACAGAAGGCCTACAGGAACAGCACCGTGGACTTCGACAGGAAGCACAGCTTCGAGATCACCCTGGAATACAACGCGCAGATGCAGGCTACTGTAAGTGTCGACGGCTGGAGCGTGGTGCAGGATGAAGGGGACCTGAGGCCCTGAAAGGGAGAATCCCAAAAAACAGGAGAATGACAGATTTTGACAAATAACATACATTAAAATACAGATTGAATATGAGGTTGAATATTCCGGGGCTCGTGAAAGGCACGGGCTCGTGGTTGATGGCGGCCGCAATGGTGCTCAGTGCATGTACCACAGAGCTGGCAAGCGACTCCCCCATGACGGGAAACGGCGGACAGGAAGAGCTGGTGACGCTGAAGTTGCTGGTACCGGGAGCGGCCGATGCGGGAAAGAAAGGACTCACAAGGACGCTCAATGAAGGAACGGAAACGCACATAGCGGACCTGTACATACTGGCCTTCAAGCCGGAAGATACAGGTGCGGAGACTTTCCAGTACTTCACCAAGGCAAGAACAAAGGGTGAGAATCAGTGGGAAACGTCACTGCACGTGGATCCGGACGATCAGACATTCGTGGTGATAGCAAACGCTGACGGGACGGCAGGCGAGAAAGAGACAAGCCTGTCGGAGAAGATCATAAGTCTGAAGCAGGGGACCGGAAAGGACGAGGTATTGAAACTGCTTACCGTGGAACTGACCCAAAATGAGAAGACAAGCGGGTTTAATGCGGCCGCGGACAATAACCACCGCCCCTTTACAATGTACGGGCAGAAGAAGGCCACAATTACGGGGGGAACCGATATTAAACTTGAGGTCAGCCTGCACAGGATCATGGGAAGGATACAGATCTACTTCGGACAGAACGGGGTGGGACTGAATGATTTCATCCCCGAAGCCGTATACCTGTATAAATTCAATGGCAAGGCGAGCGTGCTGCCGGAAGGCCTGAAGGACACGGATGAGAGTTATGTCGGGTCACCCACGATACCGGAAGGGGTCTCACCCATCAAGGGGCCTGTGAAATATATAATCGAGCAATCTGCAAACAAGCTGGAAAGAAGCATTTACCTCTTTGAAACGCAGCAACCGCAGGGCACGGACCCGAGTGCGCATACGGAGCGGACCTGTCTGGTGGTGAAAGGGCAATACCAGGGCAAGGAATCATCCTATTACAGGGTGGACCTGGCAAAACCCAGTGAAACCGACGGGACGGGGCTTGAATATCTGGATGTGCTGAGGAACCACAGCTATAACATCACAGTAACCTCGGTAAGCGGGCAAGGGCACGGAACAGAAGAGGAAGCGTTCCAGGCAAAGGCGGCCAATATTACGGCGAATATAGTGGTATGGAACGACACGGAAATAGGAAACGTGGACTTTGACGGGGAGAATTTCCTGGGGATAGGGACCATGGAATACAGGGTCGGAAAAATAAAGGCAACGCATGTGCAGAAAGTCAAGGCAAGCCTAGGGCTGGAATGGAGCGTGGAACTGCTTGAAGTGGATGCAAACGGTAAAGTACAGCAAAAAGCACCGGATTGGATAAACTTTGAAGGGGAGCCGAATGCTTCAGGAACAGGAACGGGAGAGAGCGCAAACCTTGCTTTCAATGTGGAAACGTTTTCACAATCCTCGGGTGAACGTCAGGCGGTCATGAGATTTACAGCGGGTAACCTGAAAATTGACGCGCTCATCATACAGGACACGAGCAACCCGGTATTCATCTCCGTGGATGAAGATATATTAAGAAATGGCATTGAATACTTGGAACAGGGAGGTTTTAATGAACCTTTAAGAATAAACTATGGTCCTAAAGATGTAACGCTGGAGTGGAAAATACTCACTGCAGGAGGAATGGAGTTCAGCAGTACGACGATCGATGGGAATGTACAAACAGATCCTTTAGCCGGTGAGACAAGCCCAACGACAGCAGAGGAAGGATCATATATTACATGGAAAGGTGAAGCCAAGCAGTTGAATACCGAGAAGGGTTATGAAACAAAGACTGCGACACTTACGCTCATCGCTAAAAACCAGACAGGGGACGAGATAGCGGCCAAGACTGTGAAACTTTATCAAAAGAAGTACGGTGTGGAACTTGACAGGAACAGTATCACATGTTCGGGTAAGCTTGCAAAAATCAGGGTAAAAGGAAACATGGACTGGAAAGTAGAATTGATTGATGACCAGGATGCGGTAAAAGATGAGTGGATCGAAGCTTTCACGCAGGATCAAACCGGTTATGCAAGTGATGAATATACGACTACTGATGATAATGTGACTATGATTCAAACGGAGTATCAACCGGTGTTCAATAAGGAGACGAAAAAGTTGACACTGAAATTTACTGACTTAAAAGACAATAATAGGACTTGTATCAAGACCGTGGATGTTAGGAAAGGGTTGAGGATTGATGATGTGATGTATGAGGTGCTGGGTCCAATAAACATAAAAGTCATTGACGCATTCAATAATAAAATTGCTGATGTTAGTGGACATGAGAAAGCGAAATTCGCCGATGAAGAAAATGCACTGTTGATATCAGGATATTTCAATGGTAAGTGCTGGGTGGAAGGGACCACAATGAAGCCTGCTAATACAGGTGGTCCGACGGGGAGCTCATTCGTACCTATACTTTTATTTGAGCACAAATTTTCTACGACAGATTTTGAAAGTGTGGAAATTACTTGGAAATACACAATTCCCGAGGGTGGCGAAATCGTTGAACAGACGTTTGACAGCGGATTGATGATACGTTCAAAAATTATTGGTTCCAGGTTACGTGGGCTAATAAGTGAGGACTATAAATGCAGTGCAATTACAAAGGACCCTCGTAATGAATGGTGTTTAGCCTGGACGGAGAACGATGACGTTCTCATTGACGAATATTTCCGGATAGGTTATGGAGGCGCCACTCGTGAAGGACGTATGGCCTGTTATGATAGACTCTTCGATCTGGACCGAGTAACAGTGATAGAACACAATTTAGGGATGATAAATAATATACGTAATATTCTGAATTTACCTCATTGCATCGCATCGCGCGGTAACGAAAATAATACGGGCACTGAATGTGAAGTTTGGTCCTACGGTACTGATGATCCGAATAATGAAATTCAAACCTATTATATCAACCCTATTGAATAACAGGTAAATGTATAATAGGTGCACTCACTCTTATTTTCCTAGGGTCATATTAGTTAACCCTAGGAAAATAAAAAATAAGGCCAATAGTTAGAAAAGATCAGTAATAGATTTATTATGAATAATTTAAGATATATCAGACAGAAGCGCTATTATCTAGTTTTATAGGATATTACTTGCCATTGATATCTAAAACATGGTATAACACTCTATGAATTACAATTTTAAACTAAGATTACCCTATAACAAAGCTCATGATGGAGAAAGCCAACATACTCATAAGCCCCATTCGACCACTTCCCTATTACAACATGCAGGGAAAAGCGGATGAGAAAAGGCTTGCAAGTGCACTGAGGAATGAATTTGTCCCTAAGATCAAGCGGCTATTACCGGGACATCACTTGGGAACTTTCCGACACGATACCATTGTGAACTTCATCCGTCAGTATAAAGCTAAATTCCCTTGTTTTATCGGAACGGATATCAGTCGCTTTTATCCGTCCATTCGTCATCGGGATCTTATTGTCGGATGTCAAGTTGCATATCGGGACTTACTGGGTATGGATTATGTACCCAAAAGCTTTAAGAAAAAGTATGTATGGGCCATCAATCTGTGGTGCCGCTCACTTCCTCTTCCAAAAGGTATTCCATTAGGAAGTTCATTGTCTGCTATTCTAGCCCCACTCATGTTGATACCCCTATGGCTGGAAATCAAACGCAGATATCGCTTACCACTGCTGGTATTCATGGATGATATTCTTGTATGTACGCACAGCGAGCAGCAAAGCAGTGAAATTTATGCCTTCATCGTCGAATATCTACATAAGAATTACGACTTGGAAGTAAATATAGGAAAGACAGTTTCAGGAAGATTTGCCACAGATCCTGTCATATTCTGCGGATGGAAATTTGCAGGTGGGTACGCAGGCATATCAGAGCTGAAGGTACAGGAATTCAAAGAGAGGATTACCGGATTTGTACGTACCCGAAGGAAAACAGATCCACACTCCTTTTTCAAACTGCTGAACCGAAAGATAGACGGATTCGGGCATTATTATAAGTATGGAGATGTAAAAGGACAATTCCGTAAGCTGGATATGTTTATAAGGGAACAGGTAAGGTATCACCTTGAATACACGGCAGGAAGAAAGTTATACAGCCGGTCAAGCCTTAAAAAGGCAGGGTTACATAGCCTGGAAGAGATGACTGTAGCTGATAAAGAGCCCAAAAGAGGAAATGTCATGCATCAGAAAAAAGAGATGGCAGCCAACAAAGTAAATTCAATGCAAGGAACGGAAAACAATCAGCTTTTTCAGTTACTGGATAAAATGAATGCCCAATTAATACAAATGGTTGCCTTACAAAGAAAACAGCTGAAACTGATAAATGAGATAATGACAGGATATTGATACATCGCATCGCTATTTTCCAGCAATGGAGGTATGGGAAGCTATTAATAAAAAAATGAAAGTCATGAAGAACTATAATAATACCATGATCTATGGTAAAGCAGTAATGCAAAACGAAACCGGAATGAATTCTATTAAGGAGAAAATATATAAATACGGAAAGATGATCCGCAGGTATTTAAAACCAATAAGCCAGTTGGAATTGGAGGCTGTCCGGGAGCATCCTGATGTAATTAAACATCTCAGCAATCCCTCTGAACGGGCACAAATAGAAGCCGTGACAAAAGATGCATCCTTGATAAGATACATTCCAAATGTTACCATAAATGTCATGTTGGCAGCAATCAGGAAAGACCCCTCATTGATATTATTATACCCCAATGCACCCGAAGAAGTGAAAGTGGCTGCTGTAAGGCTCAATGCAGATTTAATACAGCATATGAAGGCGCCTTCAGAACTCATACAACTGGCAGCAATTCATAGTAACGCCAGGTCAATACTCTCTTTCCCATGTCCTCCAACAGAGAAAGTACAGATCGAGGTGTTAACCAGAATGCCGGAATTATCTGCCGCCATGAAGAATATTACCACAAAAGCCTATAAGACTGCGATTGAGAACCTGTGTCAGATAAAAATAAAGGGTAAGGTCTCTGCTGATCTATTAGAATCAATCCGTGAGACATTTGATAAAATAGCCCAGAATGAGAACAATTCTCTTAAGCTATTTACAAAAGCAAGCCCTTTCTCAAAAAGAACAAGTATACAGATTACAAAAGCTGAGAAAAAGAAGATTATCCAGAATTTTAAGAGCTATTTAATGATCCAATATCCTGATATCATTGTCTTTACAGACAAAGTAAAATAACAAATGATAGTAATGCTCCACTTTAATTTGAATCCTAGTACCCAAATAAATTAAATACCAGGATTAACTTTATAGGTTATTGCATTATTCCCCGCCTTTTACTTCTTCCTCTTCAGCATATCCTTCCCGGATGTATTACTTACTTTCTCACCACCATACACCGTACGTAATTTATCCTTCTGCATCAGGATCAGATTCCGGTAAGGGATTTCGTAAACCACTTCATGGTATGACAGACACAAATTATCACAGAACGTTGCAATCTGCCCGAACAAGCAATCATTTCCGATTACTTCTGATTTGCTATCAACTTTGCTACGTTCTTCGCTAAAGTTGATAGCTTCATAAAATTTTCCACTGAGATAAGAGAATAAGCCACATTAATGGCATCTACAAGCTCATCAAAGGTTCCTTGAGATAGTTCTTCAAATAGACTATCATCGTCTTGGATTATCCAAGAGAGGGCATGAGCAAGGTTTTCAGAACCATTAATACTCTTAATCATATCTTTCAGGCTCTGTTCATCACCCAATTCCGAAAGATATATACCAGCCCCTGCCAACTTATGAATTGTAGGGGGAAAGATAGAGTAAGCTTTATTGTTTACCATTACATTCACAAAATCAGCTTCAACTATTGATGCTGATACGATTTTTGCTGCTTGATTCATATTCTTCTAAATTTAAAAAGGGTAAGACGAACACCGCCCGCCCTACCCTTTCCATTAACCAATCATTTTACCTCAACCTTCCGGTTCCGGCGTAACCACAACTTCGGATTCATCGAACCATTTCTCAGAAGTCAATCCTTCAACGCCCGGAGACAAGGGAGTGGCACTTACCGCTAAGCCAATAGCTTTATCCGTATTGGAGCCGCGCCCACTGATAGAAGCTTTTGGGAATACCACGTATACACCATCTTTGGTCTTACCAATAACGCACTTATAGATAGGTTTATACTTACCTCTCTCCCAAGACTTATCGGTAGCATTACCACCTTGCAAGTCCTTTTTGGTCTCGTAGTCATACTCACCAATAGTAAAGTTGATTTTCACTTCACCCGGTTCTGAAGTCTCACGATAATATTCGCCAGTCAAAGCATTTTTGTACCTCGTGACGCTTGCTTCTGCTTCTTCGTACTGATATGTATCACCATGTACGTTTTTCACCTCTTTGGTTGTTGCATTCTTCAAAATGGCAGCGACTTCCGCACCTGTTAATCCTGCGGTTTTGTCTGTAACAGATACAATAGGTTCTGCGTAATACAGTTCATCAATTTCTACTGCTGTAATCATAATATTTACTTTTTTACATTCAACACTTCAAATAAAATTCTCGCATTCACATAATGACACTTCAAAGCTGTGTCCGCTTCTGTACCGATTGAGTCGATGGAATAACGATAGGTCGTACCGTCATAGGAACTTACCACCTTATCAAAAACGGAATTAGCTTGCCGTTCTATTTCATTCAAACGGATAGTGTTAGCAGTTCCTAAATCATCAAGGTCGGGGACGCATAAGTTTACTTCTACAAACCCTTTTTTCCAATATTTTCCCGGCTGTTGACGTTTAGTTATGATAACCATCTTTTCGGAAGATAATTCGCTCTTCAATTTATCCCATGAAGGAACCAGTTCAATGTCGAAAATCTTGCAATCTCGATAAAGGATATTCCCTATGTCAGTAGTCACTATCATTTTACATCCAAATCTCAGAATATTCCAAATAATTAGTATTCTTCACTGTGTAAATCTCTCCTCTCCCTCTTATATTCTCACCATCCATGCAACGAACTTCTTGTCCTGCCTTGACAGTGATTCTTCTCTCACACACTACATGATAATTAGGACGATATACGGAACCGTTATCAGACGAAAACTCTTTCGTAGTGTTATCATCACAACGGCACTTGCATACATCCTGCCAGATCTCACCACCTGTACCGGGAATTGATCGTCCAAACTCATCCTTGTCCATCGGTGTAATCACCTTAACCTGTAATATGTGTGGAGCGTAATACATAGTTACCAAAGATTTGAAGCATCCTTAATCGTACTCAGGCCTACCAAAGCAGATGTTTCATCATTCAGAGTGATTCCATATTTCCGAAGCATCAGGAGGGAGTAGTTCTTTATCGAATCAGCACTCCAAGAGGTCGAAAAGCCGCTTTCGCCAATAGATGTAGGGTGAAGTATATTCTTATTCAAAAACTCGCTGATAGAGCCCGAAATAGCCTTCTTTTCCTCATCTGTCACCTCTCCTTCTGTCTCAAACCCGAAATCAATAGCGAAATCAGAAGCTCCTACATCGGATATTTCACCGATGTAGGAGAATCTCTGCTTTATGTAGTCAAGTGATGTCATACCTCAATGCCTAATGCCTCTTTCAGTTTTGCGATTGTTTCTTCATCCAAAGCAGCCACATTCGCAATCAGGGTTTCCCCTTTCATGTTCATTGCCGCCTTCTCGCCAATAGCCTTCAAAGCATCAACCAAAACCTTTTTCTCGAACTCATTTTCAAAGAGAGAGAGTTTCTCCTCTTTCTTTTCTTCATGAGTCTTCACCTCTTCGACACACTCAGCAAGTTTGCGATTTTCCAAGTCTCGCACACGGGCTTCGTCTTCAAATTCAACAACTTCACCAACACTATATAGTTGATGAGTGAATTTGTCACGGAAAACACTTGTAACCTTTACTTTCATGCCTGTATAGTTTTTGAATCCAACGTATAAATTCTATCAACATTGTTGATGATAGGAACAACCATAGCCTGAGAAGAAGTGAATTCCCTCAATGGGTCGTTCTTTGAGTACTTGGACAACAGAATGAATTCATCTGCCACCTGATATTCAACACCGGCAACCCGACGAGTAACTTCTGCAGTATTGGTCCATACCAAAGAACCAAGCTTTTCATCGCAAGTGAATACCACCATACCCTGTTGCCAAGGAGAGTGGGATTTCTTAACACCGTTGATTTCCGTCTTGATCTTACGGGCAACACGATGGAGGGTTACATCCCATTTGGTTTTTACAACCTGAGCCGCCTTGTCGAAATCCAGTGCCGGGACACCAACGCCTTCCTGAGCGGTAACCTTGTTATCAAAAGCATACTGACCGCGAACTTGTTTACTTTGATAGAGCCCTTTCAAAGCTGCATCATCCAACCAGATGTCAGTGACCGTATTCTGATCTTCCAGAGCTTTATCAAATACCTTCTGCATATCGTCAAGAGGTGTTGATGTATCCGGATCATCCCACAAAACAGACACACCGAATTTGTTGGCTGCATAATAACCAACATCGAGGCGAACACCAGTTCCGTTATTGCGTTCACTCAAACCAATGCCTGTTGAAAGCTCGGAGAGGAACATATCTTCAATACGCTCCCATACACCTTCAAGACAGCGTGGAAGATCATTGAAAATCTTATTCACAATCTGGTTGAGAGGAAGATTCTGAGCAACCATTGCATCAATATCCTTCATCTGTTTTTCAGTCAGATACAGCTTCATACCAAGTTTAGGTATTTCACCGGAAGCTGTTTCTATTGAATCACGAGTCTTCAACGGAAGCTCGGAATCCAAAGAAACGACGTCGGCTGCTACACGGTTATACTCGGCCAGAATACTGGACCAGCGTCCATCGGCTGAAAAATCAGGTGTAAGCAACGTCTTATACATGTAAGGAAGCTGGTTAGCTCTCTTTTCGTTCAATCTCTCAATGATGGAAAGAACCAACTGAGGAAAGAATCTTTGAACATACTCGAAATAAAGTGATTTTTCCATTTACTACGCCTCCTCGTCTTTAATGAAATCAATATGAGGGCAAGCTACCTTGAATGCATCCAGAATGGAAGCCATATCATAAGGTTTTGCCACATCGTTTACTTCTCCCCACGTCATAATTGACGCAAATGGTTTTGCTGTCCGTATGCTGCGATACAGCACACCCGCATAACTATGTCCTTCCGGTAATGCAGTATAGGCATCATCAGATACAGGCATAGGCTTATAGGTACTGTCACTGTCCTTACGGATAATTACATGACCGGCCTTGACTACCTTATCTGCAAAACCGGTAACATCGAGCGTCCGGCCACCTTTTATGCCGGAGATATACTTCTGGATGACGATTGAATCATCACCGAAGATTACCTGCTCTCTTTCATTGTTTAAATTAGCTTTTGTCATCTCGTTCTTTTTAATTAACCAACTAATGATTTGGCAATAGCATCCACTTCTCCCTTGTCAGGCTTATTGTCAGACAGAGGGAATGAACTCTTATTGCCCGGTAGTAATTGCGCCTTGACATTGTTCGCTACCGTAGTGAGATATGAAGTGATTGCTTCCTCATTTGCATCGGATGCAATAGAGAAGCCTTCTTCAATTCGCCACTGTGGTATGCCCAATTCTTTGGCTTTGGATACAATCAGATTGCTCCGTTCGGCAGTAGCTTTTTCAGCCTTGAAAGCTTCATTCTCTTCCTTGATGCCATTCAAACCCTCCAACAGAGTCTTATTTGTGTTAAGTAACTCCTGGATTGTTTTTTCAGTGGCTGCTTTCTCTGCCTTGTACCATTCCGGCATATCCTTTTCTTTCTCCCGTTTAGCCTGTTCTTCCAACTTTTTAGCTTCTTCCTCGGCCTTCTTCCGTGCTTCTTCCGTCTCAAGCTCTTTTTTAGCATCAGCTTTAGCTTTGGAAACAGCATCAGTGACACGCTTGTCACTCGTCTTCTGAAGGTTCTCAAGGAATCCTTTTTGTGCGGAAATAACAGTGTCGATGTTTTCATCAGTAACAAGACCGATAGACGCAAGACTGTCAGCATGTGCCTGTAAAATAACATCACCTAACCCAAGATGGGAAAATTCTTGTTTTAGCTTTTGGAAAATCTTTTCTTTCATACCGTATGAATTATTAAATTTAAAATTCAATTTGCGGAAGTAAAAATACCACCAATACAGATGATTAGTAAATATTTAAGCTTCCTATTCACGACAATCAATCCATTGTCGTAAATACGGTATAAAAGTATAAACTAAGAGAGTGAAAGGGAAATAATTAGATGGTGCAGAATTCACCAAGAAGAGATTGTGAAGAAATAATATAAAAAATCATGAAAAAGCCGTGAACCCATACAGGAACACGGCTTGTTTCGTGGAGAATATTGACTACTTCTCTGGCAGTAAAGCATCATAATCATCTTTGTCTGTATCAATAAAATCAGAAATGTCTTCTTTTACAACAACACTTTCTAAATATTTTAGTGTATCTGAATACATCACTTCCCTTGCTTTTTCACGTAATGGATTATCCGTTTGAGTGAGCAAGTCTTTTAGACTATTTGTATTTCGCTTTTTGGCCTTTGAATTTAACAAATCAATTTCCAATTCTTCACCTACTAAATCAAAGTATAAATTTTGAAGTTGATGAAGTGATTTCACCTCTATATTATAATCAACTCCATTGAGACAAAAATGAGTATCAAGTTCTATTAAAGAATGATAATACACTATGGCATCTCCCCACTTACGTTTTACAAACCTACATTTTAATAGAAGTTCTTCAGTGAGTGGAATCGAATTAAATTTTTCTATATCTACTGCATATTGTTCGTTGGGGATAAGAAGGCACATATGATTAGGTATTCCTCCAACTGAAACAATATTCCCTTTCAGGTAAAGAAGGTTCCCTATTCTTAATTCTCTAACATCAATCATACTCCTAGTACTATATTAGCATCAATATTCAACTTTCTGCTTATTTCCCTGGCTACCTTCAAAGTTGGTTCACACTTCCCAGAAATATAATCGCTAAGACGTGAGGGACTAACACCTACTAATTTTGCAAGAGTCTTTTGGTTAAGTCCCATTTCATACATGCGAAGTTTTAAAACGTCAACCAAAGACGGTTCACCCAGAGCGAAGTGTTCCTCTGAGTAATCAGCAACCAAATTAGAAAGTAGCTCCAATTCTATGCTATTCGGGTCGTTCAATGGGGTATCATCCTTCACCAATGGAAGAAGTTCCTCTACTCTCTTCACCGCCCATTCATACTGGGTTTGATTTTCTATCTTTGTCATAATCCTAAATATTAGCACAGCCTATTTTATCATATTCTTTATGAGTACCAATAAAGCGAATATACACAAACTTAACAGTGAACTTAATGACTACTACCAAACGATAATTATTACCTTTAATATTGAAAACATAGTGCTGATTACCTACATTATCAACGCTATTAAAGGTTTTCTTAACATCGGCAAAGCAAGTCCACTTGCTTTGCTTTACAATGGTAGTCCATTCTTGCAAAGCGACCTTCGAATCGGGATGGTTCTCTGCATATTCTTTTAATGCTTGTTCAGTAAATATTCTCATTAGTTACTCAATTATCGTATGACAAAGATATGAATACAATTCTATATTTCAAAATTATATTCTAATATTTATAACCAATGCACATAAAAATTAGTGGCAACTCTTTGCATCACCGAATGAGGTTGGAGGGAATAGCTTTATCTGCTCCAAATGCGGAGCAAAGTTGAAGTTAGTAGAGGACACAGGTGTATAAAACCAAAAAGGCGTGAATAGCCGAAGCCTCACGCCTTAATTTTGAATTTAAAAGCTCTGAATTTATAAAGTAGCAGAATGTAATTCTGCTCCGATATTCTTTATGGCATCGAGAATCTTCTTTGTTGTCCACTCACATCTTCCTAATTAATAGTCATTGATACAAGAAGGACTTACTCTAAACATTCAATGTGCTAGTTTAAGTTGATTCTCCAATGCCTGTTTTATATAACCATTAATAGTTGTTCCCGCTTCTTGTGCAAGTGAAGCAATCCGACTATGAATCTCCGGCGAAATACGGATATTCAATGTACCACTATATGGCTTACGCGGTTCCACTCCATCAGCCAAACAACCTGCAAGATAGCTCTCTATTCCGGCTTCAAAATCAGCACGGAGTTCATCAATGGTGTTCCCTTCATAAAGAATCAAATCCTTACTCATTCCAAGCACCTTGCCAAATAGGCAGTTATCAGCTTTGCTGTACTCAACTGAACCCTTATATCCTTTGTATTCCAAGTAGTCCATATTCAATTCTTTTATTTAATTAAACCATTACTTTTTAAATGCTGATATACCGCTTTCATCATCCATGCTTTCATGATACTACCCGGATGTGGCTTGTGTATATCAATATACTGTCCCGTTTGTTCATTTTTAAATCTCACACGAGAACCAGACGTCGCACCTTTATTATGTTCACTATATCCAAAAGCAGAAAGCAACTTCAAAGTTTCTTCATAAGTGAAGTCTTTAGGTAGCTTACAAAAACGGTCTATCAACTTTTCTTTAGTACCCATATCTGTTTGTTCTTTCTGCAAATGTAACTAAATTTAGTTGCAAAACAAAATAATACAGAGAAAAGTTTCAATTAAAGATCAAAAAAAACGGTAACTTACCAAGCTACCGCTAAATGTTCTATTTTTCTTATACTAAAATTATAAACCTCGTATTTTTTCTGCTAACTATCTAAAAAAAATAGCCTATTTTTCCGATTCAACAAAAACTTGCCCAGTATTTCTTATTCTTTCAACCTCTTCTTCTGGAGCATCAGTCAATGCCAGCATCTGGACAGCTTGTTCCAATGAAACAATGCCATCAGTATATAATTTACCGATAGCCGTCCATGTCTTCTGCTTGTCTTCAGTAAATGGTTCAGAGAAATCAAAGGAAATGTCTAATGTATCCAGTTCTACAGCCTTATCCGGATGGAGATACTTCAAAATACTGATGATTAGGTTCTTTTCCCGATCCACAAGTTCTTCATAGGTTTCTTTCCGGTTATCCCTCTTAATATAACCCAGGATCATGGCATTTTTAATAGCAGCGCCGGAAAGAGTACCCATACCCTTTATTTTATCGAAGGAAAAGTCGGGAGTGAACGTATCGAACAGAATAGAATCATTCAAATCTTGTTTTTCGGCTTCTCTAGTCTCTGATGATTGCGGAGGATTGACATATTCAAACTTTGAATTCGCTCCCTGACACTGGATTAGCTTACCTGGTTTATTAGGATCTGCCATCAATTGAATGACATCAGCGGAAGCAACTGCTATTGGATCTGCAAAATAATTATTAGTATCTCCTACCTTGGAGTCCAAAATCTCTTCACGCTTTAATCTCGGTTCCACTCCGTCCCATGCTTTAGGTTGATTATAATACAGTACATTAATTTTTCCTGTAGGGTTCGGATAAGATTCTACTTCATACCCTATATTTCCTTTCCGGCAGAAGAAAAGCATATCCGGAATTTGAATATCCCAATGCTGGACTGTCCTCCCACTCTCTTTTAGCTTATACCCATAAGCAAATGCGGTCATATTTCCGTACTGGTCAAACAGCGGTCGAAGTTTATATCCATTGGAACGTGCCAAGACCCTGCTTCTCACCTGTCTCTCCCCTGTCCTTTCATCTCTATACAGGTGATAAACCTTAGCTGATTCTGTTTCAGCACCGGCAAGTCTCTTGGCTTGTCTCATGGTGGAGTTAAACCTATTTGCCCTGAGAAAATCCGTAAACAAACTAAATGCTTTATCAGAACCGTTTTCTTTCTTCCATTTAATAGGATTGCCTAAAAGAAAGAATAACTCCACCTCGTTAATATATCTCTGTCTAGACCGGGGAAGCTTCTCGGAAATATAAGGATCATCATTCTTGCGGTATTTATTCGGTCTGGACATTACCTCATGGGTTTGAGGATTGTACTCCTTGATGGCACTATCCACTTCATCATCGCGGTTCTGCATCATATCAATAGCCGTATCAATATCACCATTTTGGATGAGTTGATACAAATCCCGTTCAACACCTGCTGAATTTAATGCAAGATTGCGGAAGTAAGTCATTATCTGTTGCAAGTAGTTATTCATAATCTCATATTTTAATAAATTCCTAAATCTGACTTATTATAATTCTTTTGTAGGAGGATACGTCCCATAAGCTCCATCATACAACAATATCGAACTTCGTCCAATATATGGTTGAAGTTATCAACCGGAACATTTAACCATCTGCCATTCTTATCTTGCTGATAAGTATAATTATCGAGTTCTTTCTTCACATTAATAGAGTGCTCTGTAATATATATCTTCTTAGATTTCATGAAATCAATACCCGCTTCCACCGATCCCGGATATTTTCTTACTGGCTCAATATTGAATCCAGCATTATATATTTCCTGAACTAAACGTGGATCTGCACTCTCAGACCATATTTTCCTGTCAGGAAGCCCCTTTAAGGCTCTTATTATGTCAGAGGAAAGCATATTTGTTTGATAAATCTCTTCGTCAATATAAAGAGCATTGTCCAAATACCCATTGTCGGAAGCAGCTGTAACATCATTCGTATATCCAAAGTCAATGCCTCTCCATCTCTTTTTTACCCATTCTGGCATTTCTTTGATAATCGTGTAGTTTTCAAATATAAGTCCTTCAATCTTAGCACGCTTACCAAGTCCATATATCATCCATTTCCGTTTATCGGCAGTACCTTGTTTGATATTATATTCTGTTGGTTCATATGAAAGTATTTTCCTCTTCATATTTGCTGGAATAAAGGGATTATCCAACATTGTAGAATGATCAAAATAACAATCCTCACGGGAGCAAACATTGTCGTAGATCCAATGCTCCTCAGCAGACGGATTATAGTCGAGAATAGCAAAACGGGAGCATCGTTGTTCCAGTTGGTCGAAATCATCCTTAGATGCTTCCATAGCTTCATTGATCCAAAAGATATCGGTAGTCAAACCATGAAGTCTCTGGACATCATCAAGCCCGACAAATTCAAATGTAGTAGAATAAAGCTGGATTGTTTTAAGAGTATTGTTTATTCGACAGCTATTATACAATCCCAGTTCCAAGAGAATATTCTTAAAATCAGTCCAAACAGTAGAAGCTAGCCAGGTACCTTTCTTTCGGGCTATTACAATACGATTTGTGCGCTGCCAATTATTAATTGCATTAACAATAAAAAATTGGATAAGAGAATAAGTCTTCGACGAGCGAGAACCTCCTTCAAAGACCATGACATTAAACAGCCCACTATTCAGAGCCTTCATAGCTCGATAAAAAATCGGAGTGCATTTCATATTCAGCTCACTCATCATTACCTTCTTTTAGATTTACAGACTTCTCTTGTAATTCCAATAACTTAGGGTCATTGGTTACTACTTGTATATTCATACTTGGAGCGGTTATAAGCTCTTTACCATTAGTGGTAATATCAAACTTTGACGCCATTTCTTTACCCCACATCAATGCAATTAACTCACGAAGCGTATTTATAACTCCTTTACCTGTATCCTTGTAAAGAGCACGGCATACGTTCAACATCCAAATAGGAGTATCTTCTTTGTCAGCTATTTCATTCAGTTCTTTCTTGGGGCATTGAACAAGATAATTCACCACTTCTTTAAATTCCTCAAATGAAATACCGTATGTTCTCTTGGCGATAGTATATAACTTAGGCTTCCTGCCACGATTTGCGGGCTGGTTAGTACTTGAAAAGCGGTTGCCTTTGCCTTTTATGTTATCAAATCCTGCCAATTCTCCTTGTTTTTCGCTTGATTTTATAATTATTCAATTATTATTATTACCTTTGCATTATACCAATAGTCCAGAACGGGAATTGACAGCCCCTCGGTTGCTTAGTAGGACATTTCCTTCCAAATTGGGTAATGGGATAGGTCAATAACTCCCACATTTTAAAGCGGCATTCAAAAGATGTCGCTTTATTTATTATGTTTATGCCTGTGAATACGTCCATCTTCTGTTACTACTATAATCTGTTTGAATCGATACTTACTTGCGCTTTCAAAAGCTCGTATTCCATTTTCTACACTTTGTCGGGTATGCCCGCTGCCTTTCATGTAGAGAACTGGCACATCTGCTTTCTTATCCCTGGCATGATAGAGAGATGACCTGATATTTATATCCGTATTTCCTTTAGGCGTTTTCTGTTCAAATGAGACTGAAAACAGATAACCATCGGGCGTTTTTATTTTATGCCCTAACCCAGCTTCATTCTTCAACGTAACTTTATAACCTCTATCAGCAAGAATCTTGGTAGCCTCCAACTCTTCAGGCATATGCCTAGCTGGACTTTTCTCAATTGCAACATAACCACCACCCTTGCCCATCTGCACGCTGGAATACTTTCCACTCCGACGCATAGCTTCGACTTCCGCTTCACGTTTACGATAAGTAGAACTTCCACTTTTATATGTACGTACACCACCAGAAGTCTTTGCCATATCAGTTCTTTATTCTTTTATTCGTTATAAACTGTTCCACATACAATACATTATTTTGTATACCTTAAATCCGCAACTCCATTCCCGAAGTGCTACCTACATAAAGAGAAATGGACTTTTGATTCGTAAGATAACCAT
>ENA-UPXC01000442-UPXC01000442.1-human-gut-metagenome-genome-assembly--contig:-NODE-442-length-70573-cov-5.603552_pt1 | contig 70573 bp, 60 predicted proteins | sample MGYA00250047_ERZ773371 | MGnify/ENA primary metagenome ERZ773371 (study PRJEB29103, sample SAMN06111975) | human gut metagenome | biome: human gut; feature: ankylosing spondylitis patient; material... | reverse complement strand
CGAGATAGCTCAGTTGGCTAGAGCACACGGTTCATACCCGTGGTGTCGAGGGTTCGAATCCCCCTCTCGCTACTACAGCTTCCTAAGGTTAAGACTTTAGGAAGCTATTTTTGTATACGGAGATAAATTCATGAATATCATTTGGATCGATGGTGGGCTTGGAAACCAGATGTTTCAGTATGCACTTGCACTGAAACAGGAAAGTCTGGGCCGGGAAGTGAAAATTGATGTGACGAAATATGCGGAACATCATGTGCACAATGATTTTGAGCTTGATCGTGTATTTGGGATAGAGTGTCCATATGCCAGCGTGAGAGAAATTAAATCGCTTGGATATCGTAAAGAGAATCATCTGACAAATTTTCTGAAGAAGATGCCTTTTTGTAAAAAAACATTTTACAGTAATGAATCTTATGTTTTCGACGAACAGGTTCTGAAGATGGATGGCTACTATCTGGAAGGGTTCTGGCAAAGTGAACGGTATTTTGCGGATATTAAGGACAAGATTCTGAACACCTATCGATTTCCTGAATTCAATACAGATGTTCAGAAACGTTATGCGGAGCAGATCAGTCAGAATTATTCTGTAAGCGTTCATGTAAGACGTGGAGATTATCTGAACTATTCTTATTTGCAGGGAATATGTACACCGCATTATTATGAACAGGCAATGCAGTTTTTTAGGGAAAAATATAGGGGAAAAGCAAAGTTCTATATTTTTTCAAATGATATTGAGTGGGCAAAAAATAATTTTCCGGAAGATGATTGCGTAATCGTGGAAGGAAACAGTGGGAAAGATAGTTTCAGGGATATGCAGCTTATGAGTCTGTGCAAACATAATATTGTTGCAAACAGTTCATTCAGCTGGTGGGGAGCCTGGTTAAATCAGAATAAAGAAAAAACAGTGATAGCACCGAATAAATGGATCAATCAGGAAGTGGAAGAAAAAATAGATGTAATTCCAGCTGATTGGGTAAAAATGAGTAGTATTTAGAAGGAGGAACGATCTATGCGCGTTGGAATGGGTTATGATGTACATCGTCTGGTAGAGGGACGTGATCTGATTCTTGGCGGAGTTACAATTCCTTATGAAAAGGGGCTTCTGGGACATTCAGATGCAGATGTGCTTTTACATGCAATTATGGATGCACTGCTGGGAGCTGCTGCACTGGGAGATATTGGTAAGCATTTCCCGGATACAGACGATAAATATAAAGGTATTTCCAGTATCAAACTGCTGGAGCATGTGGGAGAACTGCTGGAGGAACATAATTATCAGATCGTGAATCTGGATGCAACAATCATTGCACAACGTCCGAAGATGGCTCCACATATTCCACAGATGGTAAAAAATGTAGCGGAGACCTTGCATATTGATGAGAGTCAGGTAAATATCAAGGCGACTACAGAAGAGGGACTTGGATTTACCGGAACTGGTGAAGGAATCTCTTCTCAGGCAATCTGTTCGCTGATGCCGATCACTGCTTACATTGATGAGGATATTGCGACAACCAGAAGAAGCTGTGAGGGGTGCGGCGGATGCCAGCGGAAATAAGAGAACTGGAAGAACATGAGATGCCGGAACCTATGTTATTGACAAAAGAAGAACGACAGAAAACAAGGTCATTGTATCAGACGGTTTTCGCAGAAGACAGTCAGAAGTTTGTGGATTTTTATTATGAATACAAGATCCGGGATAATCAGATCTACGCACTGTGGGAGGATGAACAGTATGTATCCATGGTGCATCTGAACCCGTATACAATGATTGTCAATGGATATGAAGTCTCGTCCAACTATATTGTGGCAGTGGCAACATTGAAAGATTATCGGCACAGAGGATATATGCGATTGCTGTTGGAGACGGCACTTCGACAGATGGCAGTGGATAAGATGCCATTTACCTTCCTGATGCCTGCCAGTGAAAGCATCTACACACCATTTGATTTTGTGTGGATCAGTCCATTCACCGAGTTACCTATGAGGGTGACGCATTTAGATGCAGATGGACAGAACCGGTATCTGGCATCAAGATATCAGTTATTCTGTAAGCGAGATGCCCGTTATATGGAAAATCTGAAGGCAGAGCATCTGGCGGAAGTGGGGGAAGCTCCTATGGATGAGATGCCGCCATTTATGGCACGGATCACCGATGTGGAGCAGATGTTAAGGCTTACTTCTTCCAGAGAAAAGAAGACGATCTGGCTTCATGTGAAGGATGAAGTGATAGAGAAAAATAACGGATATTTCTGCTGGAGGACGGGACCGGACAGCAGCAAGGCAGAAAAATTGGAAGACGTACCGGCACAGATAGATCTGGAACTGACGGTAGGGGAATTAACGGCTATGATTTTTGAGAGCTTTAAGATATGTCTGTCGGAAGTAGTATAGGATACAGGAAAGAGAATATTGACATCCACATTTTTTTTGATTATTCTGTTTTAAGTGATTAATGTGTCCGTAGAAAAGAAAGAGGAGAGACCATAATGATTCGCATTTATAACACACTGACAAGAAAAAAAGAGGATTTCGTTCCTCTGGAAGAGGGTAAGGTCCGCATGTATGTATGCGGTCCGACCGTGTATAACTTTATTCATATTGGAAATGCAAGACCGATGATCGTATTTGACACGGTTCGCCGCTATCTGGAATCAAAGGGATATGATGTGAATTTCGTATCCAACTTTACTGACGTGGATGACAAGATCATCAAAAAAGCCAATGAAGAGGGCGTATCTGCGGAGGAGATCTCCCAGAGATATATTGCAGAGTGCAAGAAGGATATGGCTGGTATGAATATTAAACCGGCTACCACCCATCCGTTGGCAACTCAGGAGATTGATGGAATGATCGACATGATCTCCACACTGATCGAAAAAGGCTATGCGTATGCAGTAAATGGAACGGTTTATTATCGTACCCGTAAATTTGCTGAGTATGGAAAGCTTTCTCATAAAAATATCGATGAACTGGAAGGTGGCAAGCGTTCTCTTTTAGTATCTGGTAAGGATGAGAAGGAAGATCCGCTGGATTTTGTGTTGTGGAAGCCGAAAAAAGAAGGAGAGCCGTACTGGGAGTCCCCGTGGGGACAGGGTCGTCCAGGCTGGCACATTGAGTGCTCTGTCATGTCCAAGAAATATCTGGGCGAGCAGATTGACATCCACGGCGGCGGAGAGGATCTGATCTTCCCACATCATGAGAACGAGATCGCACAGAGCGAGGCTTGCAGTGGCAAGGAGTTCTCTCATTACTGGATGCACAATGCATTCCTGAACATTGATAACCGCAAGATGTCCAAATCTCTGGGCAACTTCTTTACCGTTCGTGAGATCAGCGAGAAATATGATCTGCAGGTGCTTCGTTTCTTCATGCTGAATGCACATTACAGAAGTCCGCTGAATTTCAGTGCAGAGCTGATGGAGTCTTCCAGAAGTGCTCTGGAGCGTATCCAGACTGCTGTCGATAACCTGAAATTCCTCTCTGAGCATGCATCTGCACAGGAACTGACGGAGGAGGAGACTCTGAAGGTGGAAGAGGCTAAGAAATTCCAGGAGAATTTCGATGAGGCTATGGATGATGACTTCAATACGGCTGATGCCATTGCAGCTATATTTGATCTGGTTAAATTTGCAAATACCTATGCAGGCGAAGGAAGCAGCAAAGCATTTGTGGATGCTTTGAAGAAAATGATCCAGGATCTGTGCGATATTCTTGGATTGATCACTGAGAAGAAGGTAGAACTGCTGGATGCAGATATTGAGAATCTGATTCAGGAGCGTCAGGACGCAAGAAAAGCAAAGAATTTTGCAAGAGCTGATGAGATCCGTAATGAGCTTCTGGAGAAGGGCATCATTCTGGAAGATACCCGTGAAGGAGTAAAATGGAAGAGAGCTTAACTTATCTGAAAGAACAGTTTGAACTGCCGGACGTAGATGTTAAATCCTATTCGCCGCTGGTGCTGGCGTATATTGGTGACGGGATCTATGAACTGGTGATTCGTACCGCGGTGGTCGGCCAGGGAAACCGGCAGGCCAACGCACTTCATAAGAAAACAAGTACCTATGTAAAGGCATCTGCCCAGGCAGCTATGATGGAAGCCATTCTTGAAGATCTGACAGAAGAAGAACTGGCAGTCTATAAGAGAGGACGCAATGCCAAGACGGTCAGCATGGCAAAACATGCGACCATGCACGATTATCGCCACGCTACGGGCTTTGAGGCACTGATGGGATATCTGTATCTGAATCATCAGATGAAGCGCCTGATCGATCTTGTGAAGCTTGGCATGGAGAGAACGGAGGGAATGCTGTGAGATACGAAGAAATGACTATAGAAGGACGCAATGCTGTTATGGAGGCTTTCCGTTCTGGAAAGACCATCGACCGCGTCTATGTGCTGAAGGGCTGTCAGGACGGTCCGATCAACAGCATTTTAAGAGAAGCAAGAAAACATGATACTCTGGTGAATTTTGTGGCAAAGGAACGTCTGGATCAGATGTCAGAGACAGGCAAGCATCAGGGGGTGATCGCATCAGCAGCAGCTTATGCTTATGCAGAGGTGGAGGACATGCTGAAGCTGGCAGAGGAAAAGGGCGAGCCGCCATTCTTATTCCTGCTGGATGACATTGAAGATCCTCATAATCTGGGAGCCATTATTCGTACTGCGAATCTGGCAGGTGCGCATGGAGTGATCATTCCGAAGAGACGTGCGGTGGGCCTGACGGCAACCGTTGCCAGAACTTCTGCAGGAGCTCTTAATTATACGCCGGTGGCAAAGGTGACTAATTTAAGTGCTACGATTGAAGAACTGAAGGAAAAAGGTATGTGGTTTGTGTGCGCAGATATGGGTGGAACAACCATGTATGATCTGAATCTGACAGGCCCTATCGGTCTGGTGATCGGAAACGAAGGAGACGGCGTCAGCCGCCTGGTGAAGGAAAAGTGTGACTTCGTTGCATCTATTCCTATGAAGGGTGAGATCGACTCCCTGAACGCTTCTGTGGCAGCCGGAGTGCTGGCTTATGAGATCGTGCGTCAGCGTATAGGATAGATGTTAGGGACATTATTATGGGAAATAGAAAAAATGCGGATTGTTGGTTTTATGCGGTCAACATGGTTCTTCTGGTAGAACTGTTTAGTCTGTTCCAACCAATTTATACTAATATAGACAATTATTGCACATCTATGATAATAAATCAGGTGTACGCGGAAGATGACTATAATATGTTTTTAAATCCCGTAGTGTGTTGGGTTTCGACATTTTTAGGGCAACTGTTTCCAGATGCAGATGGATTTTTGATGTTGACAAGAGCGGTTTTGCTAGTAGGAATTGGAGCTGTCAGTTATTTTATAGCATTACATTTTAAACACTGGAGTGAGCGGCTTTTCTGGGGCGCAATGTTCTTTTTCCTGATTATAGAGATGAACCTGTTCTCGGACTTTTTTATGGTCTGGTCAGCTTTCCTTTCTTTTGTGGGAATGATCTGGCTGCTTCATGCTCTGAAAGGAGTAGATGTCAATAAAAAATGGATTTTAACAGGCACTTTTTTCTTGTGTTGTGGATTGATGTGGCGTCTTGGTGGATTTTGTTTGTTTGTTCCATTTATTTTACTTGACGTAGGAATTAACTTTCTATTCACATCCCATGGAAAGAAAGAAAAGCTACAATATATAAAAAAATGTTGTAAAGTGTTTTTGCCAGTAGTATTAAGTGTTTTAGTATTATTAACACTGGACTATGGATGTAAGCATTCTGAAAAATATGAAGATAGTGTCAGCTTTTGCGATGAAGTCAGCAGAATTGTTGACTATCCAATGAAAGAATATGATGAAGTGAAAGAGCAACTTTCAGGTATCAGCAGAAACGACTATGAAAGTCTACAAAATTATTTGTATGCAGATACAGATCAGATTACAGCAGAATATTGTGATAAAATAGCTTCAGCAGGTTATATAAGTGCGTTTCGTTTTGATATCAAAGAATTAGTATCTAAAACATATTCTCTGATTGCAAGATTTTATGGACTGATTAATTTCCGAATCTGGTGTATTGCACTTGGAATAATAGGAATGTTGTTTATCCTCTCCAGAGCACCATGGTATTATAAACTGGAATTATTTTTTGCGGGAATCGGAGCTTATCTTATAATGATATATCTGACTTTTGCAGGGCGTCTTCCCGAGAGGATTATGCAGTCCGTTCTGTATGCTGTGATGGGAACAGTGCTGATACTGTATATGTCCCAAAGAGATAAACGGCATGAGCCAAAGATCTGGAAAGATGTGGCCGTGCTTGCTTTTTCAGCCATTATAGTATTGCATTTAAGATCCGTGGAATTTGTTCCGCATCAGTCATTATGGACGGCACAGACAGGTGCATTAGATATGCCATGGGAAGAATTGTATGATTCAGATACAATTTATATTTGGAATGTGAGGGATTATATAAAAAATCCTATGAAGTATTTTATGCAGCAGGGGAAAATGGAACCAGAGGATTTTATGGCGCACAATATATGTGCTGGTGATTGGGATTTTACGCAATTATGTAACAAGGAACGCTTGAATCATCTGGGTGTGCCTAATCCAGCAAGAGCGTTACTGGAACGAGAAAAGACCTATTACATTGCAAATGACTGTGATGATATGTGGACATATCTGAAAGAACATTTCGACCCATCTGTTCAGGCTGTTCAGATTGGAGAAATCAAGGAAATTCCTATATGGGAATTTCGGTCTAAAAATTTTTGAAAAAAGCGTTTGAAAAAATTGAAAAAAGTTTAAAAATTTTGTTGACATATGTTGGACGCTGTGATAATATAATCAAGTCGCGAGCGACAAGAACACGACAAGCTGCTGTGGCTCAGGCGGTAGAGCGTCGCATTGGTAGTGCGGAGGTCACGGGTCCGATTCCCGTCAGCAGCTTTCTAAAAGCCCTGTATTTACAGGGTTTTTTCTTTTTTGTGTTGCATTTCGTGTTGCATAATTCTGGAAAAGTATTCAACATGTATCAAATAAAATAATTTATGATTGGCAGAGGCAGTTTGAGGTTATTTTTCTGTTGCAAGCCTTGCAAACAGCCAGTCTGATGTGCTATGATTAATCACAGTTTTAACCGAGGAGGATCCTGTTATGGAGAATGAAGTGGTATCTAAGAATTTTATTGAAGTTGAGATAGAAAAAGATCTTGCGGAAGGTGTGTATGACACAGTGCATACCCGTTTTCCTCCGGAGCCGAATGGCTACCTGCATATTGGACATGCAAAATCCATCCTGCTGAACTATGGACTGGCTCAGAAGTACAATGGTAAGTTCAACATGCGTTTTGATGATACGAACCCGACCAAAGAGAAGGTGGAGTTCGTAGATGCGATCAAGAAAGATATCCAGTGGCTGGGGGCTGACTGGGAAGATCGTCTGTTCTTTGCGTCCAACTATTTTGATCAGATGTATGAGGCAGCTGTAAAGCTGATCAAAAAAGGAAAAGCTTACGTGTGTGACCTGACTGCAGAGCAGATCCGCGAGTACCGCGGAACTCTGACCGAGCCGGGTAAGAACAGCCCATACAGAGACAGAAGCGTGGAAGAGAACCTGGAGCTGTTCGAGAATATGAAAGCCGGAAAATATGCGGATGGAGAGAAAGTACTCCGCGCAAAGATCGATATGGCTTCTCCGAACATGAATATGCGTGATCCGGTTATCTATCGTGTGGCTCATATGTCCCATCACAATACCGGAGATAAATGGTGCATTTACCCGATGTATGACTTTGCTCATCCCATCGAGGATGCCATCGAGGGTATTACACATTCCATCTGTACGCTGGAGTTCGAGGACCACAGACCGCTGTATGACTGGGTGGTAAGAGAACTTGAGTATCCGCATCCGCCTCGTCAGATTGAGTTTGCAAAGCTGTATCTGACCAATGTGGTAACTGGTAAGCGTTATATCAAACGTCTGGTAGAGGACGGTACTGTGGACGGCTGGGATGACCCGCGTCTGGTAACCATCGCAGCGCTGCGCCGCAGAGGCTTTACACCGGAGTCCATCAAGATGTTCGTAGACCTGTGTGGTGTGTCCAAGAGCAACAGTTCTGTGGATTATGCAATGCTGGAGTATTGTATCCGCGAGGATCTGAAGATGAAGAGATCCCGTATGATGGCAGTGCTCGATCCGATCAAGCTGGTAATCGACAATTATCCGGAAGGTGAGGTTGAATATCTGGATGCAGCCAACAATCTGGAAAATGAGGATCTTGGCAGCAGACAGATTCCATTCTGCAGAGAGCTGTACATCGAGAGAGATGACTTTATGGAAGAGCCGCCGAAGAAATATTTCCGTCTGTTTCCGGGCAACGAAGTGCGCCTGATGCATGCATATTTTGTAAAATGCGTAAGCTTTGAGAAGGATGAGAATGGCAATGTGACAGTTGTACATTGTACCTATGATCCGGAGACCAAGGCAGGCAGCGGATTCACCGGACGTAAAGTAAAGGGAACCATTCACTGGGTACCGGCAACCTTTGCAGTTGATGCTGAAGTTCGTCTCTATGAGAATCTGATCGACGAGGAAAAGGGTGTATATAACGAAGATGGAACCATGAATATCAATCCGAATTCTCTGACTGTTGTACAGGCAAAGCTGGAGCCGGCATTGAAAGATGTACAGGCTTATGACAGCTTCCAGTTCGTAAGAAACGGATTCTTCTGTGTAGATGCAAAGGATTCCAGACCGGATGCGCTGGTATTTAACCGGATCGTATCATTGAAGAGTTCTTTCAAGCTGCCGAAGAAAGACTGATATTGCTATAAAATAAGATAAGAGGATAAGCCGAAGGAGTGAGGGTCTTGCAGGAGAAACTTATGCTTCCTTCGGCTTTTTTATAAAATATGTACGAGATCACCATGAATCTGGATCCAAGATCCACGAAAACATTGTATGAGCAGATTTACGAATATATCCGGGATGAGATTCGCAAAGGAACGTTAAAGTGCGGGGAGCGTCTGCCGTCCACCCGTCTGCTGGCGTCTCACCTGGATGTGAGCCGGAGTACCGCCCAGCTTGCCTATGAGCAGCTGTTGTCTGAAGGGTATATTGAAGCCATTCCATGTAAGGGTTATTTTGTGTGTCAGATGGAAGCACTGTATCGACTGGATACAGCACCGGTGAAGCCGGAGCGGATAGTAGAGCCGGAACCCAATACATATCACTATGATTTTACGCCAAATGGAATTGATCTGAAGCATTTTCCCTTTGCAGCCTGGCGGAAGCTGAACCGGGAAGTGCTGCAGCAGGATGAGAGCGATCTCTTTCTGCTGGGGGAAGCCAGCGGAGAATGGGAACTCAGAGAGGTGATCAGTTCCTATCTTCATCAGGCCCGTGGAGTGCATGTGCAGCCGGAGCAGGTGATCGTGGGAGCTGGAAATGACTATCTGCTCATGCTGTTGTCCCGGATTCTTGGGATGGATCATAAGATTGCCATGGAGAGTCCTACTTATCGACATGCATGGGATGTGTTCCAGAAGCTTGGTTATGATTGTCGGACGGTATCTATGGATAAGTTTGGCATGAATGTGGAAAAGCTGAAAGAGAGTGGTGCGGACATTGCCTATGTGATGCCTTCTCATCAATATCCGCTGGGAATTGTCATGCCTATCAAGCGGCGGCAGGAGCTGCTGCGTTGGGCAGAAGAGAAGCCTGGCAGATATCTGATTGAAGATGATTACGACAGTGAGTTTCGTTATATTGGAAAACCCATTCCTTCCCTGCAGGGAAATGACCGGAGCGGCTGTGTGATCTATCTTGGAACTTTTTCCAAATCCATTGCGCCTGCCATCCGTATCAGTTATCTGGTGCTGCCGGAGAGCCTTCTGGAGACCTACAGACGGATCGATAATGTATTTTCCAGTACCGTATCCAGACTGGATCAGCGGGTGCTGCAGCTTTTTATGGAAAAGGGTTATTATGAGAGGCATCTGAATAAGATGCGAGCCCTCTATAAGAGTAAGCATGATGTGCTCATGAGTGAGATCAGGAAAATGCGTGGAGTCAGACAGGTGTTGGGAGATCATTCAGGAGTTCATATTCTGCTGCAGATGGACAGTCATCTGACTGAGCAGGAACTGATCCAACGTGCCAGACAGGCGGGCATAAAGGCCTATCCCCTGTCCGAGTATTGTATAAATGAGGCAGATTACCCACCGACGGTGATCCTTGGTTATGCGACACTTTCAGAAGAAGAGATCAGAGAAGGAGTCCGGCTGCTGGCACAGGCGTGGCTGGCATAGCGAACATGAGAATATAAAAGGAGCTGTCGCTTTAACGATTAGTAATCGTGAAGCGGCAGCTTCTTTTTGATGCCGACCGGCGGTAGTCTTGGTTTTGATGCCGGTCGACAGTAGTCCTGTCCAGCCGACTCAGTTCTTCCCGACCGGCTGTCCTTTTCTGTAAAAACAAAAAAAAGGCTGCCGCACAATCATCTATTTTGATAATTTTACGACAGTCTCTTCTTGGAATATTCATTATTTTTCAGTGCTGTCTTCAGCCGGTTCTTCAGAACTCTCGGAAGTATCTTCAGCTTTTTCGGCGTCAGCCTTGTCAGCTTCTTTTGCTTCGTCTTCGAAGATCTCGGACTCATCATCAAAAGCTTCGATGCCATCGTCGTCACTGTCATCATCTTCGTCTTCAAACAGCTCTTCGTCATCAAACTCTTCCAGTTCGTCATCGTGTAAGAAGAACTTGCGTACTACATAAACGGCTCCTGCCACAGCAACGGCTGCTGCAGTAATGGCTGTAAAAATCTTTACTGCTTTTTTCATAGAAAATTGCCCCTTTCTTCGTGCAAATTTATTCTACACTATTTTAATATAAAATGCGCTGCTTTGAAAGTACAAAATTATTAAATATTTAGAAAAATGATCGTGGGGGTTTGCAAAAATTGTACTTACAAGGTAGAATAACGTTGTATTTGGCAAAAATAAATCAGAAAAACAATGGAGAACATAGTTTATGATAAAATTGATCGTCAGTGATATTGATGGAACGCTGGTTCCGGAAGGAAATACAGATCTTAATCCAGAATATCTGGAAGTGATCAAAAAACTTACAGAAAAGGGGATCGTCTTTGCAGCAGCCAGCGGCCGCCATGCCAGCAGCATTCATGCGGTATTTCAGCCTGTCAGTGAAAGAATCTATTACGTGTCGGACAATGGAGCCTGTATCGAAAAAAATGGAAAAGAAGAGAGGGCGCTGTATCTTCCGGCAAAGGAGCTTCGCGAACTTCTGTATGAAGCCCGGAAAATGAAAGGGTGCTATGTGATGTTTTCCGCAGTAGATGGATTCTATACAGATGCGAAAGATGAAACGTTCAGCGAAGGTGTTCTGGGAGGCTACAAAGGAAATAAAAGTGTGGTAGAGGATCTGGAAGCCTATGTAGATAAAAGTATTAAAATGGCTATCTACTGCCCGGGCGGAGCTATAGATATCTATAAGGAAGTAAATAAACGATGGGGCGATTGCTTCAGTGTAAATATTTCCGGGGACCGCTGGGTGGATATTAATTTGCAGGAAGCGACCAAGGGAAAAGCGGTTGCCTGGATTCAGCAGCAGACAGGTGCCAGTCTGGAAGAGACGGTTGTATTCGGTGATAATTTTAATGATATGTCCATGCTTAAGCAGGCGCATTATAGTTTTGCATCAGAACTGTCTCACCCGGATGTGAAAGCAGCAGCCCATTATCAGGTGGCATCCTGGAAGGTGGATGGTGTACTTGCAGTTCTGAAGCGAATTCTGGAAAATGAAGAAGCTTTTCTGGCAGACCCGGAAGGAACAGGAAGCGACACTTCGGAGGTGAATCATGCAGAATAGAGGACGAAGAACCGGAAGACGTACAGTGGCTGCCATGGCGGCTGCAGGACTTATCATGGCTATGAGTGTCGGTCTGCTGACCGGATGTTCCGATACAAAGATCGTGGTCACGACAGGTCTTGCATCCAATGAACTGTTCCGGATCGGCAGTGAGACCTGTAAATTATCAGAAGCACTGGTCTATCTGTGCAACGAGAAAAATCAGTATGAAAATGTCTATGGCATCGAGATGTGGGACCACAATGTGGGAGACATGACCCTGGAAGAATACCTGAAAAATCAGGTGGTATCCCAGTTGTCCCAGGTGAAAAGCATGGTTCTTCTGGCAGATGAACGGGAGATCGTCTTGACTGATCCTGAGAAACAGAAGGCAGCAGAAGCAGCAAAGGAATATTTTACTTCGCTTAGCGAGGAAGAAGTATCAGCACTGAAAGTCAGCCAGGAAGAGATCCAGACCATGTATGAAGATTACTGTCTGGCAGATAAGGCTTATGAGCAGATCACCGGTGATGAGGCAGTAGAGATCAGCGATGATGAAGCACGGATCATTCAGATCCAGCAGATTTTCGTGCCGGAGGAAAACCAGGCTAAGGAACTTAAGAACAAGCTGGACAATGGAGAAGACTTTGAGAGCCTGGCAGCCAATTATTCCAAGGCATCTCAGACAACCATCACCATTGCCAGAGGAGATAAGGATCAGACCTACGAAGAGGTAGCCTTTAATCTTGGAAATGACGAGATCAGCGATGTCTTTGCCGACAACAACGGCTATTACATTCTCAAATGCCTGAATACCTATATGGAGTCCGAATCCGAGGCAAATAAAGAAAAAGTTGCCCGCCAGCGCAAGACTGAAAGATTCCATGCCATCTACTCTGACCTGATGGAAGACACCATCTCCGAATTCCAGCAGAGAATGTGGGATAATATCAAATTCACAGATTACGACACCGTCACAACCTGTAATTTCTTTGAAGTGTATCAGGAATACTTTGAATAAAACTATTGAGGCACAGGGCGGGGGATATGTAAGCTCGTATGACGTGAATCGGACATAGTAAGCATCGTGCATCGTCTGGATACGTACACATACTGTGTACGTACCAGCCGATACACAAAGCTCTTACGGGAAAGGAATAAGCTCCTTGCCGCACTGGGTATGCCTGAAGGAGCGGGAAGAAACCTGTGGGACATGGTTTGGAACAAATCGTATGAAAATCTGCAGATATGGCTTCTGACAAGGTGCAGCAAAAACTAAAAAGAGCAGCTCATGGGAATGTGAAAGACGCTGTATGACTTGGAGCGGACAGGAAAGTTCTGCTGTATTGGCTGATGCGCACACAGTATGTGTGCGTAGTCAGACAGTATAGCAGGGCTTTTATGTCCGATACACGTCATACGAGCTTTCATATCCCATGAACTGCGCTCTATAGAATAGCTTATGGACGCACCTTGTCAGGAGCCATGTTTATAAACTCTTATGTGATTTGGTGTGAATAAAAGTTCCTCAGATTACCCCAGCAGCTCCTTCAGGCATTCCAGCAACTCTGTATTTTTGTCAGGCATCATAAAGCAGAACCGGAAGAAGGTCTCATCTTCCATTCCGAGGAATGTGGAGCAGTCTCTGAGCATCAGTCCTTTTTTGATGGCATGGACAAATACATCATAAGAGGTCACGCCCTCTTTGAGAATTTTCACCAGAATGAAATTTGCATAAGGTTTATAAACTTTCACGGTTTTCCAGGTCAGCAGCTCCTGATAGATCCGTTCACGCTCGGAAGAGATCAGGTCTCGGGTGTGGCGGATATAGTCCCAGTCATTGAACATATAGGAGCCTGCCAGTTCAGCCAGACTGTTGATGGACCAGGGATTCATCTGTTCCTTGATATTTTTCAACAACTTCAGATCGGAGGTCATGGCATAGCCAAGACGAAGTCCCGGAGCGGCGAAGAATTTGGAGATGCCACGCAGAATCGCAAAGTTATCAAATTCCTGCAGCAGACCTACGGAGCTCACACTGGTATCTTCCGGAGCAAATTCGGCATATGTTTCATCCACCATAAGGAAAATGTGATGCTTCCTGCAGCACTCCAGGACCTGTCTCATGTCATCCGGGGTGGTGGCTGTGGAGGTGGGATTGTTCGGATTACAGATAATGCAAAGTTCTGTGCCGTCTTTTAATGTCTGGCAGAAATCATCCACATCCATCTGGAAGTCCAGTTCTTCTTTTAATGCATAGTAGTTGACTTCGCTGCCAACTAATCTTAATTCCCGTTCATATTCGGAATAAGTGGGAGAAACGACCAGTGCTTTCTTCGGATGATGGATACCGATGAACAAAGAGATCAGTTCCGTACATCCATTTCCTACCAGTACCTGCTCTGGTTTGCATCCGGCGTAAGAGGCGATATGCTTTCGCAACTCGGTATATTCCGGGTCCGGGTACGCAGTCAGCACATCAAGATGTGTGGCCAGTCCTTCTTTCATCTTAGGAGAGATGCCAAGTGGATTGACGTTGGCACCGAATCCGGTGATCTTTTCCTTTGGAATGCCAAAATATTTCTCGATCTTTTCCAGGTCACTGCCATGAAAATGTTCTTTTCCTTCTATTTTCTGTTCCATGCTTGTACTCATAGTCTTATTTCCTTTGCGTTAGTCTCTGCCATGGTTGCGAAAGATAAACCATGGGTGCTATAATAATAATCAGATATCCTCATTATCACACGAAGTAAGCAAATTTGCAACGGGGGACACATGAAAGAGAAGATCATTGATTTTTCTAATGGAATATTTTCATACGACCAGGTGCGGCTGACCACGGAGCCGGAGCGGATCGAGATCGAGCTGGATCCGGGAAAAGGAGTCAAAGGGGATCTGATCGTCAGCTCTCAGGACGAGAGACGGGTGAAGGGCATGATCTTCAGCCGGGTGCCAGGGCTGACTTTTCAGAAGTCCTCGTTCTTTGGAAGAGCCGCAAGGCTGGAATATACGTATTATGCAGAGCATCTGCGGCCGGGAGAGACCTTTACAGAATCTCTCTGGATCGAATCCAATGCGGGAGAATATGAGATCCCGGTTAGCATAAGGATCCGTTCCCAGGAGCCGGCGGTGGAGAATCTGGAAGATCTGGCACTGCCGGAAGAGACCGGGGAGCCGGAAGAAAATGCGCAGGAGAAGCCTTGCAGAGGCAAAGGGCGCAGTGAGGCATGGCTGTTAAAGAGAAAGCGGGAGCAGGCACTGGCGGGTCTTCAGCTTTGTATGGAAAAATCAGAGCTTCATACCTGCAGCCGGAAGGATGCGGTAAAAGAGTTTCGGACTCATGTAGATACATTGCTGGAGCTGGATCCGGATCATTCTGCATGGATGCTTCTGAATGCATGGGTGATGGGGCTTGAGAACCGTCAGGAGGAAGCCGGTTGGATTCTTCGTAAATATGAGAAGACCAGACTGTTTCAGCAGCGGGATGTGAGAACGAAGGAACTCTATCTCTATGTGAACAGCCTTTATCGAAAAGACAGTCAGGTGACGGAACAGGCGGTAGTCCAGCTTCGGAAACTCTACCAGAAATACCCGGAAGACTGGATGCTCACATATTTTCTGCTGAAGCTGGATCCGGAACTGTTAAGAGACAAGAGAACCCGTTATCGGATCCTGGAGCGTCAGTATCGGATGGGTACCAGGCACCGTCTTCTGTATCTGGAAGCATGGAATCTGTTGAGTGAGGATGCAGCATTGTTTCAGGGGCTGGATGGATTTGTCCTGCAGATCTGTGCATGGGCATCAGAACATGGGCTTCTGACTTCCCAGATCGTATTGCTGGCGGCAGGGCAGGCTGTAAGGCTGAAGCGCTGGTCTCCGTTGGCTGTGCGTCTGTTGAAGGGATGTTATCAGAAGGAACCCTGCAAGGAGACCGTGGGAGCTGTGTGTGCGGTCTACATCCGCGGACATCGGACAGACAAGGAAGCTTTTGGCTGGTACGAAAAAGGCGTGGAGCTGGATGCCAAGATCACCAATCTCTATGAGTATTTTATTTATTCTCTGCCGGAGGATTATGACAAGCTTCTTCCGCGGCAGATTCTGTTGTATTTTGAATATCACAACACATTGACAAGCCGTCAGAAGACTGTGTTCTACAGCAATCTGGTGCGATTCGGAGCTATCCGCAGGCCGGAATACGAGGAGCACAGAAAAAAGATGCAGGAATTTCTGCTTCAGCAGGTCAAGGAGCGTCGGATCAATGAAGAACTGGCGTGGCTGTATGGAAGGTGTCTGCTGCCGGAGACACTGGACAATGAAGAGCTGACGGCAGTGGCGGAGCTTTTATTTACCAGAAAGGTCACCTGTGAGGATCGGAGGATCCGTCAGATAAAAGTAGTGCATGCGCAGCTGGAGCGCCCTCAGATCGTGCCTTTACAGAACGGGACTGCCCAGGTACAGGTCTATACGCCCCGGGCGAAGGTCGTTCTGATCGATGAGGCGGGTCGTGAGCATGTGGGAACAGTAAAATATAACCTGAAACGGTTGATGATCGAGCCGCGGTTTCTGCAGATGTGTCTGATGCGTCTGAAAAATAACCGGGGGCTGAACATCTATCTGGTGGAGGGCGGAGTGGAAGGACGTCTGACCCATGATAATGTGGATGCTGCTTATCGGCTTCTGGAAGATCAGGGCTTGAGTGAAACATATGCGCAGCAGCTGAAGCTTAAAGTTCTGGACTATGAGAAGCGTCACCGGAGACTGGAGCCTGGAAAAGAACTGGACGAGCGGCTGGTCATTGAGCATCCGGAAAAGCTTTCCAGAGAAGATCAGGCTGCCTATCTGGAGATCCTGATCTATGTGAGAAAGGATGAAGAGGCATATGCTCTTCTGAAAGAGACAGGATGTAAGCTTGTAGATCCCCGTTCTCTGTTAAAACTTCTTCAGCGTCTGCTCAGTGATGAGAGAGATACCAAAGAGCACCTGCGTCCGTTTGCCAGAGAGGTGTTCAGAAAAGGTGTTTATACAGAGAAGATCGTGGCACTCCTGGCAGAGGAGCTTAAGGGAAATACGGAAGAGCTTCTGGAATTGTGGAAAGCGGCAGACCAGTTTGGACTGGCATTGCCGGAGCTGGAGGATACTTTACTTGCACAGTCCCTTTTTACGGAGCATATGACAGAAGAGGTGTTCCCGGTATTTCAGCAGGTGGATGACCGAGGTGGAGATCCGGTCATGATCAGCGCCTGGCTGAATTATATGAGCTGGAAGGATTTTGTGAAAAATGAGCCGGTGCCGGAAGGATTTTTCCAAAGCCTGGAACACCATCTTATGTGGGAAGACCATCTGTGCACGGTGGCAGAGCTGTCGGTGCTCAGACAGTATTCGGCACTTCTGCTTCTGACGGATGCTCAGAAACGGCTGGCGGGAAGACTTCTGAAGGAACCGGCTATCCGGCGGACACGGTTTGCGTTTATGGATCAGCTGGTTCCGCTGACCGATGAGATTGAGTATCAGGATGCAAGGACAGTCCTGGAGTATCGTTGTGATCCGTCTCACAAGGTGATCCTTCATTATGTGCTGGAATATCATGGAAAGCGGACCTTTGATTATATGACGGTACAGTTGTTCCCGGTCTGCGGAGGTATCTTTGTAAAATCCTTCCCATTGTTCTACGGGGAACGGCTGACCTGGTTTTTCACGGAGGAGAAGCCGGATGGAACGGTGGTCTCCACCGTATCAAAGACGCTGGAACAGCAGCAGGACTGCGAGGACAATAAGACCCGTTATGAGAGACTGTGTCGGATGCAGAGAGCATTGGACCTTCATCAGGAAAAGGCACTGCGCCGGATGATGGCAGAATATGAAGAACTGCTGGAGATCACGCAGGATGGATTTCGGGCAAGGTAGCGGAGGAAGAGAGCGATGAAGATAACAAGTGGACGGAATCCGCTGGCAGTGGGAGTGGATTACCGGGAAGAATATCCAAAGGTCTGCTATCAGTCGATACAGATGAAAGAGGCTCAGCCGCTGCCCCTTGATTTCACAGGACAGACAGGTCGGTGTGCCTGCTTTCGGAAGGTGCTGTCCGCGCTGAAGCGCTTTGCTGTCAAGGAAGAGATGCAGGTATCTCTGGTCCTTCCGGATATGGAGAAGGAGACGATTGAGCAGTATATGCAGGAAGCCTGTGAAGCAGGATTTTTAAGAGAGCAATTACAGATCTTAAGCGAGACCCAGAGCCTGGTGTCCTTTGTGATGGAGCAGACACCGGATATCTGGCAGCACCGGGTCTGGCTTCTGGAATTTGACACAGATGAGATCAAGGCTACCTGGCTGGAAGTGAACCGACGGGCCATGCCCATGCTTGTGAAGGCTGGAGATCCGGAATACTGGCATGTGGGAACTCTTCTGGAAGGAAGCAGGGACGAAAAGCTGGCACAGCTGGCCAAAGAGCGGTTTGGAGGTGGCCCGGTGTCGGCAGTCTTTTTGGCGGGAACAGATTTTAATGCCAGAGATTATAAGAAAAGCCGGGAAGAGATCTGTTTTCACCGGAGAGTCTTTCTGGCGGAACAGATTCATGCCAGAGGTGCCTGTGCAGCAGCAGGAGACCAGAGTGGAAAGAAAAAGTATTTATTTTTAAATGAACAGACGCTGCTTCACAATGTGGGGATCCGCAGTATCAAAAATGGAAAAGAAGTGATCTACACGCTGATCAGTGCCGGATGCAGCTGGTACGATGTGGGCTGTCACACAGAAATGCTGCTGCGGGGAGAAGATCATATTTTAGAATTTTACTTTCAGTCCATGATGGGTGGAGACCCGGTGAGAAAGCGGTTCCAGCTGACGGATCTGCCTGTAAGACCGGATGGAGCTTCCAGAGTATTGGTCGAGGCGCATTTTACAGACCGGTACCGCTGTGAGGTGAAGGTGACAGACCTGGGCTTCGGCGAGTTGTACCCCGCGTCAGATCTGTACTGGAAGGAATCATTTTTGATGGAAGAACAGGAGGAGGGTCATGGCACTGGTAACGATCTGTAAATACCGCAGGGCAAAGACACCGTATTTTCTGGAACAGGCGGGTCTTAATATGTACAGTCTGGAAGAACTGGCATGGTTTTTGTATCACAATATCTGTCTGGCAGAGCCGCAGATGTTCGATGACCGTCTGTGCCGCTGGCTGGAGGAAGAGATCGGATCCTCAGAGCTTGCCAGAAGGATCCGCAATGGGAAGGAGTCCGGGACGAACTTTCAAAATCTGGTGATCTCCGTTGTGGGAGCAGTGGATCTGTTTACCAATCAGGAACTGGCAGAGCTGGGGGAGCAGCTGAAGAGCCTCGGTACTATGCAGGAACAGGAGCGCTTAAAGCTCCGGGCGGACGGACTTCTGAACAGCCGCAACGAATGGGCGGCAGCGGAAGAGTATCGAAGAATCCTGCGGATGCATCAGAATACCCGGCTTGGCGTAGAGTTCTATGCGGCAGTATGGAACAATCTGGGAATCTGCTATGTGCGGCAGTTCCTGTTTGAACGGGCAGTGGAGTGCTTTGAAACGTCCATGCAGTTCGCACCTCATGAAGATACAAGAAAATACAGGGAGCTGGCAGAACAGCTGGCAGCAGGAAAACGTCCGGGAAACGGAAAGAAAACGCGCACACCGGAGTCTGATGACACGGATCCTCAGAAAAAACTGCTTCGCTGGGAAGAAGATTATAGAAGTCGTCAAAAAACTGGTTGACAATTATAGAAGTGCTTGCTATAATTCATTCATATTTGATTGCTTTACCATGGTAGAGTGGTAGCATACAAAACGATCAACAGGAGGATCTATTATGAAAAAGTTAGTAGCACTTATGTTAGTAGGAGCCATGACCGCAGCAATGGTGACTGGTTGTGGAAGCAGCGCAGATACATCCGCATCAACTGATACATCCGCATCAACTGATGCAGCAGCAGAGGCAACAGAGGATACTGCAGAGGCAGCAGAAGACACAGCAGCAGATGCTAAGAGCGATCTTGCATATGTAAAAGAAAAAGGAACTCTGGTAGTTGGTATTACCGAGTTTGAGCCGATGGATTACAAAGATGAGAATGGCGAGTGGATCGGATTCGATGCTGATATGGCAAAAGCATTCGCAGAGAGCCTTGGTGTAACTGCTGAGTTCCAGGTAATCGACTGGGATAACAAGATTCTGGAGCTTGACGGAAAGACCATCGACTGTGTATGGAACGGAATGACTCTGACAGACGAAGTTACCAGTTCTATGGAGTGCACCAATGCATATCTGAACAATGCACAGGTAGTTGTTGTTCCGGCTGATGTAGCTGATCAGTATCAGGATGAAGAGAGCCTCAAAGACTTAAGCTTCGCAGTAGAAGCAGGAAGTGCAGGAGAGGCTGAGGTAAGCGCTCTGGGACTGAACTACACACCGGTATCTTCTCAGGCAGATGCTCTGATGGAGGTTGCTTCCAAGAGCTCTGATGCAGCAGTCATCGATTCCCTGATGGCAGGTGCTATGATCGGTGAGGGAACCGGATATGCAGATCTGACTTACACCATCGGCCTGAACAGCGAGGAGTATGGTGTAGGCTTCCGTAAAGGCTCCGATCTTGCAGCAGCACTCAATGATTACTTTACAACCAGCCTTGAGGATGGTAGTATGGAGAAGGTTGCAGAGACCTATGGAGTACAGGCAGCACTTATCAAATAAGTTCTGTTTGAAAAGAAATGAAAACCATTATGGCAGTGCAGTCGGAACGTAAGCGAAAACTGCACTGCTTTCGTGCGTAATAAACAAGAGAAATAGGAGAAGGATTTACATGGAACTGATATTACAACAGATGCCGATCGTTGTTCATTCACTGAACATCGGCTTTTTACAGACTTTAAGGTTATTTTTGGTGACGCTGATCGGCGCGTTCCCGCTGGGACTTATTATTGCATTCGGTTCTATGTCACAGTTTAAGCCGCTGAGTTATTTTACCAAAGTGATCGTATGGATCGTGCGTGGTACGCCGCTGATGATCCAGCTTCTGATCATCTATTATTTCCCAGGGCTGGTTCTTGGAAAGACGATCTGGGGCGGCGGAGAGACCGGACGTTTTATGGCGGCTGCTGTATCCTTTATTTTTAACTATGCCTGCTATTTTTCTGAGATCTACCGTGGGGGGATCCAGAGTGTGCCGAAGGGACAGGAAGAAGCAGGACTGGTGCTTGGCATGACCAAAGCACAGATTTTCTTTAAAGTAACCTTACTGCAGATGATTAAGCGGATCGTTCCGCCCATGTCCAATGAGATCATCACGCTGGTAAAGGATACCTCACTGGCACGTATTATCGCACTGCAGGAGATCATCTGGGCAGGACAGGCTTTTATGAAAGGTTCACAGGGAATCTCAGGAGCCATCTGGCCGCTGTTCTTCACGGCAGTTTATTATCTGATCTTCAATGGTGTTCTGACCGTTCTGTTAGGACAGCTTGAGAAGAAACTGGATTATTTCAGGTAAGGGAGGGAGAAGAAGATGCCAATTCTGGAAGTAGAACATATTTGCAAATCATTTGAAGGCACGGAAGTGCTCAAGGACATCAGCTTTTCTCTGGAGAAGAGCCAGGTGCTCTCTATCATCGGTTCTTCAGGAAGCGGTAAGACGACACTGCTTCGCTGCCTGAATTTCCTGGAGAGACCAGATGGTGGAATCATCAAGGTCAACGGAGAGACTTTGTTTGACGCTACACAGAAGTCCTCCACTCAGGAAGCAGAGATCCGTAAGAAGCGGCTGCATTTTGGACTGGTGTTCCAGTCATTTAACCTGTTTCCGCAGTATACAGCACTGGAAAATGTTATGCTGGCCAAGGAACTGCTGGAGAAGGAACAGCCGGATTATAAAGTGAGAAAGAAAGAGATCCACGATGAGATTGAAGGACAGGCCGTGGAGCTGTTGAAAGATATGGGACTTGCTGACCGGATGGGTAATTATCCCCATCAGCTGTCCGGCGGACAGTGTCAGCGTGTGGCGATTGCCCGTGCCCTGGCCCTTCGCCCTGATATTCTGTGCTTTGATGAGCCGACTTCCGCACTGGATCCGGAGCTGACCGGTGAAGTCCTGAAGGTCATCAAAGGACTGGCAGATCAGAAGATGACCATGATCATCGTTACCCATGAGATGGCATTTGCCAGAGATGTGGCCAATCAGGTCGTATTTATGGATAATGGATTTATTGTGGAACAGGGTACACCGGATCAGGTATTCGGTCATACACAGGAAGAGCGGACCAGACAGTTTTTATCCAGATTTAATCAGAGATAGTTTAATTGGACTTGTTTTCTTATAAATAAGTCACAATTTATAAAAAATTCTAATCAAAATATTGAAATTCCCATCGTCGCAAGTTATACTATTCGCGTACAACGCAGATTTTTTTATAAAATCGGACAGGAAGGATGACAGCGGATGGAAAGTACGAAGGTTTTTGAAATGGAAGAAGATCTGAATGGACTGCATGAAGAGTGCGGTGTATTCGGTATCTATGATTTCGATGGAGGCGATGTGGCCTCATCCGTATATTATGGACTGCTGGCACTGCAGCACCGTGGACAGGAGAGCTGCGGAATCGCAGTAGGAGATACGGACGGACCCCGTAAAGTGACGACCCACAAGGGCATGGGACTGGTCAATGAAGTATTTACCCCGGAGATTCTGGAAGGAATGCATGGTGATATTGCAGTGGGACATACCCGTTATTCCACAGCAGGAAGCAGCACCAGAGAGAATGCACAGCCGCTGGTTCTTAATTATATTAAAGGTACTCTGGCAGTTGCCCACAATGGTAATCTGATCAATGCACCACAGCTTCGGCATGAGCTGGAGTACAGCGGAGCAATTTTCCAGACAACCATTGATTCTGAGGTCATTGCCTATTATATTGCCAGAGAGCGTGTGAATGCAAAATCCGCAGAAGAAGCAGTTGCAAGAGCCATGGATAAGATCCAGGGAGCGTATTCTCTGGTCGTTATGTCTCCAAGAAAGCTGATTGGAGCCAGAGATCCTTACGGATTCCGACCGCTCTGTATCGGTAAGAGAGATAACACTTACATTCTGGCATCCGAGACCTGCGCTCTTCATACGATCGGCGCAGAGTTTGTCCGTGATGTGGAGCCGGGTGAGATCGTCAGCATCTCTCCGAAGACAGGCATCGTCTCTGACAAGAGCCGTTGTCTTCCAAAAGAAAAAGAAGCACGTTGTGTGTTTGAATACATTTATTTTGCCAGACCGGACAGCCATATTGATGGCATCAGTGTCTACAGTTCCCGTATTCAGGCAGGTAAATATCTTGCCATAGATAGTCCGGTGGATGCAGACCTGGTGGTAGGTGTCCCGGAGTCTGGTAATGCAGCGGCATTGGGATATTCTCTTCAGTCAGGAATTCCTTATGGAACTGCATTTGTGAAAAATAGTTATATAGGAAGAACCTTTATTAAGCCCAAGCAGAGCAACCGGGAATCCAGTGTGCAGGTAAAATTAAATGTTCTGAAAGAAGCGGTAAATGGAAAACGTGTGATCATGATCGATGATTCCATCGTCCGTGGAACCACCAGTGACCGGATCGTGAAGATGCTTCGGGATGCGGGAGCCACAGAGGTGCACATGAGAGTCAGCTCACCGCCATTTCTGTATCCGTGCTACTTCGGTACGGATGTGCCGGCCCGGGAACAGCTGATCGCTTATAACCGGTCTGTGGAGGAGATCCGTCAGGTCATCGGAGCGGACTCCCTTGCCTATCTGGAACTGGACAGATTGAAAGATATGGTGGATGGACTTCCCTGCTGCAGCGGATGCTTTACCGGGAAATATCCGCTGGATCCCCCGAAAGAGGATATTCGCGGCGACTACGAGCGCTAGCACTGTGGATATAATTTATTAATTTAAACAAAACAGAAAGGAACAAAAACATGAGCACAGACAGATATAGCAGTCCGTTATCAGAGCGTTATGCCAGCAAGGAGATGCAGTACATTTTCTCTCAGGACATGAAATTCCGCACCTGGAGAAAGCTGTGGATTGCACTGGCAGAGACCGAGAAGGAGCTGGGACTTCCAATCACACAGGAACAGATCGATGAACTGAAAGCCCATGCAGAAGATATTAATTATGATGTGGCAAAAGCCCGCGAGAAGGAAGTTCGCCATGATGTTATGTCCCATGTTTATGCATATGGTGTACAGTGTCCGAAAGCAAAAGGAATCATCCATCTGGGTGCAACTTCCTGTTATGTAGGAGACAACACAGATATTATCGTGATGACAGAGGCACTTCGTCTGGTCCGTAAAAAGCTGATCAATGTGATCGCTGAGCTTGCAAAATTTGCAGATGAGTACAAAGCACTGCCAACCCTGGCATTTACTCACTTCCAGCCGGCACAGCCGACCACGGTAGGTAAGAGAGCATCCCTGTGGCTCAACGAGTTCTGTATGGATCTGGAAGATGTGGAATATGTATTAGATGGTATGAAGCTGCTGGGATCCAAGGGAACCACCGGAACCCAGGCAAGTTTCCTGGAGCTCTTTGACGGAGATCAGGAGACCATCGACAAGATCGATCCTATGATCGCTAAGAAGATGGGCTTTGAGAAATGCGTACCGGTATCCGGTCAGACTTACTCCCGTAAGGTGGACACCAGAGTACTGAATGTACTGGCAGGTATTGCGGCAAGTGCGCACAAGATGTCCAACGATATCCGTCTGCTGCAGCATCTGAAAGAGGTAGAGGAGCCATTTGAAAAATCTCAGATCGGTTCTTCTGCAATGGCGTATAAGAGAAATCCTATGAGAAGTGAGCGTATTGCTTCTCTGTCCAGATATGTGATGGTGGATGCGCTGAATCCGGCGATCACCTCAGCAACCCAGTGGTTTGAGAGAACGCTGGATGACTCCGCAAACAAGAGACTTTCCGTTCCGGAAGGCTTCCTGGCAATCGACGGTATCCTGGATCTGTGCCTGAACGTGGTAGATGGTCTGGTAGTATATCCGAAGGTGATCGAGAAACGTCTGAGAAGTGAGCTTCCGTTCATGGCGACTGAGAATATCATGATGGACGCAGTAAAAGCAGGCGGAGACCGTCAGGAGCTGCATGAGAGAATTCGTGAGCTTTCCATGGAAGCAGGAAGAAATGTGAAAGTAGAAGGTAAGGACAATAATCTTCTGGAGCTGATCGCAGCTGATCCGGCATTTAACATGACACTGGAGCAGCTGGAGGCATGCATGGATCCGGCTCGTTATACTGGACGTTCTGAGATTCAGGTGACAGCATTCCTGAAAGATGTGGTGCAGCCGATCCTGGATGCAAATAAAGAGTTACTTGGTGTAAAAGCTGACATCAGCGTATAGGATACGCATACAGACAACTGGGAGGACATCTATGTTTCACTATGAATTTCGCCAGTGGCTGTCATTTTTCTATCTGTATTGTATATTTGGATGGTGTTTTGAGTCCACGTATGTGTCGCTCAAGCAGCATTGTTTTGTGAACCGAGGCTTCTTAAAGGGGCCCTGGCTTCCTTTATATGGAAGTGGTGCTGTTCTGGTATTACTGATCACCATGCCCTTTGACCAGCATCCGGTGGCAGTGTATCTTGCAGGTCTGATCGGCGCCACACTTCTGGAGCTTGTGACCGGTGAGGCCATGGTGCGCCTGTTCAAGGTACGCTACTGGGATTACAGTAACCAGCATTTTCAGTACAAAGGTCATATTTGTCTGAGTTCCTCCATTGTGTGGGGATTCTTCAGCGTGATGATGGTCTATGTGGTGCAGCCGCAGGTGGAGCGGTTTGTATTCTGGCTCAACAGTGAATTTGTGTCAGTTATGACATTTCTGATCACGGTCTGCATGGTATATGATTTTGCAGGCGCATTCCGCAAGGCCATGGATCTGAGAAATCTGCTGGATCAGGCAGAGCAGATCCTGCAGGAGCTGGAACAGCGGGCTGCTGAGAAGAAGCGTCTGCTGGAAGCAACAGCCACATTTGCAAAAGCTACTGTGACGGAAAATATCGCAGAGAAGAAAGAAGCACTGACACAGAAGGTGCAGAGCCTGGATCTGGAGAGTGTTCGGCTGGAGGAATTGCAGCAGCAGTTGAAGAACCGCATGGCAGAGAATGCCGAGTGGTTCCTGACCCACAACCCGGGTTCCCGTTTTATGACTGCCAGGGGAGAGACCGTCTCCGCAGAGATCCGGGATCTGATCAAGAAGCTTCGGCTGGATCGTTTGAAAGAGAAGAGGAACCGGCAGTAAGCAGGTTTTCACAGAAATTTCATATTTTGTTTGTTGACTTTGTTAGAACTCTAACGTATAATCGTTAGAGTTCTAACTTGTTTATGAGAGATTCAGAGCTTGAGTGGTTTTGCGAATGGCTCTGACTCTTGAGATATTATGGAAGGAGGACCATAAGTTTGGAGATGGAGAATCATCCGATTAAGGCAATCATGGACTTGAGTCATCTGGTAAGAAGAGCGACAGAGCAGCAGATGGCAGATCTGGAGATCTCTTCTGTGCAGAGCCGGGTACTGGGCTATCTGTGGTGGAAGGCCTGGAAGAAGGAACCTGCATTTCAGAAGGAGCTGGAAGCAGAGTTTAAGATCCGCCGGTCATCCGTGTGCAGCGTGGTGCAGTGTCTGGAGAAGCGGGGACTGCTGGAGCGCAGAAGCGTAAGTACCGATGCCAGACAAAAGGAGCTGGTACTGACAGATGAAGGAATGAAGATACAAAGTGAGGTCATCAATCGTCTGGAGCAGATGGAATCGAAGATGAACGGATGGCTCACACCGGAGGAACGGTCGTGGTGGATCCGTTGTATCAATAAATTGGAGACTGGATTGAAGGAGGCAGAATATGATTAAGAAACTCATGTCATATATCGGAGAATATAAGCGAGATACGCTGCTTTCACCGATCAGTGTGACTTTTGAAGTCATTCTGGAAGTGCTGCTGCCCATGCTGATGGCGAAAGTCATTGACAATGGTGTGGAAGCAGGAAATATGAATTATGTGGTGAAGATGGGACTGCTGATGCTGGCAGTTGCCATGCTCTCTCTGGCGGCAGGAACCCTGTCCGGCGTATTTGCAGCGAGAGCATCCATGGGATTTGGTAAAAATTTAAGAAAGGCTATGTATGACAATATTCAGGATTTTTCTTTCCAGAACATTGACCATTTTTCCACAGCTGGCCTTGTAACCCGTATGACCACCGATGTGACCAACGTACAGAATGCATACCAGATGCTGATCCGTATGTTTGTCCGTGCCCCGATCATGATGATCTCAGCACTGGTAATGTGTGTATCTATCAGTCCGAAGATTTCCCTGATCTTCCTGATCGCACTGGTATTCTTAGGCGGCGTGATGGCATTTATCGTAAGCCACGCATTTCCGATCTTTGATAAGATGTTCAAAGGCTATGATAAGCTGAATGCCAGCGTTCAGGAGAATCTGACCGGTATCCGCGTGGTGAAAGCGTATGTGAGGGAAGACCATGAAAATAAGAAATTCTGTGATGCTACAGACAATCTGAAAAAGATGAGTGTCCATGCAGAGCGTCTGGTCATCATGAACCAGCCGGTGATGCAGTTTACAGTGTACACCTGTATTCTTCTGATCTCCTGGATCGGCGCAAAGATGATCGTTGGAAATGGCTCCATGACCACCGGAGATCTGATGAGTCTGTTTACTTACACCATACAGATTCTCATGAGTCTGATGATGATCTCCATGGTATTTGTTATGGTGACCATGGCAAGCTCTTCTGCAAAGCGTATTGTGGAAGTACTGGATGAGAAGAGCAGCCTGACCAATCCGGAGCAGCCGATCTACGCAGTAAAAGACGGTTCCATTGAGTTTGATCATGTGGATTTTGCTTACGGAGATGAGCAGGATAAAGAAGCGCAGCAGGAAAAATGCGTACTTCGTGATATTAATCTTTCCATTCACTCAGGTGAGACCATTGGAATCATCGGTGGAACCGGAAGTTCCAAGTCTACCTTTGTACAGTTGATCCCACGTCTGTATGATGTACTGAATGGTGCGGTCAAAGTCGGCGGTGTGGATGTGCGTGATTATGACATCGAGACTCTTCGTAATGAGGTGTCCATGGTGCTTCAGAAAAATGTACTGTTCTCCGGTACGATCCTTGAAAATCTCCGTTGGGGCAACAAAGATGCGACGGAGGAAGAGTGCCGTCATGCCTGTGAACTTGCGCAGGCCAGTGAATTTATTGAGAAAATGCCCCAGGGCTATGAGACTTATATTGAGCAGGGTGGAACCAATGTGTCCGGCGGACAGAAGCAGCGTCTCTGTATTGCAAGAGCTCTGCTGAAGAAGCCGAAGATCCTGATCCTTGACGATTCCACCAGTGCAGTGGATACCAAGACGGATGCATTGATCAGGACGGCATTCCGTGAGGAGATCCCGGATACGACCAAGCTGATCATTGCCCAGCGTATTTCTTCTGTACAGGATGCAGACCGTATCCTTGTACTGGACCAGGGACGGATCTCAGGAATGGGAACTCATGATGAGCTTCTAAGGACCAATGAGATCTACCGCGATATTTACAGATTACAGCAGAAAGGAGCGGGAGAAAATGAGTAAAATGATGGGACCGGGACAGAAACCAGGTGGCAATCCGGACATGAAGCGCCGCGGAAGCCGTAACCCGGGCAAGACTCTGAAGCGCCTGCTCGGTTATATCTGGAAATATTATAAAATGGAATTCGTGATCGTACTGATCGCTATCGTGATCAGTTCCCTTGCCGGAGTGGCAGGCAACCTGTTTATTAAAAATCTGATCGATGATTATATTACACCGTTCCTTACCTCGGCAGATCCGACCTTTGCACCGCTTCTGCGGGCATTGCTTGTGATGGCGGTTATCTATTATGCAGGAACGGCAGCCACATATCTGTATGCAAGACTGATGATCAATGTGACTCAGGGAACCTTGAAGCAGATCCGTGATGAGATGTTCACGCATATGGAGAAACTGCCGATCAAATATTTTGATACCCATGTACATGGTGATATCATGAGCTGCTATACCAATGATACGGATACCCTGCGTCAGATGATCAGCCAGAGTATTCCACAGTTATTCAGCTGTTCCATCACGATTATCGGCACTTTTATTTCCATGATCGTACTGAGCCCGCAGCTGACTCTGCTGATCATTGTAATGATCTTCGTTATGTTGAAAACAGTCAGAAAGATAGGCTCTCAGAGTGGAAAATATTTCATCGAACAGCAGAAAGATCTTGGAAAACTGAACGGTTATATTGAGGAAATGATGGAAGGCCAGAAGGTTGTAAAGGTATTCTGTCATGAAGAGGAGTCCAAGAAGAATTTTAATGTTCTTAATGACGGACTGTTCAACAGTGCAAAAAATGCAAATACCTATGCAAATATTCTGATGCCTGTCATGGCGAACCTTGGAAATATCAACTATGTACTGACTCTTGGGGTGGGATCTGTCCTTGCTATTACCGGAATCGGCGGTCTGACTCTTGGTGGTCTGGCATCCTTCCTGCAGTTGACCAGAAGCTTCAATATGCCGATCACGCAAGTGTCTCAGCAGTTCAACTCTATCATTATGGCATTGGCTGGTGCTGAGCGTGTGTTTGATCTGCTTGATGAGCCAGAAGAAGTGGATAATGGTTATGTGACGCTGGTAAATGCAGTGGAGCAACCGGATGGAACTCTCAAGGAGTCTCCGGTACGTACCGGTGTCTGGGCATGGAAACATCCTCATCAGGCAGACGGCACTGTCACTTATGAAAAACTGCAGGGTGACGTGGTGTTTAATGGTGTGGATTTTGGATACAATGATGACAAGATCGTGCTTCATGACATTAAGATGTATGCAAAGCCAGGTCAGAAGATCGCCTTTGTAGGAGCAACAGGAGCTGGTAAGACCACCATTACCAATCTGCTGAACCGTTTTTATGATATTCAGGATGGAAAGATCCGCTATGATGGCATCAATATTAACAAGATCAAGAAGCCGGATTTAAGAAGATCCCTTGGAATGGTACTGCAGGATACCCATTTGTTCACCGGAACAGTGGCAGACAATATCCGTTATGGAAAGCTGGATGCAACAGACGAGGAAGTTGTTGCAGCTGCAAAACTTGCAAATGCACATTATTTTATTACCAAACTTCCGCAAGGATATGATACAATGCTGGATGGAGACGGCTCGGAACTCTCTCAGGGCGAGCGTCAGCTGCTGGCCATCGCCAGAGCAGCTATCGCCGACCCACCGGTACTGGTGCTGGATGAGGCAACCTCCAGTATTGATACTCGTACAGAGACCATTGTACAGAATGGTATGGATAAGCTGATGAAGGGACGTACAGTATTTGTCATTGCCCATCGTCTGTCTACGATCAAGAACTCTGACGTGATCATGGTTCTGGATCAGGGACGGATCATTGAGCGTGGAGACCATGAATCGCTGCTGGCAGAGAAAGGACGCTACTACCAGTTATATACAGGAGCTTTTGAGCTGTCATAAGGAAATTAGATGATTGCCTGCCAGATACCAACATCTGGCAGGTACTTTACGGTTTTCAGAAAACTTATATGAGGAGACAAAAGAAGTGGATCGAATGAAAAATAATGTTCTGCTGGTGCTCACAGCCCTGATCTGGGGCTGCGCATTTGTGGCACAGAGCGTGGGCATGGATTATGTGGGACCTTTTACCTTTAATATGACAAGATTCCTGATCGGAGCGGTTGTGCTGCTGCCGGTGATCTGGTTTATGGATCATCAGCGGGCGGCTGATCAGAATGCGGATGGTGTTTGCAGAATCAATCCTGATACGGACGGTGCTGCCAAAAACGATCCTGCAGATCGGAAGACTGTGATCATTGGCGGAATCTGCTGTGGAACCGCACTGGCTGTTGCCAGTACCCTGCAGCAGTGGGGTATCTTATTTACGACGGTTGGAAAAGCCGGATTCATCACAGCTATGTATATTGTGATCGTGCCGCTGCTGGGTGTATTTATCGGTAAGAAAGTACGTCCGCTGATCATTGGCTGCGTAGCTATCGCTGTTGTTGGATTCTATTTTCTGTGTATGACGGAGAGCCTTTGCCTGGGACTGGGAGATTTTCTGGTGCTGCTGTGTGCGATTGCATTTTCAATCCATATTCTGGTGATCGATCATTTTTCGCCGAAAGTGGATGGCGTGAAAATGTCCGCGATCCAGTTTCTGACAGCTGCGATCATCAGTGCAGTCCCAACTCTGCTGTGGGAGCAGCCGGTGTTTACGGAGATCCTGCAGGCATGGCAGCCGGTGCTTTATGCCGGTGTAATGTCCTGTGGAGTGGCATACACCTTGCAGATCATAGCTCAGAAAAATGCAGATCCCACGGTAGCCTCCCTGCTTCTCAGTCTGGAGTCCGTGTTCTCGGTACTGGCTGGCTGGGTACTGCTGGGACAGGGACTGAGTCTTAAGGAAATGTTTGGCTGTGTGCTGATCTTCTGTGCGATCATTCTGGCACAGCTGCCGGAGAAGAAGAAAATGTAGAAGCCGCTGCCCGTATGAAATTTTTAAAGTCATACGGGCAGCAGCTTATTTCGCATTTCCTTTTATAAACTGTCTTCCTTCATGATCCATCTCATAATTTTCTTTATAGATCAACTGTGAGATCGGCACGATTTCATACCCTTTCTCCTGAAGCCCGGTGATCACACGTTCCAGGGCATCCGGAGTGTATTTGGCACCATTGTGCATAAGAATGATTGAGCCATTTCCAAGATGATCATTATCTACCACACGGGAGACGATATTGTCAGCCCCGTAGTCCTTCCAGTCTAAACTGTCAATGTCCCACTGTATCACATGATATCCAAGGCTATTTGCTGTATTAATCAGTGTATCATTGTAGTCTCCATAAGGTGGACGGAAGAGGATCATATCCTGTCCGGTCAGTTCCTTTACTTTATCGTGAACCTTCTGAATCTCCTGTTTACATTCATCGGCTGACAGTGTGGACATCTGTTTATGATTCTCACTGTGATTACCAAGATCGTGTCCGGCTGCAGCAATAGCTTTTACATCATCAGGGTAAGATTCCACCCAACCTCCAGTCATGAAGAACGTGGTTTTCACATGATACTTTTCTAGAATGGACAGCAAGGTCTCGGTTTGTTCGTTGCCCCAGGCAGCATCGAAGCTGATTGCAACTTTAGGACTTTCGGTATTGACACAGTAGATCGGCAGCTTCCTGGAACTCACAATTCCAGATGTTGGAGTTAACTGTTTCTGGAAGGAAAAAAGACAGATGAGTACAAGCATCAGGCAAAGGCAGGGAGCGGTTATGCGCTGAATGGAAAGAGAGGATAGAAAGGAAGCAATGCGTTTCATAAGACCTCCGGAATTATTCAGATATTTCTAAAATAATGTATGTATAAGGAAAAATGGATATGCCACTTTTTAAGATGTAAAACTTGGAATAGAGTAGAAATGATTTTCAAAAGACCGATGCAGGACGTTCTGCATCGGTCTTTTTCCTACAATCAGCACTTGAAATTTCTCTTCTTGTTTTGTATAATGGAAAGCAACGTGAATACGTGTATACAAAATAACTGACAGATGGGGTGCGTTTGTATGAGCAATATTACCATGATGGAATTGAGCAGAGAACTGGATGAGCAGTTCGACCGGCTTGTAAATGAATGTAGAGTATCTGGCGAGATCAATCAGGAACTTTATACAGAATATGACGTCAAACGTGGTCTGCGTGATGCCAATGGTAAAGGTGTACTGACCGGTCTGACGGAGATATCTGATGTCCTTTCGTATAAAAGTGTGGATGGAAAGAAGATGCCTGCAGAGGGGGAATTGTATTTCCAGGGATACAATGTACAAGATCTGATCCAGGGATTTGAAGATCGCAGATATGGTTTTGAAGAGACCACATATCTGTTGTTGTTTGGCAGTCTGCCCACACCGAAGCAGCTTAGAAGCTTTGTACGTATTGTAAAGAGTCTCCAGGAGTTGTCCGGACAATTCCTGCGCGACGTAGTAATGAAGGCTACCAGTCAGAATCAGATGAATGCATTACAGAGATGTATTCTAACCTTGTATTGTTATGATGCCAACCCGGATGAGGTAACAGTTCCCAATGTACTGCGCCAGTCCCTGCAGCTGATCGCAAAGATGCCGCAGATCGCAGTGCATTCTTACTGTGCATGGAGACATTTTCATGCTGACGACACGCTGGTGATCCGTCTGCCGAATAAAGAGATGTCCATTGCAGAAAATATATTACAGATGATTCGCCCGGATGGAGAGTTTACCGAGTTGGAAGCGAAGGTACTGGATGTGGCACTGGTGCTGCATGCGGAGCATGGTGGTGGTAACAACTCTACATTTACCAATCATGTAGTCACTTCTTCTGGAACAGATACCTATTCTGCTACGGCGGCTTCCATTGCATCGCTGAAAGGTCCCCGTCATGGTGGCGCCAACCTGAAGGTACAGCAGATGTTTGCTGATATTAAGAGATGCTGCCCGGATTATGAGGATGAAAAAACACTGACCCAATATCTGGAAGGTATGCTGGATAAAAAAGTATTTGACAAATCCGGTCTCATCTATGGTATGGGCCATGCAGTCTATACACTGTCCGACCCTCGTGAAGTGATTCTGAAATCCTATGCTAAGCGGCTTTCTGAGGAAAAAGGACTACAGAAAGAATATGAGTTGTATGAGAGAGTAGAGCGTCTGGCAGGCGAAGCAATCGCCAGAAAACGTCATCTGTTCAAACCAATCTGTGCCAATGTGGATTTCTACAGCGGATTTGTATATTCCATGCTGGGGATTCCGGAGGAGCTTTATACACCGATTTTTGCAATCTCCCGTATTTCCGGATGGAGTGCCCATCGGCTGGAGGAAGTTGTCAACAATGGTAAGATCATCCGTCCTGCGTACAAATATGTGGGATACCACAGACCGTACTGTGCACTGGATGAACGCCACGAATAATAGTTACAAATGCATAAAAAGAAGACGCGATTTTCTGGCAGATGTTCAGAGAATCGCGTCTTCTTTTTGTGATATTTCACAAAAAAGTGATGGCAAAAATGAGAAATATGACGAAAATGATTATGGACGACAAAAATCACTTGTATTTATCTGAAAAAAGCCGTATGATTGATTCATAAGAACTGGAAACGTTTCCAGAAAAGGATGATCAGGAGGATAATGATATGAAAAAGAGGTTAGTAGCACTGACACTTACATGTGCACTTGCAGCGACTGCGCTTGCAGGATGCGGTGGATCAACTGGCGGGGACAGTACAGCTTCCGGTGACTCTACAGCAGCAACCGAGACTTCCACAGCAGCAACCGAGACTTCCACAGCAGAAGGTTCTGTATATTATCTGAACTTCAAGCCGGAGCAGGATCAGCAGTGGCAGGATCTGGCAAAAGCTTACACAGAGGAGACCGGTGTACCGGTAACTGTTGTAACAGCAGCATCTGGTAATTATGAGACAACTCTGATGAGTGAGATGGGTAAGAGCGGAGCACCGACTCTGTTCCAGGTAAACGGACCGGTTGGTCTGGCAAACTGGAAGGATTACTGCTATGACCTGTCTGGCAGTGATATTTACGGACAGCTTACCAGTGACAACTACGCACTGAAAGAGGGAGACACCGTATATGGTGTTGCATATGTAATCGAGTCTTATGGACTGATCACAAACAAAACATTACTTGAGAAGGCTGGTTATACCATTGATGATATCAAATCTTTCGCAGACCTGAAGAAAGTGGCTGAGGACATCACCGCCCGTTCTTCCGAGCTTGGATTTGCTGCATTCACATCCGCTGGTATGGATGGATCTTCTGACTGGAGATTCAAGACTCATCTGGCAAACCTGCCGATCTACTTTGAGTATCAGACAGATGGCATCAGCAGCACAGATGCAATCAAAGGAACCTATCTCGACAACTACCGTGACATCTGGGATCTGTACATCAACAACAGCACCTGCGATCCGGCAGAACTCTCTGCTAAGACCGGTGATGATTCCAGAAATGAATTCCTGGCAGGCGATGCAGTCTTCTTCCAGAATGGTTCCTGGGAGTATGGTAACCTGACTGGCGAAGGTGGATACACTGACGACGATCTGGCAATGATCCCGATCTATATCGGTGCTGGTGATGAAGCAAATCAGGGACTGTGTACTGGTACAGAGAACTACTGGTGTGTAAATAACCAGGCAGATGAAGCTGATATTCAGGCAACACTGGATTTCATCAACTGGTGTGTAACTTCTGAGCTGGGAACCAAGACCATGGCAGACGATATGGGATTCGTTATTCCGTTCAAGGGCGCACAGGAATCTCCGAACCTGTTTGTAAAACAGGATACTGCTTACACTGCAGAAGGCAAGACTCCGGTATCATGGAACTTCACAACCATGCCGTCTGAGGAGTGGAAGAATGGCTTAGGACAGGCACTGACCGCTTACGCAGCAGATCAGACCGATGCAAACTGGGATGCAGTAGTATCTGCATTTGTAGATGGATGGGCAACTGAGTATCAGCTGGCAAATGGACAGTAGATAACGGAACAGCAGAACCGTTGAAAAGGGCAGGCAAGTTACTTGCCTGCCCTTTTTATCGCAAAATTCTGACTGACGAGAGAAAGGAGTACAGAATTTATGGAAAAAGCAGTCAAACGATATGCACCGATATTTGTACTGCCCACATTCCTGGCATTTGTGATCGGTTTTATTCTTCCGTTCATAGAAGGACTGTATCTGTCCTTCTGTCAGTTCACTACCGTAAAGGACGCAAAGTTTATCGGAATCGGCAATTATCAGCGGATCTTTACGGACAGTACATTTACAAATTCTTTTAAGTTCACGGTGTTATTTGCCGTTGCTTCGATCGTGCTGATCAATGTGATCGCATTTATCCTGGCATTGCTTCTGACACGGAAATTAAAAGGAACCAATATTTTCAGAACCATCTTTTTCATGCCGAACCTGATTGGTGGAATCGTGCTTGGATATATCTGGCAGATTCTGATCAACTGTGTGCTTTCCATTGTTGGAAAACCGCTTCTGGCATTGAATACCAGTGCAGGTTACTGGGGACTGATCATCCTCATGTGCTGGCAGCAGATTGGTTACATGATGATCATCTATATTGCAGGACTTCAGAATGTATCGGATGATCTGATCGAGGCAGCACAGATCGATGGAGCTACCTGGTGGAAGACCCTCTGGAAGGTAAAGCTTCCTATGGTAATGCCGTCTATCACCATCTGTGTATTTCTGACATTGACCAACTCCTTCAAGCTCTTTGATCAGAACCTGGCTCTGACCGGTGGAGATCCGAACCATTTCACAGAGATGCTTGCTCTCAATATTTATCAGACTTTCTATGCGAGGGCAGGAGCCCAGTGGAAAGGACTTGGACAGGCAAAAGCAGTTCTGTTCTGTGTTCTGGTCATTGCAATCTCCATGATCCAGCTGAAGGCAACACGTTCCAGGGAGGTGCAGCAGTAGATGGGTAAGAAAAAGAGAATGATAGATTCTATATGGGTTGTACTTTTATCCATACTGGCAGTATTATATGTATATCCCATTATTATGATCCTGTTCAATTCCATGAAAAAGGAGACAGCGATCACCACCGCGGGCGCATTCAGCCTGCCGACTGCAGATGCCTTTGCAGGTATTGAAAATTATATCAATGCTATTGCATCCAAAGGATTTCTGCAGAGTCTGTGTTATAGCCTTCTGATCACCATTACATCGGTGCTCGCGATCCTTGTCTGCTGTTCCATGTGCGCATGGTACATTACCAGAGTCAAAGGACCGGTATCGAAGATGTTATATTTCCTGTTTGTATTTTCTATGGTGGTTCCGTTTCAGATGGTTATGTTCACCCTGTCACAGACAGCGGACAGTCTGAAGCTCAACACTCCGTGGAATATCTGGATCATTTATCTGGGATTTGGAGCAGGACTGGCAGTATTTATGTTTGCAGGCTTTATGAAATCCATTCCGCTGGAGATCGAGGAAGCATCCATGATCGATGGATGTAATCCGATCCAGACCTTTTTCCTGATCGTGCTTCCGATCCTGAAGCCGACGCTGGTATCTGTAGGAATTCTGGAAGCTATGTGGGTATGGAACGATTATCTTCTGCCGACACTGGTATTGGATATTAAGAAATACAAGACGATCCCTATGTTGATCCAGTATTTCCGTGGAAGCTACGGAAAAGTAGAGATGGGTCCTATGATGGCAAGTATTATGCTGACAGTTATCCCGATCGTGATCGTATACCTGCTCGGACAAAAACATATTATCAAAGGAGTAGCTGCAGGAGCAGTTAAAGGATAATTGATGTTATGACCATCAAAGATATTGCAAAAGAATCCGGATATGCAGTAGGAACTGTGTCAAGGGTATTAAATAATCATCCAGATGTATCAGAGAAAGCAAGGGAGACGATCCTGGCGGTGGTGGAAAAGCACCATTTCCGATTAAATAACAATGCAAAACATCTGAAGCAGCAGGCCAGCAAAGGCATTGCAGTCATTGTGAAAGGTTCGCAGAATATGTTGTTTGCTTCCATTGTGGAGCGACTGCAGGGACTGATCGAGGAAAAAGATTTTGTCAGTTTCATCTATTATATCGGTGAGGAAGAAAATGAGGTGGAGCAGGCAGAGAGTGTCTGTCTGGAGCGGCATCCCAAGGGAATCTTCTTCCTGGGAAGTAATCTGGAGTTCTTCAGGGAACGGTTTGCAAGACTGGATGTGCCCTGTGTGCTGGTTACCAACTCAGCAGCAAAGTTATCTTTTCCGAATCTGTCCAGTGTCAGTACAGATGATGCTGCTGCAGCAGAGGCGGCGGTAGAATATCTGATCCGGCTGGGACATGAAAGAATCGGTGTGCTGGGAGGCCGGATGGAACGGTCGCATGCAGCATTTACCAGATGTATCGGATGTGAACAGGCATTTCGGAATCATGAGATGGTATTTGATAAGAAAAAGCAGTATGAACCGGCACTGTTTTCCATGGAAGAAGGCTATCATGCCATGGGAGCACTGCTTGATAAGATGCCGGAGTTGACTGCCGTATTCGCCATGGCGGATGTGCTGGCAGTGGGAGCGATCCGGGCGATCCGGGATCGAGGACTTCGGGTACCGGAGGATATCTCGGTGATTGGTTTTGATGGTATTGATCTGGGTAATTATCTGACACCCAGACTTACAACGATCCGTCAGAAGAGTGACAGGATCGCAGATCGCAGCATGGAGATCCTGGTTGACAGGATCGAGGAAGAAAAAGAAGCAATACATGAGCTGGTATCTTTTGACATTATTGCCGGAGAGAGTGTGGCGAAGGTGTCCACGCAGAAGTAATATCCGGATGTTGGGAGACTCAGAACAGGAGGAACAAAAATGGCTGATATCACGTTTAAACATGTGGTAAAAACATATGATAAAGGAAATACCGTAGTGCCGGATCTGAATCTGGAGATCAAGGACAAAGAGTTTGTTGTTCTGGTTGGACCATCCGGCTGCGGAAAATCGACAACCCTGCGTATGATCGCAGGACTGGAGGAGGTATCAGGCGGCGAGCTGTATATTGGTGATCGCAAGGTCAATGACGTGCCGCCCAAGGACAGAGACATTGCCATGGTATTCCAGAGCTATGCGCTCTATCCACATATGACTGTCTATAAGAATATGGCATTTGCGCTGGAACTGAAAAAGGTTCCAAAGGATGAGATTGATAAAAAGGTAAGGGAAGCAGCAAAAATCCTGGGACTGGAAGAATATCTGAAGAGAAAACCAAAGGAGCTGTCTGGAGGTCAGCGCCAGCGTGTGGCCCTGGGACGTGCTATGGTGCGTCAGCCGGCTGTATTCCTGCTGGATGAGCCGCTGTCCAATCTGGACGCCAAGCTTCGTACAGAGATGAGAAGTCAGATCGCAGCACTTCACAAACGTCTGCAGACCACATTTGTCTATGTCACCCACGATCAGACCGAGGCTATGACCATGGGAGACCGGATCGTAGTCATGAAAGATGGAGTGATTCAGCAGTTCGATACACCGCAGATGCTGTATAACTATCCGTGTAATAAATTTGTGGCAGGATTCATCGGTTCTCCGCAGATGAATTTCCTTAATGTAGTTGTGAAAAAAGAAGGCGAGAATCTGTTCCTGACCTTTGGTACTTATAAGATCCCGGTACAGAAGCCGGAGCTGGAAGCTTATGTGGACAAAGAGGTGATCATGGGAATCCGGCCGGAAGACATTCATGCGGAAGAGTCATTCCTGTCTATATCAGAAGCTTCTAACATTGAAGCAAACGCGGATCTGGCAGAGATGATGGGTTCAGAGATTTATCTGTATCTGAACTGCTGTGGACAGAAAATGGTAGCAAGAGTACCGTCCCGTACTGGCATCCGTGCCGATGATATGGTGAAACTGGCTCTGGATGTGAATAAGATTCATGTATTTGATGCAGAGACAGAGAATGTGATCTGTCACTGATGAACAGACAGATCAACTATTCGGAGGGAACATGCTATGATGGATAAAACACAGCAGAAGAAGAGCAGTGGAGTCCTGATGCATCTTTCGTCACTTCCGTCAGAATACGGAATTGGAAGTATGGGTGCTCCTGCCCGAAAATTTGTGGATTTTCTGAAGAAGGCGGGGCAGACATACTGGCAGATGCTGCCAATCTGTCCTACCAGCTATGGAGATTCGCCCTATCAGTCTTTTTCGGCTTATGCGGGAAATCCGTATTTTATTGATCTGGAAATGCTGGAAAGTGCCGGTTATCTGGAAGCGGAAGATTATAAGACGGTTGACTGGGAAAGTGCACCGGACCATGTGAATTATGGAGCATTGTATCAGAAGCGTTATCCGATCCTCAGAAAGGCAGTCAGAAGGTTTCAGGAGACTGCATCGGATGACTATGAAGCGTTTTGCAGGCAAAATGATTATTGGCTTCATGACTATGCTTCCTTTATGGCACTGAAGGCTGCCAGCGGCGGAAAAGCCTGGATGGACTGGGAACCGGCATTAAGAAATCGGGAGCAGAAAGCCCTTGAACATGCGGCGGCCGCTTATAAAGAAGAGATTGAATTCTGGAAAAGCCTGCAGTATCTGTTCTTTGAACAGTGGAAGGCTTTGAGAGAATATGCCAATGAGGCAGGACTTCAGATTATAGGAGATCTTCCTATCTATGTGTCTCTGGACAGTGTGGACGTGTGGGCACACCCGGAACTGTTTCAGCTGGATGAGAACAAAGTGCCAAGAGAGGTGGCGGGATGTCCGCCAGATGGATTTTCTGCTGATGGACAGCTGTGGGGAAATCCGCTGTTTGACTGGGATTATATGAAACAGAATGGTTACCGGTGGTGGATTGCCAGGATTGGTTATCTGTGTAAAGTCTATGATATGCTCAGGATTGATCATTTCCGTGGATTTGATTCCTATTTTGCCATTCCTTATGGAGATACCAATGCAAAACGGGGATACTGGAAGCAGGGACCGGGCATGGATCTGTTCCATGCAGTGGAGCAGCAGATCGGAGCACAGAACATTATGGCGGAAGATTTAGGCTATATGACTGAGTCTGTGAAAAAACTGCTGGCAGACAGTGGCTTTCCGGGGATCAAGCTGTTACAATTTGCTTTTGACAGCAGAGATGGCGGAGGCACCAGTTATTTTCCGGAGGATTATCCACCAAACTGTGTGGCTTATGTGGGAACTCATGACAATGATACTGCAGTCGGGTGGACAACTTCTGCAGAGCCAGAGGATGTGAAGCGTGCCTATGATTATCTGGGTGTGACTGACGCTGCAGATATCAACTGGGTCATGATGCGTGCCATCTGGGACAGCCGGGCGAATCTGACCATTGTACTGGCTCAGGATCTGCTGGGACTGGGAAGCGAGTCCAGAATGAATAAGCCGTCCACCGTGGGCAGTAACTGGTGCTGGCGGGCAGTGGAAGGCTGCTTTACGGATGCACTGGCTGCAAAAGTGCGTGGAGAGATGGAGCGTTTTGGAAGGCTTGACAGACCGGATAAAAAAGTTTGAAAAAGTGCGAAAATACAGTTGACATCAGGTATTGGCTGTGCTAAGATAACTAAGGTTATGAAATGAAAGAAGAGTATCCACTCTCACCTTGGCACATAGCACAGTCAGTGACCTGGGTTAATACAGTATTGAAATGTGTTTTGCGGCACATTCCTTTTGTATGATAGGTGGATAGTTTTCTACCTATTTTTTTATGTTTCGGAGGTGTACAACTATTAGCGAATTAATGATCAACGAGCAGATCAGGGACAGAGAAGTCCGTCTGATTGGTCAGGATGGTGAACAGTTAGGTGTAATGCCCATCACAGAAGCGATGAAGTTAGCGAGGGAGGCTGAGCTGGATCTGGTAAAGATTGCTCCGACCGCAAAACCGCCTGTATGTAAGATTATCGACTATGGAAAATATCGGTATGAGCAGGCAAGAAAAGAGAAGGAAGCAAAGAAAAAACAGAAAACCATCGAAATCAAAGAAGTTCGCCTGTCTCCGAATATTGATGAGAACGATCTGAACACGAAGGTAAATGCAGCAAGAAAGTTCATCGAGAAGGGTAACAAAGTAAAAGTAACTCTTCGTTTCCGCGGACGTGAGATGGCTCATGTACAGAGCAGCAAACAGATTCTGGATGTATTCTCAGAGCGGATGGCAGATGTCGCAGTGGTCGATAAAGCTCCTAAGATGGAGGGCCGCAGCATGACTATGTTTTTAACGGAAAAACGTTAAGGATAAAATATTTTAGTAGTTTAGGAGGAATCAACATATGCCAAAGGTAAAAACAAGTAGAGCAGCCGCAAAACGTTTCAAAAAGACGGGAACCGGTCAGTTAAAGAGAATGAAAGCTTATAAGAGCCATATCTTAACCAAAAAATCTCAGAAGAGAAAGAGAAATCTTCGTAAAGCTACCATTACGGATGCTACCAATGTAAAGAACATGAAGAAGATTTTACCGTATTTATAAGATTTAGGAAGTTAAGGAGGAAGAAAGATGGCAAGAATTAAAGGCGGATTAAACGCTAAAAAGAAACACAATAGAGTATTGAAGCTGGCAAAAGGTTACAGAGGAGCCAGAAGCAAACAGTATAGAGTAGCTAAACAGTCTGTTATGAGAGCTCTTACCAGCGCTTATGCAGGACGTAAACAGAGAAAACGTCAGTTCAGACAGCTGTGGATCGCTCGTATCAACGCAGCAGCACGTATGAACGGACTGTCCTACAGCAAGTTCATGTATGGTCTGAAGAGCGCAGGCGTTGAGATGAACCGTAAGATGCTTGCAGAGCTGGCTGTAAATGATGCAGCAGCATTCACTGCACTGGCAGAGACTGCTAAGAAAGCACTGAATAAATAAGTATGACACAAAAGCCCTTGGAATATCTGCCGCACGGTGAAGATCCGAGGGCTTTTTCATTCACATATTATAATAAGGAAAGAAGGAACAGAACATGACAAAGATTGAGATTATTTCCGGTTTCCTTGGAGCCGGCAAGACCACACTGATCAAGAAGATGTTGAAGGAAGTATTTCCAGGCGAGAAGATTGTTCTGATCGAGAATGAATTTGGCGAGATCGGTATCGATGGAGGATTCCTCAAGGATGCCGGCGTACAGATCACAGAGATGAACTCCGGCTGCATCTGCTGCTCTCTGGTGGGTGATTTTGGTACTGCCCTGAAGCAGGTGATTGAGACTTATGCACCAGATCGTATTCTGATCGAGCCGTCAGGCGTTGGCAAGCTGTCCGACGTGACCAAAGCTGTTATGGGTGTGGCTGCACATGAGCAGGTAGAACTGAACAGCTCTGTGACTGTTGTAGATGGTCAGAAATGCAAGATGTATATGAAGAACTTTGGTGAGTTCTTTAACAACCAGGTAGAGAACGCAGGAACCATCGTGATCAGTCGTACCCAGAAGATGTCTGAGGACAAGCTGGATGCATGCGTGGCTATGCTGCGTGAGAAGAATCCGAAGGCTGCAATCATCACTACTCCGTGGGATGAGCTGAAAGGCGAGCAGATCCTGGCAGCTATGGAACATCAGGATCTGATCATGAAAGAGGAGATGGAGCATCTGATGGAAGAGCATGATCATTGCTGTGACCATGATCACGATCATCACGATCACGACCATCATGACCATCACGATCATGAGCATTGCTGTGACCATGACCATCACGACCACGATCATCACGACCATGATCACGGCCCGGACTGCACCTGTGGCTGCCACGATCATGACCATGATCATCACCACCATCATGCAGATGAAGTATTTTCCAGCTGGGGCAAAGAGACTCCGCATAAATATTCTGAGGAGCAGCTTCGAGAGATCCTTACCAGACTGTCTGATGACGATGAGTGTGGCATTATCCTGCGTGCAAAAGGAATCCTTCCGTGTACAGATGGAACCTGGCTTCACTTTGATATGGTTCCGGAAGAATTTGAGGTGCGTCACGGAGAGGCAGACTACACTGGCCGTCTGTGCGTGATCGGTTCCCATCTGAACGAAGAAGAACTGGCAAAAGTATTTGGCCTGACAGAATAATGAGGTAAATAATAATGGCAAAGATCCCTGTATTTGTCGTACACGGATTTCTGGAGAGCGGCAAGACCCGGTTTGTGCAGGAGACTCTGGCGGATGATTATTTCTCCGGCGGCGAACGCAACCTGGTCATTGCCTGCGAAGAAGGAGTCGAAGAGTACGAAGACGAACTTCTTCAGAAGACCAACACCACGTTGGTGGTTCTGGAGGATAAGTCTGAATTTAATGAAATGTTTCTGGCAGAGTGTCAGAAGAAGTATAAGCCTACCCAGATCATTGTAGAGTACAACTGTATGTGGGGACTGGACTATCTGCGGGAAATGTATATGCCAAAGGGATGGTTCGTGGCACAGGTCATCACGACTGTGGATGCAACCACCTTCGATGTATATCTGAAAAATATGAAATCCCTGTTCATGGAGATGGCAAAGGATTCTGATCTGATCATCTTCAACCGCAGTACGGATGAGACACCGGCAGCTACGTATAAGCGAAATATGCGTGCAGTTAATCCGAAAGCTCAGGTGGTATTTGAAAAAGAAGATGGAAGCCAGCTGGAATTCGAAGAGGAGATGCCGTTCGATATCAATGCGGATGTGATTGAGATCTCTGATGTAGATTATGGTATCTGGTATATTGATGCCATGGATCATCCTGAGAAATACGATGGCAAGACCATGCGCTTTAAGGCGATGGCCTATACCGGAGGACGTCTGCCGAAGGGATATTTCGTTCCGGGACGTATGGCTATGACCTGCTGTGCGGACGATACGGCTTTCATCGGTTTCCTGTGCAAATCTGCCTATGTGGACCGGATAAAGTCCAAACAATGGCTGACTGTGACTGCAAAAGCGCATATTGAGAAGCGTGCAGAGTACAGCGGACAGGAAGGACTGGTACTGCAGTCCACCAATATCAAGAGTGCAGAGAAACCGGAAGAAGAACTGGTATACTTTTAAGTAATTAGCGTACAAAAGAAAAAGACTGTCTGACGATGCGACATACATTTGATATGTTTCCATTAGTCAGGCAGTCTTTTTGAATGCGGTTCTTATTTGTTTGCAAAAAGAACTTTTAAGAGGTTGATCGCCAGGGTCTTCTCTTCCTGGGTGCGGTCATGCATGAGCTGAACCAGCAGATTCATACTGGTGTCATCGGTTGCAATCACGTAATCAGACAGCAGGAAATCAATGGTAACACCCAGACGGTTGACAACCTTTACCAGCTTGTCCAGTGTAAGACTTCTCTCGCCGCGCTCGATCTGTCCAATGTAAGCAGTGGATACCCCAACTTCCTCTGCAAGTTTCTCCTGAGTCAGGTTCAGTCTCAGGCGCTCTTCGCGAATTCTTTTTCCTAATGCATGATAGTCCATATGTTTACCTTCCTTTCGACAACGAATTGCTTTCTTAAATGATACTTTGAAACCGGGTATAATTAGAATCTACAGAATGTGTTTTTTGAAAAACATTTTAAAAATATTTGACATTTTTGTCAAGATGAGGTATTATATCACACGTGATGCGGAAGTGTCGGAATTGGCAGACGAGCAAGATTCAGGTTCTTGTGAGCGCTACGCTCGTGAGGGTTCAAGTCCCTTCTTCCGCATTGGCTCCTACAATTTCAGGAGCTTTTTTCATGGGTAAGAAAAAAGTTAAAAAAGTTTAAAAAAACTGTTGACTTATGAGAATACCTATGATAGAATACATATCGTTGAGTCGTTAAAAACACAACGGTTTGCGGAAGTGTCGGAATTGGCAGACGAGCAAGACTAAGGATCTTGTGACCGTTAGGTCGTGTGGGTTCAAGTCCCATCTTCCGCATGCAGAGTAGTATGAGCTCTGTAAAATAAATTCATACGGTTTGCGGAAGTGTCGGAATTGGCAGACGAGCAAGATTCAGGTTCTTGTGAGCGTTACGCTCGTGAGGGTTCAAGTCCCTTCTTCCGCATGATGAAAGTTCCTGTGTGATACAGGAGCTTTTTTTTTTGCAAACAGATGCCAGCGTTGTCAGATAGGAGGTTCTTATGAGAGATCATATCTTGTGATATTTTCTACACTTTGTTCTATACCAAGTATCCGTCTCTGGAGCATTCTGCTTGTATAAAATGGTGATAGTTTATGGATAAATTTATGAATCATAAAAAGGGTGTAACCGCGCGGTTACACCCTTTTTTTAGATATTACGAACAAAAATTATCAAAAAATTTCATCAAAAAATTAAAATTGTCCATATACATGGGGGGGTAATGGTACAATTTCAGAAAATAATAATCGACAAACTTGGGTTACCAGGCTTTGTGTGAAAATATCGAAAAAAAATAAGGGGGAACAAATGCGAAAAGATATAGGAAAGAGACTGATTGCACTATGTATGGCTGCTCTTATTTTTACTACAAGCCCGTTGGATGCCATGGGAACCTATGGAGCCGTTGCGGCGGGGGAAAATTATGCAGAAGAAGTACAGCAGGCACAGGATCAACAAGATATGGCGGTGGTGGTAAATACACCGGATGAAGAGACCACAGATGTGAATGCTATGGAGGACTCTTCAGATCAGCAGAAGCCAGAGGAAAATGTGAAAGATCCGGAGACACCGGACGAGAACGGCGGAAGCGAAGAGACCCCGGAGACACCGGATGAGAACGGCGGAAGCGAAGAGACCCCGGAGACACCGGATAAGAACGGCGGAAGCGAAGAGACCCCGGAGAATCCGGACGAGAACGGTGAGGATGTAGAGACTCCGGAAAAACCGGATGAGAACGGTGAGGATGTAGAGACTCCGGAAAATCCAGATGAGACAACAGATGGAGCTGACCAGACAGAGAAACTTCCAGAAGCGACGGAGGAGGCACTGTACAAGGCGGAGGATCTGCGGTTCCTTGTACAGACAAAAGAAGACTTTGGTGATTTTGATCTGACTGATGGCATTGAATACGATGAAGAACATTATGAACTGTCGGTGAAAGACGATGGTGGTTTTGATTGTGATCTTGTTGGTGACTATGTAATTACCTATCTTCTAACTGCAAAAGATGAAGATCATGAAAATATCGAATTTACCAGAAGCATTTCTATTTATCCGGATGAACAGTATGTGCATGACGGAGTTGCGATTTACGAAAAAACTGGGGATATGGAAGTAAATCTGGATGAGTCTGAAAATGAAATTGCAACCTATGCTGCTGAATCTATAACAGTTAATGGAACGGGCATATATATGAACCCGCTGAATATTACAACGTCTACATGGTCGACTGGTACGGAGGTTATGTATGCAAGCGTGAACGGATACAACCGATTGGTTTATTGCTTGTGGTCGATGAAACGTACACCTAGTGGCACAAACAGTTACGCGGGAACATTTACGGGTGCCCTTCAAAAAAAGATGAACTATGTGCTTTATCATGGCGCACGTTATTATGGATCGACTTGCTTTTCGAACAAGTATTCGATGGGGTCTGCGAATGCAGATTATTATATAACCAGTATTGCGATTCATATGTTAAACGCAAAGGCAGGAAATGAACCTGGATATAATCTGGAAAGATACAAATTTTCGGGTACAAAAAAAGAATATTATAAGAAAGCAAAAAAATTGTATGATGATGCAAACGCGCATTATAAAGAGTATTCGGCAAACGAAATGTGGAATAAAGATAAAGTAACGATTACTCCATCATCGCAGCAGACTTGGACATATGATAAGAAAAATAATTATTATCGTGTGACGGGCATGTTTACACCACAGTTTAGTGATCCGGAAGCATATATTGGAAAAACAGCTGTTTCTTGCAAAAATACCTCAACCAAAGAAAATCTGGGAAAAGTTCGTTTTGAAAACAAGGATAGTATAACATCCCCATTTTGGATTTCATTAAACGAAAAAAACTACAATGCGTTACAATCTACAAAAGAGGGATCATTAAAAGCTACCATTCAATATTCGAGTTATAAGAGACGGGCTACCAGATACCTATATTCAGCAGGTAATAGTAGCTCGATGCAGCCACTTACCATGTTGCAGTTCGATGGAGATCCGGTTTCCCAGAGTGTGGATGTTACAGTATCTGTGCCCAAAACGCCTGTTCATATCTATTTGGATAAGCGAGAGGAAGGTACCAATATTAAGTTGTCAGGCGGATTCTCTTTTGATGTATATGAGTGGAACAAAAATAGTAGCTCATATAGGACAAAGGTGGGTACTTTGACATGGAATGGAACCTACTTTACAAATCAAAATTTTAATTTGTATATCACAGTCATCAATGAAGGACGATTCAAAATCGTAGAGACATCGACGGATGGCAAGCATACAGGAGGATGGTCAAAGGAAGTCAAAGCAACAGTGAATAATCCTGATATCTATCAGACACCGTCCAATCAACCGAATCCTTCTGTCGTTCAAATCCATAAAACAGCCAGCAACACAGGTAGAGCACTGGCCGGTGCACAGTATTGTGTCTATGAAGATTATGCATGTACAAAAGAGGTTGTTCGAACGTCTGTCACAGACACTTCGGGATATGCAACAACGTCGAAGTTTGTGAGAACACAGGAAACATATTATGTAAAAGAGATACAAGCACCTGACGGTTATCGATTATCCACAGAGGTGAAATCTGTAACCGTTCCGGCTGGTGGAACTGCATCGGTTGAATTCCAAAACGATCCAATGCAATATAAACTCAAGGTTGTGAAAACTTGTGGAGAGACAAAAAAACCGCTGGAAGGCGCAGTGTATGGGGTGTACTCTTCAACATCCGGCAACAATTTAAGCCTGATCACGAAAATTGGTCCGACTGATAAAAATGGAGAGGCAGTCAGTGGTTTGATAACTTATGATCCTGATCTGGATAGAGTATTTGTTAAGGAACTAGTTGCTCCAAAGTATCATGTGTTACCAGATCCTCAGATGACGCTTCCATATGCACTTGATTTAGCTGTTTCTTTTACAGATAAGGGTATAAGAGCAACTCATTATGGTGTGGATGATCCAGAAAAGACAACGGTAATAGTGCATAAAACGGATGATACAGGAAAAGGTCTTCCAGGTGCCAGGTTTGCGCTTTATAAAAATAAGAATTGCGCTGCCAGCGATCTGGTTCTGGAGCTGGGACCGACAGATTCTGCGGGAAAAGCAGAATCAGCTTCATTCCATGTTATGCAGGATGTATATTACCTGAAAGAGACACAGCCACCAAACGGATATCCATCGCAGCCGGATAAAGTGTATGAGATGACTGTCAAAACAGGGGTGACAAAAGGAGGAATTGAATATACCGTACCGAACTCCAACAAGATTCAGGTTGGAGTGTATAAATATGAGTTAGGTTCAGGAAAATCCAAACCATTAGCCGGAGCTGAATACACGTTATATTCAGATGCAGCATGCACTAAACGAGTAGTTAAACTGGGACCAACATCAACGAATGGATACGCTTCATCGGCTAAATTTGCATACAATGATATCAATCAAGGTATTTATTATATGAAAGAGACGAAAGCTCCTGCTGGATACAAACTGTCCACAGAAGTGAAGAGAATAGATGTCAGCAATGCAGTGAAAGATAATATCATACCATCTGTGACCTACTACAATAAGCCCTATGAGGTGAATGTAGAAGTTCTCAAAGTAGACAAAAATACAAGGAAAGCACTTGCCGGAGCTACATTCGATATATATCCGATGCAAGGCATTACTTATGGATCGGTTGCTCATGGAACCACGCTGGAAGATGGAAAAGTTATCCTGAGTTTTCATCCTACACAAGAGACCTACTGGCTTGTGGAAACAGAGGCACCGAATGGTTACTATTTGAATGAAGACTGGGTAAAAGGAACTAAAATTCAAGTATCGGAGTCAAATGAGGGAACAAAGATTCTGCAGTATACGGCAGAAAATAAAGAAAGATCCGATGATTTCCCCGTATATGTTGAAAAGAAGGATTTGGACAGCGGTGAATCTTTGAGCTTTGGAGAGTTTGATGTATGTGTAGAGAACTTGATAACAGGTGAGGTAGAAGTTGTAGGTCATATCAAAACGGATGCTGCGGGAAAAGGACACTTTGATAGAGTCCCACTTAGAGATAATGTGAAATATTATCTAAAAGAGACTAAAGTACCAATTAATTATTCTAGTCCAAATAAGACGTATGTGGGATCAGTGGGGAGTATTTTTCCATTTAAGCCAAATCCTGCACCGAATCAAACTCACAAGGTGTCGATTACAGCGGATAATCCTTCTGATAATCTGAAACAACATCTTTACATTAAGAAAATAGATAAAGAAACGGGGAAGGGGTTAAAAGGAGCAAAATTCAGAATTTACAAAGATGAAGCATGTACAGACTTTGTCTTTGAGACGGGTGAGACAGATGAATATGGAGTTACTTCAAACTTTACATTGCGTCAAGGCACATATTATGTAGATGAAATCCAATATCCGGATAATGGTCCATGGAAAAAAATTAAGCCGGTAAAAATTGATGCTTCTGGACGACTTGATGGCACTGTATACGAATATAAAGTTAAAAATGAACACGAAGAACCTTCCATCTCAATTTACAAGTATGATAGTGCGACAAAGCAGCCCTTGGCAAATGCACATTTTACAATTAAGGGTACAGGCTTACCGCCATATGGGGAAACTGTGGTAACAGGATCGGACGGATATTATAGAATCTCTCCGACAGAAAATGGTTGGTTGTATGAGCAGATGATACAAAGAGGTGCCGTTATAGGTGAAACAACCTATAGCATCTATGAATCTACAGCACCGGAGGGATATTCGGGATCTACACATACTATGACAGTGACGCTTAACTACGGTGAAAACAAAGTAGAGTTCCCGAACGACCCGCACTGGTATGGAATCTCCATAACCAAGACCGATGACTCTGGCAGCAAGAAACCAATCGAAGGAGCCGTATTTGGAATCTATACTAACCAGGAGTGTACGGAAGATAGTAAGCTGACCACGGTAATCACAGATGCAACGGGAAAGGCAGCTACGGATAAGTATTATTATCCGAAGTTACATGATAATCAGAAGGTGTGGATTCGAGAAGAATATGTTCCTGATGATTATGTATTGGATACGGAGCCTAGACCGTACACTTTGGTTACCAATAGATGGACCCAGGCAGCAATAGAAGATCCGCTGGTTACAAGAATACCGCTTGAGATCTACAAATACGAATTAAAATCTGATGGTACGAAGAAACCGTTGGAAGGGGTGAAGTTCTACCTGAACAGGACGGCTACAGTTAAGATAACGTCTGAGTCTATTGATCTTGGAACAACTTCTGCAACTGGTTATATCAAAAAGCAATTGCCGAAAGATGTAACACCGGGAGACTACTATCTGGTGGAAAAGGTGCCAAATGGCTATAAGAATCCGGAGAATCCACGGAAGATCACATTAGTGCAGGGTAATTCCAACCACTTCGATGTGGCGAATGTAACAAGCAACAGTAACTGGTATGGATTGAGTGTTCATAAGATTGATGCAGACTCTCAAAAACCATTGGAAGGTGTTGTATTTGATGTTTATACGGATCGGGCATGCACGAAGCTGATAGAGACATTAACGGCGACCAATGCAGATGGGCGATCCTATTCAAAGATTTATTCAGATAACAGTTTGTCCAATGTATGGGTAAAAGAAAGACCAAATACAGTACCATATGGATATAAGGTGAAAAGCACACCGGTAAATGTAAAAGTAAATACAAAAAATGCCTATACAGAAGTGACAATCGAAAATGCTCAGATTAAGAAATCTGTTCAGATTGTCAAAACGGATTCCTATACGACGAACCCGTTAAAAGGCGCAAAGTTTGCTTTATACAGTGACCTGGAGTGTAAGACTTTAATAGCAGAGCCACAGGTGACGGGCGATGATGGAAAGATAACGTTTAGTAATATTCCGGTACGTTATCTGACCATTTATCTGAAAGAGCTTGAAGCACCCGAAGGCTACGAGTTGGATAGCACGCCAAAAGAGGTAACTCTGACAAATGATGCAACGATGCAGATTGTCAAGGTAACGAACAGCCAGGAATGGACATGGATACCAATTTGGAAACGTTCAGAGACATCGAATGTTTCTGGAGCAACATTTAATGTATATAGAGATATAGAGTGTACAGATCAGGTTACAGAGGCAGGGGAAATTAAGACCAACTACTGGAATGGAAAGGGTGCTTCCAAGATTTTTCCTCGGACTCAGGAAATCTATTATGTCAAGGAAACCGGTTGTGGCAGCTTGGATTCATCTTATAGATGGAATATCGGTCGAGTATTTCCTGTAAAAACAACAGCACTGGAAGATCCGGGTAATCCGCCTTCTCTGGATTCGACTGATTGCACTTTAATCAGGAATACCAGTAAGCCCATAAGTATTCAGATTCGAAAGCTGGAAGAAGGAACGAATAAGCCCATAAAAGGGGCAATATTTGTGGTCTATATGGATGGAGGAGCAACTGTTGGACTGATTGGACCGACAAATGAAAATGGAGAGGCAACTGCACAGATCAGTCTGCCTGAGGGATACACAGATTATTATCTGAAGGAAATCTATGTCCCGGCTCCGTACAAATTATCGGATGGAATGACACGTGCTTTTCTTAATACTCAGCCAACGGTGATCTACAATGGAACAGAACCAAGTAAAATTGCGCTCACCAAGACAGATGCTGAGACTGGAGAAGGTCTGGAAGGAGCAGTATTTGCAGCTTACTTGTCAGAAGATGATGCAAAGAACGGTAACAATCAGCAGTTTACCATTGGACCGACTGCTTCCAATGGATTTGCAATTTCAGAAGCATTTACAGCAAAGGCATCAGATTATTATGTGAAGGAGATCAAGCAGCCTGATGGAGGTTATGTTCTCTCGGATCAGGTACATTCAGTTAACGTTGCCGGTGGTGAGGTTGCAGATATAGGTACCATCACCAATGACAAGCGGAAGGTATCTATTCCGGTCTACAAGATCGATGGCGTAAGCAATACAGCGTTAAGTGGAGCGAAATTTGGCGTATTCCTGACAGAGGAGGATGCGAGAACAAGAAATAATCAGAAGTTCAGTATCGGTCCGACAAGGACAGATGGAAAAGCAACGTCAGAAATGTTTGTGCCAGAACAGAAAACCTATTATGTGATCGAGACAACCGCTCCCAGTGGATACGTACGTTCGGATGTGATCCAGAAGGTAGAGATCGATGACAAGCAAGATCCGAAAGAGCTGACATTTAAGAATTACAAAAACACTACATATATTGAAGTAACCAAAGTCAGTGCTCAGGATTCTAATAAGAAGCTGGCAGGTGCAGTATTTGAGATCTACGCGGATGCATCTTGTACAGGAACTCCCATAGAGAAGATGGAGCCTACAGATGAAAATGGTTACAGTAAGTCTGGTACGCTTCCGGTGTCTGCGAACACGACTTTCTATCTGAAAGAGGTAACGGCACCGACCGGGTATAAGATTGCGCCGGTTCAGGAAGTGGCTGTTGTTGTGAATCAGACGAATCCGACGAAAGTTCAAGATACACCGATTCCGAAGCAGATCAAGGTAGAGAAGATCGACTCCGTTACGGAAGCAAGGCTTGCAGGAGCACAATTTACTGTATATACAGACGAAGCATGTACAACGCCACTTATGATTTCAGAAAAGCCATTAGTTCTGGAGACAGGAGTCGATGGAACCGCAACTTCAGAAGAGTTTATCTATGAAGGAACGGTATGCTACATGAAGGAAACAAAAGCACCGGAAGATTACCTGCTTTCCAATAAGGTTTATGAACTGACATTAAAGCCAGGAGAGAATGGACAAGCTCAGGTTAGCAGTCTGGAGGCAGCGATTCCGAATGACAGGCAGACAGCACAGATTATGATCAAGAAGACCACAGAGGATGGAAGCACTCCTTTGAAAGATGCAGTATTTGGAATCTACAGAGATGAGACATGTGAGAATCTGTGGATGGAGCTCCCGGCGACGGATATAGACGGCAAATCAAAGTCACCGATTTTTACACCGGATCAGACGAATTATTATGTCAAAGAGCTCTATGCGCCGGTTGGATATCAACTGAGTGACCAAGTTGATACTGTCACGATTACATCCAATCAGAAGGAATGTACAGTTGTAAGAACCAATGACCGGAAATGGACACAGATTCGGGTTCATAAGTATGACGCTACGAACAACAACAAGAACCTGTCTGGAGCAAAGTTTGGTGTTTATAAAAACATTAACTGTGAAGCAGGCACAGAGCTGGATACATTTGAAACGAACTCTGATGGATATGGAATATCCAAAAAGCTTCTGTTGACTCAGGATGAATTTTATGTCAAAGAGTTGAAGGCACCGTCTGGTTATGTGAAGCTGGATACCGTATGGAAAGTGACAGCGGTAGAGAATGCTGTGTGTGCATTGTTGGAAGTGCCGAATATTCCTGAAGAGAATAAAACTGATCTGGTTCAGGTCAAAGTCAAGAAAGTGGAAAGCGGTACAGAAAAACCGTTAGCTGGTGCATACTTTACGGTTTACAAAGACAAGGACTGCACACAGCCGGTTGTGGAAGTTGGCCCGACAAATATAAGTGGAAATGCTTTATCACCGAAATTTGTAAAGGAACAGGATATACCGTACTGGATCAAGGAGAGCAAGGCTCCGAAAGGCTATGTACTCAGTGACGAAGTCAAGCAGATTATTCCTGGAACAGATGAAGCGGGTCTACAGGTAGTAACTTTCACCGACACCAGGAGGCAGATCCAGATCCGTGTCAACAAGACAGACTCGGACGACAGTGAGCCGTTGGCAGGTGCATATTTCAAAATTTATAAGACAGAAGCGGATGCACAGAATCAAATAAATGCTGTCGAGGAGATTGGTCCGACAAACGACACAGGTGTGGCTACAGGAACCATTGATTATGAGCAGGATACTTACTATGTAAGAGAGAGTCGCGAGATCGATGGATATGTAAAATCTGATCAGGTAGATGAGCTGATAATTGTGGGCGATACAACTGACTACTATGCACAGAATACTCCGAAGTATACCATGATCGGCATAAGAAAAGTGGATGCAGATGATCCAACAAAGGGATTGCAGGGTGCAGAATTTAATGTCTACTCCAAGGAATCCTGTACAGATGAGTCATTTGTTACTACACTTGGCCCAACGGATGAGACTGGTTATGCATATAGTGGTGAGATTAAGCTGGGGAGCGGAGAATTCTGGCTCAAAGAAACGAAAGCACCAGTTGGATATCCATTATATCCAGAGAAAATACATGGACCAGTGGAGGCTGTAGAAGGAGCTACGAAGGGGACAATTGATCCGTTTGAGATTAAAAACGGCAGAGACACCATTTCCTTTGCTATAGAAAAGAGGGATGTGAAGACTCGGGAACTGTTGGATGGTGCTGCGTTTGCCTTATATGCGGATGAAGACTGTGAAGAAGAAAAGATTCTGAACTTTACACCGCGGACAGGTGAAATAGGCGTCTTTGATTCCGGAGAGTTTGGAATTACGCAGGCAATCTACTATATCAAAGAGACAAAAGTTCCAGCTGGTTATCAGGCACCAACAGCTCCGACAGAGGTAAATATCTATGATCTTTTGAATCAGCCGGAAGATGATACAACGATACCGGTAGTTACTGTTTGGAACACACCGGATAATGTAGAACTGATTCAGGTGGCTGTTGATAAGACAGATGCAGTTACCGGAGATAACATTGCAGGTGCGGTATTCGGAGTATATTCTGATAAGTCTTGTAGTGATGACACATTGTTGACGACTCTCCCAGCTACAGATACCAGTGGTTTTGCGATGTCAGATGAATTCGCTTACACACAGGACACGTATTATCTGAAAGAGATCGGTACACCGAAATGGTATCATCCGAGTACAGCAGCGATTCCATTTTCAGTAGAACATCGTAAAGTACTGGATGCAGATGGAAATGATACTGGAAAGACAGAGCTGCATGTATCACCGCAGCTGATCACCAACAATCCGGAGATGACACAGATCCAGGCGGAAAAGATAGAAGTGATCAATGGCAATCTTAAGAAGCCATTAGCAGGTGCGTATTTCAAAGTCTATAAGACCAGAAAAGATGCACAGAATCAGCAGAATGAGATCTGCCAGATCGGACCGACAAAAGCAGATGGAACGGCTGTTTCAGAAAAATTCCATCGGACACAGGAAGTCTACTATGTGAGAGAATCACAGGCTCCGACCGGATATGTATTATCAGGTGTGATTCGCGAAGTAAAGACAGAAGTTGATAAAATAGCACAGGCAGAAGCAATTGAAAATGAGAGAGCAACAACCAGTATTCAGATATTAAAAACTGCAGAAGATGGAATAAAACCATTGAAAGGTGCACAGTTCAGGTTATATGCAACACCAGAGTGTATTACACCGATTCTGACATTACCATTGACGGGGGATGACGGAAGGGCAACAAGTACCGAGTTCCCGATCACACAGGAATGGTATTACCTGAAGGAGAGTGTAGCACCGTCTGGCTATGAACTTAGTACAACTGTGATTCCGGTGAAGCCAAAGAATGGTGCAACGCTGACAGTAGGACCGATCAGAAACGGTCAAGAAGAAGACATGACAGAGATCCATATCATCAAGAAAGATAAGGATAAGACGGATAAGCTGTTGGCAGGTGCAGTATATGGAATCTACCTGACAGATGCATGTAAAGCAGGAACCGAAGTTGGAAGTATCGGACCGACGGGTAATGATGGAAAAGCAAGTTCGGGCAAGTTTGTAAAGGCACAGGATACCTACTATCTCAAAGAATTGCAGGCGCCAGAGGGTTATGAATGCTCGGATGAAGTGATATCTGTCCCTGGAGCAAATGGACAAGGTACTGCGGCAGATCCGGTGGTAGTCCTGGATACAAGAAAGATGTCCAGAATTCAGCTGTATAAATATGATTCAGCGACGGGAAGTCCATTGAGTAATGTCACGTTTACGGTATATAAAGACAAAGAGTGTACAAAACCATTTACCTCTGTTAGTACCGCAAGTGATGGAACCATGATAACTGGTGAAGATGGTTATGCAATATCCGAAGATTTTGTGGCAGAGCAGGACATCTACTATGTAAAAGAGACAGATGTTCCGGAAGATTATCCATTCCAGATTCCGGATACAGTATGGGAAGTATCAGTGACATCTGGTGAGACCGCAAAACTGGAAGTTGCCAATGGAGCTCTGGCGAAGATCTATATCAAGAAGATTGCTGAAAAAGCCTCCGAAGATGAAACAGATACACCTCTTTTTGGAGCGGAATTTGATATTTACAAAGATGCGGCTTGTACCATAAAGGTGGGAAGTGTAGGACCTACAGATAAAAATGGAACAGCAAGTTCTACAAGCTTTACAAAAGAGAAATCCACTTATTATCTGAAGGAGACCAAAGCACCGGAAGGTTATAAGCTGAATCCGGATCCGATCGAAGCGAAGGTGACAGATCTGCCGCAGGCAACTACGGCTGACACTACAGAAGGTACTCCAGCTGCGATAACGCCAGTATGGAATACGGTAACAAATGCAAAACTGGAGGGCAGCATCACAATCAAGAAACGGAATGCTGATGAAACACCTTTAACTGGTGCAGAATTCCAGCTGGAAGCATATGATGAGGCGACAAGTACCTGGACAACAGGTATTGCAAATCAGACAACCGGAGCAGATGGAATTGCAAAATTCGATCATCTGGTACCTGGCAAATATCGATTGACGGAGGTCAAAGCACCGGCGGGTTACAATTTGCTGAACTCATCCAGAGAGATCACGATCCCCTATGAGTTAAATGTGGCAGATGTGACAGAACCGTCCACAGGATACACAGAAGTAGTGGGAGATAAGATCTATTACTATGATGTGACCCTGACCTTCTACAATTCCCTTCCGTTTGATGTGCCGTCCACCGGTGGCACGGGAGGAATGGCCGGTGTAACCGCTGGTATGGCATTGATGTTGGGAACCTCTGCATCCGCATGGCTGCTGAAACGCAAAAAAAGAAAATTGAGAGCTGGATAATATCTGGCTCTCAACCATAAGAAATACTTGGAGTAATCCATTTATATAAGTATTTACAAATCATTTTATCCACATAAGAAAAGGAGAGGAAAACATGAGAAAAAGAAATGCAGTAAAAAGAATTGCTGCCGTGTTGGCAAGTGCATGTCTCATAGTGAGCATGCTGGCTACAACCGTAATGGCGAAGCCGGCAGAATCGACGAAAACAGGAAGTCTGACTGTGACAGCATCTTCCGGAAATTTGAAAGATTATACATTTGATCTTTACAGAGTGGCTGATATTACAGTCGGTACTGATGGAATTATGTCATATACAGCAACAACAGATTTCAGTACAGCGTTAAAAGGAAAAGATCTGACTGATCAGACGGCAGTAGAGGCTACTTTGAAGGAACTGGTAAAAGCCGCAGAAGGAAAGACGGTAACAAAAACCACGGGTAAAATAGCAAGTGAGGTTACATCCCAAAAGATTGATGAACTTTCACTTGGCTACTATCTGGTAAAAGTATCAGCTCCGAATGGTGTATCTGCAACAGGAGATTTCCTGGTATCTATTCCGTCTACAAAAGCTGATGGAACTGACCTGAACTATAATGTTGAAGTGAAGGTTAAGACTTCAACGGTTACCATTGAAAAGAAAGGTGAAGTACAGGGAGCTACAGCAGGAGAGAAAACTGTAAAAGTTGGAGACAAGATTGATTATACTTTGACCATGAAAGTTCCAGATACCACTGGATTCTCAAAATATGTATACAAAGTGACAGATACCATGGGTAAAGGACTTAAATTTGATGAGAATAGTCTGAAGCTATATGTGGGAGATCCTACGACACTAATGGTAGCAGGTAACTATAACCTTACGCATGATACAGATTCTACAACTGGAAAGACTACGATTGAAGTAAACTTTAATGATACCCTGTTTGTAAAAGCAGGCGGTACAGGCAATCCAGATACATATCCGGCTGGAACTCCATTAAAGATTACTTATTCTGCAACTGTTACCAAGGATGCTATTACCACAGGAAAAGATGGTGTATCCAATACTGCAAAACTGGAGTTCAGCAACAAACCGGGTTCTGAAGGAACCGGCAGCACAGGAGAAACACCGGCACCGGAAAAACCAACCTTCTATACATTTAATATTAAAGTTGACAAAACATTTGCTCCTGCACTTGCAGATGCAAATGATGCTAAAAAAGTAACATTCAAACTGAAAGACGTAAAAGTAAAAGAAGTAACTACAGGTACGGCAGGTGCTTACATTGTTGATCCGAATGGAACTGATATGGATCTGAAATTAGCTGCTGGTAATACATTGTCTGTATCTGGTCTGGCAGCAGGTACCTATTATCTGGACGAGACTGCAACCGTACCGGGATATAATTTATTAAAGAGTACTATTAAAATTGTTATCTCTCCGACCTATGGTGCAAATGGAGAATTGAACGGATATACCGCAAATACAAGTAAAATTGATATTGATAATCAGAATACAGTAACTGTAAGCGTTGAAAATAAAAAAGGCTTCACTCTTCCGTCCACTGGTGGACAGGGTATGGTAGCTCTGGTTGCAGCAGGTATCTGCCTGATGGCAGCTATGGCAGCTCTGATGGTATCCTACATGAGAAAACGCCGGAACGCATAAGCGATGAGGAAATGGATACTTCCCGCGCTGATGGGGCTTGGATTCCTGCTTGGATTGGGTATCACCCTTTATCCGGCAGTAAGCAATTACCTGTTGGAGAAGAATCAAAGTACTGCTATGCAGGGATACATAGAAGAACAGGAAAAGGTTCCGGACGAAGTCAGTGAACGCCTGAAGCAGGAAGCAAGGGAGTATAATGAAAAACTGAGAGAGGGGACTGTCGTACTGACAGATCCCTTCGATCCGGAAGCGTTAAAGTATATTACAGATGAATACGAGGAAATGCTGAATCCGGATGGGGATGGATTGATGGGCTATCTGGAGATTCCATCCATCAAAGTATATTTGCCTGTTTACCATGGAACCAGTGATGGTGTGCTGCAGGCCGGAGTTGGTCATCTGGGCAATACTTCGCTTCCTGTGGGTGGCGAGAACACGCATGCTGTATTGTCAGGACACACGGGGCTTCCCAATGCCCGTCTTCTGACGGATCTGGACAAGCTTCAGGAAAAAGATCAGTTTTATCTTCATGTGCTGGATGAAGTGCTGGCATATGAAGTAGATCAGATCAAAGTGGTAGAACCAGATAATATCAGTGATATTTTTATTGAAGACGGAAAAGATTATGTGACACTGGTTACATGTACACCATATGGAATTAACTCTCACCGGCTTCTGGTACGGGGAACCAGGGTTCCGTATGTGGAAACAGAAAAAGAACAGCAGGTCAGCCGACAGGAGGAAAGTACCTGGAATCAGGAATACCTTCATGCAATTATTGTTGGCATGGAATGGACCGCTGTTGGCATTGGCGTTGTGCTGGTATTGACCGGATTGTACCGGTTACTATTTAAATCAAAGAAAGGAGGAGGTAAAGCATGAAGAAAATGATGAATACGCTGTTGAGCATGCTGATCTGTACAGTGCTGTTCAGTACATGCTTTGGTGCGACAACTGTCTGTGCAGCTCCTTCCGGAAAAATAGAAATACAGTTAAAAGATCTGAATACTGCACATTCAAACAAAACAGGTGTAACATTTAAGCTATATCTGGTAGGAACTGTGCTGGATTCTGGAGAGCCAGTGATAGATCCTGTGTATGGAATCACAGAATATCCCGTAACTGCGGATGAGACCGAACAGGCGGTGAAGAAGATCAAAGCTGCACTGACCGGGTCTGCACAGGCTTCTGCTGCGACAGATGCCAGCGGAAAAGCAGTGCTTTCTGGAGTGGCTGATGGTATCTATTATATCGCCGCTGATGAATCAAACGGATATGGAATAGTGGAACCGCTTCTGGTACAGATTCCTTATTCCGTAGAAGGAACTGGAGAAGGCAATCATCTGGTATGGGAAGTAAGTGCAGAGCCGAAGGCATCTGAGCGGCCGCCAAAACCAGAGAAACCTTCTGGTCATAAGAAACATCCTTCGAGTGATCATCCTGACAATGTACCAGCCTCATCGCCAGAGGCAGATACAACGACCGGGATCAACGGTCCAAGAACCGGTGATAACAGCCCCCTTGCAGGTTATGCGATCATGATCGTATCTGCATCGTTGTTGATCATCTGGCTGACAGGTAGAATGAAAAAGTTAAGAGAATAAAAGCATAAAAGAAACAGGAGGCACTTGCTGCCTCCTGTCTCTTTGCGAGAATATGCTAAATATATTTTTTCTGCTTCAGATAGAAGAGGATCTGCTCAGCAGCTTCTTCAATACTCATGTTACCGGTGTTCAGGCACAGATCATAGTTGGAAGCAGACTCCCAGTCACCTCCGGTATAGTAGCTGTAATACTTCTTACGCTGCTTGTCAGTCTCTTTGATCCGTTCAACAGCAGCGGATTCCTCCAGAGAATAAGAATGCATCATACGCTGTACTTTGCTGTCCATATCGCCACATACAAAGACATGTACGCAGTTGTCATGATCTTTCAGAACATAATCTGCACAGCGGCCGATAATGATACAGGATTCATTGTCTGCCAGTTCACGGATCAGTTCAGACTGAAAACGGAACAGGTTGTCAGGAGAGACGATATCCTTTCCAAGAGAAGGCTTCTGATCTGCAGGTTTCAGATCCTTTACCAGTTTGTATAAAAGATTGTTTCCCGGACGTTCACTATTCACATGGAAAAATTCTTCCAGAACACCACTCTTATCAGATACCATACGGAAAATATCCTTATCATAATAAGGAATGCCAAGTTCTTTGGACAGATGCTGCGCGATATAAGTTGCACCGGCGCCGCATTCACGTCCCAGGGTAATCACATATCTTTCAGCCATAATTATACCACCCTTCTATTGTGAAAATGCTTTAATTTTGCATATATTATATCATGAAATATATACAATAACAACAAAAGAATATGCCTCTATCTTGAAATATGTGAAAAAAGAAATATAATAAAAGGCAGGACGATAACAAGGGATTGTGGATTAAAATGAAACGGGTTGATTTTGAAAATGGAACGGTGACAGGGAATATTCTGGAAGCGGCTCTTCCGATGCTGGTGGCTCAGATCCTGAACCTTCTGTATAATATTGTAGATCGAATCTATATTGCAAGGATTCCAGAGGTGGGAACTGCCGCACTGGGAGCTGTTGGACTATGTTTTCCTTTGATCGTGATCATCACTGCATTTGCGAATCTGTTCGGAAATGGCGGTGCGCCACTGTTTGCAATCCAGAGAGGACAGAAGGATGAGAGGAAAGCAGTAGCGATCATGGATACCTCTTTTACCATGGTCTGTGCCAGTGCCATAGTTCTGATGGTTGTTGGATTCTTATTTGCAAGACCGATTCTGATCTTGTTCGGAGCTTCCGATAACTCACTTGTGTATGCATTGCCGTATATGATGATCTATCTGCTGGGAACATTGCCATCCATGGTAGCAGTGGGGATGAATCCTTTTATCAATGCGCAGGGATATTCGCTGATCGGTATGTGTTCGGTAGCGGTGGGAGCAGGAGCCAATCTTCTGCTGGATCCATTATTTATCTTTGGATTGGGATTTGGTGTGCGCGGGGCTGCCATTGCAACTGTGCTGTCTCAGTGCCTGTCAGCAATATTTGTATTTTATTTTCTTACGAAAAAATCGGAATTGAAAGTACGATTGCTGAAGAAGAATGAGATCGCTGCCTGTATGGGTTATGCAAAAAATATTATAAGCCTTGGTATGGCAGGATTTATCATGCAGATGACCAACAGCCTGGTAACAATTTGCTGCAACAATGTACTGTCAGTCACCGGTGGTGATATCTACATCTCAGTGATGACCATTGTATCCAGCGTGCGGCAGCTGGTGGAGACACCGATCCATGCCATGAGTGAAGGATCATCACCAATCCTAAGCTACAATTATGGGGCTCGCCGTCCTGCACGTGTGCGAAAGGCAGGAATGGTGATGGGAGCGATGATTCTTGCTTATTCTGCTGTGATATGGAGCATCATTATTCTGGAACCAAGACCTTTGATCCGAATCTTCAGCTCAGATGTGCAGCTGACCAAAGATGCAGTTCCTGCATTGAACCAGTATTTTGCTGCATTTATCTTTATGGACCTGCAGTATATGGGACAGACGGTATTTAAGTCCCTGAATAAAAAGAAGCAGGCGATCTTCTTCTCATTGCTTCGGAAAGTATTTATTGTGGTGCCGCTTACTTATCTTATGCCCTATGCATTACATATGGGAACGGATGGAGTCTTCCTGGCGGAGCCTGTATCTAACGTGATCGGTGGTACGCTGTGTTTTGCAACTATGCTGATCACTGTACTGCCAGAATTGAAAAGAATGGAGAAAGCGCTATGAAACAGATTTTGATCATTGTAGACATGCAGAATGATTTTATTGATGGAGCACTGGGAACAAAAGAAGCAGTTGCCATTGTACCCAAGGTGGAGGATAAGATTCGGAATTTTGACGGAGAGGTTTTCTTCACAAGGGATACCCATGAGACCTGGTATCTGGAGACACAGGAAGGAAAGAATCTTCCGGTGCCTCATTGCATCCGTGGCACGGAAGGCTGGCAGATCCGGAAAGAATTGGATGCTTTGAGAAAGACAGACCCTATCGATAAGGAGACTTTTGGTTCTACGGATCTGGCTGCAGATCTGCTGGCTCTTCATGAAGACGAGGAGATCGGCAGTATTACGCTGGTAGGACTTTGCACAGATATCTGTGTGATCTCCAATGCATTGCTGCTCAAGGCAACACTTCCGGAAGTGCCCATCTATGTGGATGCAGCATGCTGTGCAGGTGTGACGCCGGAGAGCCATGAAAATGCATTGAAGGCCATGGAAGCGTGCCAGATCAAGGTGATGAGATAAAATGGACCATACTATATGATGGCGGACAAAAAGACGAAGAAAGCCTTTGCTGACATTCGCAAGGATTATGGCTTATGATATATGAAGTAGAAGTATCCGAACAAGACATAGACAATCAGTTAAATCTCCACACAAAGCAATAAAGGATATGATTTAAAGCAGTCTTTCATTTATGATTGACTGCTTTTTTCGTCCGCTCGCATTATGCGACATACCCCTGCCCGATTTTTAACCTTGTACTTTCAGCTTGTCTTATTAAGATGTGCTTCTTGTGATTTTCAATGCGATATTTCAGAACTAAATTATGATTGGGTGCTACTATTGTGGGAATTTATCGCCAGGATGTTTATGAGATTCCGCCGGATTTCATTCGTGAGTTGATTATCAATGCTATGGTACATCGTAGTTATCTGGATCATGGTACGATACAGGTTGCCATATATGACAACTGATTAGAAATTACCTCTCCAGGAAAGCTGCCAATGGGACAAACGATGGAGCGTATGAAAGAAGGTTATTCTAAAATTAGAAATGAAGCTCTTGCTCATGCGTTTGCTTACATGAATCTGATCGAGCATTGGGGAAGCGGCATTCCAAGAATTATTGATAAAGTAAAAGCTGCCGGGCTGCGGGAGCCGGAGTTTATTGGTGGCGAAGTTGATTTGCGTATCAATATTTATCGAGGACAAGTTGATACCAATAGCGCCATGATTAACGCCAATGGCATTAAAAATGGCGCAAATGGCGTTAATTGTGGCGCCGATGATGGCACTAATGGTGATGAAGTGCCGCTTAATAAGGAACAGATGCAGCTTGAAAAATTGTTACAGATTATAGAGAAAAATCCGTTTGCAACACAAGCATATTATGCGGAAAAAATAGGTGTGTCAAAAAGAACGGTTTCTCGAATGTTTGCATCTTTACAGGAAAAAGGTAGATTGGTACAGAACGGAACAAAACGAAAATCAAATTGGAAAATTATAAGGTAGGAGGACAGCATGGATACGGATAAAATAATACAAGATCTGGTACGATGAAGATAAGGAATTCAAGAAAATCGAGTGCGAAAGTAAGTGAAAAATCTCTGTGAAGCTGCGATATACGCCATGCACAGCTCGGGAAAGAATTCCCTCACTGTCGGGCTGTCGCCCTATACATTTCCATGAAAAATCCCTCTTTATCAAGCAAGCTTGAAAGAGGGATTTTCACGTAAATGTGCATGGCTCGTAGCCTTCACAAATTCTTCACAAAATAATTAGCACTCACATATTGTAAGAACTATTTGGATTTTGTCTAGCTTTGTGTGGTTTATAAAAGAAGGAAAAATCTTTTGAAATCAAGGAATTTTAGAGGATATTCTAAAATAGTATGTTTTGTCTGGTTTTGTCTTGCATATTCTAAAATATGTAAAAAATATGTAGGAATCTATATATTATGCAATTGTTGTTTTTTGTATTCATAAATTTTTAATTATATCACATAAAATATAAAATAACAATAATTTTCAAAAATTTTCTTGACAAAACTATATACAAGTGTTAGTATATAGACACAACAAAATAAAACATAAAACAAAACATAAAACAAAACATAAAACAAAACTTCTCCCGGCTACTTTGAACGGATAATAATACGTTATGATTTCATTAACGCAATGAAGCCACCGTGTAATAAAGAGACTTTGACCAGTAGCCAACAGTGCAGTTCTAAGCAGGGTTCATAAAAGAAGTAATCTTAATCAAGATTAGCCTGAGAATATTCAGAGGAATAGGAGAGCCATTTCAATTAACAGATTTTATCTTATAACGATAAAGCCTGTATTTGGAATGGCTCTCTTTTTGTTTTATAAGCCAGAAAGGAGCCAAGAAAATTTATGAGAAAAGCAACTTTTGAAACTGTTGAAAACCCTATTTTAGTTGACACAAAAGCACTGCAGGCACTCTGTCAAAGCGGACGACCATTAGCTGTTAAAATCGGTGAGCTTGCCGAAGCTAAAGTGCAAATCGGACGATCTATTAGATGGAACAGATTAAAAGTCGAGAAATATCTTGATGCTATTTGTACAGAGTAAAGGAGAATAGAAAATGAAGAGACAATATGCTTATATTGCAGGAATTGATATTTCCATCAGTCAAGCAATCAGACAAGCTCTTAAAGGTGACAGAATTATCGTTCCAGAGGAGCAAAACGGAAAACCCGGCTTTGAACTAATCAATTTCAGCGAACAAGAAGCTGTGAATTTTTATAATGAGATTTCTGAAGGCATGAAGGTAAGAACAAAGCTCGTTATAAGGTGACGCACAATGGGAAGAATCAACCCAGATGACTGGGACAGGTACGCTAGAAGCTATAAAACGACTGAAGAATATGCCGTTTACGGTGTCGAATTTGATTGTCCCTTATCTCCTACTGAAGCTGAAAAGCAATTCCGCAACCTATATGCACGGACACGGCGGGCGATTGAAAAAAGTAGTTCGGATGTACGAATGATTATAGGATTGTCCTGCGTAGACGGAAAGACCTGTTATAAAACAAAGCAACGGACAAAGGGCAGACCTAGAAATGTCGTGCACGGAAAAGCTACAAAACAGCATATTCACCTGTACACCGCATCCCCAGATAAAGGACTTTATACTTTTACCCAAAAGATCGTTGACGGTGAAAACAAACGGCAGTTGAAAAAAGGACTTAAATCGGGAAGATTTTGGAAAAACAGCAATAAAGAGAACAGAAAAGCGTGTTGTATGCCTGTTCAATACGTGGAAAATCAATCAACTATCTGTTTTAGATACGGTGATTTGAGTCCCTTTGAATAATGCAAACTTTTTGTTACGTTTTTTGAAAAGTAATAAGTTAAAAAACCTTGTAAAATCAATGGTTATAGCGTTTTTAAGACAGGTGAAAAACCATTGTAATATATTATATAAATCTATAAGTCTAATAGACCTATAGTAAAGGAGTAATGAGTTATGACCATAGAAGAATTAAGACAATGCAATAATGCAACAAAATCCTATGAATTTTTGAAAGCCTTTATAGCTTACAGAAATGTAAAATTGATTGAAATTAGAAAAGAGCTTATAAACCGCCGGAATTTTTTAACAGCAGTTATGAGTACGAAAAGGAATTCTATTTGCACTCTCCGCTTTATGGCTCCGCCAGCGGAATTACAACAGATTTTAGACCTCTGTTTTAATGAATTTGGACAAGTTCCAGTAAAGGGGGAAGACGATTGTATCAGTTAATGCATCTTTACTTTCTCCCGAAAGGTGAAATTGCCTATTTGCATCTGATTTCTAGCCTTGCGCTTTACAAAAATAAATTGCTTGAGATCAAGCGCAGGAAAAACAATATTTTAGTCTGTCGGATTTGGAGTAAGAACCGTGAAGAAGAAACACAATTAAGCTACTTTTTACCACCAAAAGAAAAGGAAATCTTTATAGATTTACTTTCCAAAGACAAAGCATTGGAAGGAGAAATTGACCTTGAGAAATTATAAAAAACACCTTGATGCTTTGAAAAAAACAATCGGCAGTAAAATTGCACGAGTTATTTTCGTTGATTTTAAGGACGGACAGTATTTTCGCAAAGGGAAAGAAGTTGATATTACTAAGCTAAACTCAGACGTTCTGATTGTTGACGATATTCCAGATGAACCAGAGAAAGAAGGTGAGGAAAATTGCCCGGAACACGAATTTCAGACGAACAACTAATCACAGCATTAGCCACATCTACAAGTATCACAGATACCGCAAAAAATTTAGGAGTTACGAGGCAGGCAATTTATAACAGATTGCAAAAACCAGAGTTCCGCAAACGCTTGCAAAGCGAACGAGACAGCAAATTTCAAGTAGCCGGTAATCAGTTAGCCGGTGGAATGACCGAAGCAATACAAGTCATTTTATCCATTATGAAAGATGCAGAAACAGCTCCCGGAACACGAATTAAGGCAGGTCAGATTCTTTTAGATATTTGCTTGCGAACCTCAGAACAGCTTGATATTTTAAGCCGGATTGAAACCCTTGAAAAAATGTTAGCTGAAGGAAATGATGAAATGTAAACAACTTTACAAATATAGTTTACTTTTGAAAGGAGATGAAAAACAATGCTTGCATCAGAAATTTTAACCGCTATGAAGAAAAAAACGAGAAATTCTCGTATCACCATTGCTGTTTTAGCAATCGTGCTCATTCTGGAAAACCTGTTGCTTTTCCTGAAAATGTTTTAAGTTAAGTAAAGGAGATTAAAAATTATGGATAAAAATTTATCAATGACAATCGAAACTGGAAAAATTTTTAATGGAATGATGCAGATTGCAGATGCAAAATCAGAGCTTGCAGAAAGACTTAATAGCACATACACAAACCGAAAACTTTCGATGGAAGGAAAACAGGAAGAAGAAAAGCTTTACAGAAGCAGATACAACGAAAAATATACTTCCGCTATTGCTGATATGAAAGAAGCTATTTTAGAAATCAGAAATCACGTACTTTCAAGCAAATTTGAGCCGAGTCCAGAGCTTACTGCTACGATTGATTTTATTCGGACAATGAAAGAAGGCGGTTGTCTGTCTCCTCGTCTTTTAGATCAACAGCTTTCTCAGTTCAGAGGTGAGGAAATGAATCTGATTTACTTGAGGGAAAAACTGAAAGACTGCATTGGTGCAGATGTATTTGATAAATTCACTTTTTCAGGGTATTCAAGGGCGGATATTGATAAACCATCACAATTTATTGACCCTAGTAAGTATTTTGACCAGCTTGAAGATGCAGTAAACAAAAATGATAACACCACGATTGCACTTTTAACATCTGGAATTGTTTCAAGACTCGGAATTGATAAATCCACAAATGAAACAAGCTATTATGAAAAGCGCCAGACTAATATGACCACAGAGCGTCCACCTGTAATGTAATACGCATAACGGTTTATAGTGGCAAATAACGGTTTTGAGCGGCTGGATGTAAATTTGTACGTCCAGCCATTAAAAAGCCGTTTATGCGTCAAACAACGTAATAAAATCAAGGTTAAAAGTTATCAACATTTTATCCACATAGTTATCCACATTCGTTAGAATATGTAAATAATATGTAAATGCGTAAATGAAGCTATTACATAGTCCTGTTTTTGCTTAATTTTAAGGACTTTTTAGAAAATATTAGCACAAACTAGACGTTACAACTAATATTTTTATTGCATTTTTGTCACACCTATATTATAATAAAAGTGTGACAAGAATAGAAAGGAGGACAGTAAAAATGTCACAAGGAAAAGTAGGACGACCAAAAGCAGACCGACCAAAAGACATTCGTTTTAGCATTCGCCTTGATGAGGAATTATCCGCAAGACTGATACTGTACTGTGAGGAACATAACATCAGCAAGGGTGAAGCAATACGAAAAGGTTTGAATTTGCTATTTGAAAACAACTAAAAAGGTTAGCCACTCCCCGACCAAAGTTTGTGACTAACCCAGTTATGTAAGTATGGAATGCCCATACGTGAAATATTTTATCACAGAATGGGCATTCCGGCAATCAGAAAGGAATGTACATATGGCAGAGAAACGAAAAGATAATAAAGGCAGAAATCTTCAAAAAGGAGAAAGCCAGCGCAAAGACGGCAGATATTATTTTCAGTATAAAGATTCTTTAGGCAAAGCAAAAGTTGTTTATAGCTGGGATTTGGCGGAATTGAGGGAAAAGGAAAAACAGATCAAAAAAGACCTTGCCGATGGAATCAACGAAACATCCTCTAAAATGTCCTTGAATCAGTTGTTTGATATGTATTTAAGCCTTAAAAATGCGGAAAAATTTAGAGGTACGACCAGAGAAAATTATATTGCAATGTGGGACATTCACATCCGTAACACAGAGCTTGGAAATGCTGAAATCAGAAATATTCGCCCCTCTCACATCAAAAAATTTTACAAGGGCCTAAAGGATAGCGGACTTTCTAACAGTACAATCAAATTATTTCATTGTATGCTTTTACCTAGCTTCAAATTAGCAGTTGATGATGATATGATTCGCAAAAATCCTGCCACCGATTGTCTGAATGACTACAAAGGTGGTGCAAAGGTAAAAGAAGCCCTTACTGTGTCCGAACAGCGTACATTATTGGAATTTGTAAAGAATAGTAAGGTTTATAACAGCTATGAACCTATGTTGCGTTATATGTTGGGGACAGCTTGTCGAATAGGTGAGGTAATCGGCATTACGTGGAACGATATTGATATGAAAAACAGAAAAATCAATATCAATCATCAGCTTACTTATAAACGCAATGCCGAGAAAAAGACAGTCTTTTCTATTTCTAGCACGAAAACAGATGCCGGTAATAGGGTTATTCCTATGACAGAGAACGTATATAACGCACTGTGCGAACAGAGAAAGCAGAATTTATATCTAGGCATTCCTAGAGATTATGAGATTGACGGTTATAGTAATTTTGTATTTATGAGCAAAAACGGCAGACCAATTGCCCCTAACGGATTTAATAACGCAATGAAAAATATTGTAAATGCGTACAATAAAGCCGAACAAGAAAAAGCAGTTGAGGAGAAAAGACCACCTGTTTTAATACCTCATATCTCCGCTCATACTTTTAGACACACCGGATGCACAAGAATGGCAGAATCCGGTATGAACGTTAAAGTTTTGCAGTACATTATGGGACACAGCAATATTTCAGTCACTATGGATGTATACAGCCACGCACAGGAAGAAAATATCACAAATGAGATTGACAGACTGGAACAAACACAGATTGCAATAGTTGTATAGCCATTATAAGAGGGTTTCAATGCCCTCTTATTTTTATGTTTTACTTGAAAATATGTAAAACGTATGTAAATCTGGACTATCACGCAATAAATAATCCAAATATTCATTGAAATTCACAGAAAGTTCACAAAAAATTAGCACTCACATATTGTTATTACAGCGTAGCTTTTGTCTTAGTTCATAGAGTGCCGTAAAGTGCTTATTTACAGGCTTTTTACGGGTTTT
>ENA-UPXC01000441-UPXC01000441.1-human-gut-metagenome-genome-assembly--contig:-NODE-441-length-70699-cov-9.189672_pt1 | contig 70699 bp, 66 predicted proteins | sample MGYA00250047_ERZ773371 | MGnify/ENA primary metagenome ERZ773371 (study PRJEB29103, sample SAMN06111975) | human gut metagenome | biome: human gut; feature: ankylosing spondylitis patient; material... | reverse complement strand
CCACCAAACACAACCCTCTTTCGTTTTTTAATGATACGGCGACCACCGAGATCTACACTCTTTCCCTACACGACGCTCTTCCGATCTAATTTAGGATGTTTAAATGCGAATCTTTCTTGTAAAATAGGAGTCACAACTGGAACAAGATTAAACATTATATTTACTGGATTTAATTCTTTCTCAGTTATATTCTCCAATATATATTTCAAGTTTCCTTCCATATACTCTTGAATTTTTTTTAAAACAGATTTTTGATTATAAATAACCTTTACAAAGTCATAATTATATATGTCATAAATTTTTGATAACAGATTCGCATTAAATCCTATTGCCACTCCTTGCCCATCATTTCCATACGCCCTCCACTGACTTAACAAATCGGAGCTTTCAGAAAAGCAGCAAAAATAATTCTTAGTATTTTTTACAACATATGCTGAACCTACATATACACTCTCGATTGCTTTTTTCATTACCTCTTTTACCAATGTCAACACTTCATCATTTATTTCTCCTTTATATGATTCAAGTATATTCAACAGCATTTTTTCCATTTGTTCAGCAAAATACTTTAATTCGCTTTTATCATTTGTTTTCTCTGCATCCGATAGCCATATACAATAATTCTGCACTATTTTAAGCATGGTATCAACAGAGCAATAATGATATAGAATATTGGGAACTTTAGGCTCATAGTTTCCACATTTTTCCAAGAAAACATGCATTCTTAATCCTCCTCAAATTTAATTTTATAAGTTTTTCTATTTCACATAGACACAGTATATCATAACTTCTGTGCCAATGCGATAACTTACTGCTTCTTTCGATAAGAACTCATCTTCTCCACAGTTACCTCCAGATAAAAGTAAGTCAGTATCGCTGCTTTAGGAACTCCTGCCGCAAGTGCCCTCTTTAGTTCCTCTTTCTGCTCCGGTGTATATGACCAGTGAAGCATTCGATTTGTAATGGTATCTTCCCACTTAGGCTTTTCCCTTTCAGGATTTCTTACAGGTTTACCACCAACATTTCCACTAGAACCATTGGCATTTGCCGTACTATCTGTTTTCTGCGATTCATCGACATACTCAAGCTCATTTGCCTGTTCTCTGTCAATCTTTGCTTTCTGCTCTGCCTCATCCAGCATGGAGAATCTTCTGTTTAGTTCTGTATCTCCCAGCATCATAAATTCATCATAGGTAAGCGTATCTATATACACATTCTCACCCTTATCCTTCATTTTCTCATAATGCTTGACTGCCTTATCCGATAAAATCTCAAATGGTGGACCTATCAGGTTATCTGCTCCTCTTATCTCGTGAACATACGGCTCGCCCTTTCCATCTGCTGTCTGGTTAAACATCGGATGGCTGAATGGTACAAACTTATTATCCATTATAGGACAGTTGTTTTCCGTTTCAATCCACAAAAGGGGGAGCCGCCGCGCCGGAATGGTTTGGGCTGTCATAAGACAGAAAGACCCGGTTTGACGGCTCCCTGTATGATTGTTGTGTGCCGTATTTGCCACGCATCCCCGGCACGGGGAGTATTCCAGACCGCCGATGGCTTCGGCTGCATAGCCCCACAGTACCGCTGCCCGTGGAGGGCTGGCGCATACCGCAGGGACTCCCCCTCAAGTCTGTGGGAGGGCGTGAGCAAGTTTCATTATCCTCCGCGCTGTCCTCGCGCCCGGTTTGCCAGCACCGGGTCAAAGGCTGCGTTGATCGCTCGGCCAGCTTGTCCATCACCTCCTGAACTGGCTGTCGTGGCGGCGCACCTTACGTCGCTATCACGCGGATTTCGTATCGGGAATACTGTCTATTCAGTTTTCAAGGCGAGGAAGAAAACTCCTCTCACCTATCAGGAGGTTTCGGGGGCAAATGTACTCCCTCTTACAGAGATTTTTTCAAAATATTTTTCATAGCGGCCAGCCCGCGCTCAATGGAGCAGCAGATGCGGCTCCGGCCAACGCCCTCGGCTGCCGCGATCTCGGCCTTGCTCATGCCGAGAAGATAGTGCTGGTACACACGCCGGGCCTGCGTGGGCGGGAGCTGGGTCAGCGCGTCATAGAGGGCAAACGTGGTTTCCCGCGCCTCAATGTACTCGTCCGGGGTCATGGGCTGGCGGAGCACGTCGGCCTCAAAGCCGGGATCGGTGTCCAGCGAGCACTCGCCATTTCTGCGCTTCTGCCGCTTGTAGCTGTCGCACAGGCGGCCTCCCATAGAGAGGGTGGCGGCGATCTCGTCCGAAACTTCCAGCATCACATTTTCGGTCATATAGGGGTAATACCGTTTCAGGTTGATAGTCGTCATAATTGTCCTCCATTTCAAAAGGTGGTTGGTGAATGCGGATTGAAATGGAGAACAGGCAGCCCCCGGCACCTTGGAGCCTCTGGCCACCGTGACCAGAAGCAGGGGCATATAAAAGTGCCCGCACAGCATGACGCTATACGGACGCAAGCGAATAAATATCTTGTTACATGATGTTTATTTTCACTTTCAAAGCCGGACTGCTCCGATGGAGGGGCTACGCTTTTTTTAGCTGGTGCAGATCATGAACGCTATGAAAAAGCAGAATGGACACGGCGGCAATCCCCCTATGTGCCGCCGTGGAGTTACACGGTGTCGGGGCTTCGCTGGTTTAGGATAGACGAAAAGAAACGGCGGCTCTGAAATTCAAAGCCGCCGTTTCTTATAGGCGTGTTGATAGGACTGCTGGACGACGACTTTTTTTCTTTGCCGCCGTCCGGCAGCTACCTTTCTTATTGCTTTTAACGGGTTATTCCATCTCTCTATAGCGGGCAGCAATTTCCTCCGTAATCGGAATTAGTCTGCAATCTTCAATCGAGTACACCTGATCGCATAGCTGTTCAATGTCTTTGAAATGGTGTGAAGTCAGAAAAATGGTCTTGCCTTCCGCTTTCAGCATACGGATGATGGCCTTTACATCCTCATAGGTTTTGTAGTCCAATGCGTTAAAAGGCTCATCCAAAATCAGAATATCCTGCCCCTCCATAATTGCCTGTGCAATCCCCAGTTTCTGCTTCATACCAAGAGAATAGTTGTCTACTTTCGTTTTATTATCAGGGTCAAGCCCCACTTTGCTCATGGCCTGTCGGATTTCTTTTTCTCCAATTTTCCCTTGAATGTCCGCAAGAAATTTCAGATTTTGAAAACCACTGTAAATGCCAATAAAACCGGGGGAATTGATAAATACTCCCAAACTTTCGGGGAAGTCGCGGCCATTTTTACCAAGCTGTTTTCCGCGCACATAAACACTGCCCTGATCAGGCTTCTCGAAACCGCATAAAATCTTGAACAGCACCGACTTTCCGCTGCCGTTAGCGCCAACCAAACCAACAGTTGTTCCCTGTTCTACAGACAGGGAAATATTCTGAAGAATTGCCCTGCCGCTAAAACTTTTTGATACATTTTTCACTTCAATATATGAACTCATATTCTGTCCTCCTAATTCAATATTTTCTTGTAGCCACACATAAGGATTCCTGCAATCATCAGCGTTGAAATGGCAGCCTCTATTCCAAAGGCGGACACAGCGGAAATTCCAATTCCCGGTTCCACAACAGAAATTCTTGTCAGGCTGGAAAGGCCAAAAGGCGAATAAGCTACCCAATTCCCCGGAAGGACACAGAGCAGATTTCCCGCCACTAACACAAGGAAACCGATTGTAACCTGTCTTGTGGCAATGTAGATGCCGAGCATAATCAGATATTGCACCAATATATCAAGGCACTTCATTAAAACCGCATAGAGCATAAGCCTGAAAGAAACGATTGTTAATCCAGTGCTGAATAGGGATGCCCCTATAAGGCCAGCCATAAGCCAAAAGAATGCATATATTATGAGAAATTTTGTACTGACTGATAAGATCCCCTTCACTAAATGTCTAAGGCTTTTTGCACGCACAGAAATAAAAATAGATTGTCCGTTGACCGTATGTTCCACAAAAGCTGCCAGCAGGTATAGCGGTACACCGCTGGTAATAAGCATTTCCAGAAATGGGAACACCTGAAAATATCCTGTTCCGTGTCCCGCAAACAGGGCATAAATCCATTCCAATCCTGATAGGGCGGTGCCATTGCCTAAGCCTTTGTAAATCGAAACTCCCAACACAACACCTAAAAGAATCAGCAGATTACGAGGGATCATGAGCGCATGGAAATAGTAGCCAGCTATACCACGGTGGGATAACTGTATATGCGGCAACTGTCCCCGCCACGCAAACCGAATAGATATAGCAATTATCAAAACAATGAGCAGCAAAGTAAAGGCAGTTATCTCTAAACGATGGGGCACGCCCAAATTGTGGTGTAAAATCAGCAAATGATTAAAACTCGTCAGCGGAATATTTTGAATTGCCGGAAGCTTGATCCACACAGCCGAGAGGACATAAAGAACGATTACAATTCGAATCGTCCACTTCCTCCCAGTGAAATGTCCAATCCACATACAGATTCCAAATATCAGCCAACTTCCAATAAGCTGATAGAGGGTAAAACAGACAAACGCCTGCAAGGGACTGGCAAAAAGCTGTTCCAGAGTGGAAAATAACTCGGCTTCCGTTGCACCCGCAGCAAGGTTCCATTCGTTGCCTAAAGGTAATCCTATACCAGACAGAAGAATTGCCCCAGTTTGAACAGCCGTCAGAATGACTGCAATCAAACCGACCCCAATCCATTTTTTCAGAAAATAAGAATGGTAACTTTGAAACCGTAAGATTACTGGCTCTCCGTCGTCATCAATAAAGGAAAAGCAGCTTAACAGTACAATCGGCAGCACAAAATAGGTCAGATAGTAATGGTCTGATACCGCCGACAAGATGTGCTGCTCGTATGCAATACCTCCGTTTAACCTCCCGCTGATGGAAAAAAGTATACATCCGGCAAATAGGGCAAGCGACTTTCCATATCCCCACAAGCGGAGATTTTTTCTTATAAGTGTAATCATAACGGATTCCTAAATGGTTACGACAGCATTTTTCTTAGAAAGAAGAAACGCTGTCAGGCCAATCACAATGCTTAAAACAATCGGGCCAAAGAGGAAAGAGGAGATCGATACGACCTTTGGATCGACTGTTGCGGGATCAAAAGCTACGACCAGTCGCAGCCTCTCCAAGCGGAGAATAGCCAGGACAAAATTTTCTAAAATGGAATACATAAACGGTCCGGTAAGGATTACAAAAATGTTCTTGCAGTATAAAGCGAGGACAAATCCGAAGGTCATTACAAAAAGGCTGACTATGCCCCTCCAAAGGGATAGGGCAACTGCATATAACAGCGGGGCCTTTATAAATGCGTTTTCAAATATATGGCTAAACGGATTTTCAACGAAAGGAACCACTGGCGGTTTCACATAGATGGCAAACACCGCCGATAGTATATAGGGAATCACAATAATACAAAGAGTTCCCAGCGCATATGCAATCCATTTGGCAGTCAGGTACTTCTTAATTTTCATTCGCGGCATGACATAGAGCAGGAAGTTATTTTTGCGCTCATAATACAAATTCCAGCATAGCGGCACCACAACAAACAGCGGATAAAACAGAGAAAACAGTTCCGTTCCAACCTCCCATGCCTCTAAATCGTAGTGCAGCACATAGTTTTGGTAAATTGTGCAGGACAACACACTCATGGCGATCGCCAGAAGAACCGTTGTCAATAGCACCGGCAGAAAAACTTTTTTCCACTCATTTTTCACAAGTTCTACCATATTTCATTCATTCCTTTCTTCGTTTTTTCCAGTATATCGAACTCTTTCGGGCGCTTCAATAGGCCGGAAACAAGAGAGGGTTTTAAGGAAACAAAATAAATTTCGTTCCCTTAAAACCCTCGTTCATACCCTTTTCTCATGGCATGAGTATGCCAAAGACAACATAATTTTCATTCAAAATGGATTCATTGCGGGTCAGGATTTTCCCATGATACCGTTCCGTCATGCGTAGGATGTTATACAGGCCAAATCCGTGGCCGTCCCGACTTGCCTTTGTTGTTACGCCTTTTCCAAACAAGGCCATAAATTCAGTATTTGACAGCGGCGGAGCCGGATTGGAAACTGTCAATTCCAGAAAGTCGCCCTGTTTCTTACTGGATAAAAAAATTGTACTTCCTTTCGGTGAAGCTTCGATTGCATTATCCAATAAAATTCCAATGGCCTCGATCCATTCTGTTTCCGGGATGACGGTTTTCTTGAAAAGACCGTGTAAGGATAATTCTATGTGAAGATTTGCCACTTCTGCCTGCTTTATTTTTCCAAACAGCATCCCGGCAATCATTTTGCTGTCGCATGAGAGCAGTTCCCGGTCATTAAGACTGATTCCAATGCTTCCCGTGAGAGCCGTCACTTCTTTCCGGGCTTCTTCTATAGTATCAGCAGAGGTAACGACAGCTTCAATCGCCATCATCCGGTTATTAAATTCATGCTGTCTTGCCCTAACCTGTGAGATCAATTCTTCTACAATAGGCACATACTGCTCAATCATGTGGATTCGCTTTTGCTCCTGCGTCCGACGCTGATGTAGGAACAGCAATATACTGTCCAGCAGCAACACCGCAAGGATCAGAATTATAATCACCCACAGATGGGAAAGAATTCTATCCACATCAAAAGAGAGGATAGAAAGCACTGCCATGAGAAGGACAGCGATATTGGCAGATACGATCAGAACTGTGAAATCGCTTCTTTGGACGAGCTGATGGATCAAGCCGAAAAGTGGCGTGAACTCCAGTACGACTATAAGGCACAACGCCGCTATACGGCTGCCCAACAGGAGTAAAATATCCGTAGCTCCGCAGACAGCAAAAAGAACCGCGCACAGGCATTTGACGAACAGGAAAATGGAGAAGGCCGCCATTGTGCCGCAGAAAACCGTTCCGCTGGATTTGGAGCCGAAGAAAATACTGCTCAACAACAATACTGCAAAAATCAAAAACAGCAATCCAACAATATTGTCTGCTGGTAGTATTTCAAAGCCTTCACTGCGGAAAGATGCCGTCATATTTGCTCCGACAGAAAAATCCACTCTCGGTACAACACAAAGAACAAGAAGAATGGGAAAAATGAAAAAATCTTTTGCCTTTATTTCTGATTTTTGCCGGAAAACGGCTTCACAGCAGAGAGCCAGTATTCCCACATCCAATCCTAACTGTATCAGATTCATTAGAAAGTTCATGTTTACCCCCATAATTCGGCCTGATATTTATTTCCGATGGGGATTGTATCTGTAAATCCTTTCAGAAAAATCTTCCGCTCGGATTTGTCAATTTTCTCAATATGGGATTTGTTCACGACATAACTCTTATGGCACTGAACAAATGCTGGATCATCAAGCAACGCCAATAAACCAGACAAAGTGTACCCGGAAATCGTATCTTCTTTGATGCCGGACAGACGGCTACTGGTATGGATCACAAGTTTTTTTCCAAAGGCTTCGATATAGACAATATCCTGTGTAACATATTCTAAGATAAATTGCTTTTGCTCAATCTGAATGGTTTTTGCTTGTTGGCTCATCTGTTTAGACAATCCCAACGCGTCACGAAATGCCGTTACAAATTCTTCTTCGCCAAATGGCTTTACAAGAAAACTGTAACACTTCACATCTCGATAAGCTGAAAGTTCTTCTCCTGCCAATGCCGTTTCAAAAATAATCGGCGTATATTTATATTCCGGCAATTCGCGGAGCTGCTTTGCTAAGCTGGTTCCTTTATAGTCCTCTAACTGAATATCAAGGATAAAAAGGGAAACATCGTTCGCTTTTGCATATTGCAGGGCATCGCCTGCTTCGGAAAAAGAAACCACGTCCAATTCAGCGAATATTTTATTGATATATCGGATTATCCTTTTTACTGCATCTGGATTATCCTCTACTAATAATATTTTACTCATTATGATGGTTCTCCACTATTATCTTTGAATTATACAAATCAATTATATTATAATCTTTTTCACCCAAAGGTACAAGCAGCAAAGAGAGCGAAATCAGATAGTCAGGCAAATGAAATTATACATTGTTCAAATAATAACACCCGAAATGTAAAATTACATTAGGTGGTGATGCTATGAAAATTGAACGGGACGAACGCAGATTTAACTTTCACGGGATCGGCCTTGCCATTAAGCGGGCAAGAGAAGCCAGCGGAATGACGCAGGAGCAATTAGGATACATTGTTGACCGCGATCCGCGTACCTTTCTTCATGTAGTATAACTGAACACATTACCAAAATTACAATATTTAGAACTGCAGAAACAATCAATTCCAAGCCATACGCACAGATTTCCCATTGCTCATTTGATACAATAATCCGCTTCTTTTGGAGATAGTTACAATAAGAATCGACAAATTTCTTCATAAAAATACTCTATTCTCTCTTATTTACTTTACTATACCTGATACCCACTATTATATCGACCTCTTGAAGTATTTCAATGTCCTTGCAGAGTTTAGTCATGTTTTTGCAGTAATTAGTTGAAAAGATAGTATAACTATTATAAAATAATAGTATTAGTCGCTTCTAATTGGTATCCATACTACTTAGAATAATAGTATCGCTATACCTGAGGTGATTATAAATGACAGGTCTTGGAGAAATTATTCAAGTCAAACGTAAAGAGTTAGGGTTGACGCAAGAACGTCTTGCTGAAAAAAATCGGGAAAACCGCTGGATACATCGGCCAAATTGAACGCGGGCTCAGTTATCCATCTTATCCGGTTTTATTACAGTTGATTGAAACATTAGAGCGTTGATGTACAATCTCTATTCTGCACATCAACGCTCGAAGAAAGTGAAAAACTGAAGCAAGAATACGCACAACTCTATTCCAAGCTCTCAAAGAAACAGCAACAATTAGCCCTTGGAATGTTAAAACTGATTTCAAGATGTGATTTTTAACAGGAGTATTTATGCGAATTGCAATTTGTGATGATGAAGAGCAAGAACGACTCAACATTAAAGCATTAGTCAAGCGATATGCCCCCGAATTATCTATTGTCCTTTTTCCCTCAGCAGACGAACTGCTGGCAGCAGCGAAGACGACATTTTTCCCATTGATTTTTCTGGATATTGAAATGGATGATACAAATGGCTTTGATGCTGCAGAAGAACTTATGTCGGGGAGCTCACAGCCGCTTATTGTTTTTGTAACCAAGAGCACCGAATATACGATTCGTGGTTATGACGTGGCTTTTCATTATCTTGTAAAACCTCTTAATGAGGAAAAGTTCTATGAGGTTCTCAAGCGCGCTTTGCGTCTGATCATTCCGCAGTATTTTTCATTCTCCTCGAATGGCGAACTGTATCGTATCCCTGTACAAGAAATTCTGTATTTCGAGTCCCGTAATTATATGCTTTTCATTCATACACAGCAGCAGATTTATAAAACTCGATTGAGCTTAAAAGAGGTTGAACCACAATTATCATCTGCAAATTTTCTTCGTATTCATGCCAGTTTCCTAATCAATCTGCATCATGTAGTTCGCATAACAAAAGACGATGTAGAAATGCAGAACCATCAACTGATCAAAATCAGCAGAAACCGAAAGAAAGAGGTCATTGCAGCTTTTACAAAGTTTGCGAGGGAAAACATATGACTTTGCTAATTGAAGCCCTCAGTGGTGTATTAGACACCTTTCTACTCTATCTTTTTGCATCTGGATTTTACTCAAAATATCGCAGCGCTAAATACAAAGGACATTTATACTTACTTGTGGGTATTTTTATTATCGTGATGAGCTGTATTCATATGCCGGGCATACTTCGTATCGTGCTGAGCTGGAGCATTATCAGTGTATCAACATATACGATTTTTGAATCCACTGTTCGCAAGGCACTTTTAACTTCAACAGCATTTATAACCCTCAGTGTGTTGGTTGACGTAATATGTGAATATCCTTTTTATCTCTCCGGCATTTCACGAACGGTTATCCTCGGACAGGGGTTAGCACGCTGCATATTTATCATCTTTGCAAAGCTGATAAACTTGCTGCTCATTCTTTTTATTGTCACACTGTTCGGCAAAAAAGGTTTACTTGATATTCCATTCAAAGAATTACTCCCACTCACGACCTGCCAGCTCGTCAGTGTATTTATCTGCATCGTATCATTGGAATTGGTCGGAACCGTATCGCACTTTCTTTTAATATTATTAACACTTTCTATTGCCGGAATTTTGTACATCAACATTGTATTCTTCGTATATATGCGATCTATTCGTACAAATTACGAAAACGAGCAGCAGCGGCGTTTGGCTGAACAGCAACTCGAAACTCAGCTGTCTTATTACGAACAGATGAAATCTGCTAACGAGCAAACGCGAAGCCTGTGGCATGATATAAAAAAGCAATTAACTGCTGTTACTGCATTAGTCAAGGACAGTGATGTATCACAAGCAGAGTTATATCTCGAAACCATTACCAAATCATTTAATTCGCTTAGCAAAATCGTTGATGTAGACCATCCGGTTATTAACGCAATTTTGAATGATGCACTGGGAAAATCCTCGCTTGCCGGTATTACTTTAAAAATCGACGTTTTTGTTTCCCCTCAGCTTGCCCTGTCCCCGCTGGTTTTAAGTGTTATTCTCGGAAATACATTGGATAACGCAATTCGCGCGTGCAGCGGTGTATCTGCCGATACGCCTAAAATCGTAAGTTTAACTTTAAGACAAAAGGACAGTATTCTGTATTACCGCATTTCCAATCCCTATAACCCAGAATTTTCTTCTAAGAAACGCGAGGGTATTCATGGTTATGGGCTGAAAAACGTCAGTTCCACAGTAGAACAAATCGGCGGCACAATGCAAATCAATCAGGAGAATAATCAATATACTGTAGAGATTATTTTGAATTTGTAAAATCATGGACGACAGTTTTAAAAGCTGTCGTCCTTTCTTTGTGCATTTTACTGCACCAGACCTACCAAACTCTGCACTCCTATTGCGTGCTTTTCTGCACGATGTATAATACAGATACACAAATCGTTTAAGGAGGTAGTTCATATGAAAAAGCGTTTTCGCATCCCGATTATCGGCCTGATTTGCTGCCTGTTGCTGGGTACGATTGCTTTCGCAGTCAATGGCCGCAAGATCACTGCAACCTATGGAGGTATCACCATTTACCTGAACGGCCAGAAACAGGTAGCTACCGATGTAAATGGCAAGGTGGTAGAACCGTTGATCTATCAGGGTACGACTTATGTGCCGATACGTGCCGTCAGCGAATGGCTGGGTAAGACGGTTACATGGCAGGGCAGCACAAGTTCGGTTTTCATCAACGATTCTGTCTTTTCGGACAACGAAGTTGCAGCTGCTGAAAATGTAATCAGCGAGTTCTTTACACTGTTCGGCGATAAGCAATATCAGAAGATGGCTGCGTTGTGTACCGGCGATGCCGCAGGTTTTGATTACAGCTCCGGCGTATTCGGTATGAAAGAGGCAAAGTTGAAATCCTGCACCTACAACGGTGATTACTCCGCAAGAGAAAAGAAACTCGTTTTTGAGTGTTCTTTTGCAATGAAACCCGCCGCAAACTCGGTGTATGACCCTAATCAAACCAACACAACCTGCTTGATTTATGTCAAAAAAGTCGGCAGCCAGTTCTTGATTGATGAATTTGCAAGCGGTTTCTAAACCATCATTCATACACCAGATAATAAAAGGAAGAAATGGTTGTCACACCAACTCGGTGACAATCATCGAGAGTGCACTTGCATATGGAGAGATAAAATACGATGATGAATAAGTTTCAAAAAATGATGAGCGGCACACTCGCGGGCTGCCTGATGGCGTCCGCGCTGATGATGAGCGCAGGCGCAGCAAATGTGCAGACCTATATACCGTCGGGTACGGTGCAGGCAGCTGCACAGAATACGGCGCAGACCCGCACCGCCGTAAAAATCAATCCGCAGAGCGCGGACATCTATGCAGAGGGCATTCCGGCTGCCTTCCCGAGCGAGGACGGCAAGACGGTTTACACGGCGCTGAGCTACAACGGCTCGACTTACATGCCGCTGCGCACGGTTGGCCGCTGGATGGGCAAAAATATCTCGTGGGACAGTGCATCGCGCACGGTGTTCCTGTCGGGTACTACGAAAAAGTCCTATCCGTGTGCGGATGACGACGCGTACCACAAGGAAGGCGTGAAATATGTCGGTGCGACCGGCACGGCTACGCTCGATAAGGGCGTAAAGGTGCTCGTGGATGGCAAACAGCAGACCTTCAAAAACCAGAAGGGCGTGACCATTTATCCGCTGTTTTACCAGAATTCCATCTATCTGCCGCTGCGCAACATCGGTGAGCTGACCGGCATGGACGTAACGTGGTACAGTGCCAAGGCGGAGAATGACGTGAACGCCATCTTCCTGCGCATGCCGCTGAGTGACAGCAAGCGTGCCGAAATGGAAACCTACGCGACAAATCTCATGAAGCAGCTGCTTGATATGCGGACGGATACGCAGAAGATCAAGAATTGTGCGTCTGCGGTGAAAAACGGCGGCTATACCGACTATGTAGTTACCGATAAGGCAACCGCCATGGCGGCGCTGGACTCCATCAAGCGCAAAGCGCAGACCATCCGCAGCGGCATGACCGAGCAGGAGAATCCGATCCGCTACTACAACAGCAGCCTGATGAACGAACTGGATTTCCTCATCGATAACGCGGACGCCGTGATGGACCGCGTGAAGAACGGGCGGGTCGTGCTCGGCAGCAGCAATCCGGATACGAGCGTGGTCGATCAGACCGCTGTCATGTTCGGCGCTGATAATACTATGCTGGACTGCGAACGCATGGTTCGTATGCTGCGGCAGAACATGGATAGACTTTTTTAATGCAAACCAAGACCATAAAAAGCTGAGGATTACCTCAGCTTTTTATTTATCCGACAATTTCCCAATTCCCATCTACCAGTTTCAGCACAAGCTCAAACTGCGAAATTTGCGTCATTTTCATAACATTATCCAGTATTCTACTGTCACAGTTACCATTACAGTATCGCTATGCCTGTTCAACACTATGCTTTTAAGCTGGCTGACCATATATGTAAGCATGGAATCATTGCTAACATAGTAAGATAGTCCTTTAGGTTGCCGTCGGCTATAATATGAAAGAGATAATCAAGAAATCCATAACACGCAACGAATAATAATCAATATACCGTAGCGATTATTTTAAAAATGTAAAACAACAGACAACAGCTTTCCAAAACGCCATTCGTCATCTGTGCATTTTACTGCAAAAATCATACTGAACTCTGCATTTTCAGTACAAATTCCACTTTTAATGGTATAATGCAAATATGAAATAAACAATTTATATACTCGATTATCTTTCACAATAACTGTAAAGCATTTTATAGTCTTACCCTCTATATTTGTGATAAATTATAATAGCTATTGCAGGAGAAAAGTAATGAAAAAGAACCTTTCCATTTCATGTATTCTATTAGCTGTAGTAACTATATTCAGTCTGTATTTTTATCAAGAGCGCGAAACCAAAAGTTTACCTGCTTCCATTGAACCATACACCGAAACCGCAGTAATCTTATCAGATTATATCGATTTTGAAAAAAGCATTTATATCGGTCACAAATCCGACCATGAGATATTATATAAAAATTACACTGATAACTATATCAGGTCGGTTGACTTAAATACCCAAGAGCAACAGGAACTTATTAAATTGGACACGCAAACAAACGGCACCATGACAACCTTTGATTATAAGGATAATTGGTTTGTCTGGTCCGAGAGCCAAGACGCCGAACTGCGTGTAGGAAGTTCTATTGGTGAAAATTGGGCTGTATACGCGGCTGACCTGCGTACAGGAGAAATCATATTCGTAGACGGCGAAAACGATTTCTTCCCTAAAACACGGAATTTTGACCCGCACCCGTGGTCGCTTTCGGTAAATGGCAGCTTTGTTGTTTACGCCAGCTATACAGCTAATGAAGATGGTATTTACCCTGCAATAAAAATTTATGATTTGAACAATCATAAATTGGAAATTGCAGATACAGCAGATTCCATGCAAACCACTTTTGGTTCACCGTCTGTGAATGACAAAAATGTTGTTTATCTAAAATATGATTCTAATGGCAGTTCCCTTTGGACATATGACATAGAAAAACATAAACGTATGTGTATCGAGCCGCCCGAACCGTTGCAGGAAATATGCATCACAAACTCTTTTATCGTAGGCGTTTCGGAGTGGCAGCCGCAAAAATCAGAATCGTTATACTGTTATGACTTCGCTCATAAGAAATGGTCAAAACAGATAGACGCCACCACGAAATTATATCCAAACAATATTGACAGCACCTTAGAATTTGCTGAACTGCAATCTTCAAACGATTTTATAACATGGCGTCCGATTACTGGAAATGCACTTTATGTGTGGGATATAACAACCAATAAAGTATTGGATTTGTCCGAAAATGTTTCTGGGTTAATTGATTATGTATTATATCCTTTTGATGAAGATTATCTGGTTTGGTGTGAAACAAATACACAAACGCAAGAAACTAAGTATCCATGTATAAAAATATCAAGTGAATCATAAAATTTTTGCGCTCGCCACCGCGAGAATAGAAGGCTCGTCTCAGAATCGAAACATTCTGCGACGAGCCTTTTTCCTCTTCGGTATTCGATTTTCACACTTCGTTACTTGCTACTTTTCCCCGTACAAACGCATACATCACCCGACGATTTTCCAATTCCCATCCACCAATTTCAGCACAAGCTCAAACTGCGAAATCTGCGTCATTTGTGTAACGCTGTCCAGATATTCCACCGCCACAGTTGCCGTTACGGTATCGCCGTTCTTATTCAGCACCGTGCTTTTAAGCTGGCTGAACGTATAGTCCGTGCACTTTACCGGCGGCATGGAATCCTCGCTGACATAGTAAGACAGCTCTTTTTCCGTAGCCGTCGGATACAGCGTGAAAAAGGTAATCAGGAAATCCGTAATATCCTCGCTTTCCACCGCAGAAACCGTTCCGTCGGGTTCTGTGTCTTTTGGCATATATGCAGATTTTGCAGGCTTTCCGGTGATCGTCGGCGCTTGCGTAATAACCATATCTCCGTTTTCGTCCTTGTGAACCGCTGTTTTGTACACGCTGGATACAGTGTCTTTTTTCTTGCCGTCCGAAATCGTCTGCGCCACTGTGAACACGACTGCAAAATCGTTTTCACCGCCGCTCTGCTCCACAGACCAAATCTGCACGTCCTGCACGGACGAAGAAACCGCAACGTCACTTTTCACGGTGTCAGTCGTTAAACGCTGCAGGTCCTCGGTCAGATAGCTGGTCAGCGCATCGGTACGCTGTGCCACAGAATCCTTATTACTGCTCCACGAATAGTACGTTTTCGCAAAGTTCCGCACAAACGCTTCTACACCGCTGGTATCCTCCACACGGCGCTCAACAATCTCCTTTTCGTGAACGGTATGTGTATCAATCGCAGTAAAGTTCTTATACACTGCAAACACAAATCCGCAGATGAACAGCAGCCACAGCACAATCACCGCAGGCTTGCGGCTGTTCGCCGTGTAAACGCGCAGTTTCTTTGGTTTCTGCTGTTTTTCTGTCTTTTTCTGAAACATAATTCGTTCTCCTTTGTCTTATTTCTGTGCAACCACAGCGCCGCCCCAGCCCCAACCGCCGAAGCCATAGTAGGCCGTCCAGCCCTCTACGGTATCAATGACAGTGCCGCCGATGTTGGAAATAATCTGGCCCTTGCCAATGTAAATGCCGACATGACCCGCATTTCGTCCGCAGGTGTCGTTCGTTCGGGACTGGTACACCGCCGGGTCATTATAAACCATCGCGCCGAGAGGAATATTCTTGCTGGACTTTCCGACCGTATACAGCGCACGATTTTTGCCCGCACAACAATGCCGGTCGATGGATACACCCGCTTTTCGATAAACTTCTTCCGCCCATGCTTCACAATATCCGCCAGCAGCCGAAATACCGTACTTTTCTGAATTTCGTGCCACCTCGACAATGCGATTCTGTGCGTCCGTTCCGAGTGCGTCACCGCCGGTCTGCGTCAGATATTGCTTTACCAGCTTGACATAGAACATATTGCCGTAGTTATACCGCCAGCCGCCGTTGATCGGCGTGGAAATCTCATTTTTATAGGTGACTTTCACGCCGCCGGAGTGCTGTCGGGAAAACTCCTGTGCCAGTTCAAAGGTATACCGTTTTCCGTTTTTCGCAACGAAATCCAGAAATCCGCTGCCGTAATTGTACGCTTGAATTACAGCGTCCATATCACAGCCGAGTTTGTCCGCCTTTGTCACCAATTCGGCGAAATACTTGCATCCCTGCTTGATACTGTCCTCCGTGCCGAGGGAGTTCACCGGCAGTCCGGCAGATTCAGACGACTGCATAACGTCCTCCAGCTTGCCCTCGCTTTCCACCTGAATAATAGCAAGCAGAACATAAACATAATCGCTGATACCGTTTTGCCGCGCATACTTCTCAACCATGGATTGATGCGCGAGCACTTCCGCTGAGAGGTTCACGCCGATGTACAAACCCGAGCCACTTCCGTCGCTATCCTCATCCGAAGCGATAATCAGAAACATCGACAGAAGTAAAGCAATCAGCAGTCCGAAGCCCAGGGCACCTGCCATTGCCGCCTTTTTCATCACTTGCGCTCACCTCGGCTCTCCGAACGCCGCTGTTTGCGCGTGATTTTTCCGGTTTTCCGTTGTTTGAACTCCGCACCAAAGGTTTCTTCGTCCAGTCCTTTCGGCATTGTATATCGTGTTTTCGGCTTGTCCGGCACCATCGGACGTTCTGCCGGACGGTCCGGCTTGTGGTCTGCAACCACAGTCTGCGGCTTATCCTTGACCGTCGGACGATCTTCCCGCTGTCTGGGTGTCGGTTCAATCCGTTCCGACCGAGGTCGATTCTGCTGTGCAGACGGCTTTTCCGGTTCGGTTTTCTGCTGTTTGGGGACAGTTGGGCGCTCCTTTGGTGCAACACGAGTGCTTTCCGTTCTGGGCTTCTCCGTATTACCCTCATTGCGTTCTCTTTTTCGCTGAGATAACTGCTCACGGTGGCTTGCAGTGGTAGTTCTACGAGATTCCATCTGTGCAGCACGCGCTTCTCGACGTTTCTGCATGGTTTCCCGCACACTTTCCCGTGCAAATTCCACATTGCTGCGGACAGCATATTCCGCATTAGTCGGTGCGTCCTTGACCTTTTGCACGGTTTCTGCCGCCTTATCTCGCACACGAGATGGCGTATCTGCAATCTTGCCTACCGTTTCGCCTATCCGCTGACCGAAATTCTTCTTCTCCGGCTGAACGGTTTCACGGCTTGAATTTTCGTGATTCGCCGAAGGCACCGAAGTCCTCCTGGTGCTCTGCGCGGCACGGCGCTGTGCAGAGCGCTTTCCTACTCCAACACCCGCCGCAAATGGCAGTGCCTTTCTCACAGCACGAGAGATCGTCCGGCGCGGCCGGTTTGTCATAGCTCGACCGACACGACCCGTGCCCTCATCACGCAAACCGATCATGCCGAGCAGTTTGTCGCGCTCCATGTACACGCCCGCGAACACAATTACCTGCAGCAACACGACCACCACGAACGGCTTGCCGTTAGCAATCGTGTATGCCAGCGAGGACAGCACCAGAACGAACGTGGTCAGCAGTGTTGTTCCCACTCTCAGCATGATTGTGTTGAACAGCGAAATCACCGCTCTCCTGCTCGTGCCGGAAAACGCCGGAATCATGCTGATCAGCAGGCTCACCGGCAGAAACATGGCGCTGATGATAAACAAAATCTGCGATAGAAGCATACTGCCTGTCAGCATAATCGCAAACGCCGACACAATCAGATTAAAAATCAGGAAGAACACGGATAGGCCGAACCGGCTTGTCACCTCGGTTACGGTCAGATTGCCATTATCGTAATCTTCCAGTTCCGATTTCACGACTTCTTCCCTGTCTTTGCCGCGGTTTTCATCCGGCGAAGTGCCGAGCAGGCTGTTTACCCGTTCTTCTCCGATATTCTCCACATCCGAATCGCCAAACTGCATAATAAGCCACGGCTGCTTTACTTGGATACCGAACAGGCAGTCCCGAATCGCAGAAACGCCGGTATTCTCGCCTGCCGTATCCGGCGTAAGAATTTTCGCGCTCACATCGACAATGCCGTTGCTGATGTCGCTCGAAAACTCATTGACACCGCTAATTGCCGACGGTGCATAGGCAATCAGCCCGACCGACACTACGAACACGACCACAAAATTCAACGCCGCATGAAACGCTTTCGTCGTTTCGCGTTTGATTAAACCAGCATAAGTGCAGTACACGCCGACCAGCAGCGTGACAATCGCCATCATGCCGGGAAACAGCCCCGTGCTGTCCAATCCGCTGGCCGACACGCCCGCAATCAACTGAATGTTTTTACCAATCTCACTTGCAGCACTGCTGATGAAGTCGAGGTCATATGCCTGCTGAATCAGGTATCCTACGGCATTTGAAATGTACAAATTCAGCGTCCACAGGAAGTTCGTAAACAGGTAAATTGCGTACTGCGCTGTTTTCCCGATACCGTCCAGCCAGTTCCACGGCAGCCAATCCCACGAGGAATCAACATAAAAATCAAGCTGGTAGTTATCAATCGGATAACGGCTGAACTCGTGCGCCGTATCAATGGTTTCGTCCAGCAGACCGGCGGCGTGCGCCTGCACGGTGAACAAATTGAGAAAAAGAAAAGCCATCACAACCGCGATAAAGGCTGTAATGGCAATTTTCTGAACTTTTGAAGTATTTGTCACACGTTACACCTCGTTCCCTGTAACCGGCGGGCGAGTATCAAACGCATGAAACAGGTAATCGAACATGACATGGAACTTAATCACGCCGACACGACCGTACAAGTCTTGAAAAAGACACTGACCGTTTTCCAGATTGCGAAGCCGCTTCTGATTGTTTTCATCCTCGGAATCCAGACCAAAAAATTCAAGCGTTTTCTTAATCTCGTTCATATCCGTAGAGCGAAACGCAAACTTCATGCCGATGTTGTTCTTGATATTCTCGTCTGCCACATCACCGGCGTTCTGGGTGACAAAGTAAACGGCAGCGTTCATCGAACGACCGGCGCGAACCAGCTTGTTTGCCAGCGTTTTGCCCTGTGCCACATTGAGGAACGCCCATGCTTCATCAAGACCGACCATCTTGAAGATACTTCTGTCCGAATGGATAAAGTCCAGCGCAAAGGTGGAAATGACGATCAGCATGGAGATAGACAGCATTTCAATGGTGGTGTAGTCCGCAGGCGCGGTATCCTTATCCGGCAGAACAAGATCGGCAACCTGAATGATATTCAGCTGCTTTTCAAGGCTGATGGTCTGCCGTACCTTGCCATTTGAGAACAGCAGGTGCGCAAAGTCATAGTCGGTAAACGATTCAATGTGATCGGCAATCGCAAGCGCGGTTTCCGAGCCATCCTCCCGCAGCGCATCAATGACACGGAGCAGACCGCGCGTTTCGCTGTTCGTGACGGCACGCACCGCCCGGCGCAGGACAGGAAACAGTTTACCATCACGCGAGGAAATGCCCGTAAGGAAAGTGAGTACATCCAGCGCAAGGCTTTCTGCGTCCTTGGTTTTCCGCATGATGATATATGGGTCAAGCATCCCCTTGTTTTCCTCGTCCGAGGTCAGATTGACAATGTTGATCTCGTCCGCGATCTCCGGCAGCTTCTCTTTCCAAAGCCCGCGTTCAGATTTCGGGTCAAGGATAAGAGCCTGTGCGCCGTTCAGAACAGCGTAGTAAGTAAGCAGGTTAAACGACAGCGATTTACCGCCGCCCAGAGAGCCGAGAAATCTACCGGACAGCGCATTGGTGACAGAGCCTTTAACGCCTTGTGCCGCTTTGGCAGGCTGAACATAGACATTCTGGTCGGTATCGACATTGTAGCCGAGATAGATACCATCACGCTCACCGAGCATTTGCGTTGCACCGAAACCCAGACCGGCAAGAAAATCACTGGTGACATACTGCACATAATCGTTCATGTACCGCTTACTTGCCGGAATAAATTCGTTATGTAGTCCCATCATATCACCGATAGGCCGCACCAGCTTAATACTTGCATCATCGTAGAAATCGCGCACTTGGTTACAGCGGCGTTTGAGTTCTTCCACGTCCGGCGCGGTAACACGCACCACATAGGACAGCTTGTACATACTTTCCTTGCTCTGATCAAGAACGGTTTCCAGTTCGTCCACGCTGTCCAGCGCTTCTGCCACCTGATTGGTGGTTTCCGAGTTGTTTTCCCACGCATGGTTATCGAGGTCTTTCAACTCTTTTTTCTTGTTGCGAACCGTATGTAATGCAGCCTTGTTCGTGATAATCTCAACATTCATGCTGGTATCAATGGCAAAATCAAACTGCTGTTCCTGATAGTAGAAAATCTCACTGGATGGGAAATCCAGTTCACCGACCACATCCGAAATCGTAAAGTACGCAACGTAGCTTTCCGAATCCTCGGACTTCATGTGTAAATACCGCTGTTTTTCCTCAATCAGACAACGAGCAGGCTTGATAAGATCATACTTTTTAACCAGTGTATCACGCTTGCGTTTTTTAAGTGGCAGCGTAAACGCAAAATCTTCATAGGCCGTGCCGGTCCTGCCGTAGATATGCTCCAGCAGATAGCCGAAGTCATTCTTATTTAGCCGACGCACCTTAAAACGACGCGACAGCTTATTTTCCATCAACTTTTCCATGCGGGAATAACGGCGGATTTCGTCGTTTGGCATACTCACGAAATCACCCATGAAAGAACTGCTGATAGCGTTTGCCGCATCGAACAGCACATTCTTGACCTGTTTTCCCACATCTTTCACGGACAACTCCTTATCCGTCACAACCAGCTTAAAGCCGAGGAAAAAGCGGTAATCAACCTGTGTATCACCGAGTGAAGCAACGAGATTTTCCGTCTGCTCGTCAATCTCGGCGCAGGCAATCTCTTTCAGCCGCCCGGTCACACTTTTCTTGGAACGCTCCTGCGCGGCGCGGATACTGCTTTCTGTACTGATTTGCAAGGCATGGATTTTACCGTCACGGTTCTGCGCGATAAGCTGACGGAAAGCGTCATGCACCGCGTCTTTCTGTTCCAGCGAGAGAAACGAATAGTTGAACGGAATCAATTCGTAATAGGCAAAACACTCGCCCTCAGTGTTCCAAACGAGGTTATTTTCGATATATTTAATGGGGTACGGCACGGATAATCTCACTCCTCACTACGGTAATATCCGCGTTCTCGCGGTGCTTTTTCAGCCGGACAGACTTTCCGGCAAAGGTGACTTTCGAGCGCAGCGCATAGGCAATCACCGAGCGCATGAAACTGTACGGTTTCTTGCCGTCAAAGGTCTTTTTGCTCATAAACCACGTCACACCGAACGGAATACAGCACAAAATCAGCGGATTATGAATAAGCACCAGCGGCGGCACTTTACGGAACACGAATACCAGCACACCGCTTACCGCCAGCCAGAGCAGCTGGGTCACGGTGACAGGTGTCGGCAGTTTTGCGTCACCGAACGAGTATATTACCTGTTCTACTTTCCATACACTGCTGTAACTTCTTAGTTTTTTCAAATTGCAGCTCCTTTTCACTTTTCTACATTATATAAAGGGTATAGGGGGAGAGGAACGAGTTCCTGCCGCAGGCGTCTTTCCTCTCCCCCTACACGGTTGATGTATAACTCCTTGTCGGCAGTTACACACAGCCGTGCTTCACCCCCTCACCATTCTCGCAGCGGCCCTCCTTTTATAGAACGGGATTCTGATTTTTGGCAAAGTGCTTATACACATTTTCCACACTGCCATACTCTTTGAGCAGTGCACCCGTATTGTTCTGCACGGATTCCGGCAGATATTCTACAAGCTGACACAGACAGTTCAGTTCTTCGATCATCATATCTTCATCAATCTCGAACGGCAGCTCGTAATCACGGATAACGTAGTCCGGCTCCTGGTCGGTCACGCCAATACGTTCTTCCAGCTCGTCATAGTCGATGGGCGGCGTAAACCACGCACCGACCAGCTCAATTTCGCGGCTCTTATGCCGCTTTTCGATGTAAACTCGCATTTCTAATATCATTTTCACCTCACCAGTTCAAACACGCCGTCTTTGGTTTCCACAAAGTCGCCCTCCATCGAGAGATCGCGTCCGTACTGCACGCTGTCGAAATACCGGCGCAGTGTTTCATCCGAAATCAGGCCCTCGTCCAACATCTGCTCTGCCACATCGGCCGTTGTATCACAACCGCTCCACAGGATAATATCGTCCGCGTGTTCGCAGAAGTCCTCGACACCGCTGTAATAACTGAGCAGCGAACCCATGTTATCCCGAATGTAGTCCGGCAGGTCCTCCACCATTTCGCACAGGCGGTTGACCTCCTCGATAGGCGTATACTCGCCGATCTCGAACGGCAGTTCAAAATCGTGGATGGCGTACTCCTCATACTGGTCGTTCAGCCCGATACGCTCTCTCACTTCGTCCATGTCGATAGGCGGTTCAAACCACGCGCCGACAAGTTCGCCTTCGTTGTATTTGCCGAGATTGGCAATATAAACGCGCATTTCTTCCATGTTTTCACCTCCATCTCATAAGAAAAGGCTGACTTTTCAGCCAGCCTTACGCACCAAGAATCTGATTGAACAGATTCAGCAGAACATCTTTAACGCCTGCCGCGTTGAACACCAGACCAACCGACAGCATGGCCACCACGAGAAAACCAATCAGCTTCGTAAACTCACGCTTGAAGCCGAGATACAGGCCGATCACCACGATAGCAACCAGCACCAGCGGCTGGGCGTTCGACAGCAGCCAGTTATACAGATTTACGCCAAAATTCATTAGTTATCCTCCATCTGAATCATTTCATTAACCGTTCTCATCTTCTGCTGAATGATTTTACGGTGCTTGTCCCGCAGTTCTGTGTTGTCCAGAATATCCTTGACATGGGACGTTCCACACTTTTCATCAATCAGCATGAGCATTTTCGCCGTCGGTGCCACCTGATGCGAAAACCAGTTCAGCGTCCGTTCCAGCGTGTACGGCTCGGGTGCAGTTGTCAGTTTGAGCGTATTGCGGTGCTTGCCGATAAAGGTTTCCCACATCGGGTTCAGCGGCCATTCCTCACGCGGTTTTCCGCTCTCCTTATCCACAAAACGCACATAGCGGTTGATAATGCCGAACGCTGTCTGTTCCGGATTCTCGTTCGACACAAGATCATACACGGCGTTGTCCGCCCGCTCATTTTTCAGCCGGATTTCAAAGCGGTTCTGAATGTCCGCCTGTTCGAGCGGCGTACCGTTTTTCACAAGCTGCTCATACGCTTTCTCGTAAAGGCAAAAGTACAAATCGGACTGCATCGAGCCGATGTACAGCGTTGCGCCCATGTGGGCGCTGTCCTGCTCCTGCCGACTGACCAGCCCGCCCGAGCGAAACGCCCGAAAACTGCGGAACACCGAAACGCATTCCTCCTTGCGGCATTTGCTGATAAGCAGCGGAATATCCAGCATACCCACCAAGTCATTCACCGCGAGGTCTACCCGTTTGAACACCGCCTTTTCTTTCATACACTTACGGAAAAATTCGTACCAAGTCCGCTTTTGTCCGTCCAGATACGCTTCAAACTGCCGACAGCCTTTGCCGCGCAGTTCAAGCAACACGCCCATTTCTTCCAACGGCGAGGTCAGCACCATCACGTCACCAATCCGGTAAGTGCTCGTGTAGCCGTACATTCCACGCGGCTCCTGCACCAGATATTTCATTTTCAGCCGAAGTACATCTTCAATGATGTGCTTCACATCCATTGTTGGAAAGCGGATACGCACATAGTCGAACAGCAGTGTCAGCGGCTCAGGGTGCAGCCGAATGAGCGCATCTTTCAGCCGCCTGCGTACCTTTTGCGGCACGGATTGGTTTTCCTGCTCCAACCGGCGGTAATATTCCGGTGTCAGTCCGGCTTCCAGAGCCAGTTCCTGTTCGGATACGCCAATTTGCATCCGTTTTGCCCGAAAGTCCGTTATCCAAGTCCTGTTTTGCAATTTTACCTCCGTTTCTGATTGATTTTGTTCAAAGTTTTGCGTAGTTCGCCTATCTTGTCCGATTTGTACCCCCCTGTTAGAGAAAGGGGGTTCCGACGTTCGGGCGCGGCTGCGCCGCGCCCAACGCACCGTTCCGTGCCGTCGGCTTTCGCGCTGCACGCCGCCGCACAGACGGCGCGAGGGCATAGAAAAACGCGCAGAGTTCTTTTCTCTGCGCGTTTTGCGTGTACATATTTAATTTCAAAAAAGCAGCGCCATATAATCCTGACGCCCATCAAGTACACGGGTAACTTCTACATATTCGTTGCCCACAACACGATAGAACACAATCTGCTTTGCTACTACTAAAAACCGAATGTCCGTATCTACCGCATAGCGACTGCACAATTCTGTGCCCATAAACGGATTATCCTCTAACAGCATAATCGCGTCATACACCCGACGAGTTAATTTTGCTGCTGCTGACGGATTGTTAAGCTGCTCCCTAATATATCGTTCCGTTGCCCGCATATCTTCAACAGCAGTTTTCTTAAATTTAATTCTCATTCAGCAATACCCAACATAGCCCGGGCCTGCTCGGCAGAATAGCTTTCGGTGCAATCATCGCCCTTTTTCAGTTCTTTCACCAACCGTGCCAGAGCCTTTGCCTTAACAATTTCCGCATTATCTCCTGTCACTGCAAAGGGGAAACCGCCTGCATTTAATGACTGCTGAAAAAACACATTGATTGCGTCCGTGAGTGTCAACCCCGTTTTTGCATAAATCTGCTCCAATTCTTCACGAATTTCAGGATTCATGCGAATACGGAACATATCTGTTTTTGCAGAAGAAATAACATTATCCATCTTGCAGACCTCCTTTTCAAATTTAGTATAACACATCGTATTCTATGCGTCAATTATGTAGCTACATTGTTGCTACATAATTATTTTGCACACCTCCCAATCTCCTGCAAAAAGTCGTACCCTTTCGGCACGATCGGAGTATAAAACTCCGTAATCACCCCCTTTCCGGTATCGGCATAACCTCTTCCCTTGATATTCTTGAAAAAGAACTCCTTTTTCGTTTCTCCAAACATCATACTGTATCCAAGTTCGGACATTCTACCAAGCGCGACACGGAAATTAAACTGGTCGCGGATACCGTCACCGAGATATTTAGCATCCGGGCGCTGACAGGCGAGAATCAGGAAGAATCCCGCCTGCCGTCCCAGCATGACAATCTGCCGCAGCTTGTTGAGCACATCTTCGCGCTCCCTGCTGGTCAGCATTTCCATAAACGCAACGTACTCGTCAAACACGAGAAAATGCGGTGAAAGTCCGAGATATGCATAGTTTTCGCCGGTTTTGTAATTTTCCATGCGCTTCATATCCGCACTGCGTTCGTGCATAGCCGTGCAGAACTCGGTGATACACTGCACGATCTCCTCTTTGCGGCTGCATACGTTCGGCAGGACACTGGATAAGTCCGCTAAATCTGCGTTTTTCGGGTCAAGAATGTACAAAACCGCATTAGTTTCTAACAATGCCCGAATCAACGTCAGGATAAAGTACGTTTTGCCGCCGCCTGTACCGCCCGCGATCAGCATATGCGGCAGACTGTCAAACTCCCAATAGGTGTTCTGCATAAGCCGCATTTTGCCGTGCTCCACGCACACCTCAGAGATGGGGATACGGTTTGCGATCATGTCATACAGCAGCGTGTACTCCACAAATCCGTCCAGCAGTTCCCTGCTGACAAGCTCACAATACAAACCGCTTTCCAGCTTGTTTTCCAAGTGCAGCAGCGGTTCTTGAAACTTTCCGAGCGTAATCTCCGCCGTGATATGCAAAAGCCCGTTTTCCATGCGGTAATACATTCGCGGAAAACGGGCAATCTTCGGTTTTGAACTTGCAGGCAGGTCCTTAAAAAATCCCTCGGACTGTTTGGTGTCGCTCTGCTCATACCACTGATTTTCCAGCACCATGCACGCCAGCTTTTGCCGATGGCGCATTTCATTCAGCTTGTCCGGAAACCGGCGGTACAGCAGCCACGCCGTCACGGTACACACTTTCCCGCCCATCGCCGCGCTGAACAGCAGGTAAGCCACGGACGGACTGCGCCAGTCTGTGCGGATATTCAGCAGTACAAATGCCACGGCAAACACCGCGAACAGCAGGAAAAACACCGTTCGGAACACCAAATCTTTATCGCTCGGGCGAATCCGCCTGCCGCGATTTCTACACAGCCTGTGCATTACGGTTTCTTATCCGCCGGAACATCCTTGTGCGGCTGGCTGTTCTGTGCGGGCGTTTTGAGCACCAGATCGTCCGCCTTGATGTACCAGTCTACTTCTGCGCTGTTGCCGAACGTCACATGGGCGATAGCGCCGAACATCGGATTGACCAGCTTCACTTCTGCGTTGTACGCAAAATCGCGCACCGGAACGCTCGCCGGAACACTGACCTGAATCATACGGCCCTGCTTGTCGCTTTTCAGATCGTAGGTGCGCTCCTTGACCTCCTCGGACGGCGTGCCGTCTGCGTTCTCCTCGAACACCTCGCGGCGCATTGCCGAAAAACGCAGCGTGCCGAGCGTTGCTTCATTTTCACCGAAAAAACCATTGCTGAATCGCATAAATCGTACCGTCCTTTCTCGTTTACGCCTTTTCCATATCTTCCGCGTGCAGAATGTAGTCCACGAACGCGCGGCCGTTGATAACGTAGCCCTCAGCCGTCACCGACGGATTCTTGAGCTTGACCGGCTCCATGTATGCGAACTGCTTCTGGCCTGCCGCACCGTCGATCACGACCTCAATATCATCCGCACGCTGCACATCGCTGAACAGCTTGTAGCGGCGGTACAGCACCTTGGTCTGGGTGCCGTTGCGGCGGGTGTCGCCGCGCTTCACCTCGGCCGGACCGCCAAATTCCAGATTGCCGAGCGATTTTGCCATGTTCGGGATAACAAATTTCAATTCCATAAAATTACCTCCAAATTTTAATTCATTACTTCCGCGATACCCGCCATCACATATTCTGCACACGGCAGGGCAATCGAGTTACCAAGTGCGCGATAACGGGCATGATCGCTGATTTCTTCATTCTTGCAGCCGTATTTTGTCCAGTTTTCAGGCAGACCCATCAACCGCTCACATTCCAGCGGTGTCAGCACACGCAGGAATCCGTCTTGTTCCTCACCCTCGTACCAAAACGAAAACGGCGCCGTTACACTCGCAAGCAGAGTTGGGAACGGTTCTCCTCCTCGTCCAAAGCTGGCGCAGAACCCTTTCTGATCTCCGACCTGTGCCATAGTTCGCATCCGCCGGAGGGAAAACGGTCTGACAATGGGTACCTGCCGCCCTGTTTGAGCAGCAGGTACTCCACCTCTTTGGGTGGCGGACAACCCGCCCGGACCGCTAATCGTAGAAAACGGGAGCACAGTCCGGGGCTTAAATAATACTTCTCCGGCACGCTGGCCTGCAAAATCCGCCACGACGAACACGCGCTTGCGCCGCTGTGCGAGGGCGGGTTCTCCCCAATACTGGGCGTCCAGCAGTCGCCAAGCGGTATCAGCGCATCCCCCTCGCACCATTCCGGCGTGTGCCCATCCACGAGGAGGCACTGAAACCTCGGCACCTGTGAACGCACTGAGCATGGCTGCAAAATCCAGCCTGTCATTTGAAGAAAACGCTCCCGCAACGTTTTCCCAAATACAGAAAGCTGGATACCGACCATTGGTTGCATATCTCATCTCCTCGATAATTCGCATGGCCTGATAGAACAGGCTGGATTTTTTGCCTGCGAAACCATTTCTCGTGCCAATCTGCGACAAGTCCTGACAGGGCGAACCGAATGTGATCACATCGACCGGCGGTATCTCTGCACCGCTGATCTTCGTAATGTCGCCCAAGTGCAGCATATCCGGGAAATGTCGTCTGGTAATGGAGATCGGGCGTGCTTCGATCTCGCTCGCCCACACAGGTTCCATGCCGCAGTGCATCGCCGCCAGCGGAAACACGCCGATTCCAACAAACAGACTGCCGAGTTTAAGTACGGTCACGCGCGTACCTCGTGCGGCCCATCGTGCCGCGGATACGGCAGTTGCCGGTACGGATTTTCTTGCCGCGCACACGGGCAAGGCAGTCACAATGCTCGTCCGGGTCCAAGTGTGCGCCGCAGTGCGGACAGGTGTTGTAGTACATGAGTATCCCTCCTGCTATTACATGAATTGTCATACTATCTGTACGCTGAACGGCGGCGGTCTGGCAAACAAACAATAGATTTTATATTGAGTAAGCATGATCTTCTCCTTTTTCGGGTAATGAAAAAGCCGTCCTTCTTTGAGAACGGCTTTCGCTTTACCAGTTTTTGGCGTAATATGGTTTGTATTTTAGGAAACAGCTTGTCCTGCTTTATTTTTGTCATTTTACGGTAATTTTGTTGTTCTTGTCACACCGCAGCATGAAAAGGCTTGTACAAATTCCCCTCAAAAGTTGTTCTTATCCCATCGTACCAGAGCAAAAAGCCAGAACAACTTACGACAACCTTCTCCGCCTGATCGACGACCCGGATGTTCGTGAGCCGCTCAAATTCCTGCGGGAACGGGAAGTCGTGCATTTCCAGCGGTTTGGAGATGCGCTGCGCGTTGTGCAGGATAATCTGGATGCCAAGAATTACTACGCCTACAATCCGTCCATCGACATCCGGCCCAAAGAGAAATAACGCATTTGCAAGGAGATGGTCCCTGACCGTCTCCTTTTTTGTGCAAATACTGTATCAATCTGGGGTATTGTGCAAAACAAATTTGAACACTTTACTGTGTAAAGTGACTTTTCTTTTCCGTGCATTTCTGCTATAATGTTATTGAGTAGCGCATATTATATATTTGCCTGATCACTATCGGACAGGCCTTCGCATAAATTTCAGTAAGTAGGGGAACAAGCATGAAAGAACAGAAATTGGTCATCACCGGTATGGGCGCTGTTACGCCGATCGGTATTGGTGTGGACGCATACTGGTCCGCACTGGTGGAGGGACAATGCGGTGTAGGAAAAATTACCCGCTTTGATGCATCCGAGCTGCCCGTGCAGATCGCGGCAGAGCTGAAGGACTTCGATCCCGCTGCCTACATGCCGAAAACGCTGGCCCGCACGATGGACCCGTTCATGCAGTTTGCCTTTGTTGTGGCCGAGGAGGCTCTCAAGGACAGTGAGCTGTCCATCGAGAGCGAAAGCGACCGTATCGGCATCGTCATGGGCACTGCAATGGACGGCGTTACCACCGTTGCACAGACGCAGGCTGCGTTCGACGCAGGCAAGCGCGTCGGCCCTCGCTTTGTGCCGATGACCATCGGCAACATCGCTGCTGCCCAGATCTCGATTGCACACGGCATTCACGGCCCGAGTCTGACGCTCAACACGGCATGCTCGGCAGGCGGCGACGCCATCATGACCGCAGCGATGCTGCTCCGCTCCGGCGAGGCAGATGCGGTTCTGGCAGTCGGCGGCGAGAGCATTCTGTGCCCGATCGTCGTTTCCGGTCTGTCGCAGGCCAAGGCGCTTTCCCGCCGAAACGACGACCCCGAGCAGGCGTGCCGCCCGTTCGACCTTGACCGCGACGGCTTCGTTATCGGTGAGGGCGGCGGCGCTCTCCTGATCGAGACCGAGGAGCATGCACTCGCCCGCGGCGCAAAAATCCACGCCGTACTCGCCGGTTACGCGAACACCTCGGATGCACACCACGTTACCGCGCCCTGCCCGGACGGCGAAGGCGCTTCCCGCTGCATGAAGCTGGCGCTCAAGAGGGCCGGCATGCAGCCGTCCGACATTGGCTATATCAACGCGCACGGCACGTCCACGCCGCTCGGCGACAAGGCCGAAACGCTGGCGGTCAAGACCGTGTTCGGCGGCCGCGAAAGCGCACCGCCGATGAGCTCCACCAAGTCCGCGACCGGCCACCTCATGGGTGCCGGCGGCCTGACCGAAGCCATCGCCTGCATCAAGGCCATCGAGGAAGGCGTTCTGCCGCCCACCCTGCACCTGGCAAAGCCCGATCCGGAATGCGATCTGGATTATGTGCCGAATACCGCGCGCAAGGCGGAAATCAACGCCGCAATGAGCAATTCGCTCGGCTTCGGCGGACAGAATTCCAGCCTGATTGTTGCCAAATACGAGAAATAATTCCTATCAAGAATACGCAGTTAGTGATTATGTATCCTTAAAATTGCGAATCTTTATCCTATTGCAAATAAAAATAACAGGGACATCGGCATGCAGCCTGTGTCCCTGTAAGATTTTTCTTCTTGCAATTCCATGATTGTGTGGTATTATAATATTCGTTAAGTAGTTTTTAACTCTACATACAACCCATTTCCTGAGGTAATTACGAATTGCTAATTCCCCATACAAATTATTACGAGGTGATCCCTTGAGTCACGAATACACCTATGATATTTCCATGTTCCGCGACACATTTGAAACCCGTTTCACCTATCTGAACGGTTTTCTTCGCAATGTTTCGCGTTTCGGCAGCCGACCGGCACTCTTTGACCCGCGTTCCGGCCGCCGCTGGACCTACCGCGAACTGAACGTCGAAGCCAACCGTCTGGCGCATGCGCTGCGCGCGGACGGCGTCGGCAAGAACGACGTTGTCATGTTCACCCTGCTCAACTCGCCGGAGTTTGTTTTCTGTTATCTGGCGGCGCACAAGATTGGTGCGGTCGCGTGTCCGGTCAACTACCGGCAGGGCGCAGGCGAGATTGCACTCGTCATTGATGACAGCACGCCCAAGGCTTTCATCTACGACGCCGAGTTCGGCGAGCTGTCCGGCGGTGCGCTCGACCTGTGCGAGAGCAAGCCTGCCATCAAGATCGTTGTCGGCGCGGACGATGCCGTACCTGCCGGTCAGGTGCGCTACGCAGATTACGTTTCCGATCAGCCGGAGAACGACCCGCCGATCGACTTCGACCCGCACATCTACGACGAGACCACCCGTCTGTACACCTCCGGCACAACCAACCGTCCGAAGGGCGTGCCGATCAACAATATCAACGAGGTGCTTTCCGCGCATGACGTTATGATGCACTTCCCTCTCGGTCCGACCGACCGCACGATGAACATGACCCCGTGGTTCCACCGCGGCGGCATCCACTCCGGCGGCCCGTGCCCGACCCTCTATGCGGGTGGCGAAGTTGTCATTCTGCGTGATTTTGCACCGAAGCGCTGCCTGGAATATGCCTCGAAGTACAACATCTCGTTCCTGATCGGTGTACCGACCATCATCGCCATGCTCGCCCGCACGCAGGAGCGCACCCCGCACGACCTGTCCGCGCTGCGCGGCATTGTCACCATGGGCGCGCCGTTTGAAAAGAGCGCATGTGAGAAGTATATGAAGCTGCTCACGCCGAACATTTTCAACGGATACGGCACAACGGAATCCTTCTGGAACACATTTCTGCGCCCGTTCGACCTGCCGGATAACGCAGGCTCGGCCGGTCGCTCGTGTACGGACGACGAGGTTCGCATCGTAAAGCTGCGCGAGGACGGCTCCCATTCCGAGCCGGACGACATGGTCCCGCACGACAACGTGGCCGAGGGCGAGATCATCATCTCCTCTCCGGCAAAGAGCGCATTTTGTTACTATAATAACCCGGAAATGACCGAGCAGAAGTTCTACAAGGGCTTTCTGTACACCGGCGACGTCGGCACATGGGACGAGAACGAGTTCGTCACCGTGCGCGGCCGCAAGGACGATATGATCGTTTCCGCAGGCGAGAACATCTATCCGCCGCAGATCGAAGCCGTACTGAACGACCATCCCAAGGTTGCAGAGAGCGCCGTTATCGGTGCGCCGGACAAGCTGCGCGGCGAAGTTGTTGCGGCATATGTTGTGCCGAGCGATCCCTCCCTCACCGTTGAGGAGCTGAAGGAGTACTGCACGAACAGCCCCATGCTGTCCTCGTACAAGTGGCCGCGCATCTACAACATCGTTGATTCCCTGCCGCACACCGCGACCGGCAAAATCATGCACCGCGCCCTGCGCAAGCAAAAATAACCCAGACAGCACAAAAGGAGAATGGATTCGTTCCATTCTCCTTTTTACATCTACAACACGTTTACAGTAATCCTTGCAGCGACAGTGCAGCCGCCAGCGCCAGCAAAATGGCGATCAGCGTTTTCAGCACGCGCAGGAATCGTTCTCTTGTGACAAACCGCCGCCAGCCGGTCGGCTTCGGGTCGGGCGGCAGCATTTCGTCCGGTGTCGGCTTATGGTCGAGCAGCCCCACGCCGCAATCCTTGCATTTACGAACATTCTCGACGTATTCCGCGCCGCATTTCGGGCACCAAGGCATAATTCGTTACTCCTTCCAGATGAAAATCGGCAGCGGCGGATCATTTTTGCGGTTCATCCACTCACAGCCGAGCACGGTATAGGTTCGGTCATCCAGTTCCCTCAAGTGAGCCAGAAGCGCATCGCGCTCCTCATAGCCGTTTTCCTTGCCGTAATAGAGCGCAAGCGCCATCAATCCGCCTTTTTTGAGCAGCTTCAGTCCCGCATCAACAGCAGGTAGTGAAGTCTCTGCGGTGGTGAATTTTGTCGGGTCTCCGCCGGGCAGACGGCCGAAATTGAACACGATGCAGTCCACGGTCTCCGGTTCGGCGTAGTGCGCCATGTTAGCGTGGCTGTCGAGGTAAACCTCGGCGCTGAGGTGCTCCTTCGCCAGCAGCTCGCGGGTCTGCCGGACGGCATCCTCCTGCACATCAAAGGCCAGCACACGGCCGTTTTCGCCTGTCAGACGGCACAGCAGCGCTGTGTCTCTGCCCTTGCCCGCGGTCGCATCAATACAAAAATCGCCTTCCTGAACCTGCCGCCGGAGCACATCATGCACAACCGAAAGTGTGTTCATGCTCTGCCCTCCTCAAAAGCGGCCGCCGCCGAGCGCGCGCGCGATTTCGTCCCGCGCAGCCATGAGCGGCGCACGCAGCTCTGCCACGCGTTGGTCGGTCATGCGGCTGACCGGCGCGGACAGCGAAATCGCGTAGGACGCGCGTCCGCGGTAGTCCGGAATGGCGGCCGCAATGCAGCGCACGCCAAGCTCGTTCTCCTCATTGTCGAGCGCGTAACCAAGCTGACGCACCTTGTCGATCTCACGGAAAAACGCGTCCTCATCGACGATGGTGTGCTCGGTCCACGCGTGCACATCGCTGTGCTGCCACACGTCGCGCACCTCTGCGATGTTCCATGTGGCAAGAATTGCCTTTCCGACACCCGTACAGTACAGCGGCAGGCGCATGCCGATGCGCGAGAACATGCGGATGGCAGACGAGCCATTATCCACTTTATGGATGTACACAATGTCCTTGTCGTCGCGCATAACAAGGTGAACGGTCTCATCCGTGCACTGCTCGAGCCGTTCAAGCGACGCGCGTGCTCTCTCAACAATATCCAGATTATCCACAATATAGCTGCTCATCTCGCACAGGCGCATACCGGCGCGGTAGACGCTGGTTTCCGCGTCGCGCTGCACATAGCCGCGCGCACACATGCTGGTCAGCAGACGGTGAACCGTGCTTTTGTGCAGGCCGGTTTCCGCAGACAGGCCGCCGATGCTCATGCCGTTGCGGCTGCGGCACAGAGTTTCCAGCAAATCGAATGCGCGGTCGAGCGATTGAACGGTCGATTGCTCCGCCATGAAAACGCTTCCCTTCGTTCCGTATTATAAAACACATCTTCATTATACAGCAAAGCTGCACAAAAAACAAGGGATTATTTTGGTGTGGTCGCCAAATGGGGGTCGATCGCTTGCGAAGCGGACGGAATTTGCGCTGACACCGCGCGGGAGCAACACAAGGCGAGTTGCCCGTCGGGCAAGAGAGCGTTCCCTGTGGGATAACAGTGCCGCGCAGCTTTTTAACACGTTATACCGCCTGTCATCTGCGAATGAATCTGCTGATAAACACCATCTTGCAGGAATTGAAATTTCTCCTTTTACAAAGCAAAACCACAGTCAAAACGACTGTGGTCTGCATAAAATTCAGCAATTAAACATTGAAACGGAACAGAACAACATCGCCGTCCTGCATCACATACTCCTTGCCCTCGGAGCGAACCAGACCCTTTTCGCGGGCAGCAGCCAGCGAACCAAGCTCGATGAGGTCCTTATAGTTGATAACCTCAGCGCGAATGAAGCCGCGCTCGAAGTCGGTGTGAATCTTGCCGGCAGCCTGCGGCGCCTTTGTGCCCTTCTCGATGGTCCACGCGCGAACCTCCTGCTCGCCGGCGGTGAGGTAGCTCATCAGGCCGAGCAGGTCGTAGCAGACCTTGATCAGACGGTCCAGACCGGACTCATGCAGGCCGAGCTCGGACAGGAACATCTCCTTCTCCTCCGCGTCCATGCCGGCGATATCCTCCTCCAGCTTTGCGCAGATCGGCAGAACCATCGCGCCTTCTGCGTCTGCGATGGCCTGTACCGCCTTGAGGCGCTCGTTCTCGGTGTCGTTGCCGGTAAAGCCTTCCTCATCCATGTTTGCCGCGTAGATGACCTTCTTCGCGGACAGCAGGTCGCTCTCGCCGATCACGCGGTCAATGTCCTCGTCCTCGCCAAAGCCCTCGAAGGTGCGGGCGGTCTTGCCCTCCTCCAGATGCGCCTTCAGGTTCTCGAGGATTTCCACATCGCGGAGCAGCTTCTTGTCTGCCTTCGCAGCCTTGCGGGTACGCTCGAGACGGCGCTCGAGGTGCTCGATGTCCGCAAGGATCAGCTCGAGGTTGATGGTCTCGATGTCACGGGCCGGATCGACCGAGCCTTCAACGTGCACGATGTTCTCGTTGTCGAAGCAGCGGACAACGTGAACGATGGCGTCAACCTCGCGGATGTGGGACAGGAACTTGTTGCCCAGACCCTCACCCTTGCTTGCGCCGCGCACCAGACCGGCGATGTCCACGAACTCGACCACCGCAGGCGTGGTCTTCTTTGCGTGATAGAGATCGGTCAGCGGCTGCAGACGCTCATCCGGTACAGCAACCATGCCGACGTTCGGGTCGATGGTGCAGAACGGATAGTTTGCGCTTTCCGCGCCCGCCTGCGTAATTGCGTTGAACAAGGTAGACTTGCCGACGTTTGGCAGTCCGACGATGCCGAGTTTCATAATGTAATTCCTCCAACTTTATAAGGGGATTTTCTGCTCCCCGTTTTCTGCATAAAAATAGTATACCGCTTTCGCTGGAATTTTGCAATGTTTTGCGCTATACTAAAGATACCAATTTGTCTGCAAGAGGTGAAAAGCCATGCCTTCTTATGTCACTTACCATATTTTTGCGGCTACCGTACAGCGCGTAACCAGTGATTCGGTTGCCCATATCGCGTCCTCCTATCCGGCGGCCTACCGATGGGGCTCGCAGGGAGCGGACCCGCTGGCGCTCTATCACGCGCCGTTCCCGTCCGCCCTGCGCAGACTGGCGAACCGCATCTGCACCGAACCGCCCGCGCCGCTGTTCGAGTCACTGTGCAAAGCCGCCGTCGCGTCGCACAACACGGCTGCGCTCGCATATGTATTCGGATTCTGCACGCACTATGCACTCAGCCGCGTAACCTATTCGTTTGTTTCCGCACAGGCGGACAGGCTGTCGCAGTTCATGCCGGGCTACTCTGCCGAGGCACGCCGCCATTTAGTCGAGAGCGACATCGACGGTGTGATGATCGCGGATTTTGTCTCGGACACGCCCGCCGAGTACGAAGCGTACCGTCAACTGGAGCCGGATGCGCCCGAGTCCCCTCTCGCGGCGAAAATTCTGGCGCAGGCCCTGCGGGAGACGTATGGCGTGCACATCACCCCTGCCGCCGTCTACCACTCGATGAACGATATGCGCCGCATGCACCATCTCGCGCATCAGGGTGCCTCTGCACTCAGCCGTCTGCAGCGGTTCGAGCACCTGATCGGCAAATCCGGTTTTGCGTCCTCGCTCATCCGTCCGACAGAGCCGCTCTCGGCGGACTGCACCAATCAGGAGCACCGTCCGTGGACATCCCGCACTGGCGAGCGAACGGATTCGTTCTACGATCTGTTTGATGCCGCCGTGCCGCTGGCGGTCTCGCTGCAGCGTGCCGCTCTCGACCGCTATTATCAGCAGAAGCCGCTCGATCCGCGCTTTTTCCCCACGGATTTTACGGGCACACCCATCAAAAAATAAAAATTTGATAACTTAGCGACAGGTTTCGTATGACTTCGCTCCCTGAAATGGGTATTCTTGGTGCTGTTACCAAACTGTAACCATTGAAAGGAGTGAATATGGCGCACATCATTCCGCCATACTACCATCATGCGAAACCTGTTATCTTTTGTTTTGGGCGTGATTTCACGCCTGCTCTACCTGCTTCTGCGGCTCATCCTGCTGCTCGACCGCACGATCTGCCGCGTATACGACCTGCCGGTCTGGAGCCGGTTCGCCGGCGTTCTGCGGCAGGCAGGCCGCCGCCGTTCGGTCTGTGCGCTGAGCGTTTTCGGACTGCTGTTCCTGCTGCCCGCTCTGCTGCTGACCCGGCCGGGTACGCTGCTGCTTGCGGACGGTCAGCCGCTCGGTGTCATCGAGGACAGCGCAACGCTGCTGAACGCAGTAAACGCGGTTGAATCCAGTGCATCTGCCGTTTCCGGCACGGACTATTACCTGCCGCTGCGCCTGCAGGCCAAACCGGTGCGGACAGCTGCTCCGCTGCTGACGCAGGAGGAACTCGAGCGCAATCTCATTACTGCCAGCGGCGAGTTGGACACGCTTGCCATTATTTCAGTAGACGGCAAACAGACCGCCATTGCCGCCGATACGGACGGCGCGCAGGCCGCGCTCGACCGGATCAAGGCCGCGTACACGACAGCGGCAGACGAAAACGTACACTTCCTGCAGACCGTCCGCGTGGACAAGGCCGTTGCGCCAGCCGCGCTTGCAGAGACCGATTCCGCGCTGTATGATACCCTGTCGCAATGCCTTGACGTGACCGCGACCCGCGCCGTCACCTACACCGAGCAGATTCCGTTCGACACCGTGACGCAGGAGAACGAAAATCAGGACCAGACCTATTGCGAGACCGTCCAGCAGGGCTGTGCGGGTACAGCGCAGGTCACCGCCGAGATTGAAACCGTGGACGGCGAGGAGCGCACGCGCACCATCCTTGCTCGCACCGTGCTCCGGCAGGCCACCGACGAAATTGTCGAGGTCGGCACGCGCAATGTCGGCATCGGTACCGGAGAATTTGCCGTGCCGCTGACCAGCTACACGTTCACCTCGGCGTTCAAGTACCGCTGGGGCCGCCTGCACGGCGGCGTGGACCTCGCCGTGGACGAAGGCACGCCGGTCTATGCCGCGGATAACGGCAAGGTCATCGTTGCAGAGGACTCCGGCAACGGCTACGGCAGCTATATCATCCTCGACCACCGGAACGGCTTCAAGACGCTGTACGGGCATAATTCACAGCTGCTCGTGTCGGTCGGCGATGTGGTCAGCAAGGGCGATAAAATCGCGCTTTCCGGCAATACCGGCAATTCCACCGGCCCGCATCTGCATTTTGAGGTGCAGGTGAATGATGAAAAGGTAGATCCGACGCAATACGTTAATCTGTCATAATTTTACAATCATTTCAAATTTATAACCATGTAAACCGTAGGGCGGGATGAGGTCATACCCCAGAGCATCTTCTCTTGCCCTTTGGGCAATTCACCTTGTCCCGCCCTGCAATAAAGTCTCATCATATGCAGCAATAATTACTAATTTCTAACTACTAATTACTAATTAAAAAAGAGAGATTGGTTTCCCAATCTCTCTTTTTGGTTACTCCATCGCCTCGACTTCATCAATCTTGGTGAGGTACTTATTCTGATAGAATTTGAGCTTCTCCGCGAACTGCGGGGTCTCCTTATACGCCTGCTTGACGTAGGCGTGCGTATCAAACTCGGCTGCGCCCTCGGCCAGCTGGATGGTATAAATGGCGATATTCGAGCAGTGGTCGCTGATCTTCTCAAGGTCATGCACAATATCCAGGAAGTGGATACCGGTCTGCATGGTGCACTCGTTCCGGCCCAGACGCTCGATATGGCGGCTCTTGAGACGCTCCTTCATCGTATCCACGACTTCTTCCAGCGGCTCGACCATACGGGCGGTCGAAACAGCCTGATTGTCATAGCCGTCAACGGTCATGTCGAGCACCTCGGCAACCGCTTCGCACATGGTGCGCAGTTCCTGCATCGCACTCGGCGAGAAGGACAGACCGGCCTCACGGAACTCGTCGGCACGCTCGAAGATGTTCTGCGCATAGTCGCCGATCTTCTCAAAATCAGACAGCGAGTGCATCATCTCGGCCATCTGGCGGCGCTGATCAACCGAACGGATGTTGTGGATGGTGGTCAGGTAACGGCCAATCTCAACCTCTGCACGGTCGAGGAAGGCCTCGTGCTCGTGGAAGATCTCCTCGTTTGCAGCCGCGCCGCCGAACAGCGGGTCGGTTGCCAGATGGAAATTCTGCTTGGCAGTGTCGCCCATGTCAGCAATGCAGCGCTGCGCCTGATCGAGTGCCAGAGACGGCGTGGTCAGGAAGCGAGGCTCCAGCTTTGCCAGCGGGTCCTCCTGCGTCTCCTCTGCGGGCACGCTCGCCGTTGCCAGCTTGACCAGCAGACCGGTGAACGGCAGGAACAGAACCGTACAGGTGAGATTGAACAGCGTATGGAAGTTTGCGATGCCGCCCTTGTCGATCGCGTTATCCCAGAAAGAGAAACCAACCGTGTACTGAATCGCATAAATGCCGATCAGGAACAGGATGGAGCCGATCAGGTTGAAGTAGAAGTGTACCATCGCGGTACGGCGGGCATTCTTGGAGCCGCCCACCGAGGACAGGAATGCGGTGATACAGGTACCGATGTTCTGACCGAGGATGATCGGGATAGCAGCCGAATAGGTGATCGCACCCGTGGTGGACAGCGCCTGCAGAATACCAACCGATGCGGAGGACGACTGGATGATCGCGGTAACGCCCGCGCCGACCAGCACGCCGAGCACCGGATTGGAGATAGCAGCGAACAGATCCGCGAACTGCGGCAGATCAGCCAGCGGTGCAACCGCGCCCTCCATGACCGACATGCCGATGAACAGAATACCGAAGCCGGTGAAGATATCCGCGATATCGCGGGTACGGCGCTTTTTTGCAATCATCATAATGATTACGCCGACAAGCACGATGATATATGCCAGATTCTTCGGCTTGAGCAGATCCATGAACAGGCTGCCGCTGCCCTCGCCGCCGGACAGACGCAGGATCTGCGCGGTAATCGTGGTACCGATGTTAGCACCGAGGATAACGCCGACCGACTGCTTGAGCGTCATGATACCGGCGTTTACAAAGCCGACAACCATAACGGTCGTTGCGGACGAAGATTGAATGACCATGGTAACTACCATGCCCATCAGCAGAGCAGTAACGACATTGCCCGTCATTTTTTCAAGCGTTTTCTCCAGTTTAGAGCCTGCTGCGCGCTCCAAACCTTTTCCCATTGTCGTCATACCGTAGATGAACAGCGCAAGACCGCCGATCATCTGCACGATTGACAGCACATCAAAACCCATATGCTTCCTCCCGTTTTGTTACACAATCATTTTCATTATTTCTTTACGATTCGCATACATTTTAATTATATGGTTTTTACATGGTACTGTCAATAAAAATTGCGTTAATACGCAGGCTTTACACACATTTAACATTGGTTTGCCTACCCGGCAGGGGCACAAGAGGGTAGACACCTGCGGTTTCCACCCTCTGATTTTCACCCCTTTCCCTTTGGGATAGCACGGCGAAATTTGCAGAACTGAGACTATAAAGGAACGGCAGAGGATTTTTTCTTCCGTAGGGGCGGACCAATGTGTCCGCCCATTCCCCTACCTCTATGCAATGCCAGATACATTACTGCTACACATATGGTTTACTCTACGCAGGCGCGACACAAGGTGAATTGCCCGAAAGGCAAGAGAAGGTCCTCTGGAGGATACCCGTGTCGCGCAACTCGTTGGCTCGTTATTACGGACGGCACCTACGAATATAATCCATTAATATCATTTAACAACTATCCGTAGGGCGGGGTGCCCTCACCCCGCCGTTCCCCAATACCCCCCTTATGTTAAACCCAACCGGAGACATTGTTTCATCTGTACGTTCATTTTCCATTCTCCATTTTCAATCCTCAATTACTCCACAGAACGCAAAAAAGGACCCGAAACGGGTCCTTTTTGTGTGGTAAGGCTCTTACTTAATATTATCAAACAGTCCGGTAAAATCAAACGTTGCAAAGTAGTCCTTCGGGGTCTCTGCGCGGCGGATCATTTCTACCGAGCCGTCCTCGCGGAGCAGCAGCTCTGCGGAACGCAGCTTTGCGTTATAGTTATAGCCCATCGAGAAGCCGTGCGCGCCGGTATCGTGGATATAAACGTAATCGCCGATGTCAATCTGCGGCAGATTGCGGTCAACGGCAAACTTATCGTTATTTTCGCACAGACCGCCGGTCACATCGTAGGTATGATCGCACAGCGCGTTTTCCTTGCCGAGCACGGTGATATGGTGGTATGCACCGTACATCGCCGGACGCATGAGGTTCGCAGCGCAGGCGTCCAGACCGGCATACTCCTTATAGGTATGCTTCTGGTGGATGCACTGGGCAACCAGAGCGCCGTAAGGGCCAAGGATAAAGCGGCCCATCTCGGTGTAGATGGCAACATCGTCCATGCCGGCCGGAACAAGAACCTCGTCGTAAGCCTGATGTACGCCTTCACCGATGGCCATAATGTCGTTCGGCTCCTGCGACGGACGGTACGGAATGCCTACGCCGCCGGACAGGTTGATGAACGCGATATGCACGCCGGTCTCCTTCTGCACGTCAACCGCCAGCTGGAACAGGATGCGTGCCAGTGCCGGATAGTACGCATTGGCAACCGTGTTGGAGGCGAGGAATGCGTGAATACCGAAATGCTTAACACCCTTTTGCTTCATGTACTTGAACGCTTCGACCAGCTGCTCGCGGGTCATGCCGTACTTGGCCTCCTGCGGGGTATCCATGATGGAGTTGTTCAGCACGAAGTCACCGCCCGGATTGAAGCGGCAGGACATGGTCTCCTTCCAGTCGCCTACTACCTTGTCGTAGAAATCGAGGTGGGTAATATCATCGAAGTTGATGATGGTGTTCAGGTCGGATGCGAGCTTGTAGTCCTCTGCCGGCGTGACGTTAGAGGAGAACATGATGTCATGCTCCTTTACGCCGCACACATCGCTGAGCTGCAGCTCAGGCAGGCTGGAGCAATCACAGCCAAAGCCTTCCTCATGCAGAATCTGGATGAGACGCGGGGTCGGCGTCGCCTTTACAGCGAAGTATTCCTTGTAGCCCGGGTTCCACGCAAATGCTTCCTTTACCTTGCGGGCGTTCTCACGGATCGCCTTCTCATCATAAATGTGAAACGGAGTCGGATAGGTTTTGGTGATCTCCTGCACTTGCTGGAGCGTCAAAAAGGGTTTCTTTTCCATTGGTATTTGCCTTTCCTTTACTGGGGTATTCAATCAGTATTCTTACCGAGAATTCGTTCAAATCGACGGCGCATATCGTTTTCCATGCGCTGGGTCTCGATCTCGTCGATATCAACGATACGGTCGTCCTTGATGATGACCACCATGCCCTCGCACAGCATTGCCGGTGCATCGGCACGGTCGAAATTCACCATTTCGCCGTTTACTTCAACGACTACGGAATCGCCTTCAAAACGGTCTACAATTCCGGTCTGCTTTGTCATAGCAGTCTCCTCCTTGCCTCATTGATTCCGGGCGGTACCACATCGGGTATTCCCTTTACTTACATTACTTACTCTTAAGGCAATATCGCATAATTGAACAAGAGCGATTTGCGAATAAATTTTGCGGTGCTGCCTTAACTTCCGCTTTTGCAGATTACTCTACGCAGTGATGGTAGGAATCGAACTCATCGGTCACTGCCTTGGTCGGTGCCGGCGTCAGCAGGCTGACAACAACGATAGCAAGCAGACCGAACACAAAGCCCGGCACGATCTCATACAGATCGAAGATGCCGCCGGACAGCTGCGCCCATACCAGATCGACCACGCCGCCGACGATAATGCCGGCATACGCACCCTGCTTGTTCGTGCGTCTCCAGAACAGCGAACACAGAACCAGCGGACCGAAGGCAGAGCCGAAGCCGCCCCATGCGTAGGATACCAGACCAAGGATGGTGCTGTTCTGGTTGGTTGCGATCAGAACAGCGATAATTGCTACCGCCATAACGCAGCCGCGGGAGACCCACATCAGCTCCTTCTCGCTTGCGTTTTTGTGAACCTTGTTGTGGTAGAAGTCCTCGGTCAGCGCAGATGCGGTAACCAGCAGCTGACTGTCCGCAGTGGACATGATGGCTGCCAGAATAGCCGACAGGAAGATACCCGCGATGAATACCGGGAAGATCTTCGCCACCATGCTGATATAGATGGTCTCCTGGTTGCCGTCGGTCAAGACAATGCTGTCACCAAGGAACATGCGGCCGGAAATGCCGATCATAATTGCAGCCGTCAGGGAAATCAGCACCCAGATGGTTGCAATGCGGCGCGATTTCTTGATTGCCTGCGGAGACGAAATGCCCATGAAGCGCACGAGGATATGCGGCTGACCGAAGTAGCCGAGACCCCATGCAAGCAGAGAGATAATGCCCATTGCAGTATACGGCACGCCGGTCGCACCGTCAACGAACATATTCAGGAAGTTCGGATTGAACGCTTCCACCTGCGAGAAGAACTCGGTCGGGCCGCCCATCGAGAAGATAGCGATGGTCGGAACCGCGAGCACGCAGAAAAACATCAGAATGCCCTGGAAGAAGTCGGTCCAGCAAACGGCGAAAAAGCCGCCCGCAAACGTATACGAGATAACGACCACCGCACCGATCACCAGCGAAACCAGATACGGGATGCCGAATACGGACGAGAACAGCTTCGCGCAGGACACAAAGCCGGACGCGGTGTAGAACAGGAAGAACACCAGAATGAACACCGCTGCAATAACCGAAATCCAGCCGCTTTCATCGTGGAAACGGTTTTTGAAGAACTGCGGCAGCGTAATCGCGTCGTCTGCGGTCTTGGTGTACTGGCGCAGACGCTTGGCAACAAACAGCCAGTTAAGGTAAGTGCCGATTGCCAGACCAATGGCGATCCAGCCTGCGGAAATACCGGACAGGTACGCCGCACCCGGCAGGCCCATCAGCAGCCAGCCGGACATGTCGGACGCCTGTGCGCTCAGGCCGGTTACCCACGAGCCAAGCTGTCGGCCGCCCAGAAAATACTCATTTGTCGTGCGGTTTTTGCCGACGAAATACATACCTATGCAGAGCATAAAGATCAGGTAACAGCAGAATGCCGCTATTGTGATTATGCTGTCGAAAGTCATATGTTTTACCCTCCTAAAATTTCACTTTAATTATACACGGAAACGTGCAATTTTGCAAGATTTCACGAAGGAAATTGCATCTTTAGCGAAAAATATACACTTTGCACAATTTTCTGCCAAGAAAAATGACAGCAGTTATCACAAACGCACCCAACATATCCTCATTCTGCAATATCGGACGAGTTCTCCTGCATGAGAAGGCGTCCGGCGGTGCGGTCGATGCCAATGGCGCCAAGCGGCGCGGTAATCAGGATGGCGAGCACCGCCACCGAAAGCACCAGCTGTCCGCACGGCAGACCCATCGACAGCGGCACCGAGCCGATGGCCGCCTGCACGGTTGCCTTCGGCAGATAGGCGATGACGCAGAACAGACGCTCCTTCCGGTTCAGCCTGGTACCGAGCATGCACAGGCTCACGCCGACCGCGCGGAACACGAGTGCCAGCGCGATCATGAGCACAGCGGCTGCACCGGCCTGTGCCGCGCAGCGGATATCCACAGCCGCGCCGACCAGCACGAAAAGAATCGCTTCGGCAGCGATCCACAGCTTGCCGAACTTGGCGGACAGACGTTTGGTGACTTTTTCCGAACTTTTGATCTTGAGGACGCACGCCATGCTCATAACGGCCAGCAGTCCGGACACGGACACGATGCCTTTGAGCCAGGTCTCCACCGCTATCAGCAGGAACGACAGCCCGAGAATCAGAATAACCTTCGTGCTGTTGCGGACATAGCAGCCGTGCCGATAAGCGGTTTCAAGGAACAGGTGCAGCAGCAGACCGACAGCCGCGCCGAGCGCCACACCGAGCGCAATGGAAATTGGGATGTTCACGAAATCCATCATGTTGGCACTGCCGCCCTGTGCCATGCCGACAAAGGTCGAGAACAGCACGATCACATAAATATCGTCGCAGGACGCGCCCGCCAGTATCATCTGCGGAATGCCCTGCCCTGTTCCCCGCTTTTCTTCCATCAGCTGTACCATTCTCGGCACAACCACCGCCGGAGATACCGCGCCGAGCACGGCACCCATGACGGCCGCTTCTATCCGGTTGATGCCCAGAATGTGCGGCGCGAGCAGGAAAAACGCCAGAATCTCACAGCTTGCAGGCACGCACGCCATCATGACCGCCGGACGTCCCACCCGCTTGAGGTCGGACAAATCGAGTGACAGACCCGCTTTAATTAAAATAATGATGAGCGCCATCCGCCGCAGGTCAGACGAGATGGACAAAATGGAATCGTCCAGCCAGTTCAGCACATACGGGCCTATCAGAATGCCCGTAAGCAGCATGCCGATGATGCGCGGCAGACCAATCCGGCTGCACAGTGCCGCCGCAGCCAGACCGAGCAGAAATACGAGCGCGAGTGAAGTTAACATAGTTTTTCCTCCCAGAAACGCAGAAAAGCCGATGGCATCTGCGCAGAAATAGTACGCAGAAGTCATCAGCTTTGAAAGCGGTTTAGGACGTTCGTCCAAGGGAGAACCTCATTCCCCTGTTGCAGTTCTTATTATAAGGTATAGGAACCGGTTTGTAAAGCGGAATTTACAGCGCCATCGCTCTCGCCAGCTTGCTGGTCGGCTCAACCACGAGGTCAAGCTGCTGTGCCAGTTCTGCGGCAAGCGCGTGGAAGGTATCCTCACTGCCTGCGACATACTCAAGTTCGATCTCGCACAGCGGCGCCGCTTTACCGTTATGACGCAGTTCGCCTTCGTCAAGCGCCATTTCGCACACGGTGTCGTCCTCCTGCAGCAGAACCGCACACCGGCGGAACGAAACCGTGCAGATTTCCTGCAGGTCGGCTGCCAGCGCCCGCTCGCACAGGTCGTTCGGTGCACCAAGCTCGGGCAGTCGGCGCAGACCGTCAAGCAGAGAGACCGCCTCGCACTGGTACTCCTCGTGGGCGCGCATGCCGTCCGGCGTATCCGTGTTGCGCAGCTTCATGCAGCACACGCTGCGGTCGTTCTCGCGGCGCAGACGCAGTGCCGCCTGATGTTCCTTCAGCAGTCCGTCCGCCGTGTCAAAATAGCTGGATTCCATGTTGATGGTTCGGCTCTGGCTGCCAATCCGCGAGGAAGCCCACAGCAGCGCCTGACCGAGCAGCTTTTCGTCGGCACGCCACTTATATTCCTTCTCCATCGTTTTATCCATTATCGCACCTGTCCGTTTCCGTAAATGATATACTTGGTGGTGGTGAGCGCGGTCAGACCCATCGGGCCGCGTGCGTGCAGCTTCTGGGTAGAAATGCCGATTTCAGCGCCGAAGCCGAACTCAAAACCGTCGGTAAAGCGCGTAGACGCATTGACATAGACAGCCGCCGCGTCCACTTCCTCCAAAAATCGCTGCGACGCATCATAATCGCGGGTGACGATACACTCCGAGTGGCCGGTGTTAAAGCGGTTGATGTGGTCAATGGCCTCATCGAGCGAATCGACCACCTTGCACGAAATCTCGTAGCCGAGGTATTCTCTGCCGTAATCCTCCTCGGTCGCAGGCGCAATGCTGTCACCGAGGATGTCCATCGTGCGCGGACAGCCGTGAATTGCCACATGCTCGGGTGCAAGGCCCTCTGCTGCCATCGGCAGAAATTTCTCCGCAACGTCCTTGTGGACGAGCAGGCTTTCCGCCGCATTGCATACGCTCGGGCGCTGGCACTTGGCGTTGACGAGAATATTCTTCGCCATCTCAAGGTCGGCAGTCGCATCAACGTAAACGTGGCAGTTGCCCGTGCCGGTCTCGATGACGGGCACGGTCGCGTTCATGACAACCGAGCGGATCAGTCCTGCGCCGCCGCGCGGAATCAGCACATCGAGATAGCCGTTGAGCTTCATCATCTGGGTTGCGGTATCGCGGCTGGTGTCCTCCACCAGATTGATAGCGTTCTCCGGCAGACCCTCGGCCGCCAGTGCCTCGCGCATCAGTCTGGTCAGGCACATGGAGGACCGGAATGCCTCCTTGCCGCCGCGCAGAATGCACGCCGAACCGGCCTTGAAGCACAGCACAGCCGCATCCACGGTAACATTCGGACGAGCCTCGTAGATAATGCCGATCACGCCCATCGGCACGCGCTTCTGACCGATGTTCAGGCCGTTCGGACGCTTATGCATCCAGAGCACCTCACCGACCGGGTCGGGCAGCGCCGCCACCTGACGGCAGCCTTCGGCGATGCCCGCAATGCGCTTTTCGTCCAGCATCAGACGGTCGATCAGGCCGTCGTTCAAACCTGCCGCTCTGCCGTTTTCAATGTCAATCCTGTTTGCCGCGATGATCTCGTCCGCATGTGCCATCAGCGTGTCCGCAATGGCGAGAATGCCGCGGTTTTTGTCGTTCGTGCCGAGCTTCGCCACCGCGTACTTAGAGCGGCGTGCGTCCTCGGCAATCTGCATAAGCGTTCTCATTATATATTCACCTCATAATCTGCACAATTTATCTCGTAGGGCGTGACGACCTCGGCACGCCGCTGTAAACCATCTGCAATTCGTTAGAAACGGCGCGCCGAGTCGTCGCGCCCTACGGTATACGTTAGCGTTCGCGTTGGAACAGGGTTCCGACTTCCTTACCGTCCACAATATCATAAAGCAACCCCTGCTTATCGCCGTTGGCGACCATCATGGGAATGCCTGCGTCCATGCAAAGCTCTGCGGCGGTGATTTTGGTCGCCATGCCGCCCGTGCCGTGCGCGGAACCGGCGCCGCCCGCCATGCGGCGGATTTTTGCGTCGATCCTGCCGACGTGGTTAATCAGCTTGGCCTGCGGGTTGGTGCGCGGGTTGGAGTCGTACAGGCCGTCGATATCCGAGAAGATAACCAGCAGATCGGCATCGCACATGCGTGCCACAACCGCGGACAGCGTATCGTTATCGCCGAAGTTCTCGATGTGCTTCAGCTCGGCGGTTGCAACCGTGTCGTTCTCGTTGATGATGGGCACAACGCCGATCTTGGTCAGCGCGGTAAACGTGTTATGGATGTTGGTGCGCTGGTCGTCATCGACGATATTCTCGCGCGTCAGCAGGATCTGCGCCACGTTAATGCCATATTCCAGAAACATCTTGTCGTAAATGTGCATCAGCTCGCACTGCCCGACAGCCGCTGCCGCCTGCTTGACCGACAGCTCCTTCGGTCTCTCCGCCAGACCGAGCTTTGCCGTGCCGACCGCCACCGCACCCGAGGATACGAGCACCATCTCGAAGCCGCGGTTCTGCAGGTCGCTGATCGTGCGTACCAGACGCTCGATACGGCGGATATTCGGCTTGCCGTTGTCATAAGTCAGCGTCGAGGAGCCGACCTTGACGACAATGCGCCGGACCTCGTTCATGTTCAGCATAAAAATGACCTCCAAAAGATAACGTGGAAGCCTTTTCCCGGACTTCCGCCAATATACACATATTATCACACTAAAACGCGAGAGACAAGCCGAACACAAATCTTTTACACTTTATACACATTGTGAAAATTTTATACGGAGATTTTTATCGTTTGCACAGAATTTTTATTTCAAAACCCGTCATATTGTGCTATACTATATCTTATCTTCTTATGCCCAAATTCGACAGTACCGCTTTTCAGCGGCGCTGTCCGCATATATATTATAATGAAAGGAAGGGACCCGTTATGGCAAACCGCATGGTTCTTCATATTGCCGGTCAAAAATACAACCTGGTCTCCGACGAGAGCGCGGACTATATGAATGAGGTAGCCGAGCTGGCACGCCAGACCGTGGCGCACTGCGGCGGCTCGCCGTCGTTTGCGTCCACACGCGCGCTGGCACTGGCAACGGTCACGCTGGCGGATGATTACATCAAGGCCAAGTCTGCCGCCGAAGCCGCTGAGGCAAAATGCCGTGCCCTCGAAGCCGAGCTTGCCGCACTGCGCGACCGGCAGGCGCAGAATAACGGCAAGCACCCGAATCACAACCGCAAATGAGGAATAAAGTAGAACTTCTTGCTCCCGCCGGTTCGCCGGAGGGCATTCGCGCCGCTGTGCAGTCCGGCGCAGGCGCGGTCTATATGGGCTTCGGCATGTTCAACGCACGCCGCAACGCACAGGGCTTTTCGCATGACGAGATGGCGGACGCCATCGCCTACTGCCGCGCACGCGACGTAAAAACCAATATTACGCTCAACATTCTTGCAGGCGACCGCGAGCTTGAGGACGCCCTTGAGGACGCAAAATTCCTGTACGAAGCAGGCGCGGACGCGCTCATCATTCAGGATCTGGGACTTGCGCGGCTCATCCACGCACATGCGCCGGATTTCGCGCTGCACGCCTCCACGCAGATGACCATTCACACGCTCGACGCAGCAAAGCAGGCGCGCGACATTGGCTTTTCGCGCGTAGTGCTCAGCCGGGAATGCTCCCGTGAGGAGATCAAACTCATCACCGAGCAGGTCGGTGTCGAGACCGAGGTGTTCGTGCACGGTGCGCTGTGCATGTGCTACTCGGGTCAGTGCTACCTGTCCGCCGTGATCGGTCAGCGCTCGGGCAACCGCGGTCTGTGTGCACAGCCGTGCCGCCTGCCGTACAGCGGCGGCTATCCGCTGTCGCTCAAGGATCTCATGCTCGCCGGACACGTTGCCGAGCTTTCCGACTGGGGTGTGTCCTCGCTCAAGATCGAGGGCCGCATGAAGCGTCCGGAGTACGCCGCTATTGTAACCAAGGTCTACTCCGACCTGCTCCGCGAGCACCGCAGACCGACCGCCGAGGAGCGCGACATTCTGCGCCGCGTATTCTCGCGCGACGGCTTCACCGACGGCTACTACACCGGCAAGCTGGGCGACAGCATGTTCGGCACCAAGACCGATGTGCCGATGAACGAGGTAAAGAAACTCTATGACGAGGCCGCGCACCGCTTTGCCAAGGGCAAGGAGGCGCCGCTCGTGCCGGTTTCGCTCTGCTTTACCGCCCGCAAGGACACCGGCGCGGTGCTCAGCGCGGACGGCGTTTCGGTCGTCATGCCGGTGGAGCAGGCGCAGAACCGCCCGACCACACCGGAGATGATCGAAAAATCGCTCAGAAAGACCGGCGGCACGCCGTTTTATATTGAGAATATGCGTATCGAGGTGCAGGACGGTCTGATGATCCCGGCGTCCGTGATGAACGGCATGCGCCGCGACGTACTCGACCTTCTGCTGGCAAAACGCGGCGTTGCGCCCTCCCGCGACTGGCTGCACGGCAGCGTGCTGCCGCGCGACGATGAGGCCGCTGCCCGCGAGGGCTTCCGCGGCTACACCGCAGCCGTGCGCACCAAGGCGCAGGCGGATGCGCTGCGCGAGCTTGGTCTGGAGACCGTTTACGTCCCGCTTGAAGTTGCGGCACAGACCGGACTGCCCGCCATCCTGCCGCGCGTGTTCTCGGACAACGAGCAGCCACAGATCGAGATGCTGCTCGGTGAAGCCATGAGCCGCGGAACCGACACGGTTCTCGCCGGAAACATCGGCCACATCCCGCTTGCCAAGCGGCTTGGCTTTACCGTGCACGGTGATTTCGGTCTGAACGCCTACAACAGCAAAACGCTGAGTGCGCTGGCTGAAATGGGCGTTTCCCGCCAGACGCTTTCGTTCGAGGCTCGTCTGGCGCAGATTCGAGATATGCGCGGTCCGCTCGAGACCGACCTGATCGTCTACGGCCGTCTGCCGCTGATGATCTTTGAAAACTGCGCCATTCGCCGTCAGCACGGCGGCAAGTGCTCGTGCCAGAACGGCGTGACGTACCTCACCGACCGCCGCAAGGAGCGTTTCCCGCTGCTGAACGAATTCGGCTGCCGCAACACGCTGCTGAACAGCCGTCCGCTGTGTCTGCGCGAGGATTTTTCCCGTCTGGGCATACAGACCGCGCGTCTGCAGTTCACCATCGAATCGCCCGAGGAATGTGCGCGGATTGCCCGCGCGTTCCTGTCCGGCGCACCGCTGGACGGCGAATTTACCAACGGATTATATAAAAGAGGAGTCGAATAATGGAGATCGTTTTAGCGTCCGCTTCGCCGCGGCGCAAAGAGCTTCTGTCGCTTATCACCGAACACTTTACGGTCTGCCCTGCCGATGCGGACGAAACCCTGCGTGATGCGCCGCTCGGTGAGGAAGTCACCCGTCTTTCCCGCCTGAAGGCCGAGGCTGTGCAGGCGCAGCACCCGAACGCCGTGTGCATCGGCTCGGATACCATGGTCACGATCGACGGACTGCGCCTCGGCAAGCCGAAGGACGCGGACGAGGCCGCTTCCATGCTCCGCCGTCTGCGCGGACGCACCCATGAGGTGCTGACCGGACTTGCCGTGCTCACGCCGGACGGCGGGGCGCACACGCTGCACACCTGCACGCGCGTCACCTTCCGCGATTTTGCGGAGGACGAGCTTGCCGCCTACCTCGCCACCGGAGAGCCGCTCGACAAGGCCGGCGCCTACGGCATCCAGGGCCACGGCGCACTGCTCATCGAGGGTATCGAGGGCGACTATTACAGCGTCATGGGTCTGCCTGTGGCTCCGCTTTATACCATTCTGCGCGATATTCATGCAGTATAAGCCGCATTTACCTGCTGAAATTCCACATTTCAGTGCAACATTATGAAAGGAAGATTCGTTTTGCGACGACGTCATAAAGTCGGCTCTCCGCTCCTGATCGGTGCGGCAGTCGTCATTCTGCTGTGCATTCTCTCCGCGGTGTACAGCGGCATCAGCGGCAATTCCTCGCCCATCACGAGAGCCGCCGGTGCGGTTGTCCGGCCGTTTCAGCGGTTCGGCACCGGTGTCGGACACTTTTTCAGCAAGGGACTGGATTATTTCACCGAGTTTGATGCACTCAAGGCCGAGAATGAGCAGCTCAAGCAGCAGATCAGCGACAATGCACAGCTTGTGCGCGACGCACAGATCGCGCTCGAGGAAAACAACCAGCTGCGCTCTCAGCTTGGGCAGCCGGAGAACACCCGCACCACCACCACGGTCAGCGCCGAGGTCATCGCCCGCAGTCCGGGCGACTGGGCGGATACGCTGACGCTGGATAAGGGCAGCTCGAGCGGCGTCAACAAGGACGATCTCGTAACAACCGTGGACGGCATGCTCGGCTTTGTCAGCGAGGTGACCGACAACACCTGCGAGGTGACTTCCATCACCGACCCGAAAATGCAGTGCGGCGCGCTTGTCACCCGCACGCGCGAGACCGCCATCGCGGAAGGCGACTATAACCTGATGACACGCGGTGCGCTTCGCCTGTCCTATCTGCGCGAGGACTCCAAGGTGGTCGTCGGTGATACAGTCGAGACCTCGGGACGCGGCGGTGTATTCCCCAAGGGCATCCTCATCGGCACGGTGGAAAGCGTGCAGCCGGAGGAAAGCGGTCTGTCGTACTACGCGGTCATCAAGCCGTTTGTCAGCGTGGACAGCGTTTCCTCGGTTTCCATTATCACCGAATACACGGACACAGCGGAGTAAGCCATGCAGAGAGAACATATTTCCATCCCGAAGCTGATCGCGTATGTGCTGTTTTCGGTGATTATCTTCGCGCTGCAGACCGGCACGTTCGGCGGCATGCGCATTTTCGGCTCTGCGGTCGATCTGCTGCCCGCACTCGTCACGGCAGCCGCGCTGCTCGGCGGTCCTGCGGAGGCGGCTGTTACCGGCGTGACGGTCGGCATCTGCTATGACCTCAGCTTCACCGGCGTGGACGGTCTCTATCCCCTGTTTTTCCTGCTGTTCGGCTATGCCGCCGGAAGGCTCTGCCAGAGACTGCTCACCCGCAATTACATTTCCATGCTCATCCTCACGGCGTTTGAGTGTGTGCTGCTCGGTCTGCTGCGGTATCTCTTCTCGCTGATGCATGCAGGCGCGTCCTTCCTGATCGTCCTGCGGCAGCTTGCCGTCGGTACGGTGCTGACCTGCCTGTTCTGCTTTGTCGTTTACCTGCCGCTGCGCAGGCTCAGCGGCAAATCCCGCAAGCGCAGCCGCTGACCCTTTGCGGAAAGGAGCACTTCCCCATGTTAAATAAACCTCAACTGCTTCGCCGTCTGCTCGCGCTGTGCGGACTGCTGCTGCTGTGCAGCGGTGTGGCGCTCTCGCAGTTATTCCAGCTGCAGATTTTGAGCGGCGAAAAGTATGTCCGCCGCTCGGCGGAGTTTCTCACCACCACATCTACGGTTTCCGCAGCCCGCGGTGAGATTCTCGACCGCTACGGCAGGCCGCTCGTCACCAACAACACCGGCTTTTCGCTCGTGCTCATCTACTCGTCCTTCTGGGACGGCAACGACAAGCGGTTTGATACCCTGCTCGATCTGACGCACCGTATCCAAACCGCAGCCGTGGACGCGACCGCCAAGCAGAATGCCGCAAAGACGGCTGCTGCCACCGATACCTCGAGTGACACCTCTGCGGATGCCGCAGGCAGCACGGATACGTCCTCGGACACCCCGACCGACACCGCGCAGGCGGTTTCTGCGGACACGGCGGCGATTCCGTCCATCAACGACCGGCTGCCGATCACGCAGTCCGCGCCGTTTACCTACAACAGCTCATCGCTGACCGAATTATCGGGTTATATGAAGGACAGCGCCAAGTCGCTCGGTCTGGATGCGGTTACGGCGGCCGTAGACGCTGCCAAGCAGGCGAGCGAGACCGACCCCAAGACCGACGAGAACGGCAACATCATTGATCAGGCAGCGCAGGTGGATGCGACCAAGCTGGTCTCCCCGACCGAGTTTATCAATGCCATGCGCGCCTATATGGAGAAAAACCTCGGCATGCCGACCGATCTCTCGCTTTCGGATGCCCGCACGATGGTCGGCATCTATTACAGCATGCGCACGGTCGGCTTCAGCAATCAAGCGACCTACACGCTCGCGGACAATGTGCCGATGGACCTGATCGCCTATATCAAGGAGCACAGCGCGGATTTTCAGGGCATTGAAATCCAGAGCGAAGCCGTCCGCCAGTACGACACCGCCACTGCCGCGCACCTGCTCGGCACGATCGGCTCCCTGACCTCCGACGAGTGGAGTTCCGACCAAAACGGCGGCCCTTACAAGGACAAGGCAGGCTACCAGATGAGCGATCTCATCGGCAAGTCCGGTCTGGAGAGCGCGCTCGAGTCCTACCTGCATGGCACGGCAGGCTCCCGCACGGTGGAGACCGACCTTGGCGGTTCGGCTATTGCCGAGCAGACCACCGCTACGGCTCCCAAGCCGGGCGACAATGTTATCACCACGATTGACCTTGACCTGCAGGAAGTTGCCGAGAAATCGCTGGAAAGCAATCTGTCTGCCTACGGCAAGGGCGGCGCGGCTGTTGCGCTCGACCCGAACACAGGCGAGGTGCTCGCGATGGCATCCTACCCGACCTACGACCTGGCAAACTACAACAAAAACTACGCCTCCATCCAGGCGGACAGCCGCCATCCGGAGGTAAACCGTGCAACCTCGGGTGTGTACCCGCCGGGCTCCACCTTTAAGATGGTGACCGCCATCGCGGGTCTGGAGGAAGGCATCATCTCCGGTGACACCTACGTTACCTGCACCGGCACCTACGAGTACGGCGGACAGACCTTCCGCTGCAACAACCACGACACGCCCATGACGCTCAACGTCACGGATGCGCTCAAATACTCGTGCAATACGTTCTTCTACACGGTCGGTCAGAAGCTGACCGGTGAGCACCTCGAGCAGTGGACTAAGAAGTTCGGTCTCGGCACGGCGACCGGCATCGAGGTCGGCGAAGCCACCGGTCAGGCAGCAGGCCCGACCTATCGTGAGCAGCAGCGCAAGGCCGACCCGGCGATCCGCGAGTGGCAGGGCGGCGATGATCTGAACGCAGCGATCGGCCAGTCGGATAACGGCTTTACGCCGCTGCAGCTGGCAAACTATGTTTCCGCTATCGTAAACGGCGGCACGCTGTACAAGCCGACGCTCGTCAAAAGCATCAAAAGCTACGATTACAGCAGCTTTATGAAAACCGATGAATCCGAGGTGCGCGGCAAGATCGACATTTCGGATGCCACGCGCGAGCTTGTCATGCAGGGCATGAGCGAGGTTACCGACGAGGGCGGTACCGCAGGCAGCGTTTTCGCAGACTACCCCATCAAGGTCGGCGGCAAGACCGGTACGGCCGAGATGTTCGAGAACGGCGAGTCATTCGACAACGGTCTGTTCATCGCGTTTGCACCCTTTGACAACCCGCAGATCGTTATCTGCGTGGTCGGTGAAGGCGCAGGCCACGGCGCTTACGTTGCGCCGATTGTACGTGATATGCTCGATGAGTATTTCTCCATCGGCAAGTCGGACAGCGCAGCCTCCCGTCAGGCGGAGAACACCCTGATTCGATAAAACAATTGTAAGCGAAACTGCAGTTTCGCGGCATCCTAAGCCCGGCAAATGTGATTTTGCCGGGTTTTTTCTTTCCAAACCCGGTGCCATTTGAAGTTTTCGTCAAAAAATTCGCGTGGAACGCTTGTAAACCGCCCGCTGTTAGTTTATAATACACTTGTAGGCGAATCTGCAGATTTATGCAGTATTGCCTTAAATAAGGTTTTCTTTCGGAGGCGGTATGTTGAAGGTGATTCTTGTTGCGTCCGGTAAGGGCGGCACAGGAAAAACTTCCCTTACAGCGGGCGTAGGCGCGGCTCTCGCGCAGCTTGGCAGCAAAGTGCTGCTGATTGACGGCGACTGCGGTCTGCGCAATCTGGATATCGTGCTCGGCATGTCCGACCGGGTGGTCTACTCGTTTGCCGATGTGGCAGGCGGCGCGGTCCCCCTCGCGGATGCCATGGCGTGTCATCCGGATATGAAAACGCTGTACTTACTCACTGCACCGGTGGCGCTTCCCGCTCTCAGCGAGCGCGGCATGGAGCAGCTGGCTGTGCAGGCCGAGGATGCCGGGTTCGACTACCTGCTGATCGACGGTCCCGCCGGACTGCCGGCTGAGCTTTCCTTTCTGGCGCATATTGCCACGCAGGCGATCATCGTCACCTCGACCGACCGCGTGTGTGTCCGCGGCGCAGAACGCTGCGCCCGCAAGCTGGAGGAGGAATACTGCATCCAGCGCATCCGCATGGTGCTTAACCGCGTGCGTCCGCAGCTTATCAGCCACGGCAAATCCGGCAACATCGACGACGCGATGGACGAAGCGGGACTTCCCCTGCTTGGTCTCGTGCCCGAGGATGTGGACCTCATTTCGTGCAGCAACAGCGGCAGGAGCATTCATGCCGTCAAGCACACGGGCGCGGCTCGCGCCTTTGTGAATATCGCCCGGCGGCTCAACGGCGAGCGTATTCCACTTAAATTGTAAGAAATCTCGAAATAAATATACAGGAAAGGGGTTATTCCTGATGAACATTGCACTGATCGCACATGACCGCAAAAAAGAACTGATGGTACAGTTTTGCATGGCATACTGCGGTATTCTTGCAAAGCATAACATCTGTGCCACCGGCACCACCGGCAAATTTGTTGAAGAAGCTACCGGTCTGAAAATCGACAAGTGCCTTGCGGGTATGCAGGGCGGCGAGGAGCAGATCTCCGCGCGCGTAGCCTACAACGAGATCGACCTCGTGCTGTTTTTCCGTGATCCGATGTCCAACGCACAGTACGAACCGGACGTTCATGCGATTTCCCGCCTGTGTGACATGCACAATATCCCGATTGCAACCAACTCGGCAACCGCTGAAATGCTCATCCTCGGTCTGGACCGCGGTGATCTGGATTGGCGTAATATTGTCAACCCGAAGAACAAAAAATAAACAATAGCATTCGTTGCACCGGATCGGGTACGCCAATTCGGTGCATACGTCTGTCTTGAGGAGAATCAAAATAGTTATGGAAAAAGTAAAACCCAGAACCTTATCCGGCTTTATGGAGCTGCTTCCGGCACCGCAGGTGCAGATGGAGCGCATCATGCAGGTACTGCGCGAAACCTATGCGCTGTACGGCTTCTATCCGCTGGATACCCCGCTGATCGAGTCCTCCGAGGTGCTGCTTGCCAAGGGCGGCGGCGAGACCGAAAAGCAGATCTACCGCTTCACCAAGGGCGACAGCGATCTGTCCCTGCGATTCGATCTGACCGTACCGCTGGCAAAGTATGTTGCCCAGCACTACGGCGAGCTGACCTTCCCGTTCCGCCGTTTCCAGATCGGCAAGGTTTATCGCGGTGAGCGCGCACAGCGCGGTCGTTTCCGCGAGTTCTATCAGGCGGACATCGACGTCATCGGTGACGGCAAGCTGGACATCATCAACGAGGCCGAGGTGCCGAGCATCATCTACAAGACGTTCACCTCCCTGGGCCTCGAGCGCTTCAAGATCCGCATCAACAACCGCAAGGTGCTCAACGGCTTCTTTGCTATCCTCGGTCTGACCGAGAAGGCTGGCGACGTGATGCGTACCATCGACAAGCTGGAGAAGATCGGCGCAGAGAAGGTAAAGACCATTCTGGTCGAAGATTTCGGCGTGGAAGCTGCTACGGCTGACGAGCTGCTGAAGTTCATCGAGACCCCGGGCGGCACCGAGGGTATCCTCGCGGCGCTGGAGGGATACAAGGGCAGGAACGAGGTATTCGACCTCGGCGCAGAGGAGCTGAAAACTGTTGCAACCTATATGCAGGCGTTCGGCGTTCCGGCTGACCACTTCGAGATCGACCTGACGATTGCCCGCGGTCTGGACTACTACACCGGCACCGTTTATGAGACCGCTATGCTCGACCATCCGGAAATCGGTTCCATCTGCTCGGGCGGCCGCTACGACAACCTTGCCGAGTATTACACCGACAAGCAGCTGCCGGGCGTTGGCATTTCCATCGGCCTGACCCGTCTGTTCTACGTTCTCGGTGAGCAGGGTTATCTGAACGACCAGATGAACAAGGCACCGGCAGACGTACTCATCCTGCCGATGACTGACGACATGGGCGCCGCTATCAAGACCGCTACCGCTCTGCGTGAATCGGGCATCCGCACCCAGCTGTACAGCGAGCAGAAGAAGTTCAAGCACAAGATCGGCTACGCCGACAAGCTGGGCATTCCGTTCGTTATCTTCCTCGGCGAGGATGAAATTAACGCAGGCGTGGTCGCTGTCAAGGATATGGAGAGCGGCGAGCAGGTCAAGATTTCGCTTGACGAGGCAGCTAAGCTGATTCATGACGGTCTGGCGAAGAAGAACGCAGGCAAGGTCATCTGCGACAAATAAATCGCTAAATTGCAGGGCGGGTGCCCCCCCGCCTTTAGTAGAGATAGATTTTCAACTGAATATGGAGGGATTGTTTATGAAACAGCTTATTTACGGCGGTATTCTCATGATAACCGGCATGCTTGGTGTCATTGCGGCTATTCTGGCGCTTTCCGCGTCGATTGCCGACAACGCTTCCATTATGTTCCTTATCGCCTTCGCCGGCATCATTCTGTTTGCGGTTATGGCCTTTCTCGGCTATTATGAGCACGTTCGTCCGGCGATGAAGGATAAGGACAATCAGTAACTTACCATCTATATTTCAGCTAATTCGTGCAACAGCGCGTATTAAATAGAATTTGCTCTGCAAATCAAAACTGTAATAAACAAATCTTAAAGGATTGATAAACATGAATAACACATCTATTGCAGGCATGAAGCGCACGCACATGTGCGGCGAGCTTCGCCTGGAGCACGCAGGCCAGACCGTTACCGTAAACGGCTGGGTTGACCGCGTGCGCGACAACGGCGGCGTTCTGTTCCTGCTGCTGCGCGACCGCGCAGGCATCGTGCAGTGCACGTTCGACAAGTCGGTCAACGCCGACCTGTTCGACATTGCCTTCACCTGCCGCACCGAGTTCGTTGTAGCGGTAAAGGGCAAGCTGGTGGCCCGCGATGAGGCAGCCATCAACAAGAAGATGCCGACCGGCGAGGTTGAAATTATTGCCGAGGACATTCGCATTCTGTCCAAGGCGGAGACCACCCCGTTTGAGATTGACGACACCAAGGAGGTCGGTGACCAGATTCGTCTGAAGTACCGCTACCTCGATCTGCGCCGTCCGTCCATGCAGAAGAACCTGATGCTGCGCCACCGCGTAACGCAGGTTGCCCGCAACTACTTCGACGAGCACGGCTTCCTCGAGATCGAGACCCCGATGCTGACCAAGTCCACGCCGGAGGGTGCGCGCGACTACCTCGTGCCGTCCCGTGTGCATCCGGGCAAGTTCTACGCCCTGCCGCAGTCCCCGCAGCAGTACAAGCAGCTGCTCATGCTGTCCGGCATGGACCGCTACATTCAGATCACCCGCTGCTTCCGCGATGAGGATCTGCGTGCTGACCGTCAGCCGGAATTCACCCAGATCGACCTCGAGATGTCGTTCGTTGAGCAGGATGACGTTATCGCCGTCAACGAGGGCTTCCTCCAGCGCGTATTCAAGGAAGTGCTCGATGTTGACATTCAGCTGCCGCTGCCGCGCATGACCTGGCAGAACGCCATGGACAAGTACGGCTCGGACAAGCCGGACGTTCGCTTTGGCTTTGAGATCAAGGATATTTCCGACATTGCCGCAAACTGCTCGTTCAAGGTGTTCAAGGACACCGTAGCGAACGGCGGTACGGTCCGTCTCATCAACGTAAACGGCTACGCGGACAAGTTCCCGCGCAAGGAGATCGACAAGCTCGGCGAGTTCGTCAAGACCTACCGCGCAAAGGGCCTTGCATGGATGAAGCTCGCCGCAGACGGCAGCATGACCTCCTCGTTTGCCAAGTTCCTGTCCGAGGACGAGATTGCAGCCATCAAGGAGCGCGCAGGTGCAAAGGAGAACGACCTGCTGTTCGTTGTTGCCGACGCAAACTGGCAGACCGCCGCTGTTGCTCTGGGCGCGCTGCGCTGCGAGCTGGCTAAGCGTCTGGGCCTTGCCAAGAAGGACGACTTCAAGCTGCTGTGGGTCACCGAGTTCCCGCAGTTCGAGTACAGCGAGGAGGAGAACCGCCTCGTTGCCATGCACCATCCGTTCACCGCACCGATGGACGAGGATATCCCGCTGCTGGACACCGATCCGGCCAAGGTTCGTGCCAAGGCTTACGACATTATCCTCAACGGCTGTGAGCTGGGCGGCGGCTCCATTCGTATCCACGATCCCGAGCTGCAGACCAAGATGTTCGAGGCCCTCGGCTTCACCGAGGAGAAGGCCAAGGAGCAGTTCGGTCACCTGATCACTGCGTTCTCCTACGGCGCACCTCCGCACGGTGGTCTGGCTTACGGTCTGGATCGTCTGTGCATGCTGCTCGCCGGTCTGGATTCCATCCGCGACGTGATCGCCTTCCCGAAGGTTCAGAACGCGTCCGACCTGATGATGAACTGCCCGGATATTGTAGACGACAAGCAGCTGGACGATCTCTCTATCGCAGTTACCCGCGTAGAGGAAACGCCTGAGGCATAAATTCTAACGACTTGAGAAGCCGCTGCGGAAACACCACAGCGGCTTTTCCGTTTCTGCGAAAGGAGCAACTTTTTTTGAGCATTGAACACAAGGTTCAAAACGAAACCGGAAGAAATCCGTACCGAATCGGTGCAAACGTACTGCTGCTCGTTGCGTTTTTCCTGCTGTTCCATCCCCTGCTGAGCAGGGGCTCGCTGATGTATCAGCCGACCATCTCGCACTGGCTGACCGCAGGCGCATTTGTACCGCTGGTGCTGCGTCCGTGGCGCCGCAACCACCCGTTTGCGGAAAATCACACGCGGCTGTACGCGGCGGTTCTGCTAGTGCATGACGTGCTGCTGTTCCTGTCTGCGGCGGCTGTCAGCCTGATCCTGGTGGAATACATGGTCAAGGGCTGTGTCATCACGCTCAAGCAGTCTTTTTTTCAGGGTTGGATCTGCTATGTGGCGGTTTACGCCGCGGCGTATCTGATCTGCGGCAACGTGCGTATCGGCGTATGCCTCGGCATGGCAATTTCGATGATCCACGGCATGATCGACCACTACGTTATGCTGTTCCGCGGCACGCCTGTCATGCTGAGCGACATTGCCGCCATCGGCACGGCAGCCAACGTGTCCAAGGGCTACTCTGCACCGATAGAGCTTTCCGTGCTCCGCGCCGCGGCGGCGGCTGTGCTGTTCTGCGTGAGCGTGTGCCTGATGCAGCGCAGCTTCAAGGTGCACAAGCGCTGGTACTTCCGCAGACTGTTTTCGCTGCCGTGTGTGCTCGTGCTGGCGTTCATCGCCTACACCGGCATCCAGACGGTCGGCACCGGACTGGCGTTCTGGCAGTCCAGCCGCCAGTACAGCGAGATTTTCTACTTCCTGCGCTGCGCGACCAGCTCGTTTGTCAAGCAGCCGGAGGGCTACAGCGCGGACGCGCTTTCTGCCGCACAGAGCGAATTTACCGGCAAACAGGGCACGAAAACGCCCAATCTGATCGTGATCATGAACGAATCCTTCTCGGATCTCGGCTCGGTCGGTGCGCTTGAGACCAACGAGGACCCCATGCCGTATGTGCACAAGCTGATGCAGGGTCAGGAAAACACCATCAGCGGTCAGCTGACCGTTTCGACCTTCGGCGGCGGCACCGCCAACACCGAGCTGGAGTTCCTCACCGGCGATTCGATGGCGTTCCTGCCGTACAACTGCTCGGCGTATCAGGTGTTCATCAAGAGCGAAATGCCCAATCTGACCTCGGGTCTGGATTCGCTCGGCTACCAGACGGCGGCGATTCATCCCTATCTGTCCACCTCGTGGAACCGCACGAACGTCTACCGCTTCTTCGGCTTTGAAGCGCAGTATTATCAGGACGATTTTGCCGCTGACGCCGGTCGTGTGCGCGATTATATCAGCGACAGCGCAAGCTACAAGAAGATTTTCGAGCTGTACGAGAGCAAGAGGGAAAACACGCCGCTGTTCGTGTTCAACGTAACGATGCAGAACCACGGCGGCTACGACTGGGACGGCGACGGTTACTTCGACAAGCGCATCTGCCTCACCGGCGAGGAGCAGGACAAGTACCCAACGGTCGACCAGTACCTGTCGCTCGTGCGGTACAGCGACGATGCCGTGCAGGAGCTGATCAGCTACTTCTCCAAGGTGGATGAGCCGACGGCGATCGTGTTCTTCGGCGACCACCAGCCCAATCTGCCGGAGGACTTTTACAACACCCTGCTCGAGAGTCAGCGCGGCAATCTCTCGGATGCCGAGCTGCGCCAGAAAAAGATGGTAACGCCGTTCTTCATCTGGGCGAACTACGACATCAAGGAGCAGACAAACATGCAGATCAGCGCGAACTATCTGTCCGCGTATGCGCTGAACGCGCTCGGCTGCTCGACCTCGGGCTTTGACCAGATGCGCCTTGCCCTGCAGCAGCAGATTCCGGTGATGAACGTCAACGGCTACCGCCTGCCGGACGGCTCCTGGTATCCGCAGAGTGAACAGCCGGAAAACGACCTGCTGAACGATTATCACCATGCGGAATATGCGCAGATTTTTGACGCAAAAAATCGCAGCGATGAATGGTATACACCGTAATTCCGTACAGAATCCCCACTTTATGTGGGGATTTTTTCTTGTAAAAAAGATACATTTTTACGAATTTTTTCGTTGTTATTGATAATTTTTTAACGTTCACTTTGTAAATCCGCTTTTAGTTAACGTCGAAATGCACAAATACGCCTTCTTGTTTATGTGCAAGTATCCAAAGTGCAAAAAAAGTAAAAAAAATGTTTTGCTATAGCCTCTGTATAGTGTTAAAATAACTCTCGGACAAACGGCAACGCGGTTTGCCCATTCGACAGATCTTCAGTCCTTCGATTGATGGTCTTGTTTTTTGGGATCTTGCGGGCACGCGCACGCAAGCGCAGACCGAGGCCGTCATTCAGAAATCGTTCCGGTGGATTTTGAGGGATCTCCGCCGGGACACGAAATTTTTACAAGGGGAGAAAAAGATGAACTTCGTAAACTCCATGGCGTTTACCGCGATCACCTTCGTGGCGTTCACGGCACTCGTCGCACTCATCTCGTGGTGGAAAACCCGCGGTGACAACCTCGACACGCAGGACGGCTACTATCTCGGCGGCCGCAGCCTGACCGGCCCGGTCATTGCCGGTTCTCTGCTGATGACCAACCTTTCCGCAGAACAGCTCGTTGGCAACAACGGTCAGGCAGTTCGCGTCGGCATGTCCACCATGGGCTGGGAGGTAACCTCTGCAATCGCTCTGGTAATCCTCGCATTCGTACTGATGCCGAAGTACCTGAAGACCGGTCTGACCACCGTTCCGCAGTTCTTTGAGCAGCGCTACGACGAAGGCACCCGCCGTCTGGTTTCCATCATCGTACTGCTCAGCTACGTTGTAATCATGCTGCCGAACATCCTGTACGCAGGCGCACAGGTATTCGTAAACATCTTCGGCATTGACAAGATGTTCGGTATTTCCCGTTTCGCAGCAATCGCAATCGTATGTGTTGCAACCGCAATCATCGGTTCTATCTACGCCATCTTCGGCGGCCTGAAGGCAATCGCACTGTCCGACTCCATCAACGGCCTCGGCCTGATCGTCGGCGGCCTGCTGGTTCCGGTATTCGGCTTCATGTTCCTGTCCGGTCAGCTCGGCGGCGACGGCTCCTTCGTGGACGGCTTCGACAAGTTCCTGCACACCAATCCGTCCTACCTGAACGCCATCAACGAGGTTAACACCCCGGAGCCGTGGCTCCCGTGGCCGCTGCTGTTCACCGGTCTGCTGGTCAACAACATGTACTACTGGGCAACCAACCAGTCCATCATCCAGCGTACCTTCGGTGCTAAGAACCTGAAGGAAGCACAGAAGGGCGCCGTATTTGCAGGCTTCCTCAAGATCATGACTCCGCTGATCATCGTTGTTCCGGGCGTTATCTGTGCACTGGCTTACCCGGGCATGGACTGGGGTTCCGGCGACTCCGCTTACCCGATGCTGGTAGCACAGGTTATGCCGAAGCCGATCCTGGGCTTCTTCGCTGCTGTAATGTTCGGCGCGATCCTGTCCTCCTTCAACTCGGTACTGAACTCCGCATCCACCATCTACGCACTCGACATTCACCGTCCGCTGTTCAACCCGACCGCATCCGATGCCCGCATGGTTAAGATCGGTCAGAACTTCGGTACTGTCGTAGCAGTTGTTTCCACCATCATGTCCCCGTTCATGCTGTACATGGGCGGCATCACGAGCTTCGTAAACTCTGCTTTCGCTGCGTTCAACACCCCGATCTTTGTTTGCCTGCTGTGCGGCTTCTTCTGGAAGAAGGTTCCGGCTATCGCTGCTAAGATCGTCATCCCGGTACACGTTGTTCTGTACTTCATCCTCCAGTTCGGTCTGCGTAACGTAATCCCGGCACTGAACAACATCCACTACCTGTACTTCACCGCGATCCTGTTCGTATTCGACATGCTGCTGATGTGGGTAATCGTTAAGAAGCATCCGCGTGCAACCGATTTCGAGCTGAAGGACGTAGGCGCTGTAGATCTGACCCCGTGGAAGAACGGCAAGATCTGGGCTACCGTTACCCTGCTGATCATGGTTCTGGCTTATGTAATCTTCTCTCCCCTTGGCTTCGGCAAGAGCGAGAAGACCACCTACCAGAACTACCTCGAGAATCAGACCACTGCTTCTGTTTCCGATTCTGTTCAGTAATGCAACTCAAAACGACCGTCGAAAGACGGTCGTTTTAGTTTGTCAAAAAAGTCGGTATTGAACCAATTTTATCATATCGCGCGGCAGCGCGCGTTAAATAGAATTTGCTTTGCAAATTCATAAAAACCGGGAGCGTGTATCTCGGTTTTTATACCTTAAGAGGGAAAAAGTTTCCGTATGGGAACTTTTGGACGACTTTGGAACGGCCTACGGTCCGTTCCTGCTTGTCGGCGAAACTGTAGTTTCGCGACAGCCTGCAAAAGAACCTGTCCGAAGACAGGTTCTTTTCACTCAAACCCACGGAAATATCATGTGCACGCTGAACAAAGTTGCGGCTGCGCTCAGTGCGTTGGCGCACAGCGCGTAAGCGACCGGATGAGCCGTTTCCCGCCGGGTCTGCAGCCGTTTGCGGTAAATAACGGCCTCGATGATCCAAATCACAAGCTCAAGCGGCGCAAACACCAGATACCGGTAGAACGGCATGCCAATCCACATGCAGGCCGCCGTTACGACAGTGAGCAGCAGCTGTGTGCCGATGTTGACAACGAGGAACAGCTTTGCGTTGCGCCTGTCCCAGAAGCCGAACGGCAGCAGCAGGATTCCCTCTATTAGCAGCGTCGGCAGCAGCGAGGACGCGAACTGTTTGAGATATGTCAGCAGCGGATTTCCGGTTTTTACCGTATTATCCGCAAAATCACAGGTGAATATCTGCTGCAGCTGTGTACGCTTCATCACCTCAGAAAAGTTTACTTTCTGCTGAGAATCATCATAAATCGCAATCCGAAACGTGTCCGGCGTGCCGAAATAGCTGAACACAAACATGTCCTTGTCCGGATGCTTGTAAAACAGCGGTGCAGGCGTGCCGTCCAGCATGGCATAGTGCCAGCCGTCCATGCGGTCACGTTCCAGCGCATCCAGCGGCAGAGACGCACGGTCGATGTGATTCCACTCGATATTGTCGATGCATTGCTCGGGTATCTCGCCCGGAATGAGCAGGTCAACGTAGTAATCGCCGTCCGGCTCATTCTGCACCTGAATGGTGATCTGCGGTTTCGGACCAGAATCCGCACTTGCGGAGACCGGCAGCACCGCCAGCAGGAACGCGGCTATGCACAGGCAGGCTTTCCACTTTCGTTTCATGGCGGTCACCCTTTCTCTTACTGATAGGCCCCGTCCGATTCCGGCATCGCCTTCCATTCCGGCAGTTCCCGCACAATCTGCTGCAGTTCGTCCGTTACTGCCACAAAGCAGGCCGCATCCGCATCGGTGTCCGTGTACGCTGCCGCGGTCTGGTCGCCGCGGACAACCGTCTGTTTGCCGTTCATCGTCACGGTAATTTCATAGCAGGTGTTCGGCGATACACCGGCTGCTGTGCCATCTGTCGCCAATTCCTGCGCTGTCATTTCCCTGCTGATTGATAGAAAGCCGTCTCGGCTTACCAGTTCGTAAAGCTGCTGCAGCAGTTCCTCATCCGGCTGAAATTCCGCAGATGCGGTTCCGTCAGCCAGCAAATCCTTCTGCAGTTTGCCGGTCGCGGTGTCCATGCTGTTTTTCTGCTCCAGATTATACCACCACGCAAAGCAAATTGCAAAATCCTGCGGCATCTGCTCTGTTTTTACCGTCTGAGCCGGTGTTTTTGCGCATCCTGCGGCGAGGAGCACCAGCAGGAGCATTGCTGCAATCTTTTTCATAGGCGGCCTCTCCTTTCATGACAGAACGCTACATTTAATCCAGATACAGAGTATTCCCCTTCATTTCAACCTGTTCTCCGAGCAGTTCAAACAGCTTTGCCGGAACCCACGTCTTGCCATCAGCGAAATACGGCGCCGCGCCGAACGAAACCGGTGCTTCCGTGCCGTCGCCGTTCATCACCGAACGGATATAGGAATCCTCACCGATGTTTATATGCGTCATAACCTTGCCGTTGTTCATCTTCGCCTGACGGTTCTCTATGTCCCACGTCACGGTGTAGCCGAGGGCTTCGCCGACCTCACGGAGCGGCACCATAGCCACGCCGTTTTCCATGCGCCCTTTGTCGAGTGTCTTGTCCTTGCACACGATGTTAAACGCATTCGTCTCATCGGCTTCTCCGGTGAAAGCATTCGGCACCCCGCCGAGATACAGCGCGTCCCCGCGCATCTCAATCTGCTCGCCGAGCAGGCCGAACAGCTCCGCCGGAACCCACGTTCTGCTCTGTGCGATATAGGGCGCGGCACCGAGTGCTCCCGGGCGGCTCATGCCGTCCGCGTCCGGCAGAGCGGTTGCGCGGAAATACTCATCCCGACCAATGGTCACAGTCGTCTGCACCGTGCCGTTGGTGAGGTGTACCGTGCGGTCCTTCGCATTCCACTTGACCGTAAAGCCGCACAGCTCGGCGGTCAGGCGCAGCGGAACCATGGCCACGCCGTTTGTCATGCGGCCTTCGCCTGCGACTATGTCGCCCTCAATAACGATGGCGAACGTATCGTCCTCAGAAGGCAGCAGCACAACCTTGTCCGTGCCCGCCTGTGCCGGATAGGATTCCAGAATCGTATCATACCATGCAAAAAACCGGGTTCCCATGCGGATATCCTCAAGTTTTGCCTTGTTTTTCGTGTCGAACGGCGTAACAGACGCATTCCGTGCAATGTTCAGCATCAGCCCGCCGTCGCTTGCCTGCACGATCAGACTGCCGTCCGCGTTCCTCTTCACCTGCTCGGCAGACAGCAGGCTTGCAGGCTCGTGTTCGTCGGACAGATTGACCAGAACCGCCTTGGCATACACCTGCGGCGGCTCGGACAGCGCCATCATTTCCCCGCAGTAGAGGTACACCTCGTCACCCTTTTTGATATCCTGTGCGCCTGCCGGCAGACCGGTCTGCGTGTCCATGATGATCGTCTGCTCCGCAATGTGCACCACAACTGTGCCTGCGGTTTCAGTGCTGACGGTCAGCTCGCCGTCCTGCCTGTCGGTTACTGTGGCGCGCACGCCGTACAGATCAAGCTCCGCGTGCTCGGCGGAGTCGGTCGCTGCCGCGTCCGTGTCGATCAGGTTCACCGCTCCGGCGGGAATCGCGCTCATGCCGAACAGCACCGCTGCAAGCAATGCCGCCATTCGTTTTTTCTCCATCATAATAACTACCTCCTTTTTATACCCAGTTAGACGGTCCGGAAGTGGTTTTGTTCCCGGTTTTCTTTTGGTGAGTGCAACAAAAAACATCCGCTCTGTTTAGTCGTTTTCCCTAAAAGAAAACGCAGGCAAAAGACATGACCGCTAAAGTCACGCTTTTGCCTGCATCCCTTATTTATTTCGTTCCAGAGAGGCTTCGTGTGCCGTCTCCATTTTGCTCAGCAGCTCTGCCGCCGGTCCTTCCGGATAGTCGGCTTTGCACGATTCCATTACCTGTGCAAACTCCTCCGAGCCGTCATGCCATGCGGCATCTGCCGAGGCAATCTGCCCGCAGATGAACTCTGCCGCCGGTGTGCTGTCGTCCGACGATACCGTCTGATCCCCCATCAGCACCAGATACGCCAGAACAGTGTGCGGCGATTCCAGAAAACGGCTCCGCAGCTCCTCGCACGCGCCCTCACTCGGCCCGCCATCGGACGTGAGTGTAAACGCGATCAGCCTGTCGAGCGCAACCGTGTCCCTATGCGCCATCACATACGCAGCGTCCTCGCTGTTTGCATCGGTGCTGACTGCCGTCCAGTCGGTCTTTGCCAGCTCGGACGCAACCGCCTGCGCGCAGGAATCCGCCGTCTGCGACACCTTTTCCCCACCGGCGCCGCTGCATCCCGAAAGAAGAACAGACGCCATACATACCAATACCGCTGCTTTTTTCATAAAGATCCCCACCTTTTATTAAATTTTCAAGGCAATACCGCTTGCATTGTGCTGTACTGCCTTATTTACCTTTTATCAGTTGCCGTACTGCTTGAGCATACGCTCCTGCAGTTCCTTTGCGGCGTTGAAGCCCATCTTCTTCTGACGGTCATTCATCGCTGCAACCTCGATGATAACGGCAAGGTTACGACCGGGCTTTACCGGAATGGTCAGGCTCGGAACTGCGATATCGAGGATGGAGGTCGTCTGGCTGTCCATGCCGAGACGGTCGTACTGCTTGCCGTCTTCCCACGGCTCGAGGTTGATGACAAGCTCAACCTTTTCGGTCATTTTAATCGCGCCGACACCGAAGATACGGCGAACATCAACAATGCCGATGCCGCGCAGCTCGATAAAGTGGCGGATAACCTCGGGCGCCGTACCGACGAGCGTCTTGTCGGATACGCGCTTGATCTCAACCGCGTCGTCCGCGATCAGACGGTGGCCGCGCTTTACCAGCTCGATCGCGGTCTCGGACTTGCCGACACCGGAGTCACCGAGCAGAAGCACACCTTCGCCGTAGATTTCGATGAGTACGCCGTGCAGCGTAACACGCGGTGCAAGATTGACCTTGAGGGAGGCGATGATCGCACTCATGATGGTAGAGGTAAACTCATTGGTACGGAGGATCGGCACACCGTGCTCCTGTGCAGCCGCAAGGCACTCCGGAAATACGTCAATGTTGCGCGAGAGCAGCAGCACAGGGATGCCAGTCTCGAACAGACGGTCGAAACGGCTGCGGCGCTCCTCGCTCGACAGCCCCTCTACATAACTGGACTCAACCTTGCCCATGATCTGGATACGGTTCGGATCGAAATAATCAAAAAATCCTGCCAGCTGCAAACCGGGACGGTTTACGTCGTCCTTGGTGATCTCGGTCTTTTCAAAGCCCTCCGGACCGTAAACGACCTCAAAATTAAATTCATGGATCAGATCGCCCAAGCTGACACCGAATTCTTTTAACTGCATAAGTATAATGCTCCCTTCCGCCGTGGCAGGTATTCTATATCCTCTTTACTCTGCTGTCTGATTACTGTATAATACATAAAGTAGATATAGATGTATTATACCCTATTTTCCTGTTATTTTCAACGATTTCCGCACGGACCGCAGGAAAACTTGAAATTTTCTCTTTTTCTGAAAAAAATGCTTGCATTCATTCTATACATGTGGTAATATAATATCTGCTATGCAATGCCCGAAAGAAGGAGGTGCAGGAAAATGGCAAAGTGCGATATTTGCAATAAGGGTGTGACCTTTGGTATTCAGGTTTCCCACTCTCACCGTCGTTCCAATCGAACCTGGAAGCCGAACGTTCGTCGCGTAAAGGCTATGGTCGATGGTACTCCCCGCCATATCAACGTATGTACTCGGTGCCTCCGTTCCGGCAAGGTTACCCGCGCTATCTGATTTTAACGATTTGTGCGTTTACGTTGAAATGCCAAAGCGCTCTGTTCGCAGAGCGCTTTTCTTTTACCCTTATAGTATGTAGGTGATTTCCATGAAAAAGGCGCTTCGTCCTGCCTTTACCGCCACGATACCCGTACTGTGCGGCTATCTGTTCATCGGTTTCGCATTCGGCGTTATGCTGCGCGATATCGGCTTCGGATCGATCTGGTCCTTCTTCTGCAGCCTGACCATCTACGCTGGCTCGGGACAGTATCTGCTTGTGTCGCTTCTGGCGGCCAGGGCGTCCCTTGTTACCGTTGCGGTGATGACGCTGCTGCTCAACTGCCGGCATATCTTCTACGGTCTGTCCTTTCTGGAGACTTTTCATGAGATGGGCCGCCGCAAGTGGTACATGATCTTCTCGCTGACCGATGAGACCTATTCCCTGCTGTGCTCGGTCAAGACGCCCGAGGGCATTGATGCAGGCGATATGCGTTTCTGGATCGCCATGCTGGATCACAGCTACTGGATCCTCGGCTCGGTGCTCGGCACGATCATCGGCGGCATACTGCCGTTTGACACCACCGGCATTGATTTTGCCATGACCTCGCTGTTCACGGTTATCTTCGTGGAGCAGTGGCAGAGCACCAAGTGCCATATCCCCGCACTGATGGGGCTGACTGCGGCAGCTGTGTCGCTCGCCATCCTCGGGCCGGACAATTTCATCCTGCCCGCCATGCTCGCAATCTGCGTCATGCTGGTCGCTATGCGCGGCCGTCTGGCAAAGGAGGTCGCCTGATATGACAACGACATACGCTATCGCCATGATCGCTGTGGCAGCCGTCTGCACGTTTGCAACGCGCGTCGCGCCGTTCCTGCTGTTCAACGGCTCCAAGCCCATCCCGCCGATCATCCGATACCTCGGCTCTACCCTGCCGCCCGCAGTCATCGCGCTGCTGGTCGTGTACTGCCTCAAGAACGTCGGCTGGGTGACGGGTACGCACGGTATTCCCGAGCTGCTGTGCATCGCCATCACGGCGCTGCTGCACATCTGGAAGCATAATAACCTGCTGTCCATCGGCGTCGGCACGGTGCTTTACATGGTGCTGGTGCAAAATGTGTTCGTTTAATCCGTACGCAGGGGCGGACCGGTGTGTCCGCCCTTTTCCGATAGCGGTTTACAGGGCTTTACAATTATTTTCGATAACTTTGCAAAAAGCTGTTGACAATTTGTTCTCTGCATGCTATTATATATAAGTCGCTGAGACAGACGGCTTGACAAAAACGCTGGTGTAGCTCAGTTGGTAGAGCAGCTGATTTGTAATCAGCAGGTCGGGGGTTCAAGTCCGTCCACCAGCTCC
>ENA-UPXC01000435-UPXC01000435.1-human-gut-metagenome-genome-assembly--contig:-NODE-435-length-71216-cov-13.977973_pt1 | contig 71216 bp, 73 predicted proteins | sample MGYA00250047_ERZ773371 | MGnify/ENA primary metagenome ERZ773371 (study PRJEB29103, sample SAMN06111975) | human gut metagenome | biome: human gut; feature: ankylosing spondylitis patient; material... | reverse complement strand
AAACCGCCGTGTACCGAACGGTACGCACGGTGGTGTGAGAGGTCGGGATTTCTACTCAGAAATCCCTCCTACTCGATTGGCTAGTGACTAGCAGTTAGTGGCTAGCAGCTCGTAGAGGCAGGCCCCAAGGCTCCCATAATAGGAGAGCTGGCCGCCGAAGGCGGTCTGAGAGGTTGATTTAAAGCTATCTGCTAACCGCTGATGCTGGCTGCTAAAAATAGGCATCGCTTAATGCGACGCCTATTTTTTTTATAATTGAGAAATTCTATTGTCTGTTGTAATTACAACAGCTATAATGATGAAAAAAACGTATACTTAACACATCGAAGGGAAAGAAAAAACGAGGTGAGTGGAATGAAAGAAACGAAAGGCCATATCTTTTCTATCAGCCGTGATAATGCCCCAGTGGCCGGCTGTACGATTTCTAAAGAACTGGTCAATGAAGCCCAGTATCAAGTCTTTTACTTTTCCCTGGCTGCCGGTACGGACATCAGTCCGGAAATCTACAGGCAGGCGAAAGTCCTCTATGTCGCTGACGGTACGCTGACCGTTCACTGGCCGGGGGAAGAACATAATCTGGTGGCTGGTCAGGCCATCATCGCACCGCCGTCCGTACCCGTTGGCATGAAGAGCCGCGATGGGGCGGTCTATACGGAACTTACAGTAGAGGAGGAATTCCTTATGAACATCGATGCAGGCAAGATTTTCTCTTTGGCAGGCCTCGTGCCTTATCAGGATGGTAAGATCATCAACCGCGACATTATTCAGTCGCCTAAAGTCAAATTCGTCGTCATGAGTTTCGGCGCCGGCACAGGCCTTTCGGAACACGCTGCTCCCGGCGAAGCCTTGATTTTTGCCCTGGAAGGCAAAGCCGTCATTCGCTATGAAGGTGAAGATCATGAAATCAAGGCCGGCGAAAACTTTGCTTTTGCCAAGAACGGCCGCCATGCCATCACTGCCGATGGACCCTTTAAAATGGCATTGCTGCTTACGTTAGAATAATTTCATCATATAGAGATAATTGAAAAGGAGACGATCATCATGGGTAAAAAAATTACAGAAAAAGTGACTTGGGTAGGTAAAATAGACTGGGAATTGAACGAATTCCACGGCCATGAATATTCGACAGAAAAGGGCTCTTCGTATAACTCCTACTTGATCCGCGATAAAAAGACGGTCCTCATGGATACGGTCTGGAAACCCTTTGACGACGAATTCGTCGCTAACCTGAAGAAGGAAATCGACCTCAAAGACATCGACTATATCGTCATGAACCACAATGAAAACGACCACAGCGGCGCTTTGCCGGCACTGATGCGGGAAATCCCGGATACGCCGATTTACTGCACCAAGAAAGGGGAAGCCATCCTGCGCGGCCTCTATCACCAGGATTGGAACTTCGTCAACGTCAAGACCGGCGATACCCTGGACCTGGGCGACAGCCAGCTCGTCTTCATCGAAGCCGCTATGCTCCATTGGCCGGATACGATGTTCACTTATATGACCGGCGAAAACATCCTCTTCAGCAACGACGGTTTCGGTCAGCACTATGCCAGCGAAAGAATGTACAATGACTGCGTAGACCAGGCAGAACTCTATCAGGAAGCCATGAAATACTATGCCAATATCCTCAACCTCTACAGTCCCATGGTTACGCGGAAAATCGATGAAATCCTCAAGATGGGTGTCCCGGTCAACATGATTTGCCCGAGTCACGGTGTCATCTGGCGCAAAGATCCCCTGAAAATCGTCGCCAAATATCAGGATTGGGCCAAAGCTTACCAGGAAAACCAGATCACCATCATTTACGATACGATGTGGAATTCCACGCGCCGCATGGCTGAATGCATCGCCGAAGGCCTGCGCGAAACGGATCCGACGCTGACGGTGAAACTCTTCAATTCCGCTGTCGATGACAAGAACGACATCGTTACGGAAGTCTTCAAATCGAAAGCCATCCTCGTCGGCTCGCCGACCATCAACTACGGCTTCCTCTTCTCCATCGGCGGTATCATGGAAATGATCCGCGGCCTGAAATTCAAGAATAAGAAAGCCGCTGCTTTCGGCAGCTATGGCTGGAGCGGTGAAGCTGTCAAACAGATTACAGCTCTCCTCCAGGGTGCCGGCTTCGACGTCGTCAACGACGGCCTGCGCTGCCAGTGGAACCCGGACCAGGCAACCCAGGAAACATGCCGCCAATACGGCCGTGATTTCGCAGCAGCCGTCAACGCTTCCGAAGCCAAGGAAGATGGCGTACAGACCGAACTCGGCGATTACAACAACGACGAACAGATCGGCAAGGCTGCCAAAGAACATTTCGAAGATTGGGAAAAAGATGCCCGTGAAGGCGTAAAAGGCGGCTATGCCGGCTAAGTAGCTCGTGGCTAGTAGCTGGCTACTAGCTCTTGCCTCCCTTAATAGGGGAGGTGGCCTGAAAGGCCGGAGAAGTTGCTTTAAATTTAAAGTGATAATACTTGCGAACCGGATTTGTGTGAGCGGGCGCCCCACGTGGGCGCCCCTACAAAAAAAGGGCTGTCGCACATGCGACAGCCTTTTTTGTATTCTGGAGCGGATGAAGGGGATCGAACCCTCGTACCAAGCTTGGGAAGCTCGTATTCTACCACTGAATTACACCCGCATGAACTTTTACTTGTTCATTTTACCAGTATTCATGCGGTTTGTAAAGGTTTTCGAAGAATTTTCTTGAAATACTGGTAAAATAAGGCCTCACGGCCTTTTATAATGGTTAACAATAGGCGGAAAAGCAGATAAAATCTAGCTTTTTCCGCCTTTTTTTATTGATTTTCTGAGTAATTGTTTTACTGTACATTTTCGCTGATTTTTAGTGATTTTTCTTCAAAAGGGGTGCAGGAGGGGTGCAGTTTGACCCTGAATACAAGCTCTAAAGGGCCTATAAATCGCATGGTTAAGCGATTTTATGGAAAATAAAAAGGGGCAATGATTTATGAATGAAATGGTAATAAAAATACAATTTATAGTATCGTAGCATATCAAAGAGGCTCTCTAAGTGAGCCTCTTTTTTAGAAGGTGTAATTGTTGGCTACTGTAATCAATCGAGGAAATGGTCATTGGGAGCTTCGGGTCTATATAGGTCAAGATAAGGACGGCAACAAAATCCGTAAAGATGGTCGGATATAGACTGGGATGAGAAAAAAATCTGTATTCAGAGGTCTGTGAAATATGTATCATCTCGTTGTACTGAAGTCTCTAATCGAAAGACGGACAAGTCCATCCGGACAGTTTACATCAGTGACTTCCTCAGTCAATTATTAGAACAACTTAAAAGAAAACAAATCAAATATCTGGAATCGAAAGGATATATAAATGAGGACAATTATGTCTTCTTGGCGGTAAGGCGTCGTCATGATTGCCTGGTTTGCCGGCTATGCTTCCATGTGGGCTGCCGTCTTTGCCGATTCCGGCGTCGCCGCCCTGTGTGTCCTCAATTCGGTCCGCATGCTCTATAAAAAATAACTGACCATCTCCCGATGACAGTTCCATAACAGAAAGCCCCGTCGAAGAAATTTCCTTCGACGGGGCTTTGTTGTAGATGCTACTTGATTTCTATTTCGTAAACTGCAGGGGGACTGTCGATACGACGACGTCTAAGTAAGGCAGGGTACGGAGTCTTAGCAGCCAGCCGCTCTGGTTGTGAAGCAGGCGGTGCCATAATTTTTTCGTTTCAAATTCCGGAATGAGGACGGTAATCGTATCTTTCGGAGCCGTCTCTTTCCGCAGCTCTTGGATAAAGGTGATGAGCGGGTCCGTCAACTGCCGATAAGGCGATTGAAGCATGATGAGCTCGATGTCGGGTTCCAGTTGGCGCCACAAGGTTTTGATTTTTTTACCCCGTTCATCGTCGCTGTAGACGTGGACGGCATAGATTTTATCTTTCGGACCGCTGATGATCTTGGCGTAGCGAATGGCCTTGGCTACGGCTTGAGTCGGGGACGCGATGGGGATGATGATGATATTGTGGCCTAAGTCGGTGGTCATGACTTTCGTATACTCTTCCGGTGTCAGCAACAGCTGTTCTCGGACGTCATCATAGTGATGATGGACTTTAAGGAACATATAGACCAAGGTCGGGATGAGCAGGACGATAATCCAGGCTCCGTAGATGAATTTGGTGATGAGGACGATGACGACGACGCAGGCCGTGACCAGGGCACCGAAGCCGTTGATGACGGAAAAGAGGCGCCAGTTTCGTTCCCGGCATTGTCTCCAGTAGACGACCATGGCCGATTGGGCAATGGTGAAGGAGAGGAATACGCCGATGGCATAGAGGGAAATGAGGTGCTCAATATTACCCTGGAAGAGGACAATCAAGATGCCGGCCATGAGCGTCAGGACTTGGATGCCGTTAGAATAGCTCAGGCGTTCACCTCGGTTGGCAAAGTAGCGGGGGACGTAGCCGTCGACGGCCATGAAAGAAAGAAGCGGCGGCAAGCCGTTGTAGGCCGTATTGGCGGCGATGTAGAGGATGACCATCATCAAAATCTGGATGACGTAGTAAATCAAGGTCCGGCTGAAGATATCTTCGACAAGGAGGGACAATAGGGTGTAGCCTTGTGTCGGCAAGAGGTGAAGATAAATGATGAGGTAACTGAGGCCGCCGAGCATGATTGCCAGGATACAGGCCATGACAGCCGTCGTTTCGATGGCGTTTTTTTGCTGAGGCGCCTTGAACATGGTGACGCCGTTGGCAATGGCTTCGATGCCGGTCATGGAACTACAGCCGTTAGCAAAGGCCCGCAGGACGATGAGCATCAAGGCGGTCTGATTCAATGGGGCTACCGTTTCGACAGCGACGGTATGAGCCGTGAGGGTGCCGTTCCAGATTTGATAGAAGCCGCCGATTAAGGTGATCCCCATGGCAGCCAAGAAGAAGTACGTCGGCCAGACGAAGACGGTTGAGGCCTCCCTGGTACCGCGCAGGTTGACGATCATCATCAGGATGAGAACGCCGAGGTCAAGGTAGACGTGATAAGGGTGGAGGACCGGAAAGGCACTGACCAGCGCCGCCGTCCCTGAAGAAATGGAAACGGCAACGGTCAGGATGTAATCGGCCAGAAGCGCCGCCCCTGCCGTAAGGGCCGGGTAGACACCGAGGTATTTCATGGCGATGCCATAGGAACCGCCGCCGCCCGGATTGACCCGGACGACCTGGGTATAGGACAGGGCAACGATGAATAATAAGGCAATGATAGCTAAGACGATAGGTCCGAAATAACGGTATGTCGCTAAGGTCGGTACCGAAGCCAGGACGATGGCAATCTGTTCCGGCCCGTACCCGACGGATGACAGGGCATCCGATGAGAAAATAGGCAGGGCCTTCCATTTTGGCATCTGTTCGCCCTCGAGTTTGGTATTCTCCAAAGGCTTGCCGAGAAGGTGGCGACTAATCGTTTTGAATAGCATGATAGCCTCCTTTTTTTATTGTAAGAAACTGCATTTTGCTAAATACAGCTCAGTATAATCCCTTTTCATACTCCTGTCAATAAAGGTTTTTCATGTGTTATTCCTGTTGACCATAAGATTTCAGAAACAATAGCAAAAAGACATCCCTCGCTGCTGCAAGTCAAAGGATGCCTTTTTGGCTAAGGAGGAAATCGTGTTATTTAGAGGCGACGAGGGCTTCTAATTTAGCGAGTCGTGCATTGAAATCCTGGTTTTGGCTTTCCAAGGTTTCAATCTTCTGATTCTGGTCGGTCAACTGTTTATCTTGTGATTCCAGTTTGACGGCCATTTCTGATTTACTCATATGAGCGTAAGGCGAGGATGATCCGATTTTGAAGGAAACGCCGGCGCTGTACATGTTGTCGTTGTTGCTGATGGTAGCGGGAAGGTTTACCATGGTGTCTTCATTGGAGCGATAGAAGGCGCCGAGGGCTGCGGCATGTTCGCTCTTGTAGGAGCCGAATCCGACGGCGAAGGAGCCTTTGTCATCGGGGGCGAAATCCAAGGGATGGAGTTATCATCACTATCCCATTATTCAGGAAGAACAGCTGAAGAAATTGCTGAAGGCAATAGATGATTTACCTGATAACTACATGATCATCTAGTTCCTGCAAGTCCTAGTTATCTGAATACATGGCTGACAAAAATGTGCAAAAAGATAGGAATACCCCATATTGGTGTTCACTCTTTGCGTCATATGGCCGCTACGTATGCTCTGAATGAAGGGGCATCTTTAAAATAGAACTGTTGTAATAACGAAAAATCTGCTACAATAGGGCTGTATCAATCTGTGTTAGCAGATGTTCATAAAGGAGGTTCCTCATGAAAACATTAGATGAATTGTACCAGCAGATGCTTAAACGGGCTGCTGACGGTAAACCGGTCGGTGTCGATGGTGACCCGAAATTGATCGATTGTCTGGCTCATCCCGACGACCATCCCCTGATCTGGCGGGTCAAGCCCTGTCTCTGTCCGCCCGATGAACCACATCACTGCCAGGAAGCCTGTGACTGGGGCGCTATCACGTCCGGTCCCGATGGCATCACCATCGACGACAGCCAGTGCGTCGGCTGCCAGGCCTGCGTCGATGCCTGCAAGCTCGATACCCTGAAGACGCGGAAAGACCTTATCCCTGTCGTCCAGGAACTGCACGACTACGACGGCCCTATCTACGCTTTGGTTGCTCCTGCCGTATCCGGTCAGTTCGGTCCCGATGTTACCATGGGGAAACTGCGGACAGCTTTCAAGCGCCTGGGTTTCACGGGTATGCTGGAAGTCGCCGTCTTTGCCGATATCCTGACATTGAAAGAAGCCCTGGAATTCGACAAGAACATCAACAATGAAGACCAGTTCCAGCTCACCAGCTGCTGCTGCCCCATGTGGATTGCCATGATCAAGAAGCTCTATCACCAGCTCCTGCCCAACGTCCCGGGCTCTGTCTCGCCTATGATTGCCGGCGGCCGTACAGTTAAGGCCCTGCATCCTAATGCCAAGACTGTCTTCATCGGGCCCTGCCTGGCTAAGAAAGCTGAACGGAAAGAACCGGACCTGGTAGGCGCTATTGATTACGTCCTGACCTATCAGGAACTGCGCGACTTCCTGTCGGTTACGGACATCGACCTGGCATCCCTGCCGGAAGACAACGTGCCCCACGCTTCGGAAGCGGGTATCTGCTACGCCTATGCCGGCGGCGTCTCTGAAGCTGTTACGGAAACGGTCCATCAGCTGAACCCGGACCGCAAAGTCGACATCAAGACGCGCAAAGCCGATGGCGTCCCAGCCTGCAAGGCCATGATCAACGACATCCTGGCCGGCAACCGCGATGGCAACTTCTTTGAAGGCATGGGCTGCCTGGGCGGCTGCGTCGGCGGTCCCCGGGCCATCATCAAGAAAGAAGAAGGCAAGGTCAATGTCCAGGCCTACGGCAAACAGGCGGCCTACAAGACGCCCATGGAAAATCCCTACGTCATCGAACTGTTGAAACAATTAGGCTTCCCGACAGTCGAAGAATTCCTCGAACGGAGCCACCTGTACGACCGTATTTTTGACTGATGATGGGTATGGTCATCATGTAGTGACCTTTTTCACCAAAGTTTGTAGGGGAGCACGTGGGCGACCCGTTTAGGATTTGGAAGGTTCTTTCAGCAATCTGGTCGGGACATCATACATATCCCGGAGCGGGCGCCCCACGTGGCGCCCCTACAGAAAAAAAGGCTGTCGCATCTGCGACAGCCTTTTTTTACACGGCCTGCGAACTGCGGCCTTCAAGGGCCATTTACCAATGCCGGCTCTCTTTTAATGCTGCATATTGGGCCAGGAGGTCCGGCTTTTCCGGGCTCTGATAGGTATAATCGGGCATGGCGGCTTTGGCTTTTTCGACAGCCGCTTTGAAGTCGTAGTAGACCTGCCATTTCGATTCGACCAGTTCGTGGCCGGTCTGGCGCAGGAGAAAGGCCGGGTGGTATGTCGGCATGATGTCATAGCCGCGCCACGTGAACCACTTGCCGCGGTTGCGCATGATGCTGGCGGCGCGGCCATAGAAATACTGGAAGGCGACTTTGCCTAGGCAGACGATGACTTTCGGCTGGACCAGTTCGATTTCTTTGACCAAATGGATGTCCGCGCAGTGGCGCCCTTCTTCCAGGGTCGGCGTGCGGTTGTTCTTGGGCCGGCACTTGACGATGTTGGTGACATAGACGTGGTCCCGCGTGAGTCCGACGCTCCACAAGGCCTTGTCGAGGAGCTGCCCCGATGGTCCGACGAGGGGAACGCCGTATTCATCTTCCACACCGCCGGGCCCTTCGCCGACAAACATCAGCGGCGACGCACAGTCGCCGGAATAGCGCGTCGGTCCGCGATTGCCTTCGTCCCGTAAGTGACAGGCTGTACAGCTCAAGAGTTCTGTCAGCCAATCTTTCATCTTTTCATTTTCTTCCATGATACCCCTTCTTTATGAAATAATTAATTTTACTATAACAATAAGGAAGCCTCTTTTCAAGTCGTCCAGCAGTATTCTAAAAAAATACTTTTTACATACTATAGTATGGTATATAATAAAGCTAAATTGACATGACAATTAAAGAAAGGGGGAAGTGCAGTGAAAATCTCACTCATTCAATTTCCTATCGTCCCCGGCGACAGGCTGGCCAATTTCGACCAGGTCCGGCGCCGCGTCCAACAGGCGGCCAGGGCTGGTTCGGATATGGCCGTGCTGCCTGAATTGTGGGACCTGTCGTTCTACCCGCCTGATGTTTATGACCTGGCCGATGAAGAGGGCCGCCAGGCCCAGGCGTTTTTGCAGGACCTGGCTGCATCCTGTCATATCCAGCTCATCGGCGGCTCCATTGTCCGCCGTCACGACGGGTGCCTGTACAATACGACGTATATCGTCGATGAAGAGGGAAATCGCGTCTCATCATATGACAAATGCCATTTATTCACGCCTGGTGGGGAAGAGAAGGTCTTCGCGCCGGGAGATCACTTGAATACGTTCTTCCTGGGCGACATCCCTATGGCGTCGATTACCTGTTATGACCTGCGCTTTGGCGAATGGGTCCGCATGGCGGCCCTGGCCGGTACCCAGATCCTCTTTGTCCCGGCCGCCTGGCCTCATCCCAGACTGGCTCATTGGCAGATACTCAATCGGGCCAGGGCTATTGAGAACCAGTTCTTCGTCGTCGCCGTCAACAGCTGCGGTACCTGCGGTGACTACCGCTTCTGTGGCCATTCTATGATTATCGACCCGTGGGGCGAAGTGCTGGCCCAAGGAGGAGACGGTGAGGAAATCGTTACCGGCGAAATCGACTTGTCCGTCATCAAAGACATCCGCAGCCGCATCAATGTCTTTCGCGATCGGCGGCCTGAGTTATATCATTTAGAAGGGAAGCGGTAACGTGGAAGGCGTATTGCACGGGTTACAAGGTATTTTTGAAGTCCTCTTCATCATTTCCATCGGCTTCATCTTGGCCAAGAAAGGCTGGTTCGGGCCGGACATGAGCGCTGTCTTTACCAAACTGGTCATGAAGATAAGCCTGCCCTTATACATGCTCTGCCAGCTGGAAAAGGACTTCACCCATGATTCGCTGCTCCGCATCGCGCCGGACCTGCTCCTGCCCTTTGCGTCTATTCTTTTGGCCTATGCCGTCGGCCGCATAGCGGCCAAAGTCCTGCACATCCGCCAGGACCGGCAGGGCGTCTTCATCACTTGTTTTTTCATTGCCAATACCATCTTCATCGGCCTGCCCGTCAACCTGGCCCTGTTCGGGACGCAGAGCGTACCGTCGGTCATGCTCTATTACATGGCCAACACGACCATGTTCTGGACCCTCGGCGTCTACCATATCGTCAACGACAGTCTGGGCGGCAAGGGAAATATGCCCTTGTTTTCCCTGCAGACCCTGAAGAAAGTCTTTTCGCCGCCGCTCCTTGGCTTTTTGGCTGGCCTGGTCCTGATCATGGCCAATATCAAGCTGCCTGATTTCCTGCTGACGTCGTTCCAATACGTCGGCAATATGGCGACGCCGCTGTCGCTCATGGTCATCGGCATTGAAATGACGGGCATTTCTCTGGCGTCGGTCCGCTGGGACCGGGATATCATCGGCGCCCTCGTCGGCCGCTTCCTGGTCTGTCCGGCCTGCGTCCTGGTGCTCCTGCCCTTCATCCCGGTCACGCCCATGTCGGCCCAGGTCTTTACTATGCAGGCCAGTATGCCGGCCATGACCCAGATGACAGTCGTCGCCAAGTCCGTCGGCGCCGATGTCCGTTATTCGACGGAAGTCAGCTTTATCACCGTCGTCATGGGCATCGTCATCATTCCCTTATATATGTTTATCATTGGATAGAAGGAGTTTTTTTAGAAAATGAATACCCTCGAAGATTTGAAGAAAGCCTTGAAAGCCCATGAAGCCCAGGCCTTTCAGCTCAACTATACCATTGCTGACGACCCGGAGCTGTCCGGTGAAGAATATCATGCCTGCCGGCACTACGTCGATTTGTGCCGTTCTTTGGGCATGGACGTGGAAGAACAGTTCACCGGTCAGCCGACGGCTTTCCGAGCCATCGCTCATCGGGTCAATAAACCCGTCTTCAAGATGGCCCTTTTGGCGGAATACGACGCCCTCCCCGGTGTCGGCCACGGCTGCGGCCATTCGGCCAATGGCGCCATGAGCTTCCTGGCCGCTGCGGCCTTAAAGGATTTGGACGACCTTCCTGTCGACGTCGACCTCATCGGCACACCGGACGAAGAACTGCGCGGCGGCAAGGTCATCATGTGCGACCAGGGAGTCTTCAAGGACTACGATTTCGCCGTCATGGTCCATGTGTCGCCGACCCAGACCAATGCCAATTCCTATTTCCTGGCCCTCGACGACTACCGCATCGCCTTCCACGGCCAGACGGCTCACGCCGCCGGTGAACCCTGGAACGGCCGCAATGCCCTGAATGGGGCCATGCTGGCCCTGCACGCCGTCGATATGCTGCGCCAGCACGTCCGGCCGGAAACGCGCATCGGCTCGTATATCGTAAACGGTGGGGCCGCCTCCAACGTCGTTCCCGATTACGCCGAAGTCGAATGTTGTATCCGCCACAGCGAACGGGAATATCTCGATACCGTTGTGGCCAAGGTCATGAACTGCTTCAAAGGGGCGGCCATTGCTACGGAAACGACATATGACGTCACCCAAATGGGCTGCAAATTCGATAACATGGTCTGGAATGAAGCGGCGACGAAAGCGTCGGAACAGGTCCTCCAGGCCATGGGGATCCCTTACGAAGAACCAAAGGATTGCGGCAGCTCCGACGTCGGCAACGTCAGCCATCAGTGCCCGGCCGTCCACGTCCACCTGGCCTTGGGCGACGTCCCCATGCCGGAACACTCGACGGACATCGCCAATGCCGTCAAGGCCAGGACCATCGAACCGACCATCGCCAAAGGCGCCGAAATCATGGCACGCCTGGCCCTGCTCTTCGCCAAGGACACGGCCCTGCGCCATCAGATGAAAGACGAGTTCACGGCGAAGAGCCTCTCCTGATAGAGGTAGTTTGTAGGGGCTCGTACATGCCTTTTCAGCCTGTCAGGTTATGACTGCAAGGAATGGCAAGACGGCTGCTGAAACGGACCGCTGTAGAGGGCGAGCCCGTTAGGTATATGTGAAATACTTGTAGAACGGATTTGCGTGAACGGGTCGCCCACGTGGCGACCCCTACAGAAAAAGGAGCTGTCGCGATGCGACAGCTCCTTTTTTCACGTTCTATATATTCAGTTTCAGGTATACCTTAGAAGACACCTTGTGCCAGCATAGCGTCGGCGACGCGTTCGAACCCGGCGATATTGGCACCGGCTACGAGGTTGTAGCCCAGGCCGTTGCGGGCAGCTGCGTCTTTGCAGTTCTGGTAAATGGTGTTCATGATTTCGTGGAGACGGTCATCGACTTCCTTGGCAGTCCATACCAGGCGTTCGCTGTTCTGGCTCATTTCCAGGGCCGATGTAGCGACACCGCCGGCGTTGACGGCTTTCGACGGAGCGACGATGATGTCTTTCTGGTCGAGTAAGAATTTCAGGGCATCGTTGGTCGTCGGCATATTGGCGACTTCGATGTAGTAGCGGATCTTATTGGCAGCAATCTGTTTAGCCTGTTCCATATGGACGTCGTTCTGCATAGCCGACGGCATGACGATATCGACTTTGCGGCCCCACGGTTTTTCACCCGGGAAGAATTCGACGCCGAATTTGTCGGCATAGTCCTGGACGCGGTTGCGGCCGCTGTTGCGCATTTCGACGATGTAGTCGATCTTTTCCTGCGTAGCGACGCCGTCCGGGTCATAGATGTAGCCGTCCGGACCGGACAGAGTAACGACTTTGGCACCCAGTTCCGTTGCTTTCTTGCAGATGCCCCAGGTTACGTTGCCGAAGCCGGCAGCGGCGATAGTTTTGCCTTTGATGTCCTGGCCGTCGTCTTTGAGGACGTTTTCCAGAAAGTATACGGCGCCGTAGCCTGTAGCTTCCGGACGGATGCGGGAACCGCCGAAGCTGAAGCCTTTGCCCGTGAGGACGCCGTTTTCGAAGCAGCCTTTCAAGCGGCGGTATTCGCCGAAGAGGTAGCCGATTTCACGGCCGCCGACGCCCATGTCCCCAGCCGGTACGTCGACATCGGGACCGATGTAGCGATAGAGAGCCTGCATGTAGCTCTGGCAGAAACGCATGATTTCAGCGTCGGACTTGCCCGTCGGGTCGAAGTCAGCCCCGCCTTTGGCGCCGCCGATAGGCAGGCCGGTCAGTGCGTTCTTGAAAATCTGTTCAAAGCCCAGGAATTTGATGATGCCTGAGTATACGTTCTTCTGGAAACGAAGGCCGCCTTTGTAGGGCCCGATAGCGCCGTTGAACTGGAAGCGGTAGCCCGTGTTGGTGTGGTATTTGCCTGCATCATCCTGCCAGACGACGCGGAATGTGAATTGCCGTTCCGGTTCGACGAGACGGTTGAGGAGGTCGAACTTTTCATATTCCGGGTGGCGTTCGACGACAGGGTCCAGGGAGCTGAAGACTTCTTCGACGGTCTGGACGAATTCCGGTTCGTTTGCGTGTTTCGTGCGTACATTTTCAATGACAGATTCCAAATACTTATTCATATGTAATCACCTCATTTGAAATTAATTATACCTAAAACTGATTTCTACAATTACATAATAGCATGTTTTTCTGTTCTTGCAAATACCACAATGAGGAAAAGATTTTTCCATGATGGCACTGCATTGCCACTATGTGAAAGAGGACGTCAAAATTCAAGGATTTTTAAGGTATAAGATAAACGTTATAGTAAGTTAAAGGGAGGTATTCGTTAAAAATAATTGCAATATAAATCAAAATCATGGTATAAATAGAACTATACTTATTGAGGAAGAAGGGGGAAGACGGCCCTTTGTCTTTTGCTGGAGGAATAATTGTATACAACAGTTAAACAAAATGGAGAGGAAGGTGACGAAAATCAGAAAAAGAACCTAGTCACCCTGACAATGATGATATACAATAGAAAGTAAATAAGCCATACAACATATACTATATAAGAAAGAGAGGTACGCAACATGGAAACGTACGATACCTATTCCCCGGAATATTTGCGCTATTTGGAGCTCCTGTCCAAGGAGTATCCCACGCAGGCGGCGACGTTCACGGAAATCATCAATCTGCAGGCCATCGTCAACTTGCCGAAAGGGACAGAACACTTCATGAGTGACCTGCACGGTGAATACGAAGCCTTCTATCACATCCTCAACAACTGCTCCGGCGTCATCCGCGAAAAAGTGGAAATGATTTTTTCTGACAAGATGAGCAAGGCCGAACAGGACGACTTGCTGACTCTTATTTATTATCCTAAGGAGAAGCTGAACATGCTCTACCGAGAAGGCAAGGTCAACGATGACTGGGCCCGGACGACGCTGGAACGGATGATTGACCTGGCCAAGCTTTTGTCGTCGAAATATACGCGGTCGAAAGTCCGTAAAGCCATGCCGGAAGTCTTCCGCTTCGTCATCGATGAACTCTTGCACGCCCAGCCCGATGAAGACCAGAACCAGCTGGTCTATCACATGAAGATTCTCGACACCATCTTGGAAACGGGAAGTACGCGCCAATTCATTTACGCTTTGGCCAATCTCATCAAACGGCTGGCCGTCGACCACCTGCACATCATCGGCGATATCTACGACCGCGGCGCTCATGCCGACAAGATCATGGACACTCTCATGCATCATCATTCTCTGGACATCCAGTGGGGCAACCACGACGTCCTCTGGATGGGTGCTGCTGCCGGCAACGCGGCCTGCATCGCCAATGTCCTGCGCAATAACATCCGTTACCATAATATGGAAATATTAGAAAGCGGCTATGGCATCAGCCTTCGGCCCTTTGCCCTCTTTGCCTTGCAGACGTATAAAGAGGACGACGGCATTGAGCCCATGGTCAAGGCCATCAACGTCATCGTGGCCAAGCTGGAAGGTCAGACCATTTACCGCCATCCCGACTACAACATGGACGACCGCCTGCTGTTCCACAAGATTGATTGGGAAAAAGGCGTCATCACCCTCGATGGCAAGACGTATGAATTGAAGACCAAGGACTTCCCGACGGTCAATCCCCAGGACCCGTACACGCTGTCGCCGGAAGAACACCAGCTCATGAACGATATCCAGGCTGAATTTACCGAAAGCGAACGCCTGCAGCGCCACATCCGCTTCCTCTACAGCCACGGCTCGTTATACCGCTGCATGAATAACAACCTCCTGTTCCACGGCGGCCTGCCCCTCAACGAAGACGGCAGCTTTAAGGAAATCTACCTCGACGGTAAGCCGTATAAGGGCAAAGCCTTCATGGATAAGGCGGAACACCTCATCCGCCGGGCTTATGACCAGCGCGATACTGACAGCCTGGACTATATGTGGTACCTCTGGTGCGGTGCCGATTCCCCTGTATCCGGCCGCATCGTCAAGACTTTTGAACGGAGTTACATCATAGACGAATCGACGTGGAAAGAACCGCAGAATGCCTACTACCGCCTGAATCGCGATAAAGACGAATGCATCAAGATCCTCCACGAATTCGGCATCGACTCGCCTCAGGGACACATCATCAATGGCCATACGCCGGTCAAGGTCAAGAAAGGCGAAAGCCCTATCCGGGCGGAAGGCAAGGAAATCTGCATCGACGGCGGTTTCTGCAAGGCCTACCAGGGGTCGACGGGCATTGCCGGCTACACGCTCATCTTCAATTCCCACGGCATCCGCATCAAATCTCACTACCCCTTTGAAGATGTCTACCAGGCGTTGATGAACAACGTCGACATCGATTCCGAATCGACACAGGTCGAACTGGAACCGAAGCGCGTCATGATCGGCGACACGGATAACGGCAAGAAACTCCTCCAGATGATCCACGACCTGAAGGCCCTGCTGGAAGCCTACCGCCAGGGCGTCATCCTCGAACGTCGTCCGAACCCGTAGTAGAGGCCGTCCCAAAGGGCGGTCCGCCAAAACTCGTAGGGGCCGTCCCAAAGGGCGGCCCGCCTAGTTAAGGAGGAAATATGAAACGAGAATCGTTAAGCGGACTGTTACTCATTGCCTGTGCGATACTTGCCATGGCCATCTCTAATTCTCCCTTCGGTCCCGTTTATGAACGCTGGCTCCAGGCCCCGCTGCCGGCAGGGACGCACATGTCCCTGCTGCACTGGGTCAATGACGCCGTCATGGCGCTGTTCTTCTTTGTCGTCGGCGCCGAAGTGAAGCGGGAATTCCTCTATGGAGAACTGAAGTCCCGGTCGGCAGCGATGCTGCCCATGGCTGCGGCCTTAGGCGGTATGCTCGTGCCGGCTGCGATTTATGGCCTGTGCAATGCCGGCCTGCCGACGGCTGGTGGCTGGGGCATCCCCATGGCGACGGACATCGCCTTTTCCCTGGGCGTCCTGTCCCTGGCGGCTCCGAAAGCGCCGCGCAGCCTCGTCATCTTTTTGACGGCCCTGGCCATCGTCGATGATCTCGGCGGTATCGTCGTCATCGCCGTCTTTTATGCCGGTTCCCTCAATCTTCCGGTCATGGCCGGCGGCCTCATCGTCTGGCTGCTGATGCTGGCTGGGTGCCGCAGGAATTGGCAATCAGCCTGGTTTTACGCTGTGGGAGGTATCCTCATCTGGCTGGCCTTCTTCTACGGCGGTATCCATCCGACCATGGCCGGCGTCCTCACGGGCTTCGCCATGCCGGCCGTGCCCGGCAAGGATGGAAGGGAAGGCCTGCTGCTGCGGGCAGAACACGCCCTGACGCCTGTCTCGGCTTTTGTCATCATGCCCGTCTTCGCCCTGGCCAACGCCGGCATCCGCCTCGACCTGAGCGGCCTGACCGGCCTGGCGTCGGCACCGGGACTGGGCGTCCTGGCAGGCCTGATCCTGGGCAAGCCCATCGGCATCGGCCTGGCCTTTCCCGGCAGCCCGGTCCTGATGACGGCCAAGACCGCCATCATCGCCGCGTCCCTCACGGCGGCCATCCTCGGCGGCGTCCTGGTCAACCGCGTAAGTCGATAGCCTTCCTGTAATTATCGGTAGGGGGCTCACACGTGGCGAGCCCGCCGGGAATATTGGGGAAAAGCCGCAGTTCGCCGGCAGCAGGCCGCAGACCGCCTCGGATTCAGATGCGGCGGCGACGCCGCGACAGACTCAAAGTGACAACGACGCTTCGGGTTACCCTCAGCGCGTAGCGGGCCGCCTTCCCAGGACGTCCCCTACGGATGCCGCTGCGCGGCGACAAACTTAAAAAACGCCCCACCGGGGCTATCGTAGGGGTCGACCCGGCTAGGGCGGCCCGCCGCGAACAATCGGACATACATCAAACGGGCCAATGTGGCGTGGTTTCGCGAACGGCGACCTGCGGTCTGCGAACAGCAGGCGCCTTTGGCGCCCATCAGGGCCGACCTTTAACCTCTCAGACCGCCTTCGGCGGCCAGCTCCCCTATGAAGGGAGCCTGGGCGGCCCGCTGCGACCAGTTGGTCATATACTCAACGGGCCAATGTGGCATGGTTTCGCGAACGGCGACCTGCGACCGGCACGCCCTATAAAGGGCGCCCACGACCTACGACGAACGGCCCACGATGAACGACATCGCTATCGGCGATGCGTTGCGAACTGCGAACTGCGGCCTGCGAACGGCGCGCCCTATGAAGGGCGCCACGAACTGCGGGCGCCTTCGGCGCCCATCATTGACGTAACACGTTCATGTCGTTATAATGAAGAGTAACTTATCATTTTTTATACAAAAGGAGCGAATTCGATGAATATTATTGATGAATTGTCTTGGCGCGGTGCCGTCAATCAGATGACAGATGAAGAAGGGTTGCGTAAGCTCACGGAAGAAAAGAGCATTTCCCTCTATTGCGGTGTCGACCCGACGGGTGACAGCATGCATATCGGCCACTTGATTCCGTTCATGATGCTTAAACGCTTTGCCAATGCCGGCCATCATCCGTATGTCGTCATTGGCGGCGGTACCGGTGCAATCGGTGACCCGAGCGGCCGCAAGACGGAACGCCAGCTCCAGACTCTCGATAAAATCAAGGCCAATGCCGAAAAATTGAAGGCCCAGTTCATGCATCTTTTCGGCGATTCGGAAAACATCACCTTCGTCAATAACTATGACTGGCTCAGCCAGATCAGCCTCCTCGATTTCCTCCGCGATTACGGCAAACTGTTCAGCGTCAACATCATGCTCAGCAAGGAAGTCGTTGCCAGCCGTCTGGAAGCAGGCATTTCCTTTACGGAATTTTCCTACCAGATTCTCCAGTCCATCGACTTTGAACACCTCTTTTCCCATAACGACGTCCAGCTGCAAATCGGCGGCGCCGACCAGTGGGGCAACATCACGGCCGGTATCGACACGATCCGCAAGATGCACGGCAGCGATGCCAAAGCCTATGGCCTGACCATTCCCCTCATGCTGAAATCGGACGGCACCAAGTTCGGCAAGACCGCCGGCGGCGCTGTCTGGCTCGACCCGGAAAAGACATCGCCCTTTGAATTCTATCAGTTCTGGCTCAACCAGGATGATGCGGACGTCGTCAAATACTTGAAATATTTCACCTTCCTCAGCAAGGAAGAAATCGACGCCCTGGCCGAATCGGTCGAAAAAGAACCGGAAAAACGACTGGCCCAGCGCCGCCTGGCTGAAGAAGTCACGACTTTCGTCCACAGCCCGGAAGCCCTGAAGGAAGCCCAGAACATCACGGAAGCCCTGTACCACGGCAGCATCGCCGACCTGTCGGAAAGCGAATTGGAACAGGCCTTCGGCAAGATGCCGACTGTCGACGTTTCCAACGAAGATAAAGACGTCGTCAACTGGCTCGTCGATTCCCAGATTTACAAATCGAAACGCCAGGCCCGCGAAGACATCACCCACGGTGCGGTCACCATCAACGGCGTCAAAGTCACGTCCCTCGACGAAATCGTCAAACCTCACAAGAATTCCAACGGCAAGTTCGTCATCGTACGCAAAGGGAAGAAGAAATACACTTTGGCCCGGGTTCATCAGTAAGGGTAAATTTTAGAAAATTGTTAAAATAGAATATTGACAGAAGCGCTTTGCTATGCTATAATAACTTATTGCAAAATGTTCAATTGATATTATGAGATACATGGAGGAAGCGCTTCCGGTGAGCAAAAAATTAAGCAAGGTTCAAATCGTCTGAGAGCCTTGCTTTTTTGTCGCTTTACACGGCGCTGTACAACGCTATCATAATGATTTACTTTTTATAAGGGGTGAAGAATCAGCATGTTCAAACCTGTACAAGTAGGGAAAAGGACTCGATACACGTATGCTAAGATTAACGAGGTCTTGAAAATGCCTCATTTGTTGGATTTACAGAATAAATCCTACGAATGGTTCCTGGAAAAGGGACTGAAAGATATCTTCAAAGACATTTCTCCCATCGAAGATGCATCGGGTAACCTGTCTTTATCCTTCGAGGATTTTAAATTAGGGGAACCGAAGTACGACATTCGTGAATGTAAGGAACGCGATACGACATACGCCGCACCGCTCCGCGTCCAAATCCGTCTTGTCAACCACGAAACAGGTGAAATCAAGGACCAGGAAGTATTCATGGGTGATTTCCCACTGATTACCGATACAGGTACCTTCATTATCAATGGGGCAGAACGCGTTATCGTCAGCCAGCTCGTCCGTTCTCCGGGCGTCTACTATGGCCGCGAAATCGACCCGATGGGCATCCGCCTGTACAATTCGACGGTCATCCCGAACCGCGGGGCCTGGATCGAATTGGAAACAGACGCCAACGACATCGTCTATGCCCGTATCGACCGCAACCGCAAGATTCCTGTCACGGTCCTCATCCGCGCGCTGGGCTGGTCGTCGAACGCCGACATCCTCGAACTCTTCTTCGACGATAAACGCCTGAAGGCTACGTTTGAAAAAGATACGACGGAAAATCAGGACGAAGCCCTCGTTGAAATCTATAAGAAACTCCGCCCCGGTGAACCGCCGACCGTTGAAAGTGCCCGCAATCTCTTTGAAGGCCTCTTCTTCGACCCGCGCCGTTATGATATGGCCCGCGTTGGCCGTTACAAAGCCGGCAAGAAACTCGGCTGGGAACGCCGCCTCTTTGGCCTGACCCTGCACGAACCGATCGTCAATCCGGAAACAGGGGAAGTCATCGTCGATGCTCATACGGAAATCGGCTCGGCTGAAGTTGAAAAGATCCGCGAAAGCGGCGTCTTCCATCGCGAAATCGCCGACGGTGCACCTGCCGGCGACGGCGGCGGCCTCGTCGAAGCCTTCGTCGAAAAACCGGACGGCTCGGTCTACAAGATCATCTGCAACAACAGCGACCTTCCGTATGACCACCGCACGATTACCCGCGAAGATATCATCGCCCACATCAGCTATCTTCTCAACCTCATGGACGGCTTCGGAACTGTCGATGACATCGACCATCTGGGCAACCGCCGCCTGCGCTGCGTCGGCGAACTCCTGCAGAACCAGTTCCGCATTGGCCTGACCCGTATGGAACGCGTCGTCTGCGAACGCATGACCATCCAGGATGCCGAAAGCATTACGCCTCAGGTCTTGATCAACATCCGTCCTGTCGTCGCTGCCATCAAAGAATTCTTTGGTTCCAGCCAGCTGTCCCAGTTCATGGACCAGACAAACCCGCTGGCAGAAATCACGCATAAACGCCGTCTGAGCGCCCTCGGTCCTGGCGGTCTGTCCCGTGAACGCGCAGGGTTCGAAGTCCGCGACGTCCATCATTCCCACTACGGCCGTATGTGCCCGGTAGAAACGCCTGAAGGCCCGAACATCGGCTTGATTTCGTCCCTGGCCTGCTTCGGTAAAGTCAACGAATTCGGCTTCATCGAAGCCCCGTACCGCCGCGTCGATAAAGAAACGGGCGTCGTTACGGAAGATGTCCACTACATCACGGCTGATGAAGAAGAACAGTACGTCATCGCCCAGGCCAACGAACCGTTGACCGAAGATGGCCACTTCGTCCACGAACGCGTTGCCTGCCGTCACGGTGAAGATACCCGTGAATTCCGGGCTGACCGCGTCGACTTCATGGACGTATCGCCTAAGGAAGTCGTTTCCGTCGGTACATCCATGATCCCCTTCCTGGAAAACGACGATGCCAACCGTGCCCTCATGGGTGCGAACATGCAGCGCCAGGCAGTACCTTTGCTGCGCACACAGGCTCCGCTCGTCGGCACCGGCATGGAATACAAGACGGCTTGTGACTCCGGCGTCTGCGTCCTGGCAAAACACAGCGGCGTCGTATCCCGCGTTACTGGCGACACCATCCAGGTCCGCACGGATTCTGGTTCTGTCGATACATATAAACTCATCAAATTCGTCCGCTCCAACCAGAGTACCTGCATCAACCAGCGCCCGTTGGTCTATAAGAACGAAAGGGTCACGGAAGGTCAGCCCCTGGCTGACGGCATGGCTACGGACGGCGGCGAATTAGCTCTTGGTTATAACATCCTCGTAGCCTACATGCCTTGGGAAGGCTATAACTACGAAGACGCCGTTCTCCTCAGTGAAGAACTCCCGAAGAACGACCTCTACACATCCATCCACATCGAAGAATACGAATGTGATGCCCGCGACACGAAACTGGGCTCGGAAGAAATTACCCGTGAAATCCCCAATGTCAGTGAAGAAAGCACGAAGAACCTCGACGAAAACGGCATCATCATGATCGGTGCCGACGTCTTCCCGGGCGACGTCCTGGTCGGCAAAGTCACGCCGAAAGGCGAAACGGAACTGACACCGGAAGAACGCCTGCTGCGCGCCATCTTCGGCGACAAGGAACGCGAAGTCCGCGATACGTCGCTGCGCGTACCTCATGGTGAATCGGGGAAAGTCGTCAACGTCCGCATCTTCTCCCGTGAAAATAACGACGAACTGCCGCCTGGCGTAAACCGTCTGGTCCGCGTCTACATCGCCCAGAAACGTAAGATCCACGAAGGCGACAAGATGGCTGGCCGTCACGGCAACAAGGGTGTCGTCTCCCGCGTCATGCGCCAGGAAGATATGCCTTTCCTGCCCGATGGCACGCCGGTCCAGATCGTCCTGAACCCCTTGGGCGTACCGTCTCGTATGAATATCGGTCAGATTTTGGAAACCCACCTTGGCTGGGCTGTCCACGAACTGGGCAAACAGATCAAGGAAATGGATCCGGGCCTGGAAGAAAAACTCCGCGCTGCTGGCTATGATTTCGATAAATACGGCATGCCCAAACCGGACGTCGCCGGTGTCCATATTGCAACACCGGTCTTCGACGGCGCTCAGGCCGAAGACGTCTTTGAAGCCCTGAAGATCGCCGGTCTGCCGGAAGACGGTAAATCCGTCCTCTATGATGGCCGTACAGGGGAACCGATGGACCGCCGCGTCACTGTCGGTTACACGTACTTCCTCAAACTGCATCACCTCGTCGACGACAAGATTCATGCTCGTTCGACAGGCCCGTACTCCCTGGTCACGCAGCAGCCGCTCGGTGGTAAAGCCCAGTTCGGCGGCCAGCGTTTCGGCGAAATGGAAGTCTGGGCTCTGGAAGCGTATGGCGCAGCCTATACTCTCCAGGAAATGCTGACTGTTAAGTCTGACGATGTCGTCGGCCGTGTCAAGGCTTACGAAAAGATCGTCAAAGGTGAAAATATTCCTGAACCGGGCGTACCGGAATCGTTCAAGGTCCTCCTCAAAGAACTCCAGGCCATCGGCCTCGATGTCCAGATCCTGAACGAAGACGGCGAAGAAGTCGTCATCAAGGAACTCGACGATGACGATGAAACGGAACCGGAACAGACCGATGAACTCCGCCGCGTCATGGAAGGTGAAAATGGTCCGGAAACACCGGCTGCACCGGCTGAAGACGCTCCTGCCGAAGGAGAAGAAGGCGAAGAACAGGAACCCGTCGCCAACGGCGGCGAAGATGACATCATGAGTGCCATGAGCCTCGATGCCGTCGCCGAAGCTGAACAGGCTGACGATGATGATACTACTGAAGATGATGAATAACGAGTCGATAGAAGGGAGCGGTATTAGTGCTTGATGTGAATGAATTCGATTCCATGCGGATCGGTCTTGCTTCGCCGGAAAAGATCCTCGAATGGTCCCACGGGGAAGTCAAGAAACCAGAAACGATCAATTACCGTACATTGAAACCGGAACGGGATGGGTTGTTCTGCGAACGCATTTTTGGGCCGACAAAGGACTGGGAATGTCACTGCGGCAAATACAAACGTATCCGGTATAAAGGTGTCGTCTGCGACCGCTGCGGCGTCGAAGTCACGCGCGCCAAAGTCCGTCGTGAACGGATGGGCCATATTAAACTGGCTACACCGGTATCTCATATTTGGTATTTTAAAGGCATCCCCAGCCGGATGGGCCTGATCCTCGATATTTCTCCCCGTTCGCTGGAAAAAGTCTTATACTTCGCCTCGTACATCGTCCTCGATCCGGGCGATACGCCGCTTACCAAGCAGCAGCTGATGACGGAAACGGAATATCGTCAGTATCTGGATATGTACGGCGATAAATTCCGCGTCGGCATGGGCGCTGCAGCTGTCAAGGAACTGCTGCAGGGCCTGGACCTGGACCAGCTGGACAAACAGCTCCGCGATGAACTCCGCGATTCGTCGGGCCAGCGCCGCGTCCGTGCTATCCGCCGGCTGGAAGTCGTCGAAGCCTTCCGCCACTCCGGCAACAAACCGGAATGGATGATCATGGATGTCATCCCGGTCATCCCGCCGGAACTGCGCCCGATGGTACAGCTCGACGGCGGCCGCTTCGCCACGTCCGACCTGAACGATCTCTATCGCCGGGTCATCAACCGTAACAACCGCCTGAGCCGCCTCTTGGAACTGGGCGCACCGGACATCATCGTCCGCAACGAAAAACGTATGCTCCAGGAAGCCGTCGATGCCCTCATCGATAACGGCCGCCGCGGCCGTCCGGTCACGGGCCCGGGCAACCGTCCCCTGAAATCCCTGTCGGATATGCTGAAAGGGAAACAGGGCCGTTTCCGCCAGAACTTGCTCGGTAAACGTGTCGACTACTCTGGCCGTTCGGTTATCGTCGTCGGTCCGGAAATGAAGATGCACCAGTGCGGCCTGCCGAAAGAAATGGCCCTGGAACTCTTCAAGCCTTTCGTCATGAAGAAACTCGTCGAAAAAGGCATTGCTACCAATATCAAGAACGCTAAGAAGAAAGTCGAACGCGTCAACAGTGAAGTCTGGGACGTCCTGGAAGACGTCATCAAGGAACATCCTGTCCTCTTGAACCGCGCCCCGACACTGCATCGTCTGGGTATCCAGGCTTTCGAACCGATCCTCTGGGAAGGCCGCGCCATCAAACTGCATCCGCTGGTCTGCACGGCATTCAACGCCGACTTCGACGGTGACCAGATGGCCTGCCATCTGCCTCTTTCCGTAGAAGCCCAGTCCGAAGCGCGGACGCTCATGCTTTCGTCTCATAACATCCTGGCTCCGAAAGATGGCAAACCGGTCGCCGTCCCGACACAGGACATGGTCCTCGGTGCTTATTACCTGACCCTGGTCAAACCGGCTGCCAAGGGCGAAGGCAAGATTTTCTCCAACTACGATGAAGTCATGCTCGCTTACGATGCCAAAGTCATCGACATCGAAGCCCTGATCAAGGTCCGCATCCCTGGCCACGGCCTCATCGAAACGACGGCAGGCAAATTGCTCTACAACTATCAGATCTATGAACCACTGCGCCTCTTCCATACGGATAAAGTCATGGTCTTCACGGACCCGAAGGACACGGTCTTCGCCTATGAAAACGGCCTCATCGACTGGTCCCACTTCGTCAAGATCAAAGACGAAGAAGGCCATATCCGCGACTATGGTTTCTCGCAGCTGAAAGAAAAATTCGGTGTCGACCTCACGGCTACGCGCTCCTTGCCGAAGCGTAAGATCGACGAAGCCGCTGTGGCTGAATTCAAGAAAGATAAAGAATATGTCGACGTCAACTGCCTGGGCGTCCTCATGAGCAAGAAACAGATCGGCAAACTCGTCGATGCCTGCTTCCACCTCGTCGGCAATACCAAGACGGCAGAACTCCTGGACAAGATCAAGGCCATCGGCTACCATTACGCCCGTCAGGCCGGTATGTCCATCGCTATTTCTGATATTCAGATCCCGGCAGAAAAATGGGATATCCTCAATGAAGCCGACAAGAAGGTCCAGAATGCCTATGCCATGTACCAGCGCGGCTTGATTACCGAAAACGAACGCTATAACAAGAGCGTCGAAATCTGGACAAAGGCCACCAACGACGTTACGGATGTCATGATGGATAACATGGACCCGTTCAACTCGATCTTCATGATGGCTGACTCCGGCGCTCGAGGCAGCCGTGACCAGATTCGTCAGGTTGCCGGTATGCGTGGCTTGATGGCTGACCCGTCGGGCCGTATCATCGACTTGCCGATCAAAGCGAACTTCCGTGAAGGCCTGTCCGTACTGGACTACTTCACCTCGTCTCACGGCGCCCGTAAAGGCTTGGCCGATACGGCACTGCGTACAGCTGACTCGGGTTATCTGACCCGTCGTCTCGTCGACGTCTCTCAGGACGTCATCGTCCGTGAAGATGACTGCGACGTATTCGGCATCGACCTCGTCCGCGAACGGGCCCGTCTGGCCAGCTCGTGCCGCCAGGCTGTCAACCTCCTGCGCGACAAGCTCATCGGCCGCGTCCTGGCCCGTGATGTAGCGGATCCGGAAACGGGCGACATCGTCTTCCCGGCAGAACATCTCCTGACCAACGACGATATGGATACGGTCATCGAACACCAGATCCCGAAACTCTACCTCCGCGGCAGCCAGATGGATATCAACGATGACCTGAACCACACCAACGTCATCGAAACGGTTTCCCTTGGTGCTCCGGAAGAAGGTTTCCGCGCAGCTATCCGCAAATCCATGGCGGAAAATATGCTCGGCAAGACTGTCGAAAAAGCCGTCATCGATTCCAACGGCATTGAAATCTGCGCCAAAGGCACGCCGCTCACAGAAGATGCCATCGACCGCATCCTCAACAGCGACGTCGATGAAGTCAAGGTCCGCAACAACGACATCCGCGGCGTCGAAGTCACGGCTATCGTCGAAGACAGCGGCAACGGCGTCATCGAGTCGCTGGAAGACCGCATCGAAGGCCGTACGGCTGCCGAAACCCTGGTCAACCCGGAAACGGGCGAAGTCATCGTTGCCCTCAACGAAGAAATCATGGCAGACCAGGCCAAAGAAATTGCAAAATACTATGATAAAGTCCGGATCCGCAGCGTCCTCACCTGCCGCAGCCGTTATGGCGTCTGCGCGAAGTGCTATGGCCGCGACCTCGGTACGGGCGGCAAGGTCAATGTCGGCGAATCGGTCGGCACCATCGCTGCTCAGTCCATCGGTGAACCGGGCACACAGCTGACCATGCGTACCTTCCATACGGGCGGTGTCGCAACGGCCGGCGATATCACCCAGGGTCTTCCTCGTGTCGAAGAATTGTTTGAAGCCCGTAAGCCGAAGGGCAATGCTATCGTCACGGAAATCAGCGGTACCGTATCGATTACCGAAAAAGAAGACCATCACGATATCAACATCGTCCATGTCACTTCCAAGGACGGTGAAGAACGGAGCTACACCATCCCGTTCGGTTCGCACCTCGTCGTACATGAAGGCGACTTCATCGAAAAGGGCAGCCGCATCACGGCCGGCTCCATCAACCCCCACGACATCCTGCACATCCTGGGTGTCGAAGCTACCCAGCGGTACCTCGTATACGAAGTACAGAAGGTATACAAATCCCAGGGTGTTGGTATCAACGATAAGCACATCGAAGTCATCGTACGCCAGATGCTGCGCAAGATGAAGATCGAAGACGCCGGCGATGCCGATGTATTGCCGGGCAATTATATCGACGTCAACATCTTTGAAGATATGAACAAGCGCATCGAAAGCAATGGCGGCAAGCCCGCTATCGGCAAACCGATGCTCCTCGGTATCACCAAGGCCGCACTGGCAACGGACTCCTTCCTGTCGGCTGCATCCTTCCAGGAAACGACCCGTGTCCTGACCGATGCTGCTATCAAAGGCAAGATCGACCCGCTCCTGGGCCTCAAAGAAAACGTCATCATCGGTAAACTCATCCCGGCTGGTACGGGCATGAGCCGCTACCGCAAGATCAAGGTCGTAAAGACCGTTCCGTCTATCAGCTATGAAGACGAAGAAGGCAACCCCGTAGACGCACCGGAAGGTGCCGATACGACACCGGAAGCCGGACATTAAGAGAGTAAAAAAGGGCTGTCGCATGTGCGACAGCCCTTTTTTGTTGTTAGTGGTTCGTCGTTCGTAGGGGCTCGCACGTGGCGAGCCCGTTTTGTATATATGGGAAGGCTCGTGGCTCACGAATCACTAGGACACGTGTAATAAAAGATGTACTGATTACGCAGTTTTTACCAAAAAACTCATTGACATATAATAAGCGTGATGATAAAATATCTAAGTGTCGCAATGAAAGTATTGCGTCTAAATTGCAAGACGTAAGGAGTGAGGTTTCGTGAGCTTGGAACTAGCTGCCAGTGTCCGCAAGACCGTGGGCGCGAAGCAAACCCTGAAAGCAATGAAACGAAACGAAGTCACACAACTGTACATCGCCAATGATTGCGATGAACAGGTCGTAGCGCCGCTTATTGCAGAAGCCGAAGGCGCTCACATCCCTGTCGACCGCGCGTATACCATGACGGAGCTGGGCATGGCCTGCCACATCAAGGTAAAAGCTGCAGCCGTCGGCTTGTTAAAATAATTTTCGGTAACATCATCTCATGAGCTCTGCTCGTTGATGATTACATTATAAATCTAATTGTTTGGAGAGGAGGTGCCCAAATGCCAACAATCAGCCAATTGGTTCGTAAAGGACGTCAGGTTGCCGTCACAAAATCGACAGCACCGGCTTTGAAAAACTGCCCGCAGAAACGCGGTGTTTGCACTCGTGTGTACACAGCTACCCCGAAAAAACCTAACTCTGCTCTGCGTAAAGTTGCCCGTGTTCGCTTGACGAACTCCATCGAAGTAACTGCTTATATTCCCGGCATTGGTCACAATTTACAGGAACACAGTGTTGTATTAATCAGAGGCGGTCGTGTCAAAGACCTTCCTGGTGTACGTTATCACATCGTCCGCGGTGCCTTGGATACAGCTGGCGTAGCAGATCGTCAGCAGTCCCGTTCTAAATACGGCGCTAAGAAAGGCAAATAAGATTTGCCATTTAAGATGAACAAGATGACTTACATAGCATAGAGGAGGAATTAGACATGCCAAGAAAAGGCCCCGTGCCGAAGCGTGATGTGCTGCCGGATCCGGTGTACCATTCCAAATTGGTAACGCGCTTCATCAACAAAGTTATGTTGGACGGCAAAAAAGGTGTCGCTGAAACCATCGTTTATGATGCTTTCGACATCATCCGTTCTAAAATGAATAAAGATCCTTTGGAAGTATTCGAACAGGCTCTCAACAACGTTATGCCTGTCCTGGAAGTCCGTGCCCGCCGCGTCGGTGGTGCTAACTACCAGGTTCCTGTCGAAGTACGTGCAGACCGTCGCCTGTCCCTCGGTATCCGCTGGACTGTCGGCTATGCCCGTAAACGCGGCGAACGCACGATGAAAGAAAAGCTCGCTGGCGAATTGATGGACGCCTTCAACAACACAGGCGCTGCTATCAAGAAAAAGGAAGATACTCATAAAATGGCTGAAGCTAACAAAGCTTTCGCACATTATCGTTGGTAATTTACGATATTTATTATTTTTTGAGGAGTGGAAAAAACCGTGCCAAGAGAATTTTCTTTGGAAAAAACGAGAAATATTGGCATCATGGCTCACATCGATGCTGGTAAAACCACGACAACAGAACGTATCCTGTTCTACACCGGCCGTGTCCACAAGATCGGCGAAGTTCATGACGGCGCTGCTACCATGGACTGGATGGCTCAGGAACAGGAACGTGGTATCACCATCACGTCGGCTGCTACGACAGCTCACTGGAAGGGATACCGCATCAACATCATCGATACTCCGGGGCACGTTGACTTCACGGTTGAAGTTGAACGCTCGCTGCGCGTACTCGACGGCTCTGTTGCTGTTTTCTCCGCAAAGGGCGGCGTAGAACCGCAGTCGGAAACGGTATGGCGTCAGGCTGAACATTACCATGTTCCCCGTATCGCATTCGTCAACAAGATGGATACGACCGGTGCTGACTTCCTGAACGTTGTCGACATGATGAAAGATCGTCTCCAGGCGAATGCCGTTGCTATTCAGCTCCCGATTGGCGCTGAAACAACCTTCCGCGGCATCATCGACCTCATTACCATGAAAGCAGAAGTCTATGACGATGCACTCGGTAAAGAAATCGAAGTTGTCGACATCCCGGAAGACGAATTAGAAGAAGCTAAGAAATATCATGACATCATGGTTGAAGCTGTTTGCGATACCGATGAAGACCTCATGATGAAATACCTCGAAGGTGAAGAAATCACCATCGACGAATTGAAAGTAGCTATCCGTAAAGGCGTCTGCACGAACAAATTGTTCCCGGTCCTCTGCGGTTCTGCTTACAAGAACAAAGGGATCCAGATGCTCCTCGACGCTGTCGTCGACTACATGCCGAGCCCGTTGGATATTCCTCCGGTCAAAGGCACCAACCCCGACACTGAAGAAGAAGAAACCCGTGAAGCTGATGACAATGCACCGCTTTCCGCATTGGCATTCAAGATCATGGCTGACCCCTTCGTCGGCAAACTGGCATTCTTCCGCGTTTACTCCGGTACGTTACAGGCCGGTACCTATGTCTACAACTCGACAAAAGGTAAAAAAGAACGTGTTGGCCGTATCCTCCGGATGCACGCTAACCACCGTGAAGAAGTCCAGGAAGCCTACACGGGCGATATCGGCGGTATCGTCGGCCTGAAAGATACGACTACAGGCGATACACTGTGCGATGAAAAACACCCGATCATCCTCGAAAAGATGGAATTCCCGGATCCGGTTATTTCCGTAGCCGTTGAACCGAAGACGAAAGCTGACCAGGAAAAAATGGGCATTGCCTTGGCTCGTCTGGCTGAAGAAGACCCGACATTCAAAGTCAAGACCGATGCTGAAACCGGCCAGACCATCATCTCCGGTATGGGCGAACTCCATTTGGATATCATCGTCGACCGCATGTCCCGCGAATTCAAAGTAGACTGCAACGTCGGCAAACCGCAGGTTGCTTACCGCGAAACCATCCGCAAAGATGTCAAGTCTCGTGGTTTCTTCAAGCGTCAGTCCGGCGGCCGTGGTCAGTATGGTGACTGCTGGCTCGAACTCATTCCGCAGGAACAGGGCAAAGGCTACGAATTTGAAAACAAAGTCGTTGGCGGCGCTATTCCTAAGGAATACATCGGCTCCGTTGAAGCCGGTGTCAAAGAAGCAATGGAAACAGGCGTTTTGGCTGGTTTCCCGATGGTCGATATCAAAGTCGTCGTATACGACGGTTCTTACCATGAAGTCGACTCCTCGGAAATGGCCTTCAAGATCGCTGGCTCTATGGGCTTCAAAGAAGGTGCCCGCAAGGCAGACCCGGTTCTCCTCGAACCGTACACGAAAGTCGAAGTTGTCGTTCCTGAAGAATACATGGGCGACGTCATCGGCGACCTCAACTCCCGCCGTGGTCGTGTCGAAGGTATGGAAATGCGCTCCGGTGCAGAACATATCAACGCATTCGTACCGCTGGCAGAAATGTTTGGCTATGCAACGGATTTGCGTTCCCGTACGCAGGGCCGTGGCGTTTATACGATGACATTCGACCACTACGAAGAAGTTCCGAAGAACGTAGCCGAAAAAGTCATCAGCGAAAAAGGCTAATATAATTTAACTCACACTGGAGGAACAGCAAATGGCTAAAGAACATTACGAAAGAACCAAACCGCATGTTAACATTGGCACGATCGGTCACGTCGACCACGGCAAAACTACTTTGACAGCTGCCATCACCAAAGTTTTGGCTGAAAAAGGCTACGCTAAATTCGAAGACTATGCTGATATCGACAAGGCTCCGGAAGAACGTGAACGTGGTATTACAATCAACACGGCACACGTTGAATATGAAACAGACAAACGTCATTATGCACACGTTGACTGCCCGGGCCATGCTGACTATGTCAAGAACATGATCACCGGTGCTGCTCAGATGGACGGCGCTATCCTCGTCGTTTCCGCTGCTGACGGCCCGATGCCCCAGACTCGTGAACACATCCTCTTGGCCCGCCAGGTTGGTGTACCGGCTATCGTCGTATACCTCAACAAAGCTGACCAGGTTGACGATCCGGAACTCATCGAACTCGTTGAAATGGAAGTTCGTGATCTCCTCAGCTCCTACGATTTCCCCGGCGACGAAGTTCCTATCGTAGTTGGCTCTGCTCTCAAAGCCCTCGAAGGCGACGAAAGCGAAATCGGCAAACCGTCCATCCTCAAATTGATGGATGCTGTTGACGAATACATCCCGACTCCGCAGCGCCCGACGGACCAGCCGTTCCTCATGCCTGTCGAAGACGTCTTCACCATCACAGGCCGCGGCACTGTTGCTACAGGCCGTGTTGAACGTGGCGAACTCAAAGTTGGCGACGCAGTTGAAATCGTCGGCCTCGCTGACGAACCGAAAGATACGGTTGTTACGGGCGTTGAAATGTTCCGTAAGATCCTCGACCGTGCTGAAGCAGGCGACAACATCGGCGCTCTTCTCCGCGGCGTCGACCGTAAAGAAATCGAACGCGGCCAGGTCCTCGCTAAACCGGGTACCATTCATCCGCACACGAAATTCAAAGCTCAGGTTTACGTCTTGACGAAAGACGAAGGCGGCCGTCACACTCCGTTCTTCAACGGCTATCGTCCGCAGTTCTACTTCCGTACAACTGACGTAACTGGCGTCATCCAGCTCCCGGAAGGCACTGAAATGTGCATGCCTGGCGATAACGTCAAAATGGATGTTGAACTCATCACTCCGATCGCTATCGAAGCCGGCCTCCGCTTCGCTATCCGCGAAGGCGGCCGTACAGTAGGCGCTGGCGTCGTTTCCGAAATCGAAGGCTAAGAATTACATAAGGTCATTGGCAGTTGGCTGTTCGCAGTCCGCTGTTCGCAAAGAGGCTGTCGCATATGCGACAGCCTCTTTTTTGCATACAAAGCCTCCCCTGCGAAGGGGAGGGGAACCGCTTGCGGTGGAAGGGTTCTTTGCTTCATTCCATTGGCACGTCAGAGGGGAAGCGATTGTAGGGGCTCGCACGTGGCGAGCCCGCTTCTGGCATAATGAGGGAATCGCGGTTACGGTAACGTGGGGCACTAAAGCCTCGCCTCATAGGAGAGGTGGCCCGAAGGGCCGGAGAGGTTGATTGGCAGACCGCAGTTCGCAGTTCGCAAAATCATGCTACATGGGCCCGTTAGGTATATGAGCATTCTTCACAGCGGGCCGCCCAAGGCTCCCTTCATAGGGGAGCTGGCCGCCGAAGGCGGTCTGAGAGGTTAAAGGACGGCCCCTACGCACAAGGCCGCAGGCCGTGAAATATTTATCGCCTGGCTGCGATTGTAGGGGCTCGCACGTGGCGAGCCCGCTTCTGGCATAATGAGAGAATCGCGGTTATGGTAACGTGGGGCACTAAAACCTCGCCTCATAGGAGAGGTGGCCCGAAGGGCCGGAGAGGTTAACCTCTCAGTCAGCTGCGCTGACAGCTCTCCTAGCAGGAGAGCCGGGCCGCTAACCACTAGCCACTAACTGCTAACAACTTAAAGGACTTGTCGTCATGCGACAAGTCCTTTAGCATGATGCAACGACATGGGACCCATGTTAAATTGGTTCGATTATTTCTCAAAAACATAGAAAACTCCTTGCATGATGCGCCTTTTTGTAGTAAACTAAGTAAGTACGCGACAACAGGGTAATACCCTCTGCGGCGCGCTAAACTATGATATAAGATGTTGCCCGCCTTGCGGGGAAACTCTTATGGAGCAGTCTATTCAAGGAAATAGACGTTAGGAGGAATTAAGTAATGGCAAAACAGGAAAGAATTCGTATTCGCCTCAAAGCTTACGATCACAAAACGCTTGATCAGAGCGCGGCGAAAATCGTCGACACGGCGAAACGTACCGGTGCTATGGTATCCGGACCGATTCCGCTTCCGACAGAAAAGAACATCTTCACGATTCTTCGTTCTCCCCATGTCAACAAAGACTCTCGTGAACAGTTCGAACTCCGTACGCACAAACGCTTGATCGACATTCTCGAAGCATCCAACAAGACCGTTGATGCCTTGACAAGACTCGATCTGCCGGCAGGCGTAGACATTGAAATTAAATTATAGGAGGAGGTGCGATTATGTCTAAAGCTATTTTGGGTAAAAAATTAGGTATGACTCAGGTCTTTACTGAAGAAGGCGCAGTCGTCCCTGTAACCGTCGTCGAAGCTTCCCCGAACGTAGTTGTACGTGTCAAGACCGTTGATACGGACGGATACAACTCCATTCAGCTCGGCTATGGTGAAATCAAAGAAAAACATCTGACAAAACCCGTTAAGGGTCAATTCGACAAAGCAGGCGTTGCTCCTGTTAAGTATCTTCGCGAATTCCGTTTGACAGATACGCCGGAATATACGGTAGGCCAAACTCTGGCAGCTGATATTTTCGCAAGCGGCGATCTCGTCGACGTAATTGGCACCAGCAAGGGCAAAGGTTTTGCAGGTACCATCAAACGTCACGGTTTCCACCGCGGACCGATGGGTCACGGCTCCAAATCTCATCGTGAACCCGGTTCTCTCGGACCTATGACCAGTGGTGGCGGCGGTAAAGTCGTCAAAGGTAAAAAACTTCCTGGACAAATGGGTGGCAATCAGGCAACTGTTCTTCATCTCTCCATCGTCAAAGTCGACATGGACAAGAACCTGATCCTGGTTAAAGGTGGTATCCCGGGCGCCAAAGGCAGCCTCGTCATGATTCGCGATACTGTAAAACCCCGCTAATAGTTGTCTACAGGAAGGAGGATAAAATATAATGCCAAAAGTAAGCACGTATAATATTACCGGTGCACAGACCGGTGAAATCGAATTGAACGATAGCGTATTTGGCGTTGAAGTGAACGAAGCCGTTATGCGTCAGGCCGTTCTCCGTCAGCTCGCCAACCAGCGCTTGGGCACACATTCCACCAAAACTCGCGGCGTCGTTCGCGGTGGTGGCAGAAAGCCTTGGAAACAAAAAGGAACCGGCCGGGCCCGTGTAGGCAGCAGCCGCAGCCCGTTGTGGGTTGGTGGCGGCACCATCTGGGGTCCCCATCCGCGCTCTTACGCACAGAAAATGCCGCGTAAAGCTCGTCGCCTCGCCGTTAAATCCGCTTTGAGCGATAAAGTCAATACTAACGAATTGTTCGTCCTCGACGAAATCAATCTCGCAGCTCCGAAGACGAAAGAAGTCGTCGCACTCATCAACAACTTCAAATTCGCTGGTGAAAAAGTCCTTTTCATCACCGACAACGATGAAGTCGTAGAACGCTGCGCACGCAACATCAAAGGCGTTAAAGCCATTTCCACTACGGGCGTCAACATCTTTGACCTGCTCCACTACACGAAATTGTTCGTTACGAAGAGCGCTGTAGCTAAGATTGAGGAGGTGCTCGCATAATGAACATGCATGATCTCTTGCTGAAACCGGTCATCACTGAAAAAACGACCATGATGATGTCTGATGGCAAATACACATTCAAAGTACCGCTCCGTGCTAATAAAGTTGAAATCCGTAAAGCTGTTGAAGCCGTCTTCGGCGTCAAAGTTAAAAGCGTAGCAACACTTCGCACGATGGGCAAATTCAAGCGCATGGGTAAATACATCGGCAAGCGCCCGGATTACAAGAAAGCCATCGTAACCCTTCAGGAAGGCGAAACCATCGAATTCTTCGAAGGAGCTTAAGGAATTAACGAATAAGGAGGAGGCACTACAATGGCCATTAAATCATTTAAACCGTACTCCGCTAGCCGCCGTTTCATGACTGTTTCGACATTCGAAGAAATCACGGCGTCTAAACCGGAAAAATCCTTATTGGCTAAAGTAACCAATAAGGGCGGTCGTAATAACAGCGGCCGTATGACTGTCCGCCATCAGGGCGGTGGTCACAAACGCCGTTATCGTTTGATCGACTTCAAACGTATTAAAGATAACATCCCGGCAAAAGTTGCGACGATCGAATACGATCCGAACCGCTCTGCCAACATCGCTCTTCTGTTCTACGCAGATGGCGAAAAGAAATATATCATCGCTCCGAACGGCCTTAAAGTTGGCGACGTCGTCTACAGCGGCCCGGAATCGGATATCAAAGTCGGCAACGCATTGCCGCTCCAGAATATCCCCCTCGGTACACTCGTACACAACGTTGAACTGAAAATCGGCAAAGGCGGCCAGATGGTCCGTTCTGCTGGTGAATCGGCTCAGCTCATGGCTAAAGAAGGCAACTATGCACTGCTCCGCCTTCCGTCCGGCGAACTTCGTCAGGTACACGTACGCTGCCGCGCTACGATCGGCGTAGTCAGCAATACGGATTATGAAAACATTACCATCGGTAAAGCTGGCCGTTCCCGTTGGAAGGGCATCCGTCCGGGCAACCGCGGTGTTGTCATGAACCCGTGCGATCATCCGCATGGCGGCGGCGAAGGTAAAGCTCCTGTTGGTCGTAAACGTCCGGTTACTCCTTGGGGTAAACCTGCTTATGGCGTTAAGACTCGCGACGCTAAGAAAGCTTCCAATAAATTCATTGTGAAGAGACGTAAATAAGTGTTGAGGAAAGGAGATAACTAAGTGTCCAGATCCATTAAAAAGGGCCCATTCGTAGCACACCATCTCTTGAAGAAAATCGACGCTATGAACGAAGCCAACGAAAAGAAAGTAATCAAAACCTGGTCCCGTGCCTCGATGATCCTGCCGAGCTTCGTCGGCCACACCATCGCTGTTCACGACGGCCGTAAACATGTACCTGTCTATATCACGGAAGATATGGTAGGTCATAAATTAGGCGAATTCGCACCGACTCGTACGTTCAAGGGTCATGCTAAAGCCGAAAAAGTAACTAAATAAGGGGGTAACATAAATGGCAGTAAAAGCTGTTACGAAACACATTCGCATTGCTCCCCGTAAAATTCGGATTGTTGCTGACTTGGTTCGGGGCAAAAACGTCGGCGAAGCTTTCGCTATCTTGAAATTCACTCCGAAAGTGGGTTCCCGTGTAGTTGAAAAAACTTTGCGCAGTGCCGTTGCTAATGCGGAACATAACAATGATATGGACGTTGCAAAATTGTTCATTTCTGAAATCTTTGTTGACCAGGATTCCACGATGAAACGTATTCATCCGCGCAGCCGTGGACAGGCCTTCAAAATTCTCAAACATTCCAGTCATTTGACGGTTGTTGTTGACGAAAAAGCATAAGGAGGGAAATGGAGTGGGTCAGAAAGTTAATGCCCATGGATTCCGCGTCGGCGTTTCCAAACCTTGGGACGCAAAATGGTATGCAGAAAAAGATTACGCTGCACTTTTGAATGAAGACGTCAAGATCCGTGAATTCTTAAAGAAACAGTTATACATCGCAGGTGTTTCTCGTATTGAAATCGAACGCTCTGCAAAACGTATCAAATTGATTATCCATACCGCAAAACCGGGCATGGTCATCGGCCGTGGTGGCGCAGGTATCGAAGATATTAAAAAAGCGTTGAAAGCCTTCACCACTAAGACTGTCGACGTAAACATCGCAGAAATCAAACAGGCCGAAATGGATGCAACCCTGGTTGCTGAAAACGTTGCCGGCCAGCTCGAACGTCGTATCGGCTTCCGCCGCGCTATGAAACAGTGCGTTGGCCGTACCATGCGTATGGGCGCTAAAGGTATCAAAATCATGTGCTCCGGCCGTCTTGGCGGTGCTGAAATCGCTCGCAGCGAAAGCCTTCGCGACGGTTCCATCCCCTTGCACACGCTCCGCGCTAACATCGACTATGGCTTCGCTGAAGCTCATACGACATATGGCTGCATCGGCGTAAAATGCTGGATTTACAAAGGTGAAATCCTCCCGGAAGCTAAGAAAGCTCCGAAGAAACGCGAAGGGAGTGAAGCATAATGTTAATTCCAAAACGTGTTAAATATCGTAAACAGTTCCGTGGCCGCATGAAAGGCCAGGCACATCGTGGTAATAAAGTTGCTCATGGCGATTTCGGTCTCGTCGCTCTCGAACCGTCGTGGATTACGAACCGCCAGATCGAAGCAGCCCGTATCGCTATGACCCGTTATATCAAACGTGGTGGTAAAGTCTGGATCAAAATTTTCCCGGACAAACCGATCACGGCAAAACCGGCTGGTACTCGTATGGGTTCCGGTAAAGGCGCTCCTGAATACTGGGTTGCCGTTGCAAAACCGGGCCGCGTACTCTTTGAAATGGGCGGTGTAAGCGAAGAAATTGCTCGTGAAGCAATGCGTCTTGCCGGCCATAAGCTGCCGATTAAAACGAAGTTTGTTGTTAAAGGTCAGGAATTAGGTGGTGAATAAAATGAAGGTTAAAGAAATCCGTGCGCTGAGCGCTGCCGAAATGGATGAAAAAGTGGTTAGCCTGAAAGAAGAATTGTTTAACCTCCGTTTTCAACATGCGACCGGCCAATTAGAAAATCCAATGCGTATCCGCGAAGTCAAAAAGACGATCGCTCGCATCAAAACGGTACAGCGTGAAGCAGAACTGAAAGCGCAGGCGTAAGAAACGTCCATAATTGGAATCTAAAAGGAGGTCACAAGCACAGATGGAAAGAAATGAACGGAAAATCCGCGTAGGTAAAGTTGTCAGCGATAAAATGGACAAAACCGTTGTCGTTGCTGTAGAATATAAAACACAGCACAAGCTGTACAAAAAGCCGATTATCTCGACTGTAAAATTCAAAGCCCACGATGAAAACAACGAATGCCATGTTGGCGACGTAGTCCGCATCGAAGAAACTCGTCCGCTGTCCAAACAGAAACACTGGAGAGTAGTGACAATCGTAGAAAAAGCTAAATAAGCTTCATTAATTAGGAGGTTAAGCCATGATTCAGCAAGAAACTGTGTTGAATGTTGCCGATAACACTGGCGCCAAGAAAATCTTGTGCATCCAGGTCATGGGTGGCTCGTATCGTAAATATGGCAACATTGGTGATATCATTACCGCATCTGTTAAAGATGCATCACCCGGTGGCGTTGTCAAGAAAGGCGACGTAGTCAAAGCTGTTATCGTTCGTTCTAAAAAAGGTTTGCGCCGTGCAGACGGTTCCTATATCCGTTTCGACGAAAACGCAGCTGTCGTAATCAATAATGATAAAAGCCCGAAAGGTACTCGTATTTTTGGGCCCGTTGCCAGAGAATTGCGTGAAAAAGATTTCATGAAGATCATCTCCCTGGCTCCGGAAGTATTATAAGGAGGAGGTGTTCTCAATGGGTAAAATGCACGTTAAAACAGGCGATACGGTCATCGTCATCGCTGGTAAAGAAAAAGGCAAAAAAGGCAAGGTCATCGCAACGTATCCGAAAAAAGACCGTGTCGTAGTTGAAGGCCTTAACCTGGTTAAGCGCCACACGAAACCGAGTCAGAACAATCCTCAAGGCGGCATTATCACCAAGGAAGCAGCAATCCATGTTTCCAACGTAATGCTCGTAGATCCTGAAAGCGGCAAACCGACTCGTGTCAAAATGGTCCAGCAGGCCGATGGCACCAAAGTCCGTACAGCCGTAAAGAGCGGTAAAGCTATCTAATAAGAAGGGAGGCCCTTGAGAGTGTCCAGATTAAAAGACAAATACCTTTCCGAAGTCGTAAAAGGCTTGCAGGAAAAATACAATTATAAAAACGTAATGCAGATTCCGAAGGTTACCAAAGTTGTTATCAACATGGCCGTTGGCGAAGCTGTTACCAACTCCAAAGCCTTGGACGCTGCTGTCAATGATATGACCATCATTTCCGGTCAGAAACCGATCATCACGAAAGCCAAGAAATCCATCGCAGCTTTCAAAATCCGTGAAGGCATGAACCTCGGCTGCAAAGTTACCCTGCGCGGCGAACGGATGTATGAATTCCTCGATAAACTGATGAACTTGACACTGCCCCGCGTCCGTGACTTCCACGGCGTCAGTGCCACCGGTTTCGACGGCCGCGGCAACTATACCCTCGGCCTGAAAGAACAGCTTATCTTCCCGGAAATCGAATACGATAAGGTTGATAAAGCTCGCGGCATGGACATCACCATCGTTACCACAGCTACGACCGACGAAGAAGGCCGTGACATGCTGAAAATGATGGGCATGCCTTTTGAAAAGTAATAGAGGAGGATAACATACATGGCAAAGAAATCGATGCTCGAACGTGAAAAGAAACGTGAAAAAATGGTTGCCAAATACGCTAAGCTCCGCGCTGAACTCAAAGCAAAAGGCGACTATGAAGCACTTTCTCAGCTGCCGGCTAACGCATCTCCGGTTCGTCTGCACAACCGTTGCAAAGTAACCGGCCGTCCTCACGGTTATATGCGTAAATTCGGCATCTGCCGCATCACATTCCGTGAACTGGCTTACAAAGGTCAGATCCCTGGCGTTAAAAAAGCCAGCTGGTAACACGTATTCCATGGAGGGAGGTTTTTAGATTATGGCAATGACCGATCCGATTGCGGATATGCTCACAAGAATCCGTAATGCTAACTCGGCATATCACGAAAAAGTAGAAATCCCTGCTTCGAAGATGAAAGCTGCAGTGCTCGACATCCTCAAAGAAGAAGGTTTCGTCAAAAACTACGAATCCGTAAACGAAGGCAAAACGCTGAAGGTTACGTTGAAATATGGTTCTAATAAAGAAAAAGTAATTACCGGCATCAAGAGAATTTCCAAACCGGGCCTGCGCGTATACGCTGGCAAGGAAGAACTCCCGCGCGTTCTCGGTGGTTTGGGGATCGCTGTAATTTCTACGTCCCAGGGCGTTATGAGCGACAAAAAAGCTCGTAAACTCGGCTTGGGTGGCGAAGTTATCGCTTACGTCTGGTAAATCGTTTTGGAGGTGTCAATATGTCCCGAGTAGGTAGAATGCCTATTGATATCCCGGCAGGCGTAAATGTAAACCTCGATGGCCACGTAATTACCGTTAAAGGCCCGAAAGGCGAACTCACACGTACGCTCCACCAGGATATGAAAATCACAGTGGCTGATAACGTCATCACTGTAGAACGTCCGTCTGACGATAAAAATCATCGTGCATTACACGGCCTCACCCGTGCCCTTATTGCCAACATGGTAAAAGGCGTTTCGGAAGGCTTCAAGAAAGAATTGGAAATTGTCGGTGTTGGTTACAGAGCACAGATGAAAGGTAAGAAACTTGCCTTGACTCTTGGCTTCTCCCATCCCCTCGAACTCGACGCTCCGGCCGGCATCACCATCGAATGCCCGAGCGCTACGCAGATCACCATTTCCGGTGCTGATAACGAAGTCGTCGGCGAATTCGCTGCTAAAGTCCGCGGCTACCGCCTGCCTGAACCGTACAAGGGCAAAGGTATCCGCTATGTAGGCGAACATGTCCGTCGTAAAGCTGGTAAAGCTGGTACGAAGAAATAAGTAACATTTAATTAGAAAGGAGTGAATTCCTTGAAGAAGAGTAAAAACACAATCCGTTTGAAACGGCATTGGCGTTTACGCAAGAACATCAACGGCACGGCAGAACGTCCGCGTCTCAACGTTTTCCGCAGCCTTAACAATATCTACGCTCAGGTCATCGACGACCAGAACGGCGTAACTTTGGTTTCCGCAAGCTCTTTGGACAAAGAAATCAAAGGTCAGAACGTCAGCGGCGGCAACGCCGAAGGCGCAAAATTAGTCGGTGCTTTAGTTGCAAAACGGGCTATTGAAAAAGGTATCACGACGGTTGTCTTCGACCGTGGCGGTTACATTTATCACGGCCGTGTTGCAGCTCTCGCAGAAGCAGCTCGTGAAGCTGGCTTGAAATTCTAATCAAGGAGGAAATAACACATGGCAAAAGTTGACCATGCAGGTCTCGAATTACAGGAAAATGTAGTATTCATCAACCGCGTTGCTAAGGTAGTTAAAGGCGGCCGCCGTTTTTCCTTCAGTGCCCTCGTTGTTGTCGGTGACGGCAATGGCAATGTCGGCGCAGGTTTAGGTAAAGCTGGCGAAGTTCCTGAAGCAATCCGCAAAGGCGTTGAAGACGCTAAGAAACATATGATTTCCGTTCCTCTCAAGAACGGTTCCATTCCCCACACGATCACGGGTATCTTCGGTGCAGGCAAAGTATTCCTGAAACCGGCTGCTGAAGGTACTGGCGTCATCGCTGGCGGCCCGGTCCGTGCCGTATTGGAACTGGCAGGCGTCCGCAACATCCTCACCAAATCGATCGGTTCTTCCAACCCGAACAACATGGTTCAGGCAACCCTCGAAGGCTTGGGCCGCTTGAAGGATGTCAACAAAGTTGCTGAACTCCGTGGCAAAACTGTAGAAGAAATTTACGGTTAATAAGGAGGATATAACAAGATGGCTCAGGTTAAAGTTACACTCGTAAAGAGTTTGGCAGGCCGTCCTGGCGACCAGCGCGCAACCATCGTTGCCCTCGGTCTCCACAAGACGAACTCCAGCGTAGTAAAAGAAGTCACCCCGCAGATCAAAGGGATGCTTCATAAAGTAGAACACTTAGTAAAAGTAGAAGAAATTTAATATAGAAGGAGGTGCGCTGAATTGAAACTTCATGAAATGAGTATTGTTCCTGGTTCCAAGAAAAAACGCAACCGCGTCGGCCGCGGCATCGGCTCCGGCAATGGCAAGACGGCTGGCAAAGGTATGAAAGGTCAGCTCTCCCGTAGCGGTGGCGGCAAGCGCCCGGGCTTCGAAGGCGGCCAGATGCCGTTGTATCGTTTGCTCCCGAAACGCGGCTTCAAAAACATTTGGGCTAAAGAATATGCAGAAGTTAACGTTTCTGTACTCAACCGCTTTGAAGACGGCACGACTGTCGATCCCGTCGCTCTCGTAGAAGCTGGCATCCTCAAGAATGTCCGCGACGGCGTCCGTATCCTCGGCAACGGTGAACTCGAAAAGAAACTCACTGTCGTAGCCAACGGCTTCACGAAATCCGCTAAAGCTAAAATCGAAGCTGCAGGCGGTAAGGTTGTAGTACCGGGAGAAGAACCGGTAGCAGAACAGTAGGGGTGAGTTGCGGTGTTAGAAAACATCCAAAACGTACTGAACGTCCCGGAATTCCGGAAACGGGCAGTCTTCACTCTCATCATGTTCATCGTTTTCAGACTCGGCGTCCATATCCCCGTACCGGGTGTGGATTCGTCGGTCATTGAAAATCTCTTCAGCAGCGGCAACTTGTTCGGACTCCTGGACTTGTTCGCCGGCGGGGCACTGAGCAAGTTCTCCGTTCTGGCCATGAGCATCACGCCGTACATCAACGCGTCGATCATCATGCAGCTGCTGACAGCCGTCGTTCCGACTTTTGAACAATGGGCAAAGGACAATCAGGAAGGCCGCGATAAGATCCAGAAGGTCACGCGGTACGGCACGGTTGTCCTGGCACTGATCCAGGCTTTCGCCATGAGCTATGCGCTGAAAGTCAACAATGCACTCATCGTCGACAGCTGGGCCATGGTCGTCATGGTCTCCCTGGTCCTCACGGCAGGCACATGTTTCCTCATGTGGCTCGGTGACCAGATCACAGCTGGCGGCATCGGCAACGGCATTTCTCTCATCATCTTCGCCGGTATCGTAGCGCGCTTCCCGCAAGGCTGTATGACGATTTACAAGTACATCCAGGCTGGTTCGATCAACATCTTCCAGGCCTTGCTTTTTGCTGTCATCGCCTTGTTCATGATCGTCGTGGTCATTGAAGTCACGCAGGGTCAGCGCCGCGTCACGGTACAGTATGCGAAACGTATCGTCGGCCGTAAGATGTATGGCGGTCACTCGACACATATTCCGCTGAAAGTCAATCAGGCTGGCGTCATCCCCATCATCTTCGCTTCGTCTGTACTGATGTTCCCGATTACCATCGCACAGTTCGTACAGAATGAAACAGTCCAGTGGATTGCAAGCTTCTTTGCATGGGGCACGGTGACCAACACGGTCATGTACGCTCTCCTGATCATGTTCTTCACCTATTTCTACACGGCTATTTCGCTGAACATCCCGCAGCTCACGGAAAATATGCAGAAGTATGGCGGCTTCATCCCTGGCATCCGCCCGGGCCAGCCGACAGCCATGTATATCGATCGCATCATGACGAGAATCACCCTCGCCGGTGCCTTCTTCCTGGCCTTCATCGCCATCCTGCCGAACTTCATCGGCTGGATCACGGGGATCGAAGGGGTTTACTTCGGCGGTACGGCCATCCTCATCGTCGTCGGTGTTGCCATCGACACGATGAAACAGGCAGAATCCTTAGTTTTGAATAGACAATATCAAGGATTTATGAAATAATAAGGGGGTAGTTTGAGTGTATATTCTTTTAATGGGCCCTCCGGGTGCTGGTAAAGGTACCCAGGCTGAACGATTGATTGAAAAATATGGTATTCCCCAGATTTCGACAGGCGACATGTTCCGGGCAGCTGTAAAAGAACAGACCCCGCTCGGCCTCGAAGCCAAGAAGTACATGGACAACGGCCAGCTCGTACCGGACGCTGTTACCGTAGGCATCGTCAAAGAACGCCTCGCCAAAGATGACTGCAAAAAAGGCTTCATCCTCGACGGCTTCCCGCGCACGACCAGCCAGGCTGTATCCCTTGATGCCATCCTCCGCGATTTGGGCATCAAACTCGATGGCGTCATCAACATCGCCGTCCCCGATGAAGAACTCATCAAACGGACGACGGGCCGTCAGATCTGCCGCTCCTGCGGTGCGACATACCATGTCACATTCAAACCGTCCAAGGTGAAGAACGTCTGCGATAAATGCGGCGGCGAATTGTATCAGCGCGATGACGATAAAGTAGAAACCGTCAAGAAACGCTTGAGCGTCTACGCTGCACAGACGAAACCGCTCATCGACTACTATAAGAATTCCAATCTCTACATCGAAATCGATGGCAAACAGAGCATGGAAGATGTCTACAAAGACATCGTTGCTAGTCTTGAAAAGAGTAAATAAGCATGATTATTTTAAAATCCAAACGGGAAATTGAGTATATTCGCGAAGCTGGCCGCATTACGGCCAACGCCCTTCAGCTCATGAAGAAACTGGCAAAACCTGGCATCACGACAGGTGAACTCGACCAGCGCTGTGAAGAATACATCCGCAGCTGCGGCGCTTTTCCGAGCTGCAAAGGCTATTACGGGTTCCCGGCAACCATTTGCGCCAGCGTAAATGAAGAAGTTGTCCACGGCATCCCGGGCCACCGCAAGCTCAAAGATGGCGATATAATCAGCATTGATTTAGTAGTGAACAAGAATGGCTACCATGGCGATTCGACGGTAACGATTCCCGTCGGCCACGTTCATCCGGCGACCCTCAAGCTCTTGAAGGTCACCGAAGAAAGCCTCTATAAAGGCATCGAACAGGCCGTTGCCGGGAATCACCTCGGCGACATCGGCCACGCAGTCCAGTCGTATGCCGAATCCTTTGGATACGGCGTCGTCCGCGACTACGTCGGCCACGGCATCGGTACGGACATGCATGAAGATCCGGAAGTGCCGAACTACGGCATGGCCGGTCACGGCGAACTGCTGGAACCGGGCATGGTCCTGGCCATTGAACCGATGATCAATATGGGCACGGAAAAAGTCCGCCAGTTGAAGAACGGCTGGACCGTCGTCACGCGTGACGGCAAACCGGCAGCCCACTTCGAACATACAGTAGCCATCACGGAAAACGGTCCTGAAATCCTTACCCTTCCGGAAGAATAAGATGGAACGGACACAGATGATACCTGTCTGCACGGTCGTAGAAAGCCTGGCAGGCAGGGATAAAGGCCACTTGTATGTTGTTGTCGGCAGTCTGGCTTATCCCTACGTATGGATTGCTGACGGTAGAAAGTACAACCTGGATAAGCCGAAAAAAAAGAATTGCCGGCATCTCCGGATATTGGGAACGAGCGTATCCACTGGAAGCGCTGGTCCCGCGAGAATCAGCAATGAATGGATACGGTCCGTCTTGAACCGGGCTGTGAAGAATTGACCAGGGAGGTTACTATGTCGAAGGTAGATGTCATTGAAGTAGAAGGCGTCGTCGTTGAAGCTTTGCCAAACGCCATGTTTAAAGTCAAGCTTGAAAACGATCACATCGTACTGGCTCATGTCTCCGGTAAAATGCGGATGAACTTCATTCGTATCCTTCCGGGCGACCGGGTCACACTCGAATTGACACCGTATGATCTGAATCGCGGTCGTATCACGTACCGCTTTAAGTAAGAGTATTACGCAGGAGGTTAATGATGAAAGTAAAACCGTCAGTAAAAAGAATTTGCGAAAAATGCAAAATTATCAAACGTAAAGGCCGCGTCATGGTCATTTGCGAAAATCCGAAACATAAACAGAAACAGGGTTAATAAACAGGAGGTGAATGAATAGATGGCACGTATAGCCGGTGTGGATTTACCACGTGATAAACGAGTTGAAATTGGTTTGACTTACATTTTAGGTATCGGTCTTTCTTCTTCCCAGAAGATCCTGGCTAAGACTGGCGTAAACCCGGATACCCGCGTTCGCGACCTGACAGAAGACGAAGTACAGAAAATTCGTGAAGTCATCGGTTCTGAATATAAAGTTGAAGGCGACCTTCGCCGTGAAACAGCACTCAACATCAAACGCCTGATCGAAGTTAATTCGTATCGCGGCAAACGTCATCGTGCAGGTCTTCCGGTCCGCGGTCAGCGCACCAAGACGAACGCACGTACCCGTAAAGGTCCGAGAAAAGCTGTAGCAGGTAAGAAGAAATAAGATTCTTTAAGTAAGGAGGGAAACGATTTTGGCTAAGAACGTAAGAAGCAACAAAAGAAAAGAAAAGAAACACGTAGAATCGGGCGCAGCACATATCCGTTCTACTTTCAATAACACGATCGTTACGATCACTGATGCAAAAGGCAATGCACTGTCCTGGGCAAGTGCCGGCGGCCTCGGTTTCCGCGGTTCCCGTAAGAGCACTCCGTTCGCTGCACAGATGGCTGCTGAACAGGCTGCCAAAGCTGCTATGGAACATGGCCTCCGTCAGGTAGAAGTTTTCGTAAAAGGTCCGGGCTCCGGCCGTGAAGCTGCTATCCGCGCATTGCAGGCTGCAGGTCTTGAAGTCAACTCCATCAAAGACGTAACTCCTATTCCGCATAACGGCTGCCGTCCGCCGAAACGGAGACGCGTATAATCGTAGATAATTAACCAAGGTGTTTTGATTCTGAAATAGGAGGATTTTCCTAATGATCGATGATAACAAGTTTAAAGTTAAAACCGTCGAAATCAATGACGGCGGTACCTATGGAAAATTCGTATGTGAACCTCTCGATCGGGGTTACGGAATCACATTGGGTAATAGTTTGCGGCGTGTCCTCCTGGCATCCCTGGATGGCGTAGCAATCACTTCGATCAAAATCGATGGTGTTCTCCATGAATTTTCGACCATCCCCGGCGTTCGGGAAGATGTTTCGGAAATCATCCTCAACCTCAAACAGGTTCGGATGAAATTCCTGGACGATGATATCAACGAACTCGATATCACTGTCGATATCTCTGGTGAATGTGAATTCACTGCAAACGATCTTAACGTAAACTCAGACATTGAAATTTTGAACCCGGATCTTCATATTGCCACGCTGGATACGGACGCTGAAATCCGTATGCAGTGCCACATTGAACGCGGCAAAGGGTATGTTCCTTCTACGAAGAACAAGAAAGAAACGGATATGATCGGGGTCATCCCCATCGATTCGATTTTTTCGCCTATTGTGCGCACCAACTACGAAGTAGGCAATATCCGGGTCGGCAACGAAATGGATTACGATTCGTTGACGCTTGAAGTGACGACGGACGGCAGCATCAGTGCTGAAAACGCCGTCGCCAAGGCTGCATCCATTATGATCAGCTATTTGAACTACTTCCAGGACATCGCCACCGACGCCAAAGTCAATGACACGTTGGCTGAATTCACCAACAAAGATGGCGAAGAACCGGAAGCACCGACAGAACCGGACCTCAACGACATCAAGATTGATGTCCTCGATCTTTCCGTACGCGCTTCGAACTGCCTGAAACGTGCAAACATTTACACCTTAGGCGACCTCGTAGAACGGACGGAAGACGACTTGTCCAAGATTCGCAACCTCGGCAAGAAGTCTGTCGATGAAATCATTGAAAAGTTGCAAAAAGAAGGTTACGATTTAAAATCGAGTAACGAAGAATAGTTCGAGGAGGATGAACGATGGCTTATAGAAAGTTGGGACGAGACAGCTCCGCACGTAAAGCATTGCTGCGCAGCATTGTCACCTCTTTATTCCAGCATGAACGCATTGAAACGACAGAAGCAAAGGCAAAAGAACTTCGCAAAGTCGCTGACAAAATGCTTACCCTCGCAAAACGCGGCGACCTCCACGCTCGCCGTCAGGTCTTGGCATACATGATGGATGAAGAAGTTGTCAAAAAACTGTTTGACGAAATTGCACCGAAATACAAAGATCGTCAGGGCGGTTACACTCGCATCATCAAAACTGGCGTTCGTCAGGGCGATGCTGCTCCGATGGTAATCATCGAATTAGTATAAGCTTGTAAGAAAAAGGGGCTGTCGCATTAGACAGCCCCTTTTTGCACATAGCCTATCGTAGGGGCCGCCCAAAGGGCGGCCCGCCGCGAACAATCGGCCATATACTTAACGGATCCATGTGGCATGGTTTTGCGACCTGCGGCCTGCGACCGGCCGTTTATCTCGGACTCAGATGCCGCTGCGCGGCGTCAGACTCAAAGTGACAACGACGCTTCGGGAAACCCTCAGCGCGTAGCGGGACGCCTTCACAGGACGTCCCCTACGAAATCGCAGCCAGGCGATAATAAATAATCCACGGCCTGTGGCCTCGTGCGTAGGGGCCGTCCTTTAACCTCTCAGACCGCCTTCGGCGGCCAGCTCCCCTATGAAGGGAGCCTTGGGCGGCCCGCCGCGACCAATTGGCCATAACGATGAACGATACAAAGGAGTGAATACAAATGCCATATCGTATGATGTTAGCTGTCAACTTTACACCGGAACGGCTGGACCAGGTCAAGCTCCTGGCCCTCTTGACGAAATCGAAGGTCAAGGCCGTTACGGAAGCGGAAAAAGGCGAAACTGTCGGCAAAGTCCTGGGACTGACTGACGAAGAAATCGCTGAAATCGCCGCTATGAAACAGGAAACGGAACAGACCAAGGTTCACGAACAGATGAACGAAGACGAAAAACTTCCGCCTGTTACCAAAGAAGCGCTGATCCTCTGCGGCTTCGACAATCAGGCTGTCAACCTGCTCCTGAGCAGCATCCGCCGGGGCCGCCTGAAGAACGTGCCTCTCAAGGCCATGTTGACGCCGAACAACATTTCCTGGACTATCGAAACGATTTTGCAGGAATTATCGAAAGAACACGAATATTTTCATAAAAAGAGGTAAGACCATGCGTCCTACGACACTTTGCTTTCCCGTCCGCCCGGACGGGAAACTTTTATTAGGCCGCAAAAAACGCGGCTTCGGCGTCAGCAAATGGAACGGCTTCGGCGGTAAGATCGAAGCCGGTGAAAACTTCCTGCAGTGCGCCGTCCGGGAACTCCGGGAAGAAACGGGCCTCATCGCCCGGGGAGAGGACCTGGAACTCGTCGGCTTCCTGGACTTCCACTTCTCGGCCTCACCGGACCTGGACCACATCGGCTTCGTCTACTTCCTCCGCCAATGGCAGGGGACTGTCCAGGAAACAGAAGAGATGGAACCGCAATGGTTCGACCCGTCAGCCCTTCCGTATGATGAAATGTGGAAAGGCGACCGGACCTGGATTCCTATGCTGCTGAAAAAAGAAAAAGTAAAGGGCATCATCACCTTTGCCGAAGACAATGAACATGTACAACATATGAAATTTTGCTATATGAATTCTATATAACTAAATAGACTGTAAAAAACGACAGATGGACATCATCTGTCGTTTTTTGCGTTTATACGACGATTTAGACATATTTTGGAGCTTGACATTGACAGGTCATTTATTCTACACTTATAAAGTGTTAATATAAAATATTGAATTTGTAATTAATTATTAAAGATTATATATTGAGAAAATATATAATTTTGGCTCTATAAAACCAACTAGGTTAATGGCGGTGAAAAGGATGAAAAAAACTTTGATGAGTGCTGTCCTGCTGAGTTTGGGCATGACGGCCAGCGTGTGGGCGGCACCGGCGACGACGGCCAACGTTTCCGTAGACAGCCCGTATTATGGGTATATCGAAAAATTGAGTGCCATGGGATATCTCGATACCATGCCCAATGGGGCTAAACCGTACAGCCGCATGCAGATGGCTCAATGGGTCGTCCAGGCTCAGGATAAGGCCCAGACCAAGCCCATGCCGAAATACCTAGCGGACCAGGTCGATGCCCTGGCGCAGTACGTCGCCCCGGAAGTGGCTACCCTGCGCGGGGAAAAGACATACGATCCGTTGAAACTCCGCTCGGTCTCGCTGACGGCAGCGGCTCAGCTCTCGGATACGCCACGCCATTCCTATAGCCATATTAATCGCAGTCATACTACTAATGCAGGCTGGCAGACCTTTGGGGCCAATCGCAATGGCTATAAATACGGCCGTGACGGCAATGGCATCTTAGAAGCTGAAATTTCCGGGAACATTGGTCATGAAACAGCTATCGCCCTGCGGCCGCGCTTCAGCTATGATAAGGACAACGACTTCAGCGCCAGTCTGGAAGAAGGCTATATCAAGACCCGTGCCGGCATCTGGGCCTTTGAAGCCGGTAAAGAAGCCATGACCTGGGGGCAGGGGGAAACGGGCAACCTGGCCTTAGGGGACAACATGCGTCCCTTGACGACCATCCAGGCGCACTTCATTGAACCCCAGCGCGTCGGCGGCTTCTTCCGATTCCTCGGCCAGGCAGACGTCCATCTCTTCTACGGCTTCCTCGAAGGCGACCGTCATGACCGTGCGGCTGCTTTGGGGCTAAAGCATAAAGATTACGACGATGCCGGTCTCATCGGCATCCGCGCCGATTTTTCGCCGACATCATACTTCACCTTCGGCCTGTCCCGCCTGTCCATGCTCGGTGGTGACGGCAATGGCCTGGATAGTTCCGACTGGGGCCATTGGCTCTATGGCCGTAACGACGATGCCGATAAGGACCGCTGGGATGACATCGCCGGCGGCGACTTCCGCCTGAGCCTGCCTGGCGTCACCTTCTATGGCGAACTCTACGGCGAAGACCAGTCGCACTATATGCCGTCAAAAGTTGCTTACCGGGCGGGAATCTACTTGCCGAAGCTGACTCATGACGGGTCTTGGGACATGACTTTGGAAATGGCCGACACCAGCGACGCCTGGTACGGACACCAGCGCTTTAATAATGGCTGGACCTATCACGACGCCATCATGGGCGATGCCATGGGCCGCGATGCCCGCAAATACTACGGTGCCATCCGCCACTATTTGCCTCATGAAACATCCATCGGCCTCTATGCTCAGCGGACGGAAATGGAACGGGGCATGCGCGTCCATCCGACTGTCAATGAATTCGGCCTCACTGGCCAGACCAAACTCGGTCAGGACGTCTACCTCAACGGCATCATCGGCTACGCCAACGTAGAAAACGCCGACTTCACCATTCATACAGACCACGACAAATTCGCCACCGCCACCATCCAGTGGAGGTATTAGAATACGGCTCTCTTGCTAGGAGAGCTGTCAGCGAAGCTGACTGAGAGGTTTCTCAGGCCTCAGTTCGCAGGTCGCCTCGGACTCAGATGCGGCGTTCCGCCGCGACAGACTCAGAGTAACGACATCGCCTCGAGTAACCCTCGGCTCGTAGGGAAGAACCCCACCACCGCAAGCGGTCCCCCTCCCCTTATCAAGGGAGGCGAATGGCTCCCCTGTGAAGGGGAGCTGTCAGCGAAGCTGACTGAGGGGTTTTTACAGCGACCAGTCAGTCATATACCCAAGCTGGTCAATGTGGCATGGTTTTGCGACCTGCGACCTGCGCGCCCATAAGGGCGCCCACGACAAACCAACCTCTCCGGCCTTTCAGGCCACCTCCCCTATAAGGGGAGGCATAACGATGAACGACCTACGAACTACGACGAACGACAGGCCCCGACCGGGGCCAGCGTAGGGGCCGTCCCAAAGGGCGGCCCCTACGCTGCGACCAGTCGGCCATACACCACCAGGTCAACGTGGCGTGGTTTCGCGACCTGCGGCCTGCGGTCTGCGAACAGCGGGCGCCTTTGGCGCCCATCATGCGCAGGGGCAGCCCCAGAGGCCTTTTTGGCCCATCAGGTGCCGACCAACGGAAGGCGCAAGACGGTTGCCAAAACCGACAGCAGTGGCTGGCGGCCCGTCGCGAACAATTGGACATATACTAAGCTGGTCAATGTGGCATGGTTTTACGACTTGTGAACAGCGACCTGCGACCTGCGCGCCCATAAGGGCGCCTCAAAATGGAGAACAATCATGATAGATATTCACTCACATATTTTATACGACATTGATGATGGCTCTGAATCTTTGGACATGTCGCTGCAGATGCTGCGCATGTCTGTGGATTCCGGAGTCACCGATATTATTGCGACGCCTCATGTCAATCGTCAGGGCCATATCCCGGCCTGGCAGACGATTCTCGACAAGGTAGCAGCCCTTCAGGAAGAAGCGGATAAGGCTCAGATCCCTATCCGTATCTATACGGGGGCGGAAGTGGAACTCAACGGAGACACGCTGCGCTTTATGAAGGAAAATCATGACAATTATTGTCTGGCTGGCAGCCGCTATGTCATGTTGGAACTGACCGACCAGTCCCAGCCGGATATCGTCGAAAAGATGATTTATGAGCTGCAAATGCGCGGGTTCCTGCCACTTCTGGCCCACGTAGAACGCTATGAGCGCCTCATGGAGCGCCCGGAAACGCTCTTGGCATGGATGAATAAGGGCGTCCTGGCTCAATGCAATACAGGCAGTTTCACGGGCTATTTTGGCTCGAAACTGCAGCAGCGCGTCCGCGACCTTTACCGCAATGGCATGATCCACTTCCTTGGCAGCGACGGGCATCGCGTGGAATTCCGCACGACGGATATACGCGAAGCCCACGAAGAACTGGACCGCCTGGCTGCCAAGGATAAGCAGCACGTCAATCTTTGGAACACGGCGACGCGCAATGCCGAATGTATCTTAAAGAACCGCGTCTTTTATCCCGACTTGCCGTCGCACTGGCAAAAGGAGAAAAAAGGCTTTTTCCATCGTCTCTTTGGTTGAACATAGGATGTGAATACAGATGTTAAAGAAAAGTATACTGGCACTGGCCGCCGTGACTGCCTTGTGGACCGGGACGGCCTGTGCCGAAGAGTATTATATGCGGCCTGGCGATGAGCTCAACATCGTCGTCACGCAGCAGCAGGACCTGGGCAATTCATCAACGAATCAGTCACCTTTCGTCGTCCGGCCTGACGGTAACGTGTCCTTTCCCTTAGTCGGGGAAATCCACGCCGAAGGCATGACGGTCTCTCAGTTTACCAATGTCCTGCAGCAGGGCCTGGCCCGGTATATCGTCGATCCCGACGTATCCGTCAATATTTCCAAGTTAGGCCGCGTCCGGGTCTACGTCTTTGGCGAAGTCAGGAAGCCCGGTGCCGTGGAACTGGAAAAGGGCCATACTGTCATCGATGCCATCGGCGCAGCCGAGGGCTTTACGCGGGATACGGCGAAGAAGAAGATTTTCCTCATCCATCAGGACCAGCCGAAATCGCTCATTCCCATTAACCTCAATAATATGCTCAAAACCGGCGATATGTCGCAGAATGTCACCCTCCGCGAAGGGGACATCCTCTATCTGACCAAGAACCATCGCATCGACTTTGCCCGTGATATTGCGCCGATCTTCAGCAGTATTTACATGATTACCGAAGCGAAAGACAACTTAGATAACAATTAGTATTTACCGTACAGGAGTTGAACAGGGTGGAAGAAATAACCATTGATTTGAAAGACCTCTTTCAAGTCGTCATGGACAATAAAAAGAAAATCGCAGCCATTACGGCGGCCTTCATGATTGCCGGTGGGGCCTACCTGCTCATCGCGTCGCCGGTGTATCAGTCGACGTCGCTGCTGCGCATCAAGCAGGATAAGGGCCTGGGCGATTCGATTTTGTCCAAAGTGTCCGGCGGCAATGCCATGGACGATAAGCAGCGCATGATGACCGACGCGGAAATCCTCAAGAGCCGAAACGTCGTCCTGCCGGTCATCTCCCAGACAGAAGAACGCGATGACGACGGAAAATTGCCCGACTATGACGGCTATGTCAAGAGCCATATCATCACCAAACCGTATAAAGATACAGAAATCCTGGAGGTCGACGTCACCGGCAAGTCGCCGGAACAGGCCCAGAAGGCCAATAACCTCCTCATCAAGGGCTTCATGAACCGCCTGACCGAACTGAGCCATGACGAACAGAAGCGGACCCGCGAGTTCCTGGAAAAGCGTCTGGCTGCGTCCAAAGACGAATTGAGCCAGGCCGAAGATAAGCTGCAGCAGTATCAGTCGGCCAACAAGATGTACTCGACGGACGACCAGATGAAGCAGCTCACGGATAAATTGAATATCGTCGACAAGGCCAAGGCCGAAAACCAGCTCAATCTGGAAACGGCCCAGGCCGGCCTGAGCAGCATCAATGAACAACTCAGCTCGGCTGGCGTCTCCATCGCCGATAGTCCGGCTATCCAGCAGTATAAGACCCAGCTGGCTCAGTTGGAAGCAACCAAGGCCAGCTATGTCGGCAAATACACGGATGAACATCCGAAGATGCAGGAAATCAACAACCAGATCAACTCCACCCGCGATTCCCTGAATCAGGAAATCAGCAAGATCGTCGCCCAGCAGGCACCGTCCAGCAACAGCGTTCAGCAGGGCTTACTGGCCGATAAATTCAAGAACGAAGCGGCCATCGCCGTCGCCCAGAGCAAGAAGACGGCCCTGGACCAGATGGATGCTCAGAACGACGCCATCATCGCGTCGTTGCCGGAAAAAGAACAGGGTTTCGTCCGCGTCAAGCGCGATGCCGACGTCAACAATGAAATTTACGTCATGTTGGCCAAACGACTGGAAGAAGCCAAGGTCGCCGAAGTCATGGTGCCGAATGAAGTACAGGTCGTAGACTGGGGGACACTGCCGGAAAAACCGATTAAGCCGCGGAAAGTCCTGATTATGGCCATCATGACCCTGTTAGGCCTCATCGTCGGCATGGGGACGGTCATCGTCCAATCCCTCATGTATCGCAAGATACGGACGGCCGAAGACGTGGAAAAAGAATTGGGCCTGCCTGTCCTGGGCATGATCCCCGATACCAATACCTTGCAGAAGGAACCGGACAGCGGCCATGGCCTGTGGTCGAAACTTAGGAGGAAATTATGGCGGAAATAGATTTCATCACCCATTATGACAGCCGGTCGCCGGTAGCCGAAGCCTATCGGGCCATCCGGACGAACTTACAGTTTTCTGGTGCTGGCAAGACTTTGAAAACCATCGTCTTTACGTCGGCCATCCCAAACGAAGGGAAGTCGACGACCGTCGCCAACTTGGCCATTACCATCGGGCAGGACGATAAAAAAATCCTGCTCATCGACTGCGACATGCGCAAGCCCGTCATCCATCGCCGTTTCAGCCTGCTCAACCGGGGCCTGAGCAACTGCTTTGCCGAAGACTTGCCCCTGAAAGAAGTCATCCAGGCCGACGTTTTTCCCAACCTGGACATCGTCACCAGCGGCCCCATCCCGCCGAACCCGGCCGAACTCCTGGGCTCGAAGAAGATGGAGGCCCTCTTGCAGGAAGCTGCTGAAGCTTACGATTACGTTTTCCTCGACATGCCGCCTGTCCTGGCCGTCACCGATGCTGCCCTCATGAGCAGCCGGGTCGATGGTACCATCCTCGTCCTGGGCAGCGGCGACATCAGCCCGGACGAAGGCAAACAAGCCAAAGAACTCTTAGAAAAAGTCCACGCCAACATCCTAGGCGTCATCTTAAATAAAGTCCCGCAGCACCATAAGAGCGGCTACTATTACTACTACTATTACGACGAAAATCATAATAAAAAACGTAAACGCCGTTAGTAGTATGGCTCCCCTGATAGGCCCTTTTTGGCCCGTCATGGACTGACCGGAGGGAAGTGCAGGACGGTTGCCAAAACGGAGAGCCGTGCTGGAGCTGTCAGCGAAGCTGACTGAGAGGTTTCGCAGTTCGCAGGTCGCAGGCCGCCTCGGATTCAGATGCGGCGTTTCGCCGCGACAGACTCAGAGCGACAACATCGCCTCGAGTAACCCTCGGCTCGTAAAAAACGCCCCAACTGGGGCCATCGTAGGGGCCGACCCGGTTAGGGCGGCCCGCCGTGAACACTTGGCCATACACTTGACGAGTCAATGTGGTATGATTTTCGCGAACAGCGGCCTGCGACCTGCGACCGGCGCGCCCTACAAGGGCGCCCACGACAAACCAACCTCTCCGGCCTTTCAGGCCACCTCCCCTATGAGGGGAGGCTTAACGACGAACGAACTACGAACTACGATGAACGACGGGGCCGAAGGCCCCATAATACAATGAAAGGAATGAAAAAAGGTCATGAAGACCCGTGTCTATCCTACGTCACGTAAACTTTTCGGTTTACTCGGTGACGTGACTATCATCACCCTAACTTACATACTCCTGACCTATCTGATTATCCCGCCTAGTGCGCGGGAAGTGCATCAGGCTTTATACTCGGGTATGTTGCCGATTGCTGTTATTTTTTCAGTCTTACTGTTCAGCATCAACGGTCTTTATACGATTGAACACAAGCGCTTCAGCGAAGTCCTTATCAGCCTGGCTGTCAGTCTCTTCCTGGTCCTCATCCTGGTCATGGCCTTGAGCTTTGTCATTCATGAATTCGCTTATTCCCGGGTCTTGATTATTTCCAGTACGGCTGTACAGTTTGTCCTACTCGGTTTTTGGAAGCGGGCCGTCCAACGTTGGGAACAGAGCCTTCATCCCGTCCGCCGCGTCATGATTATGGGCAATGAAGACGAATGTCGTCATGTCTATTACCGCATGAGTGCCCAGCCTCAGCTCAAGCTGAAGCTCCAGCACGTCGTCATGGATCCGCAGAAAAATTGGCGCCAGGAACTGGAAGCTTGTGATATCGATACGCTCATCATCTGCTCAGATATCCCTATTGCAACTAAAGCCAAAATTGTCAATTATTGCACAGATAAAGAAATCCAGCCGTACATCATCCCCAGTTCTTATGAAATCTTCTGCAACGGTGCGATGCTGCAGAAAATCGACGATGTCCCGGTCTTCCGGCCCAAGAGCCTGCGCCTCAGCGTCGAACAGCGGGCCGTCAAGCGTACCGTCGACATTATCGTAGCCGGTATGGCTGCCATCTGCGCATTGCCCTTCGCCATTCCCGTTGCTCTGGCCATCAAACTCGGCGACGGCGGTCCCGTTCTCTACAGCCAGGTCCGCGTCGGCCGCTTCGGCAAGGAGTATAAAGTCTATAAATTCCGTTCCATGCGCGTCGATGCAGAAAAATATTCTGGTCCCCAGCTGGCGACGGAAGACGACCCGCGTATTACTAAAGTCGGTAAATTCATCCGCGCTACCCGTCTGGACGAATTGCCGCAGATCCTCAACGTCCTCAATGGCGATATGAGCCTCGTCGGTCCTCGACCAGAACGTCCTTTCTTCGTCGAAAAATTCAAACAAGAAAACCCCGAATACGCCTATCGTCATAACGTCAAACCGGGCATCACTGGTCTGGCACAGGTCTTCGCAAAGTACAATACTACGCCGTACGACAAACTCGTTTACGACCTGATGTATATCGAAAACTACAGCATCTTAGAAGACTTCATCATCATGATCCAGACCATCAAAATCCTAGTCACCAAGAGCGCCACCGAAGGCAAAGACGTCAGCGGCAAAGACCTGGACCTAAGCAAATTCCAGCGCTAAACCCAAGACTCCCACAAAGCCTCACCTGATAGGCCCTTTTTGGCCCATCAGGTGCTGACCGCAGGGAAGCGCAAGATGGTTGCCAAAACGGAGAGCCGTGCTGGAGGTGCCACGAAGTGGCGGAGAGGTTTTGCATGGGGAGGTAGCCCAAAGGGCCTGAGAGAGTTATTGCTTAAATATTTTCATGAAATTATATTTATGAGGTGAATTTTTGTATGAAAATATTATTGGTTACATTTTCAGATAATGCGGACCATCAAGATACTACATTTGGTATGTATGAAGCATTGAGAAATGATGATGATATAGAAGCATTTTTATTAGCAATAAAAACCCCCCGGGTCTCTTTAGAAAAATCGGACCATACATGGTTAGTAGATTGTCCGAAACGGCCAGGTATTTGCAAAAAAACTTTTGATATTCCTTTGCTATTTTCAATTATTCACAAAATAAAGAAGCAACATTTTGATGCTGTTTATTTTGAAAGTTTACATGTGTGGAATTTGCCAATTATGGTAGCTATCAAAGGACATACCCATATATATCATGTTATTCATGATGTAATTCCTCATGAAAATGATTCGTCTTGGCGGCAAGTAGATTGGTTTAATAAAGTTTTAGTGCGATTGGCTGATACTATTGTGCTTAGGAATAGAAAATTTATTTCAACATTAATTTCTAGGTATAATGTTTCTCCCCCAAAAGTACATTATTTAGAGTTATGGAGGAGATATATAGAATATACGCCTTCAGTACATAGCCACAGAGTACTATTTTTTGGCAGGATGAATCCCTATAAAGGCATTGATAACTTATTAGAAATTGTAAAGAGATGTCCTAACTTGCAATTTGATATAGTTGGAAAAGTGGATCCGCAAGTGAAATCCATTGTTCAGCTATTAAAAAAAGAACCGAATGTTTCATTGATGAGTGGATATGTATCTGATCAAGATATGAAACGTTATTTTGTTAATTCTGATTGGGTTATTGTTCCATATAACTCAGCAACACAATCTGGCATTATAATTGATGCTTATAAATATTCAAGGCCGGTTATTGCATTTAATGTAGGAGCTATTTCCGAACAGGTTGTTCCTGGCAAAAGCGGATTTTTGATTGATTCAGGTAATATAGAAGCTTTTTCTCAGTGTTTACAAAAAGTCACTCAAATGAAAAATTCGTTTCATGAAAACTTATGTAGGCAATCTTATGCTATTGGCTGTCAAAAGTATGCTGCTTCTGGAAAAGTTGAAGATTTTAAAAATTTTATTGAGGAGAATTTATGATTATTACTAGAACCCCGTTTCGCATGTCTTTCTTTGGCGGCGGTACGGACATGAAAGATTTTTTTCAAGAATATGGTGGGGCCGTTCTTTCAACTACGTTTGATAAATATTGTTATGTCAATGTTCGACATCTACCGCGTTTCTTTGACTATTCTACGGAAGTAGCTTATTCAAAAATTGAACGAGTTACTGCGCTTGAGGATATTCAACATCCGGCGGTTCGCAATGCGATGAAAATGCTGGATATGCATGAAATTCGTTTGACTTATGAAGCGGATTTACCAGCTCGTTCTGGTCTGGGAACCAGTTCCTCTTTTGCCGTAGGTATGTTGAATGCATTCCATGCCTTGAAGGGAAAGTATGTAGATAAGAAGCGATTGGCCGATGAAGCTATTTATTTAGAACGGGAGTTATGCCAGGAAGAAGGTGGCTGGCAAGATCAGATTGCTGCTTCTTTTGGAGGCTTTAACCGCATCAACTTCAGTAAGGACGGCTATGATGTACTGCCGGTTATTATCAGCAAAGAACGTAAAGAGCAATTAAATAAATCGTTGATGATGTTTTTTACTGGGTTTACTCGTTTTTCTTCAGATGTACAAAAAGCAAATTCTGGCATGAGTCAAGAAAAAATCCATCGTCTGCAAGAAATGCAGTTATTAGTGGATAAAGCTGAAGCTATTTTGACAGATAAACATAGTGATTTAGACGACTTCGGCAGATTGCTGGATTATACTTGGCAATTGAAACGGAAAACGGGGAATGCCGTTACCAATAATAACATTGATTCGATTTATTCGGCGGGATTAAAGGCAGGAGCTCTCGGCGGTAAATTGTTAGGTGCTGGTGGCGGCGGATTCTTATTATTCTATGTGCCCCTTGATAAGCAGTCCAGTGTTCGAGAAGCGATGAAGGATTTATTGTATATTCCCTTCCAATTTGAAAATGGAGGGACACGTGTTATTTATTACGCGGCTGAAGATTATCCGCCAAAGGAAGTGTAATTCATGAAAACGGTCATCATGGCTGGTGGTAAAGGAACTAGAATATCTTCGATTGCTTCAGATATTCCCAAACCGATGATTAAAATTGACGGTATTCCCATTTTGGAACGAGAAATTGCTTGCCTCGTTCAGCAGGGATTTGATGACATCATCATTACGGTCAGCCATTTGGGCCATATCATTATGGACTATTTTGGCGATGGGAGTGGTACATCTCCCATTACGGGAAAGCCTTTTGGGGCACATATTGAGTACTATAATGAAGTACAGCCGTTGGGAAATGCAGGAGCCCTTTTCAAAATAAAAGATAAATTATCTGATACTTTTTTATTATTGAACGCAGACGCAGCATTTGACGTAGACTTTCATCGTCTCATTCAGGCTCATTACGATAAAGGCGGGTTGGCTACTTTATTTACTCATTCTAATAGTCATCCCTATGATAGTGGATTGCTCATTACGGATGATAATGGTTGTGTCGTTCAATGGTTGACAAAAGAAGACCAGCGGCCAGAATGGTACGCAAATTGTGTAAATGCTGGTTTGCATGTTCTTGATAAAAGAGTTTTAGACGTGGATATCCATTCGGATAAAGTGGACTTAGACAGACAAATACTGAAACCTATGGCGGGAAGCGGTCAACTTTATGTTTACCAAAGTTCTGAGTATGTAGAAGATATGGGAACGCCAGCACGTTATGAAAAAGTCTGCAAAGCTTATCAGACTGGAATTGTTCAGGCGCGCAACCTCCACAACAAACAAAAAGCTATTTTCTTGGATCGCGATGGCACCATTAATAAGTACGTAGGATATTTGACTGAACCAGAAGAATTTGAATTATTGCCGGGTGTTGCTGAAGCCATCCGTAAAATTAATAATTCTGGGTATTTGGCTATTGTTGCGACCAATCAGCCTGGAATAGCCCAAGGGCGTCTTACCGTGCAGACTTTGCATGTAATTCATAATAAGATGGAAACCCTACTGGGACAGGAAGGCGCTTTTATTAATAAACTTTACTATTGTCCCCATCATCCGGATAAAGGTTTCGAAGGGGAAATTCCTGAATTAAAAATTTCCTGTTTATGCCGTAAACCCAAGCCAGGGATGCTCTTACAGGCTGCTAAAGATTTTAATATCGATTTAGCCGCATCGTGGATGATTGGTGATGACCAGCGAGATATTCTTACTGGGAAAAATGCAGGTTGTCATACAGCACTGATTGGAACTCAGGATTATGGTCAAGATGAGACGGTAGCTTCTTTATTAGCATTTGTTAACAAGATTTTTCATGACAGGTGAACCAGATGAACGAACGAGATTATATAACGAACTTAGTCGAAAGATATCCGAAATTAAAGCCGTGTGCAGAGGATATTTTTTCGGCCTATGAAACCATAAAGAATGCATATTTACAAAAACATAAACTTTTGATTGCTGGCAATGGTGGATCGGCTGCCGATGCAGAACACATTTCGGGGGAATTGATGAAAAGTTTTAAGCTCAAACGGCCATTGCCGGAATCGTTAGTTGAAAAACTTATGCAGATTCATCCAGAAAAAGGAGCGTATCTATCGAAAACCTTAGAAATGCCTTTGACAGCCATTCCTTTGTTGGGAAATGATGCATTGAACACGGCTTACATCAATGATGTCGGCGGTTCAGGCTTCTTTGCGCAGCAACTTTTAGGACTGGGAAACGCCGGAGATGTCTTTTTAGGCATTTCCACCTCAGGCAATAGCGAAGATGTTCTGTATGCCGCTGTATTAGCTAAGGCCATGGATATGAAAGTCATTGCATTAACAGGAGACAATGGTGGCAAAATTAAACAGCTGGCAGATGTAGCCGTCTGCGTTCCGGAAACGGAAACCTTCATGATACAAGAACTTCATTTACCTGTTTATCATTGTTTGTGTCTAATGTTAGAAAAATATTTTTTTGATAATATAGGAGAGGAGATTAAAATTGGAAAATTTAATGGCAATAGATAATCGAGAGCCTAAAGTTCTAATCATTATTCTCAACTATAGGACTGCTAATTTAACGATTGATTTAATTGATTCATTGAGTGATCTTGAATATAGCAATTTTCAAATTATGGTAATAGATAATAATTCACCAGATGATTCTGTGAAAATTATTAAAGAAGATGCCCAAAAAAAGGGGTATTTATTTTATGCCAATACAAATAATTCTGGATATGCAGCAGGAAATAATATTGGAATACGTTATGGCATAAAAAATGGGTATAAGTATTCTTGGATTCTTAATAGCGATGTTATTATATTAGATAAAGGCGTTCTAAGAAGTTTAGTAGACTCAGCAGAATCTGATGAACATATAGGAGGAGTAGGGCCTAAAATTATAACTACTAAAAATATACCGTGTGCTCCTTATTGTCATAGATTAACACTATGGAATATGACTTTCGGCATTTTTTTTGATAAAAAATATAGAGCGAGATACATAAATATTTCTAGACCAGTTTATAGGGTTTACGGATGTTGCATGCTATTAAAAAATTCTGTTATGCAAGTTATTGATGGAATGGATGAATCGACATTTTTGTATAATGAAGAGAATATTTTGGCAGAACGTATGTTGAAAAATAATTATTTTTTCTTTTATAATGCAGAAGTGTCAATAAAACATAACCATGGTGCTTCACAAAGGGGGATGTCAACCGAACAAAAAAAGAGGATAAGATTAATTAGACAGAGAAGTAGTGAAATATATTTAAAAAAATATCGTCATTTTAATTCTTTTGAAATATGGTTGTGTAATTGTGTTAGATATTTAATTGATTTAATTCGATAGCAAGATGAAGTTTATTTTTTATACTTAGAAAGTAAGGAACTGATATGACTATCATATTATTTATAACGATAATGACGATCGATTTTATTTTCTTTTTAATACGTAAGCAATCTATTGTCTTAACTATCAGCAATATTTTTATTTTCTCTTTAATTTATGCCGGTAATGTTAGAGAGGATATTAGTGATATTTTTAAATATAAAATGCAATATATTAGCCAGGCAAGTTCATTTTCAGAGCCAGGATACTTATTTATAACGAATATTTTTTCTACTTTAGGTGTGTCTTTTAATGGTTTTTTACTTATTGTATATGCTTTTTTTATAGTGTCTCTATTAATTTTAACTCATAAATTACACTGTAATTTTGCCTTTTTATTTTTTTTCTTCGATTTATTTTATTTTTTCTTTTCATTGGAAGTATTGCGGTCTTTTATTGCATTTTCTTTTTTATTAATAGGAATTTTTTTCTTATTGAAAAACCAAAAGTGTTTATATGCCATTTCTGTCTTGGTGGCTACTAGCATACATTTTTCAATGATTGTTTTCATGGTTTTGTTGGTTGTTAATTCTAATATTATAAAGGATAAAGCTTATAAGATTTTAGCGTGTGTGTGTGTGGGAATATGCATAGTGACTATCTTGAATAATAATCAAATTCCATTTGTATCAAATATTTTTGGGTTTATAGCAGATTCTTTTTTAGGAGCTAAAAATTCTGAATTTTATAATGGGACAATTACAGCAGAACATGGATGGATGTATTCTTCCTTATATTATCTTTTTAATTTCTCGTTGCTATACGCTGCTAAAAAATTACTAAAGAATATAAGTTCTTGTCGAATATTACAATTAGAAATTTTAAACAAGTTTTATAATATTAGCTTTAGAGCTAATTGTCTAATGGGGATGGTCATGCCATTTGCTATGATGAGTCCAACTTATTTAAGATATATTTATTTTGTCTCGTGGATGATTCTTATATTATTAGCAGGAATTATTGGCGAAGGTTATGATTCTAAGTGGAATGGCCGTGCATTACAGATTGCTACTGATTCAGTAACTGTAAATGGTTTTCTTTGTATTTTTTTAACTATGATGGCATGGACTGCCTGCTGGTGGTATGTTAATCCAAATGCAGCGGATATGTTCTATGCTTTAAGTCAAAATATGTTTTATTAATCTTAATTAAATAGAACAGCACTTTATAACTTTTACGCCGATTCGGAAGTTGACGAAACTAGTTTACACAAGGATTGCACTAAGTCCGTTGGATTGTCCATTGGATTTTTTGCGGCTTGGGCCTTAGAAACCAAAGTACCCCCCCAAATATTTCACGCTGTATTTGTCAGATTATATAGTCTCACGGCTCCTGCGGATTGACGTTTCAAATTTCGGTACCGTCGTATCATCGACACTGGGGAAGACCGGCTCATTCTGTAAAGCCGCAGGAATCAAACTGCACGCCAATTCCGCCGTTTGCAGGCGGAGAGACCGGCCCGTTCGTTTCATTCTGAAGAACCCGGTAATAACTGTTCAAGCAGCGATGCGTCACCTGAGACAAGAAATTCCGGTGAAGAAAACGAAGGGATGGAAACGCCTGCAAGGCCAGTTTGGCTATGACCAGATAGGTCAGCAGGAATTGCGTGAGCTGTGTCACCGTAAAAAATATTGAGCAGATTCACTATACTCCGAGTGTGGTTACGCGATATTTATTTGAAAAAGTTGCCATAATTCATTGTATTTTTTTAATATATTCGGAAATCATAGTTGACAATTACGAATGATGTTAGAATATGCATTCATATAATATAACTCTTAAATTAGTTAAACAGTGGAGATGATATGATGTTAATGAATGTGTTTGATATGGGATTTGGTGAAAGTATTTTATTAAAATCCGATAATGCATCGTTACTTGTTGATTGTGGTAGTAAAACGAAGAGAAATGTGGAACTTCAAGTTTCATCAATTCGAAGCAATATAAATAAGCAGGGTTCTATTAATTTTATGCTTACTCATTTTCATAAAGATCATTTTAATGGCTTCGAACGTTTAGTGCAGGGAAATCGTCAGTATCAAGCGGATGTCTTATATATACCTTGGATTAATTTTAATAAAGGAGAAGTTATCTTATTTGATATTGCTGTTTATTTATATCTTTTGTATGCTAAGCAAGATACTGACGTATCTTTTTTGTTGAAAAATCAGATTTACTTCATTCTTGAATGTGTAAAAGAGGATGGATTCGTTTATGCTTTAAAGCGAAATGATTGTTTTGAATTTTCAGGACATGATATGGAGGTTTTATGGCCGAAAAAAATAGAACTCATAGAAGCATTAAATCACAGGCAAAATAAGGTACAGCAAATTACACGAGAAATATTAGATACCTTATTTCCAACAAAGGAAAAGCAAGATGACTTTAATTCACTAAAGGATGATATAAAAAGTATATTAAATGAATTTTATAATTTATTTAAAGAAAAAGATAAAAAGCTTGGTGTTCAATTAAATCCGAAGAATAGAAAACAACTTAAGGATTGGGCTAATAGACAGGAAAAATTACTAAATAAAATTGATAAAAAAAGAAAGGATACCTTAAAAGATAAGAAAGAAGATGTCAAAAAATGGAGAAAACAATTAAAAGAAATCTTTAATGATGATATAAATGCCTGTTCTATTGTTTTTCGAGATAAGCAAAGAAGTAACGCTACAGAATATAATCTCTTAATGACGGGAGATATTACTAAGAGGGTCATAGAAAATTATTTATATGATTCAGATTTTAAGAATAAGTATTATAAGTATATGAAATGCCCGCATCATGGTACTTGTACACACTATACAGTGTGTCTACCTATATGTGATCATTTTATTATATCCAATGGACCATATAAAAGATATCATGCAATTTCGGCTCAATACTTTTATCATCCATGTGTCAGGGGAATAAGATACTGCACTAATGCTCATTGTGAAATTATTCAGAGTGGCAGATCTTGTCGGGAGCATAATTCAGATAGTTGTTTCCATGGTTCCTTAAGTATAACGATTCCAGAATTATAAAAAAATGAATGATCAAGAACAAAAATACTTATGTTCCTGTTTTTTTGGAGGAGAATAGGTAATGAGATAGAAAAAATCCATTTTTGATGGCGGACATTTATTTTAAAGGCATATAAGAAGAGTATTGTTTTGAGCTAATGCCGCCTCTGTTTAACCGAGAAATTGTAGAAAAGAAAATACGGAAAGAAAAATTATTCTAAATACGGAGCGTTCATATTATGAGTCTGCATCAAGTTATCAAAAATGTTTCTTATTCTTTTGGGGCAAATATCGTATCGTTAGGCGTTTCTGTTTTAATGGTCATGTTTGTGCCGAAACTGTTGCCTGTCGAGGACTATGGGAAGTGGCAGCTGTTTTTGTTTTATTTCTCTTACTTGGGATTCTTACATTTTGGCTGGGAAGACGGCATTTATTTAAGGTATGCCGGTAAAAGCTTTGGTGAGTTGAGTCCACGTGTTTTTTCCGGGCAGTTCTTGGGAATTGTTATTCTTCAATTAGTTTTATCTGGGCTGGCCTTTTTGCTTTCTCAATTTTTTATTGCTGACCCGATTAAGCAAACTGTGTTCGTATGTGCGGTCAGTTTGGCTGTTTTCGTCAACTTTAATACGGGTTGCAACTTTATTATGCAGATTACCAACCGAATTAAAGACTATGCTCGAATTGTCCTATCGGAACAAATTATCTTATTGTTGCTAGTGTTTTCCTTTTTATTGCTTGGCTTTAATCAATTTCATTATATGTATGTGGCCAAACTGTGTTCTGTAGCGATCGTTTCAGTATTATGCTTTTATTTATGTAGAGGTTTGTGGACAACTCGTATTGGCAGTATTCATGATATTTGTCATGAAGCAGGGCTCAATCTTGAAGTTGGTATCAAGTTGATGTTTGCCAACATTGCCAGTATGCTGATTATTGGTATTGTTCGTTATGGCATTTCTATTGGTTGGGATGTATCTACTTTTGGCAAAGTCTCGCTGACCCTAGGGGTTTCGAATTTCCTGATGGTTTTTATTAATTCAGTCAGTGTTGTTTTTTTCCCGATTTTAAAACGGATGGATAAGCAACGATTGCCGGAAATGTATATGCAAATCAGGACCATTCTGGCCTGCGTTCTGTTTTTTATGCTGATTTTCTATTATCCTATTAAGGAAATATTATCATGGTGGTTGCCGAAATATGCAGATAGCTTGATTTACATGTCTGTTCTTTTCCCTGTATGCCTTTTTGAAAGCAAGGTCAGTTTGCTGATCAACACCTATCTGAAGAGCCTCCGAAAAGAAGCTTTGATGCTGAAAATCAACCTGATTAGCGTTGGCGTAGCAGCTATCGTAACTTTTTTGACTATCAAAGTGTTGCATAATTTAAACGCAGCCGTTTTCTCTATCGTATTCCTCTATGCCTTTCGTTGCGAAATGGCAGAGCACTACATGGGACATATACTCCAACTGAAATTAAAAAAAGCAATCTTAGCTGAACTATTCATGGCAGCTATATTCATTGCCACCAGTGTATTATTGGATAACTGGCTGTGTACCATCATTTATGCCGTGGCTTATTTGGGATATATGATTGCAAATAAAAACAGAGTAGTAGCTGTTAAAAGGATGATGCGTCGGTGAAAACGTGGTTATTGAAACATAAAATGCTCCTTTATTTTTTTACTATTTTTGGTGCTATTTTAGTCATTACAGATATGTTATCTTGGATAGGTTTTTTGTTTCAAAATCTTTATAAAATACCTGTTGATGATAGAAAAGTATCCTTATTGGGGGATATTACCGGAGGTGTTATTGGCGGTGGCGGAACTATGCTTGCTGTTATTTTAAGTATTCACAAGACGGATGAAGTTCAGCTTGAGCACCAGCAGGAGATTAGAACGCAACAAAAAATAGATTTTTCTAATGAGATCATTAAATTGGTTGCTAAATATAATACCGATATATGTGGATATTTTTTTGGAATAAAAAGGCAACTTACTTTACAGCAAAAATTGGATGAAGCACGGGGTGAAAATGATTCAAACAAAGAACAACGAATAGAACTGGAGCTAGAGAAATTAAATGTTAATCGGACTATTGCCATTGAGTGTTGGTATACTTTGCATATGAAATTAGATAATTATGCCCCAGCTAAAAATTTATTAAAGCAACTTGACCATATCCACAATGATCTATCCACGGATAAAGATGTTGAGAGTCAAGGATTCCAAATGGCTGTAGATTGCCTGAGTCGATTAACCATTGATTTTTGTCAATTGTATACAAAATAGCATTTTATGGTTCTGGAGAGAACTGCGATAATGTTTTAGTAGCAAGCGTCAAAGCGTCATCTGAGACAAGAAATTTAGATGATAAAAACGAAGAGATGGAAATGCCTGCAGGGCCAACTGGGCTATGACCAGCTATGTCAGCAGGAACGGCGTTGGCCGTATCTCTGTAGAAAAATATTGAGAAAAGAAACGAAACAGACTACCCATTATCGAATTTTCGAGGTATAATGAACCCATCGCGTAACTCCTTTGAAATGGTGTGTTGTAGCAAATTTATTATACTTCAAAGTGTGGTTACGCAATATTTATTTGTTCAAAAAGTTGTAAACTGCTGTTGGTATGATATAATAATAGTGTCTTAGACAGTTAGATCTAAGAGCAAGAGATGTTTGTCAAGTGTTTCTTGACGAATTTATTAATAATATGAAGCTTCATATTGTTAATAAATAATGCTTCTAGTATTATAACCAATACGAAGAAGAACATGAATGTATCGAATGTGATTGAACATGATACAGTAATGTTAATCGTGAACATTTGAATCACCTCTAGGATTATCATAGCATAATTCGGGATATTTCTTTGGCAATTGCAGTTGATGCACCAGAGGTCAGTATACCCATCGGTTATAAGGATATTGCCACCTTGACCGATGGGTTTTATTATATATATATAGGAGATTATGGTGTACGGATATGGAATTCGACGCATTTCGAAAAGAAAGTACGGGTAAAGCATATGCTCATTTCGGAACACGATGCACATTGAAAGATGACTGGGTGTGGAAATATGTGACTGTTCCACAAAATATTGCGACGCATAAATTTTTTCCGTTCATTTCATTTGAAAAAGATTATACAAAATATAATAGTCATGATAAGAAGCTAAAAGTTAAAAATCGATTATTGTGTTATGCGACACATTTGGATCGCTGCATCTATCAGTATTATTCGCTTTTATTAAATAATTATTACAATAAACGAGTTAAAAATAATGGCATAGATAAGGTTGCTGTGGCATATCGGACTGATTTACACAAGAGCAATATTCATTTTGCTAAAGAAGTATTTGATTTTGTAAAAAGTCAAGGTTCGTGCTATGTAATTGTTGGTGATTTTAAATCTTTTTTTGACTCTTTGGATCATAGATATTTAAAACAGCGATTGTGTGATTTACTTGGGGTAGATAGGCTTTCAGAGGATTGGTATGCTGTCTATAAGAGTATTACGAAGTATGCAGAATGTCGAATTGAAGATATTGCTTCTTTCTTGGGGAAAAAGTATTCTCCTCAAGAATATAAGGATATGAATAAGTGCTTTAAATTAATGGGCACAAAGCAATTTCATAAATTTAAAAAGCAGATATTTCGTAATTTACGTGAAAGTGATGACGATAAGACTGCTTTTCATTCAGCTATTGAGAAGAATAAAAAGTCATATGGAATACCACAAGGTTCTTCGATTAGTGCGGTTTTATCTAATATTTATATGCTTGACTTTGACAAAAATATTCATAATTATGTCCAATCATACGATGGATTTTATATGAGATATTGTGATGATTTTATTATTGTATTCCCCTCATCCAATAAGGAAGAATTTTTGTCAAAATATAAGAGGATTCGAGAATTCATTGACAATATTCCAAGGCTGAAATTGGAAAAGCAGAAAACCCAAATTTATGAGTATCGAAATCAATCTATCATTAACCGATTTTCGTATATCTCGGATAGTCCAGAGGAACGACCGAAGCAGCGGATTGATTATTTGGGATTTTCTTTTGATGGTCAAAAAGTTACTGTCCGTGATAAGACTTTATCGAAATATTATTATCGAATGTATCGGAAAGTAAAGTCTGCGAAGTATTGGTCACTTCAGAAAAAACGTGTTCAGACTAAAGGGCTGTATCAACTATACTCTGCTCATGCGAACTGGAGCGATTCACAAAGTCAGAATCCCAAGAAAAAGAACGGGAATTTTTTAACCTATGTACATCGTGCAGAAAAAGAGTTTGGAAAAGATGAATTGATAGGCCGAGGGACTTCTCGTCACATGGTAAAAATTAAACGTGCCATTGCTAAATGGAGAAAGACCTAAGGTTGATATTATGAGAGGAAGATTTTATTTATAGATATTTTATAAGGAAGGTGTAATAAATGATAGAGCCAATAGATGAAAATAAAGTAAACGAATATTTAGAGGATAATAAAAAGAGAATTGGGGATAGTTTCAGTTCTACACAACCTGAAACGGTTGAAATCAAAGAAATTATTGGGGGAAAAAACATAGACTTTCCGGATCAAGATGGAGTTAGTAATAGTTATATGCCAACATATGGCAGATACTGCAGTGAAGATAAGGTCATAAAGATTAATACAGAAGCTATAGCCAAAAAACTAGAAGATATGAAAAATTCATTGTACCATCAATGTGAAGACCTTTCCCCAAATAGCATAACATCTTTATATAAATTTGTTGATTTGATTCTTTTGCATGAATATGTACATGCTTATCAAGATCAAATTGAAGGCAAAAAGATGGAAAAAAATAACTATGAGTTAGAAGTAGAAGCAGATGAAATAAGCAAAAGAATTTTTATGAAAGATTATAAAGGCACTCTAGATGAAATAACAGAGATGTTGTTGGATACATTCGAAGAACATCATGAGTATTTACAGAATGTGATAAAGAAGTAGAAATTGTCATAGCAGATTGATTTACCTATAATTCAAATTGCTATCGTCTATTTACGAAGATATAATATCAGCACTTTTACAAGTTTTACCACCTCAATGGGTTCCAAAGATGGTTTATACAAGGTCTGAACTAAATTTATTTTAAGAAGAGTTGTTACTTTGGTGAAGACAGAAAGTGTAAAAATAATTCGGCTGCGGTGAATCACTGGGCCGGATTGTTTGTTAAGAAAATAGCCGAAAATACATAAAATATGGCATAAATATGGATTTAGTGTTAGAATAAAAACAATGAAGAAGCGTTTGATTGTAATTTCTAGTGATGAGGTCTCTTGTATGTGACAAATTAAATTGTCGTAGGAGATTTACAGAAGTCATCCATAGAATCGAAGATTTGAGATAAGATTAGCATCAGTGTACTGCAAATTTAAAGAAAGGAAATGATGATTTTGCTTCTGTAATTATCATAAAAAATTCAAATGAATCGAAAACCGATACCTGAAAATGTTAAGCGTAGATTATGGGCTGAATCAATGGGACGTTGTATGAATCCAGCTTGTAGAGAAAATTTATTTATAGATGATAATGATATCATGGAAAAAGCGCATATTAATGCGTATTTTGAAACTGAAGATAATTCATATGAAAATTTAATAATATTATGCCCTAATTGTCATAAGAAATTTGATAAAACCAATCAGATCAGTATACAAACTGTTAAAGAGTGGAAAAAAATTAGACGAGAGGAGTTAGAAAGGTTTTTTTCTATTAAATTTAAATCTTTTGATAGACTAAAAGAAAAAGTAGAACCGATATTGAGGGAAAATTATGATATATACAAGAATTACTATTTAAATGCGAATAAAACTTTGTGGAAGAAATTCGAGCCTAAAATATTGGTGAATAATGAAATTCTAAAATCATTGTTTAAAAATAATTATAATCTATTTCAAGATCATCCAAATAAAGATTACTCAAACTTAGAAGTGATTCAAACCTTCATAACCCATGTCAATGAGTTTAAAAATACTAGAGGCGACGAAGAAAAACAAAGACAGGTGCTTTTTCCTCAAGAAATAAATTCTATTTTTGGTATTACGCCAGTAAGTGGCTCTATTATACTTGTTGCGGAATCATTGGAAGAATTAATAAAGGCATTAAGGAAAAAAGGGCGGTTTGAATCTATCATGTTAGGAATAGATAAGCCATATATATTATTGAAAAGTGGAGAAAAAATATTTATAGATGATATACAGCAGTTTACAACTTTTTGAACAAATAAATATCGCGTAACCACACCTTTGAAGTATAATGAATCTGCTAAAACA